>Ga0208717_1000399_pt1 | contig 15045 bp, 10 predicted proteins | sample NGESurF53shallow_FD_184489 | JGI IMG/M metagenome (GOLD analysis project Ga0208717, IMG submission 184489) | Arctic peat soil microbial communities from Barrow, Alaska - NGEE Surface sample F53-3 shallow (SPAdes) | ecosystem: Environmental > Terrestrial > Soil > Wetlands > Peat ... | reverse complement strand
GAGGGCAACCTCTGCCGGTGCACCGGCTACGAGAACATCGTCCGCGCGGTACGGCGCGCGGCCGGGACGGAGGTGACGTCGGCATGACCGCCGAGACGCAGGCCCAGCCGGTTACCGAGCTCGGCCGGGCCCGGCCCCGCAAGGAAGACGCCCGCCTGGTCACCGGGCAGACTAACTGGACCGACAACCTCATCCTGCCCGGGATGCTGCACATCGCGTACGTGCGCAGCCCCTTCGCGCACGCCAAGATCACCCGGGTGGACGTGAGCCGGGCGCTCCAGTCCCCGGGTGTCATCGCCGCCTTCTCCGGCGCCGACTTCGCGGACGAGCAGGGCAGCCTGCCCTGTGCCTGGCCGGTCACTCCCGACATCGTCATGCCCGCCCACCCGCCGATGGCCACCGACGAGGTCCGCTACGTCGGCGAGGCCGTGGCCTGCGTGGTGGCCCGCGATCGGTACGCGGCCGCGGACGCGCTCGAGGCCGTCGACGTGGATTACGATCCGCTGCCGCCGGTGCTGGACATCCGGACCGCGCTGGACGAGTCCTCGCCCAAAGTGCACGAGGCCGGGAACAAGAGCTTCGAGTGGGTGTTCGGCAACGGCGACATCGACGCCGCGTTCTCCGGCGCCCCGGTGGTCCTCGAGCGGAACTACCGCCAGCAGCGGCTGATCCCCAGCGCCATGGAACCCCGCGCGGTGGTGGCCAGCTGCGTGGGCGGCGAGTTCACCCTCTGGTCATCCACCCAGATCCCGCACGTGCTGCGGGTCATGCTGGCCCTGGTCACCGGCATCCCGGAGCAGAACATCCGGGTGATCGCGCCCGACGTGGGCGGCGGTTTCGGCTCCAAGCTCCAGGTCTGCGCCGAGGAAGTACTGGCCCTGCTGATCGCCCGCAGGCTGGGCCGGCCGGTCAAGTGGACCGAGTCACGCAGCGAGGGCAACCTGACCGTGCACCACGGCCGGGACCAGTGGCAGCGGATCAGGATCGCCGCGGACCGGGACGGCCGGCTGCGCGGGCTGTCCGTGGATCTGCTGGCCGACATGGGTGCCTACCTGATGCTGGTCACCCCGGGCGTGCCCCTGCTGGGCGCGTTCATGTTCAACAGCATCTACAAGATGGACGCGCTCTCATTCCGCTGCACGGGTATCTTCACGACCAAGATGCCGACCGACGCCTACCGCGGCGCCGGGCGCCCGGAGGCCACCTTCGGCATCGAGCGCATCATGGACGACCTGGCCTTCGAGCTGGGCATCGAGCCGCTGGAACTGCGCGAGCGGAACTGGATCAAGCACGAGGAATTTCCGTACACCACGATCGCCGGCCTGACTTACGACAGCGGCAACTACGAGGCGGCCACGGCCAAGGCCAAGGAGATGTTCGGCTACGACGAGCTGCGCGTCGAGCAGGAGCAGCGGCGGGACAGCCACGATCCGGTGCAGCTCGGCATCGGTATCTCCACCTATACCGAGATGTGCGGGCTGGCCCCCTCCCGGGTGCTCGGCTCGCTGGCCTACGGGGCAGGCGGCTGGGAGCACGCCTCGATCCGGATGCTGCCGACGGGCAAGGTCGAAGTGGTCACCGGGGCCAGCGCGCACGGCCAGGGCCACGAGACCGCGTGGAGCCAGATCGTCGCGGACAAGCTCGGTGTGCCGTTCGAGGACATCCGGGTGCTGCACGGCGACACCCAGGTCTCGCCCAAGGGCATGGACACCTACGGCTCCCGGTCGCTGACCGTGGGCGGGGTGGCCGTGCACGGCGCGTGCGAGAAGGTCATCGCCAAGGCCAAAGTGATCGCCTCGGCGATGCTCGAGGCACCACCCGAGGAAATCGAGTTCTCGGCGGGCAAGTTCACCGTCCGCGGCAGTGACGGCGTGGCCAAGACCATCCAGGAGATCGCGCTGGCCACGTTCGCCGCCCACGACCTGCCCGACGGCGTGGAGCCGAATATCGACTCCGACGCGACCTTCGACCCGGACAACTTCTCCTACCCGCACGGGACGCACCTGTGCGCGATCGAGATCGACACCGAGACGGGTGAGGCTAAGATCCGCAGCTACGTGGCCGTGGACGACGTCGGCAAGGTGGTGAACCCGCTCATCGTGGACGGCCAGGTGCACGGCGGGCTGGCCCAGGGCATCGCCCAGGCGCTGTTCGAGGAGGCCATCTACGACGACGAGGGCAACCTGACCACCACCACGATGGCCGATTACCTGCTGCCGAGCGCCTCGGACCTGCCGCACTTCACCACCGGCCGGACCGAGACGCCGGCGACGACGAACCCGCTCGGCGTCAAGGGGGTCGGGGAGGCGGGCACCATCGCGTCCACCCCGGCCGTGGTCAACGCGATCATCGACGCCCTCCGGCCGTACGGCATCCGCGACGTCGTGATGCCGTGCACGCCGGAACGGATCTGGCGGGCCCTTAAAGCAGCCCAGGACAGCGGACCGGGCACCCAGGTCACCGGGGACTCGGCCACCGAGGCCCACGGGGGCATCGGGCACGCGAGCGGCGAAGACGCCGCGGACGCACTCGGAGGTGCGGAATGATCCCGGGCTCATTCGAGTACACCCGCCCCTCATCGCTGGACGAGGCGATCCAGGCGCTGGGCGACGGCGGCGAGGACGCCAAGGTCATCGCGGGCGGCCAGAGCCTGATGCCACTGCTCCGGCTCCGGCTCGCCTACCCCGACCTGCTGGTCGACCTCGGCCGGGTCGACGGCCTGCGGGGCGTCCGGGACGAGGGGGAGACGCTGTGGATCGGCGCGCTGACCACGCACGCCGAGGTCATCCGTGACCCGCTGGTCCGCGAGCACTGCGGGCTGCTGTCGGAGGCCACCGGCACGGTGGCCGACCCCGCGGTCCGGCACCGGGGCACGCTGGGCGGGTCACTCGCCCACGCCGACCCGGCCGGGGACCTGCCCGCGGTGGCGCTGGCCCTCGGCGCGACGATGATCGTGCGGGGTCCGGGCGCGGACCGCGAGATCGGGGCCGGGGACTTCTTCGTGGACTACCTGACGACGGCGCTGGCGCCCGGCGAGATACTCACGGGGGTCCGGGTGCCCAAACTCGGCCCGGCATGGGGCTATCGTTATGAGAAGTTCCACCGGACGGCCCAGTCGTGGGCGACCGTAGGGGTAGCCGCTATTGCCCGGCGTTCGAACGGGCATGTGGCGGAGGCCCGGATCGGGCTCACGAACATGGGCCCTGTTCCGGTGCGGGCCCGGGCGGCGGAAGAGGCGGTCGCCGGGGCCGTGGCCGACCGTAGCGCCCTGCGGGCGGCCGCAGCGCACGCCGACGAAGAATCGCAGCCGCCTGCAGACTTGCACGGCGCGCCCGACTACCGGCGCCACCTGGCGCAGGTGCTGACCGCTAGGGCGTTGGCGGTCGCGGCTGGAGCTTAGGCACATGGATCTGGAGCACTCGTTCATCATCCCGGTTCCCCCGGAGCAGGCCTGGCAGGCCCTGCTGGATGTGGAGCAGGTGGCGCCCTGCATGCCCGGCGCCAGCGTCGACTCGTTCGATGGTGAGGTCATCTCGGGAAAGATCAAGGTCAAGGTTGGCCCGGTCCAGATGACCTACGCGGGCACGGCCCGCTTCACCGAGCGGGACGAGGCGACCAAGACGGTCGTGCTGGAGGCGTCGGGCAAGGAGACCCGGGGCAGCGGCACCGCCTCCGCCACGATCCGCTCCTCGCTGCAGGACGAGTCAGGCCAGACCCGGGTCCTGGTGCGCACCACCATGACCGTCACCGGCCGTCCCGCCCAGTTCGGGCGGGGTGTGATGGCTGAGGTAGGCGGCCGGATCATCGGGAAGTTCGCCACGAACCTGGCGGCCGAACTGTCCGGGGACGGTGCGGCGGCCCCTGCGGCCGGCGCCGCCGCGGCCACCCCGGCGGGCCCGCCCGCCGCCGACACCGCAGCCGCCGACACCGCAGCCGCCGAGACCGCCGACACCTCAGCCGCGGGCATCCCGGCCGCGGCGGCGACCGCCACCGAGGCCAACAGGCTCGCCGACGCGGGGCAGCTGCCGATCGAGGAGATGAACCTGCCGGTCCGCTCCTTCAACAGCCTGCGGCGCGAGGGCGTGCACACGGTCGGCGGCCTCGCCGCCCGCACCGAGAAGGAACTGCTCGCCATCGACGGCCTCGGACCCCAGTCCATCAAGGAGATCAAGGCCAAGCTCGCCGAGCACGGGCTGACCCTCACCACCCCCGGCCTGACCGCGGACGCGGCCACGGGCACCGCGGCCGCCAGCGGCTCAGAGTCCAGCACCACGGGGACCAGCACCACGGGCACCGGCGGGCCGCGCTCTACGGCCGTCAGCCCGGGCCCGAGGGCGGGGGCCTGGGATGCGGGCGGGCCGGCCGCGAACGGCCTGCTGCCGCCCCGCGGCGCCCGGCCCCAGGACGAGGACGCCCTGGACCTGCTCAGCGTGGCTGGGCTGCCGCTGCTCAAGCGGTTCGGGCCGGTGCTGGGGGTGCTGGTCCTGGCCGGGGTGCTGCTGGGCATCGTGCGCCGCCGCCGCCGCGGCTCCCGCGCCTGACCCCGCACCGCCTCCGGAAGCCACGATGACCGAGGCCTCCCTAACGATCCGTTCCCGGGCCGCGGATCTGGACGCGTCCGACCCGCTGGCCGGCTTCCGGGACCGGTTCGTGCCGCTCGAGGCCGGCCTGGTCTACCTGGACGGCAACTCGCTGGGCATGCTGCCCGCCGCGACGGCGCAGCGCCTGGCCGAGGTGATCAGCCAGGACTGGGGCAGCGGGCTGATCCGGTCCTGGGCGCACTGGATGGACCTGCCCCGGCAGGCCGGTGACCTGCTCGGGGAGCACCTGCTAGGCGCGGCACCGGGCCAGGTCGTGGTCTGTGACTCCACCACGGTGAACCTCTACAAGCTGGCCTGGGCCGCCCTGGACGCCCGGCCGGGACGGCCGGTCCTGGTCACCGACGACGACAACTTCCCCACCGACCGCTACGTGCTCGAGGGCATCGCCGCCCGGTCCGGCGGCCAGCTCCGCCTCATCCGTACCGACCCGGAGCAGGGGGTCAGGCCGGACGACGTCCGCGACGCGATCGGGCCGGATACCGCCCTGGTCTGCCTGTCGCACGTGGCCTACCGGAGCGGGGCGCTGGCCGACATGGCGGCGATCACCCGCCTCGCGCACGAGGCCGGGGCGCTGGTGCTCTGGGACCTGTGCCACTCGGCGGGCTCGGTCCCGGTGGACCTGGACGGCTCCGCGGCCGACCTCGCCGTGGGCTGCACCTACAAGTACCTGAACGCCGGACCGGGCGCTCCCGCCTTCCTGTACGTCCGCCACGACCTGCAGGATCAGCTGACCCAGCCCATCCAGGGCTGGTTCGGCCAGCAGGACCAGTTCACGATGGGTCCACGCTACGAGCCCGCGGCCGGGATCACCCGGTTCACCACCGGCACCCCGAACGTCCCCGGCACCGCCGCCGTGCAGCAGGGTACCCGGCTGCTCGCCGAGGCCGGCATCCAGGCTCTCCGCGCCAAGGGGGTCGAGCTGACCAGCTACCTGATCGAGCTGGCCGACGCCTGGCTGGCCCCGTACGGCTGCGTGCTGGCCTCGCCCCGGGACCCGGGACTGCGGGGCTCACACGTGTCCCTGCGCCACCCGGAGGCCGGGCGGATCAGCCAGGCCCTCATCCGCGCCGGGGTGATCGGCGACTTCCGGGCCCCCGACCGGCTCCGGCTCGGGCCGGCCCCGATCACAACCCGGTTCACCGACGTCTGGGACGCGCTGGACGTTCTCAGGACGATCCTGGAGACCAAGGCCTACGAGGACATCCCCCCGGTCCCGTAGGACCGGCCGTAGCCCTCTATTCCCATTCGATCTATTCCCATTCGATAGTGCCCGGGGGCTTGCTGGTGATGTCCAGCACCACCCGGTTGACCTCGGGGACCTCGTTGGTGATCCGGGTCGAGATCGTGGCCAGCAGCTCGCCGGGCAGCCGCGCCCAGTCGGCGGTCATGGCGTCCTCGCTGGTCACCGGCCGGAGCACGATGGGGTAGCCGTAGGTGCGGCCGTCGCCCTGCACGCCAACCGAGCGGACGTCGGCGAGCAGCACCACCGGGCACTGCCAGATCTCCCGGTCCAGGCCCGCGGCTGACAGCTCCTCGCGGACGATGGCGTCCGCGGCGGACACGATGCGGAGCCGCTCCGCGGTCACCTCGCCGACGATCCGGATGGCCAGCCCCGGCCCGGGGAACGGCTGCCGCCAGACGATGTCCGCGGGCAGGCCGAGCGCCTCGCCAACCCGGCGCACCTCGTCCTTGAACAGCGTCCGCAAGGGCTCGACCAGCCCGAACTTCAGGTCGCTGGGCAGGCCGCCGACGTTGTGGTGGGACTTGATGTTGGCCGCGCCGGTGCCGCCGCCCGACTCGACCACGTCGGGGTACAGGGTGCCCTGGACCAGGAATTCCACGGCCGTCCCCTGGCTGCCCGCGGCCGCGCTGACCTCCCGGGCGGCGCGCTCGAAGGCCCGGATGAACTCCCGGCCGATGATCTTGCGCTTCTCCTCCGGGTCGGTCACCCCGGCCAGCGCGTCCAGGAACGTCCCGGCCGCGTCCACGACCTTGAGATCCACCCCGGTGGCGGCCACGAAGTCCTTCTCCACCTGCTCGGCCTCGCCCCGGCGCAGCAGCCCGTGATCCACGAATACGCAGGTCAGCTGGGTGCCGACGGCCTTCTGGACGATGGCCGCAGCGACCGCCGAGTCCACCCCGCCGGACAGGCCGCAGACCGCGCCCCGGTCGCCGACCTGGGCCCGCACCTGCTCGACCTGCTCGTCGATGATGCTGCCCATGGTCCAGTTGGGGCGGCAGCCGGCCAGCTCGAGGAAACGGCGCAGCACAGCCTGGCCGTGCTCGGTGTGCATCACCTCGGGGTGGAACTGCACGCCGTACAGGCCACGGGCGGGGTCCTCCATGGCCGCGACCTGGCTGACCGCGGTGCCCGCGGTCACGGTGAACCCGGGTGGGGCGGCAGTGGCGGTGTCCCCGTGCGACATCCAGACATGCTGGGTTTCCGGCAAGCCGTCCAGCAGGGCCCCGCCGAGCAGCGGCTCGTGCGGCAGCGGCTCGGCCGTCCAGGGCTCGTCCGGGAGCAAGCCGCCCGGCTGCGCGGTCTCCGCGTCGACCACCCGGCGGGTCTCCGCGGCGCTGCCGGGGGCCAGGATCAGCCGGGTGGCGCCGTACTCGCCGGAGCCGGTGTGGCTGACGGTGCCGCCCAGGGCGGTCACCATGAGCTGGAAGCCGTAGCAGATACCGAGCACCGGGACACCCGCGCCGAGCAGCTCAGGCGGGCCGGGCGGCAGCGGCGGCGCGCCGTCGGAGTACACCGACGCGGGGCCGCCGGACAGGATGATGGCCGCAGGCTTGCGGGCCAGGATCTCCGCCGCGGGCATGGTGGCTGGCACGATCTCGGAGTACACCTGGCATTCGCGGACCCGGCGCGCGATGAGCTGCGCATACTGGGCCCCGAAGTCGACCACCAGCACGGTGTCAAAGTCCGGACTGGGCTGCACGCCACCGCCTTCCGCTCGAGATCGACAGTCTAACGGGCGAGTCGCTGCACGCCGGACGACTTGCCCGGCCGCCCTCCGCCGCGGCGCCCTCGCCCTCGCCCTCGCCGTGATCATGACCTAGGTGTCGTCCCAGCGACACCTAGGTCATGATCATGACTTGGGTGACGCGCCTGGTGAGGTCGCCGGGCTTGGTGAGGCTGCCGGTGCTGTCGAGCCTTCCGGGGCTGTCGAGCCTTCCGGGGCTGTGGCGCCTTCCGGGGCTGATGTGGCCGGAGGGGCCCCGGCGGCCGGAGGGGCTGGCGGGCTGGCTGTCGGGGCCGCGAGACTGGGAACGACCCCGTCCCGTGACGCCGGCGCACCGTCCTGTGACGCCGCCTCGCCGTCCGGTTCCGCGGGATCCACCCGGACCCGGGCGATCCGCCGCCCGTCCATGGCCAGCACGGTCAGCCGGTGCCCGGCTACCTCCACCGCCTCGTGCCCGGTCGGCAGCTGCCCCAGCATGGCCAGCATGAACCCGGCCACCGTCTCGTACGGGCCCTCGGGCAGCTCAATCCCGGTCTGCTCCGCGAAGTCGTCCAGGTTCAGCAGCCCCTCGACCTCGATGGCCCCGCCCCGGAGCTGTTTCGGCTGGCCCTCGTCCACGTCGTATTCGTCCTGGATGTCCCCGACCAGCTCCTCGACCAGGTCCTCCAGGGTGACGATGCCCGCGGTGCCGCCGTACTCGTCCATGACGATGGCCAGGTGGGCCTTGTCCCGGCGCATCTCCGACAGGGCCGACAGTACGGTCTTGCTCATCGGCAGCAACTTCACCGGCCGGATGATCTCGCCCACGGTCAGGTGCCGGGCGGTGACCTTCGGGTCGATCAGGTCGCGGACGTGGATGAACCCGATCACGTCGTCGTAGGACTGCTGGTAGACCGGGAACCGGGAGTACGGCTCGCCGCCCACGATCTCCAGGGCCTGCTGCAGCGGCGTGTCGGCGGCCAGGAACTCTACCTCGGTCCGGGGCACCAGCACCTCGCGGATCTGGCGCTTCCCGGCGTTGAACACCTCGCCCACGATGTGCCGCTCGTCGGCGCTCAGGGCCTGGTGGCCGGCCACCAGGTCGCGCAGCTCCTCCTCAGTCATCACCCCGCGCCCGGCCGCCGGGTCACCGCCGAGGATCCGGACCACCAGGTTGATGGACCGGGATAGCAGCCACACCAGCGGGCGGGCCAGCACGGAGATCCGGTCCAGCGTCGGCGCGGCGATCATCGCGGCCTTCTCGGGCCGCTGCAGGGCGAGGCGCTTGGGGGCCAGTTCGCCGAGGACCAGGGTGAAGTAGGAGATCACCACGGTGACGATGATCAGCGAGAGAGCGGACGCCCACCCCGGGCTGAGCCCCTGATGGAGCAGGGCCGTCCTCAGGTGGCCGGCCAGGGTCGCCTCGCCGACCGTGCCGGACAGCAGGGTGGCCAGCGTGACGCCGATCTGCACGGCGGACAGGAACCGGTTCGGGTCCTGGGCGAGCCGGGCGGCCCGCTGGCCGCGCCGGCCGCGGTGCATGAGGGAACGGATCTGCCCCTCGCGCAGCGAGACCAGAGCCATCTCCGCCGCGGCGAAGAACCCGCCGACGAGCACGATGAGCAGGACGAGCACGATGTCCCAGCCGACCTGGTTCACGTCCTGATCCCTGACCTCCGTGGGTCTGCCACCGGCGGCCCGGCTCCCCCGTGCCCCAAAGTGCGGGGCCAGGCCGTGACGCCCGCACGGCAGATGTGCGCACAGTCTAAGCAGTCCGCCCGCAGGCCTGCGTCCGGTACCTGATCAGTCGCCTTGACCGCGCGCCTGCCCGCCGAGCAGCCAGGCTTTACCCTGGGCACGCTGTACCCGCGCCCAGCCGGGCCATGCCGGCGGTTTTGGTGCGCCACCGGGGGGATCCGATGGGCAAGCAGAGCCGGGCCAGATAGCGTATGGGTCCCGTGAGCCCTGAGGTATGGAAAAGCAGCGGCACCCTCGCCGACGGCCGGGAGATCATCTACTTCGATGAGTCCCCTGGCCTGGGGCGCACGGAGGTGCCCGATACGAGGCCGCTCGAGCCCATGCCGGGGCCGGGGGACGAACCGGATGCCGGACTGCGCTGGGACGCGCTGCGCGGTGAGTGGGTGGTGATCGCGGCCGCGCGCCAGGACCGCACGTTCCTCCCGCCGCCCGGCGAGTGCCCCCTCGACCCGTCCCGGCCGGGGCGGCCGACCGAGATCCCGGCCCCCGGCTACGACGTGGTCGTGTTCGAGAACCGCTTTCCTTCCCTCCGCGGCGCGGGGCACTGGCCTCCAGGAGCGGTACCGGAAGGCAGCGGGCTGAGCTCCCAATCTCCGCAACGAACCCGCTCCGCCGCCGGTCCCCCCGAAACGGGCGGGGTCCCGGTGCGGCCGGCCTACGGCCGCTGCGAGGTGGTCTGCTTCACCTCCGACCACGACGGGTCGTTCGCCGGCCTGACCCCGGAGCGGGCCCGGACGGTCGTGGAGGCGTGGGCCGACCGGACCGCGACCCTCGGCAGCATGGACGGGATCGAGCAGGTGTACTGCTTCGAGAACCGGGGCGAGGAGATCGGGGTCACCCTGCACCATCCGCACGGCCAGATCTACGGGTTCCCGTTCGTCACCCCGCGGACCGCCACCATGCTGGATCAGGCCCAGCGGTACGCGGAGCAGACCCAGGGGAACCTGTTCGACGACCTGGTCGCCGGGGAGATCGCGGCAGGCACCCGGATCGTGACCCGCAACGAGCACTGGACCGCGTTCGTACCCGCCGCCGCCCGGTGGCCGTTCGAGGTGCAGCTGTTCCCGGCCCGGCGGGTGCCGGACATCCCGGCACTGGATGACGCGGAGCGGACCGCGTTCTGCGCTATCTACCTCGAGGTGCTGCACCGGCTCGACGCGCTGTTCGGCGTGGCCCTGCCGTACATCGCCGCCTGGCATCAGGCTCCTGGCCGGGACGCGTTCGCGCGCTCGGAGTTCGGGCTGCATCTCCAGGTGCTCTCGGTCCGCCGCGCGCCGGGCAAGCTGAAGTACCTCGCGGGAACAGAGTCCGGCATGGGAGTGTGGATCAACGACGTCCTGCCTGAAGAGGCAGCGCAACGGCTGCGGGAGGCTGGGTGAGGCTGCTGGTCACCGGCGGGGCCGGTTATATCGGGAGCGTGGTCGGGGCCCTGCTCGTGGCGGAGGGCCACGACGTGATCGTGCTCGATGACCTGTCCACCGGCCACGGGGACGCGGTGCCCGCCGGCGCCACGTTCGTCCAGGGCACGCTGCGGGACGACGCGCCCCGGCTGCTGGCCGCCGGCGTCGACGCGGTGCTGCATTTCGCGGCCAAGTCGCTGGTGGGCGAGTCCATGGCCCGGCCCTCCCTGTACTGGGAGAGCAACCTGGGCGGCTCGCTGGCGCTGCTGGAGGCGATGCGGGCGGCCGGGACGCCGCGGATCGTGTTCTCCTCCACGGCGGCGGTCTACGGCGAGCCCGAGAAGGTACCCATCGAGGAGACCGCGCCCACCCGGCCGACCAGCCCCTACGGGGGATCGAAGATCGCGGTGGACACCGCGCTGGCCGAGCACGCCCGGATGCACGGCATTGCCGCGGTGAGCTTGCGGTACTTCAACGTGGCCGGGGCCTACCAGCAGGCCGGCGGGGCCGGGGTTGGTGGGCTGTGGCTGGGCGAGCGGCACGCCCCCGAGACCCACCTCATCCCGAACGTGCTCGCCGTGGCCCAGTCAGCCGCCCGCGGCGCGGGCGGCCACCTGACGCTGTTCGGCGACGACTACCCCACCCCGGACGGCACCTGCGTCCGCGACTACATCCACGTGACGGACCTGGCCCGGGCGCACCTGCTGGCCCTGGGCGCCTGCCAGCCCGGCCAGCACCAGATCTTCAACCTGGGCAGCGAGTCCGGGTTCTCCAACCTCCAGGTGCTGGCCGAGTGCCGGGACGTGACCGGGGTGGACATCCCGGCCGAGATCGGGCCCCGGCGCTCCGGGGACCCGGCGGTGCTGGTCGCGTCCTCGGCCCGGATCCGGGCTGATCTCGGCTGGCAGCCCGAGCGGGACCTACGGGCCATGGTCGCCGACGCGTGGACGTTCACCCAGGCCATGGCCGAGCCCGGCGCCGCCCCGTGAGTTCGCGGGGCGCGGACCAGGCGGTGGCCTGGTTCCGTGAGCAGTACGCCAGCTCACCAGAGGGCGTGTGGCACGCGCCGGGCCGGGCCAACCTGATCGGGGAGCACACCGACTACAACGACGGGTTCGTGCTCCCGTTCGCGCTGAACCGGGGCACGTTCGCCGCGGCCGCGCCGCATGAGGACGGGGTGCTCGAGCTGACCTCGCGGCAGGAGCCGGGCGGGACGGGCGGCACCAGGACCGTGGCGATCGAGCTGGACGGCCTGGCCCCCGGCAGTGTCTCGGGCTGGGCCGCCTACCCGGCCGGGGTGGTCTGGTCGCTGCGCCAGGCGGGTTACCCGGTGGCCGGCGCCCGGATGGCCGTGGATTCGGATCTCCCGCAAGGCGCGGGCCTGTCCTCCTCGGCCTCGCTGGAGTGCGCGGTGGCGCTGGCCCTGATCCAGCTGGCCGGACTGGACGTGGTCCGGCAGGAACTGGCCGGCATCGCCCGGCGGGCCGAGAACGACTTCGTGGGTGTCCCGACCGGGATCATGGACCAGTCCGCGACCCTGCTCTGCCAGCCTGGGCACGCGCTGCTGCTGGACTGCCGCAGCGGGGAGGCGGACTCGGTGCCGCTCGACCCGGCCCTGTCCGGGCTGGCCCTGATGATCATCGATACCCGGGCCCGGCACGCGCTGACCGAGAGCGGCTACGGGGCCCGGCACATCGAGTGCGAGGAGGCGGCCCGCGCGCTGGGCGTGCGCACGCTGCGCGACGTGGCGGGGCCGGAGAGCCTGGCCGCGCTGGCCGACCCGGTCCTGCGCCGCCGGGCCCGGCATGTGATCACCGAGAACCAGCGCGTGCTGGAGACCGCGGCGCTGCTCCGCCGGGGCCAGGTGGCCGGGGTGGGACGGCTGCTGAACGAGTCCCACGCGTCGCTGCGCGATGACTTCGAGATCTCCTGGCCCGAAGCCGACGTGGCCGTGGACGCCGCGGTGGAGGCCGGCGTGCTCGGCGCCCGGATGATGGGCGGCGGTTTCGGCGGCTCCGTCATCGCCCTGATTCCACGGGACGGCGCGGCGGTCCAGGACGCGGTCTGCGCCGCGTTCAGCCGCCGGGGCTGGCCCGAGCCGGCCTTCCTCGACGCGCCGCCGTCACCGAGTGCCCGGAGGGTGCGCTGATGACCATCCAGGATGACGCGGCCGCGATCGGGGGTGACCTGGCTGAGCTGCGCCGGCGGATCCACCAGGACCCGGAGATCGGGCTGGACCTGCCGCGGACCCAGGCCAAGGTGCTGGCGGCGCTGGAGGGGCTGCCGCTGGAGGTGACGCCGGGCCGCGGGCTCAGCTCGGTGACCGGCGTGGTGCGCGGCAGCCAGCCCGGGCCCACGGTGCTGCTGCGCGGCGATATGGACGCGCTGCCGATCACCGAGCGGACCGGGCTGCCGTACGCCTCCGCGGTGACCGGCGTGATGCACGCCTGCGGGCACGACCTGCACACCGCGATGATGGTCGGCGCGGCGCGGATCCTGTCCGCCCGGCAGGCCGACCTGCCCGGGAACGTGATCTTCATGTTCCAGCCGGGCGAGGAAGGCCAGGCTGGCGCCGCCCACATGATCAGCGAGGGGGTGCTCGACGCGGCGGGCGGGCGGCCGGTCGCCGCGTACGCCCTGCACGCCGCCTCGGCCCAGTTCCCCCGGGGGATGTTCTCCACCCGGCCCGGATCGATGATGGCCGCCGCGGACATCCTGGACGTGACGGTCCGCGGTCACGGCGGCCACGCGTCCCAGCCGCACCTGGCCCAGGACCCGATCCCGGCGGCCTGCGAGATGGTCACCGCCCTGCAGACGCTGGTGACCCGGCGGTTCGACGTTTTCGACCCGGTGGTGATCACGGTGGGCAGCTTCCACGCCGGCACGGCCGACAACGTGATCCCCGACGAGGCCCACTTCCTGGCCACCGTGCGGTCGTTCTCGGCCGTGGCCCGGGACCGGGTGCGGGCCGCCAGCCTCCGGCTGATCGCGGACCTGGCCGCCGCGCACGGCCTGGAGGCGGAGGCGGAATACCTGGATGGGTACCCGGTCACAGTGAACGACGCGGACGAGACCGAGTTCGCAGGGCAGGTGGTGGAGGACCTGTTCGGGGCGGACCGGCTGATCACCCAGGCCAACCCGCTGCCGGGGGCCGAGGACTTCTCGTTCGTGCTCGACGAGGTGCCGGGGGTGTTCCTGATGCTGGGCGCGGGCCCGGAAGGCTCGGACCCGGCCAGCGCGCCGTTCAACCACGCCGCGGACGCGGTGTTCGACGACGCGGTCCTCCCCGACGGCGCGTCATTGCTGGCCGAACTGGCCCTCCGCCGCCTGGCGGCCGACGCCGCGACGACAACGCCCTAAGGTCGCCCGGGTCCCGCCCGAGCCCAACCCCAGGACCGTGCCGTCGTCCGGCCCAGCCACGCCGCCCGTACCGCCAGGCCCGCACCCCCGCGCCGTCAGGCCGCGCATCCCCGCGCCGCGCACCCCCGGCCGCCGGCTCACCGTGCCACGAGTCATAGCCTCCCCACGCCAGCCACACTCGCCACGCCAGCCCCACCGAGCCCCGCGCCTGGGTTCTGCCCCAGGAGCTGGGGGCGGAGGGGCTGGTGGGGCGGAAGGGGATGGGGACGGGGGGTTAGAGGCTGGCGACGTCGGCTTGCTTGGCGCGGACCGCCTCGGCGGCCTCGCGCAGCGCGGCCACTTCGGTGTCGGTGAGGTCCCGCTGCACCACCGAGCGGACCCCGGCCTTGCCGATCTCGGCCTCGACGCCCAGGTAAACACCGGAGATGCCGTACTCGCCGTCCACCCAGGCGCAGACCGGCAGCACCTGGCCGGAATCCTCGGCGACCGCGCGGGCCATCCGGGCCGCGGCGGCCGACGGGGCGTAGTACGCGGACCCGGTCTTCAGCAGGGCGACGATCTCGGCGCCGCCGTTACGGGTCCGGTCCACCAGTGCGTCGATCTCGTCCTGGCCGAGCAGGCTGGCCAGCGGCTTGCCGTCCACCGTGCAGGCGGACGGGACCGGCACCATGGTGTCACCGTGCGAGCCGAGGGTGAGGGTCTGCACCGAGCCGACCGGCACGCCCAGCTTCTCGGCCACGAAGTAGCTGAACCGGGCCGTGTCGAGCATGCCCGCCTGGCCGAGCACCCGGGTGGCGGGGAAGCCGGTCACCTTGGCCGCCAGCGCCGTCATCTCATCCAGCGGGTTGGACACCACGATCAGCACGGCGTCCGGCGCGTGCTTCACCACGTTCTCGGCGACCGAGCGGACGATCTTGGCGTTGACGCCGATCAGGTCCATCCGGCTCATCCCGGGCTTGCGCGGCAGCCCGGCTGTGACGA
>Ga0208717_1000398_pt1 | contig 15067 bp, 19 predicted proteins | sample NGESurF53shallow_FD_184489 | JGI IMG/M metagenome (GOLD analysis project Ga0208717, IMG submission 184489) | Arctic peat soil microbial communities from Barrow, Alaska - NGEE Surface sample F53-3 shallow (SPAdes) | ecosystem: Environmental > Terrestrial > Soil > Wetlands > Peat ... | reverse complement strand
TTCTCCTTCGTGGATGACGAAGAAGAGGTAAGCGGAGCGGCGACGACACATTGCCCGGCTCGGCGGGCTTGTGATGGGTGTTGCCTCTTTGGAAGGGCAACGCGATGGCCGATGCGGGTCGGAGTGTGACGAGCGGTCATACGGAAAATCGTATGAGTGCCGCGTCTGATCGGATCGAGCTGATCACACGTGGCGAGCGGCGCCGGTCGTGGACGATTGAGCAGAAGCGCGAGATCGTGATCGAGAGTCTGGCACCGGGCATGGTGACGGCGGCGATTGCCCGGCAGCACGAGATCGGCACCGGCCTGCTCTACACTTGGCGCAAGCAGCTACTAAGCGGTGAGCTTGGCGCGACGACAACCTCCTTGGTTCCGAGTTTTCTATGCGTCGACGCTGGCCGAATGCCAACACAGCGGTCGGACGAAGAACACCCATCCACGCTGGAGGAGCGGAACTCGGGACCCTTGGTGGATTCTGGCCCGCGGGCGCTGGTCCGACCCGAAGGCCTGATCGAGATCCTGCTGGCGGGCGGTGTGACTGTGCGGGTTGATGCACAGGTGGATGGAGCGGCCCTGAGTCGGGTCGTGGCGGCCTTGGAGGGCAGATGATCACGCCGCCGCACGGGATGCGCATCTATCTGGCGTGCGGTGTGACCGACATGCGCAAGGGCATGATCGGCTTGGCGATGTTGGTGCAGCAGGGCCTGGCTGAGGATCCGTTCGGTGGTGCGGTGTTCGCCTTCCGCGGACGCCGCGCCGGACTGATCAAGCTGATTTGGCATGACGGCGTCGGCCTGTGCCTGCTGACCAAGCGGCTGGAGCAGGGCCAGTTTGTCTGGCCTTCGACCACGACGAGCGGACGGCTCGCATTGTCGCCGGCGCAGTTGGCGGCGCTGCTCGACGGGTGCGAATGGCGTGCGCCGGCGCCCCGCCGCATGCCGGAATTGGCAGGGTAACCCGTGCTGATCCGCCAAAAATGCTAGCAGCGATGCGAAGCCGTCAGTCATCATCGCGGCGTGCAGATCGACCTCGATAGCCTCCCTGGTGACCCCGCCACCCTGCAGCAGATGCTGCGGGAGATGGTCGCCGCCGCGGCACACCAGCAGGGCGAGTTGCACGCCGAGAACGACAAGCTGCGACTGCTGATCCAGCGCCTATTGCGCCACCAGTTCGGTCGCCGATCCGAGCAGCTGAGCCCTGACCAGCTGCAGTTCGGACTGGAGGACCTCGAGCAGACCATCGCCGAGAACCGGGCCGCCCAAGACGGGGCGGCGTCGTCGGAGGCCCAGCCGCGGCTGCGACGCGACGCTCGGCCCAGCCGCAACCACGGTGCCCTGCCGGCACACCTGCCTCGCTACGAAGTGGTTGTCGACGTCGAGAGCCGCGGCTGCCCCTGCTGCGGCGGTGCGCTGCACGCGATCGACGAACTGCGCACCGAACAACTGGACATCCTGCCCGCCCAGCTGCGGGTGCGCGTTACCCGCCGCCCCCGTTATGGCTGCCGCGCCTGCGAGGGCGCCGTGGTCGTCGCCCCGGCGCCGGAGCGGCCCATCGATGGCGGCATGGCCACCGAGGCGCTGATCGCGCATGTGGTGGTCAGCAAGTTCTGCGACTCGCTGCCGCTGTATCGCCAGGCGCAGATGTTGTCGCGACAGGGCGTGACCCTGGACCGCTCGACGCTGAGCAACTGGGTGGGGCGCGCTTGCTGGTGGCTGACCCCGCTCTACGACCTGGTGGTCGGCACGGTGCTGTCGTCGGACAAGCTGTTCGCCGACGACACGACGCTGCCGGTGCTCGATCCCGGCCGCGGCCGGACCAAGACGGGGCGCCTGTGGTGCTATGCGGTCGATGACCGGCCCTGGTGCGGTCCCACTCGGCCCGCGGCAGCCTATGTGTATTCCGAGGACCGCAAGGGCGTCCGTCCCGCCGGACACTTGGCCACATTCCGTGGCGTGCTCCAGGTCGACGGATACGCCGGGTTCAAGCGGTTGGCTGGCGACCGGGCCGACGAATCGGTACGCTTGGCGTACTGCTGGGCGCACATGCGGCGGCCCTTCTACGAGTTCCACGTCTCCACGAAATCACCGCTTGCCGCCGAGGTGCTCGTGCGCATCCGGGAGCTCTACGCAATCGAGGCCGACATCCGCGGTCATCCCGCCGATCATCGCAGGCAGGTACGGCAGGAGCGAAGTCGACCGATCGTGGAGGCCCTGTATGCCTGGTTGCAGGATCACAGGGAGCGCGTGTCCGCCGTCTCCGATCTGGCGAAGGCCATCCGCTACGCGATACGGCATTGGCCGGGCCTGGTCGTGTTCCTCGACGACGGCCGCGTCGAGATGGACACGAACGTCGTCGAGAGGGCGATCCGGCCCCATACCCTCACTCGCAAGAATGCATTGTTCGCGGGTTCCGACGGCGGAGCACGCCACTGGGCGATTGCAATGACGCTGATCCAGACGGCGAAGCTCAACGGCGTCGATCCAATGGCGTGGCTCACCGACGTGCTTGAACGCGTCGTCTCCGGCCGAACAAAGGCCCATGAACTGCACGCGCTGCTGCCGTGGAACTGGTGTCCGATCAATAACGCCGAATTGGCTGAGGCGGCATGATCGATAATCCCGATCAAGCGCAGCGACTGCTCGCCAGGCTACAAGCGGCGTTGCCGCTCACCGCGCGTCTGACGCCTGAACTTGCGGCGACGCTTCGGACGAAGAACACCAAAAGCGACATACCGTCGACCTGCTCGATCAGCTGGGTCAGCTACGCTGGAGATGAAGGAGGGATCGTCTGCCGGCTCGATTTCACCCGAGAACTCGAAACGGCAGCCTTTGCCTCGATCACTCATCTCCGCTTCGACGCCCGCCTACCGCTGGCCCGCGATATCACGGCCTATCAGAGGCATCGCGTCAAACGATTGCGGCACCAGCTGCCATAGCCAAGGCCAACGGCAAAATTCCGGCGGACACCCTCGAAGTCCGTCAAGCGAAATCGGACGTGACCTCGCCGCGACGCTTACCCTTAAACAACTGCATGTGTCGCTCCACGAATTGCTAATTGGATGCCTCCAACGGTGGTGGCATCCCTGGCGCCTACCCCGCGACCCGCTCGATCTCCGCCCCGCACGCGGCGAGCTTCCGCTCCACCGCCTCATATCCGCGATCCAGGTGATACACGCGGTTCACCATCGTCTCCCCCTTCGCCGCCAACCCGGCCAGCACCAGCGAGACCGAGGCGCGCAGATCGGTCGCCATCACCTGCGCCCCCGACAACTCCGGCACGCCGCGCACGATCGCCGAGGCGCCGTGGACGTTGATGCGCGCGCCCATGCGGTTGAGTTCGGGGACGTGCATGAAACGGTTCTCGAAGATGGTCTCGGTGACCATCGCGGCACCCTCGGCGATCGACATCAGCACCATGAATTGGGCCTGCATGTCGGTGGGAAAGCCGGGGTAGGGCTCGGTCATCGCATCGGTCCCGTGCAGCCCGTTCAGGCGGCGGACCACGAGGGCGTCCGGTTCCTCTGCAATGTCCACCCCGGCGTCGCGCAGAATCCGCACGACGGCGCCGAGATGCTCGAGCCTGCCGCCGAGAAGACGCACCGACCCGCCGGTAATCGCGGCGGCGCAGGCGTAGGTTCCGGTCTCGATCCGGTCCGAGACGATGCGGTGGTGGGCGCCGTGCAGGGCGGGGACGCCCTCGATGGTAAGGCGATCCGATCCGATCCCCTCGATGCGCGCGCCCATCGCGACCAGGCACAGCGCGAGGTCGGCGATCTCCGGCTCGCGGGCGGCATTCGCCAGCACGGTCTGGCCGTCGGCCAGCGTCGCGGCCATCAGCAGGTTCTCGGTCGCACCCACCGAGACGAACGGGAAGACGATGGTGGCGCCGCGCAGCCGGCCGTCGACGCGGGCATCGACGTAGCCGGCGTCGAGGTTGATCGTCGCGCCCAACTGCTCCAGGCCCTTGAGGTGCAGGTCGATCGGTCGCGCGCCGATCGCGCAGCCGCCAGGGAGCGAGACCCGCGCCTCGCCGACGCGGGCGAGCAGCGGGCCGAGGACGAGGGCGGAGGCGCGCATCTTGCGGACGATGTCGTACGGCGCCTCGGTGCTGGTGATGGCGCCGCCGAGCGAAAGCGAGCGGCCGTCATTGCCGACCGGATCGACGGCGATCCCGTGCCCGGCGAGCAAATCGGTCATGGTGGCGATGTCGGCGAGGCGCGGCACGTTCTCCAGCACCAGCCGCTCCTCGGTGAGCAGTCCGGCCGCCATCAGCGGCAAGGCGGCGTTCTTGGCGCCGCCGATCGCGATGTCTCCGGCGAGCGGCCTTCCGCCGCGGATGCGGATGCGGTCCATGCGTTCAATCCTCGGGGCGTTGCTGGATCGCGCTTAGAGCACGGGCGCGCGCCGGGGCAAACGCCAACACCTCAATTCGGCCGATAAACGACCCCGCCAGGCATCGGCACTGGCACGCCCGTCGTGGACGGCAAACTGAGCGGCAACCCGCGCAGGCTCCGGAGCGCGAGGAAGCCGAACAGCTCCGCCTCCAGTGAATCGCCGTTCCAGCCGACCGTTTCGACGGGTTCGACCGGCGCCCCTAGCGCCGCCGCCAGACCACCCATCAGCGTGGCGTTGTGGCGGCCGCCGCCGGCGACCAGCCAGCGGATCGGCGGCGCCGGCAGATGCGCACGCGACCGCGCGACGGCGGCGACGGTGAACGCGGCGAGCGTCGCGGCGCCGTCGGCGAGCGACAGGCCCTCCATCGCGGCGAGGGGAAAATCGTTGCGGTCGAGCGATTTGGGCGGCTTCACGGCGAAGAACGGATGCGCGAGCAGCCGCGCGAGGCGGGCCTGATCGACGCGGCCCGACGCGGCGATCCGGCCGCCCTCGTCGAACGCTCGGCCGGTGTGGCGGCGCACCCAATCGTCGAGCATCGCGCTGGCCGGGCCGGTGTCGAAGGCGATGATCGTCCCGGCGTCGAGGAACGTCACGTTGGCGACGCCGCCCAGGTTCAGGACCGCGAGCGGCTGATCGAGGTCGCGCGCCAGGGCGGCGTGATAGAGCGGCGCGAACGGCGCCCCCTGCCCGCCCGCCGCCACGTCGGCGAGGCGAAAGCCGGCGATGACGTCGATCCCGAGGAGGCGGGCGAGCAGCGCGCCGTCGCCGAGCTGGCGGGTGTAGCGCCGCTCCGGACGGTGCAGCACCGTCTGGCCGTGCAGGCCCACGACGGCGATCGCGCGGGCCTCCAGCCCGGCTTGCTCGATCACCGCGCGCGCCGCGGCGGCGTTCGCCTGCGTCACCGCGCCTTCGATGTCGTCGAGCGGCCCCGCCGCCCGCGCCGGGTCGGCGGCGATGGCCAATAGCTCGGCGCGCAGCGCGGTCGGATAGGGCAGCGTGATCGCGCCGCGCCGTGCGCCGACAAGCTCGCCGTCGGTCTCGATCAGGGCGGCGTCGATGCCGTCCATCGAGGTGCCGCTGATCAGCCCCAGAACCAGCCGCACGCCATACCTCCCTGCGTCCTGTTGTGTCGGCCGAAGTTCGCCCCGTGCCGTCAAACCGCCTTTCTCCGAGCGCTCCGAATCCCTTACAAGCATACCCTCGAATCGGGAGAGGCGCGTCATGAAAGTCCTGGTCGGCGGAGCCTACGCAGCGGCGATCCTCGCGGCGCTGGCAACCAGCGCGGTCGCGCAGACGCTGCAGATCGCGGTCGATCAGTCCCCGGTCGGACTCGACCCGCACATCGCGACCGCGTTCTCCACCCAGCTTGTCGACAGCGCGATCTACGAGGGGCTGACCGCGATCGACGCCGATCTGCGCGTGGTGCCCGCGCTCGCCGCCTCCTGGACCGTCTCGCCGGACGGTCTCACCTACGTCTTCCGCCTGCGCCCGAACTCACGCTTCCATGACGGCAAGGCGGTGACGCCGGCCGATGTCGCCGCCTCCGTCGCGCGGGTGCGCAATCCCAAGACCGGCTCGCCCTTCGCGTCGCGTTTCGCCATGGTGAAGACCGTCGAGCCGGACGGCGCCGATGGTGTGCGGATCGTGCTCGCCACGCCCTCGGCGCCGCTACTGGTCCAGTTGGCGGCGCTGGCGATCGTGCCGGCGGGGGCGGCCGACCTCGCGCGCCATCCCGATGGCACCGGGCCGTTCGTGTTCCGCCAGTGGGAGGCGAACACCCTGATCGCGCTCGACCGCAACGCCGCTTATTGGGATACGGGGCTGCCGAAGCTCGCCGGGCTGCGGTTCAACATCGTGCCGGAGGCGGCGACCCGGCAGTTGGGCTTGACCGGCGGCACCTACCAGTTGCTGCCGGGAATCGACGCCGCGACGGTGTTGCAACTGAAGGGCAAGCCGGGCGTGCTTGTGCAGAGCACGCAGGACCTCGCCTACAGCGTCATCGGCCTGAACGCCTCGCGCCCGCCCTTCGACAAGCCGGAGGTGCGCGAGGCGCTCGACTACGCGATCGACCACGCGCAACTGGTACAGGCCGCCTATCTCGGCCAGGGTGCCCCGGCCGGGCCGCTGTCGCCGGCGCTGAAGGACTGGGCGCTGCCGGTGTCGGCCTTCCCTTGCTACACGCCGGACCCGGAAAAAGCGAAGGCGTTGCTGCGACAAGCCGGGATCACGCTCCCGCTGAAGGTGACGATGAACGTGCTGGGCAGCCTGCCGCAGGTGGTCGATGTCGCGCAGGTGGTGCAGGCGCAGGCACGCAAAGCCGGCATCGAGTTCACGCTGAATGTGCAGGAGGCGGGGCGCTTCATCCAGGATTGGCGGGGCGGCAATTTCGCGGCGTTCGCCTCGCTGAACAGCGGCGGACCGGACCCCGACGATTATTTCGGCCGGTCGTTTCAAACCGGCGGGGCCACCAACGTCTACAAATACAGCAACCCGAAATTGGACGCGATCCTGACCGAGGCGCGCGAATCGACCGACGCGGCGCGTCGCAAGACCCTGTACGACCAAGCGCAACGCATCCTCGCCTGCACGGGCCCGGCGATCCACCTCGCCTATGGCACGTTGTTCACCGCCGAACGCGACACGTTGACGGGGTTCAGGATTAACCCGACGCGCTCGCTGCGCGGATTGCGCGAGGCGACGCTCGCACCGTGATCCAAGCCGCCCTCGGGCGGAGCGGCGAGCTGATCTTGACCGGCTTTGGCGTCTCCTTGCTCAGCTTCCTGATGATACGGCTGATCCCCGGCGATGCTGTGCAGCTCATGCTGGGTGCCAACGCCGCGGTGACGCCGGCGGCAATGGCGGTGTTGCGTCACCAGCTTGGGCTCGATCAGCCGTTCGTGGTGCAGTACGCGCATTGGCTCGGCCACGCGCTGCGCGGCGATTTCGGCGTGAGCCTCGCCACCGGCCAGCCGGTGCTGAGCGAGATCGGCGCAGCGGCTGGGGTGACGGCGGAGCTGACGTTCCTGGGCTTGCTGCTGGCGATCGTGCTCGCCGTGCCGCTCGGCTGCGCGATGGCGACGATCCGGGCGCCGCTGCCGGGCCTCGCGATTCGCCTCGCCAGTATCGCCGGACTGACCGTGCCGCCGTTCTGGCTGGGGATCATGGCGCTCTACGCGGTCGCCGCGCTGGCGCCGCGCTTCCCGGCGATCGGCTGGGTTTCGTTCGGGCGCGACCCCGCCGGCAATCTCGCCCGCGTCGCGCTACCGGTCGCGGCGATCGCGCTGCCCGCCACCGCCGCGCTCGCACGCATCCTGCGCGCGTCGTTGCAGGAGGCGTTGGCGCAGGACTACGTCCGCACGGCGCGGGCCAAGGGACTGAGCGAGTGGGCGGTGCTGGTACGCCACGGGCTGCGCAACGCGCTGCTGCCGTTCACCACGGCGGCAGGGATACTCGCGGGGTACCTGTTCGGCGGATCGGTGGTGGTGGAGCAGGTGTTCGCGCTGCCCGGCCTGGGACGGCTGATGGTGGGCGCGATCGCGGAGCGCGACTATGCGCTGGTGCAGGCGGCGATCCTGCTCGCCACGCTGGTATTCCTGGTGGTGAACGCGTGCGTGGATTTGCTGTACACGGCGCTCGATCCGCGGTTGCGGGCGTGAACACGCTCGTCCTCCGTCTCGGCGCCGGCCTCGTCGCACTCCTGGCGCTGCTTGCTCTGTTCGCTCCCTGGATCGCCGGACCGCCGGACGCGCAGGATATCCTCGCCCGCCTATCGCCGCCGACGTGGGCGCATCTCCTCGGCACCGACAATCTCGGTCGCGACGTGCTGTCGCGGCTGCTGTTCGGGCTGCGGACGCTGTTCGCGGTTTCCGCCGTATCCGTCGGCGGCGCATTGTCGATCGGCGGCGGACTCGGGCTGCTAGCCGCGTGGCTCGGCGGGTGGGCGGACCGCATCGCGATGCGCATCATGGATATGCTGTTCGCGTTCCCGGTGATCTTGCTGGCGATCGGCATCATCGCCGTGCTCGGCCCGGGCGCGCTGGGTGCGGCGGTGGCGATCGGGGTGGTCTACATTCCGATCTTCGCCCGTACGCTGCGCGGACCGGCGCTGGTGCTGCGCGAGGGGGAGATGGTGGCGGCGGCGCGTTCCCTGGGCGCACGACCGACGCGGATTCTGCTGCGTCATGTGCTGCCGAACCTCGCGGCGATCATCCTGGTGCAAACCAGCCTGTCGCTGTCGACCGCGATCCTGGTCGAGGCGTCGCTGTCGTTCCTCGGCCTCGGAACGCAGCCGCCGACGCCGTCGTTGGGGCGGATGCTGGCGGAGAGCCGGAATTTCCTGTTCCTGTCGCCCTGGCCCGCCGTGTTCTCCGGGGCGGGCATCCTGCTCGCGTCGCTGGGCTTCAATCTGCTGGGTGACGGGTTGCAAGATCAATTGGACCCGCGCCTGAGAGGCCGCTGATGACCCTTCCCGCCACCGAGCAGTGCGACCCGCGTTTCGATGCGCTCGACACCTGGGACGTCCCGACGGTGCTGGCCGCGTTGTGGGAGGGGCAGATGGCGGCGGTCGCGGCACTTGGCCCGGCGCTGCCGGCGCTGGCGCGCGCCGTGGCCGCCGCCGCCGCCCGCCTGCGCGATGGCGGACGGCTCGCCTATGCGGGGGCCGGCACCTCCGGGCGGATTGCCGTACAGGATGGCGCCGAGCTGACCCCGACATTCGACTGGCCGGAGGAGCGGCTGATCCTGCTGATGGCGGGCGGGGCCGGCGCGCTGCTGCGTTCCGTCGAGAACGCCGAGGACCGCGACGATCTGGCGCGCGCCGAGATCACGGCGAACGCGGTCGGGGAACGCGATGTGCTGGTCGGTGTCGCGGCGAGCGGGGCGACGCCGTTCACCCTCGCGTGCGTGACCGCGGCCCGGTCGCGCGGGGCTCTCACGATCGGGCTCGCCAACAGCCAGGGAAGTCTGCTCGACGCGGCGGAGTATCCCGTGCTGATCGAGACCGGGGCCGAGGCGGTCGCCGGATCGACGCGGATGAAAGCCGGGACCGCGCAGAAGGCGGCGCTCAATCTCTTTTCCACGGCGTTAATGGTGCGGCTTGGGCGGGTCTATCGCGGCCGGATGGTCGATATGCTTGCTCGCAACGAGAAACTGCGCCGCCGGGCGGAACGGATGCTGGCCGACATCGCCGGCGCTTCGCCCCAGCAGGCGCGCGTGGCGCTGGCGGGGGCCGATGGCAAGGTGAAGCTCGCCGTGCTGATCCTGCGGGGGCTGGACCGCGCGGGCGCCGAGGCGGTGCTCGCTCGCCATCGCGGGCAGCTTCGCCCGGCGCTGGCGGAGTTGGTTGGATGAACGCGTTGCGTGCGGCGAGGCTGTTCACCGGGGAGGCGATGCTTCACGACGTCGCGTTGATCATCGACGCCGGGCGCGTGCGCGACGTCCGCGCCGGCGCCGATATTCCGGCGGGAATGGTTACGGAGACACTGCCGCCCGAACTGATCCTGGCGCCGGGCTTCATCGACACGCAGGTGAACGGCGGCGGCGGAGTGATGTTCAACGACTCCCCCGATCTTCCCACCTTGCGCGCCATCGCGCGCGCGCATCGACGGTTCGGCACGACAGCGCTGCTCGCGACCCTGATCACCGACACGCAAGCCACGATGCGCGCCGCCGCCGATTCGGTGCGCGCCGCGCTGGAAACGGGCGAGCCTGGCATCCTGGGGCTGCACCTCGAAGGCCCGTTCCTCAACCCGGCGCGCAAGGGCGTGCATCCGGAGGTGCTTCTGCGCGCGATTACCGAGGACGCGCTTTGTTTTCTGTGCGAGGAAACGCCGCGTCCGCTCCTGCTGACGCTCGCGCCCGAGATTGTCGGCGCCAATGCGATCGCGCGCCTGGCGGCGGCCGGCGTGGTTGTCGCGGTCGGCCACAGCACGGCGTCGTATGAGCAAGTGCTGGCGGCGGATGCGCGCGGCTTCACGCATCTGTTCAATGCCATGCCGCCGCTCGCCGGGCGTGATCCGGGGCTGGTGGGCGCGGCGCTGACTTCGGATGGCTTCGCTGGGATCATCGCCGACGGGTACCACGTGCATCCAGCGAATCTCCGCCTCGCGCTGCGGGCGAAGGGGGCGGGGAGATTGATGCTCGTGACCGACGCAATGGCCTCGGTCGGCGCCGATATCACCGCGTTCCGCTTGCACGGGCATATGGTGCGCGTCGCCGACGGACGGCTGACCACCAAGGACGGAGTGCTGGCGGGCGCGCATCTCGACATGGCAAGCGCGGTCCGCAACGCGGTCGCGCTGATGGGCGCGACGCTGGAGGAGGCATTGCGAATGGCGGCGGCCACCCCGGCGGACTTTCTGGGCCTCCCCGACCGCGGCCGGCTGGTTCCCGGCGCCGTCGCCGATGCGGTGGCGATCAGCGGGAATGTCGGCGTTGCCGGGGTGTGGGTGGCCGGGGCGCGGGATGCGCCGTAGTCTGCCGCGCGACACCGGAGGCCAGAATGGACGCGATGGATTTGCTGGCCGGGCGCCACTCGGCGACCCGCCTCACCGAACCAGGCCCTGATCAGGCGGCACTGGATTCGATCCTGGGCGCGGCGCTGCGCGCGCCCGATCACGGACGCCTGCGCCCATGGCGCTTCGTGGTGATCCCCGAAGCGCGGCGCGAGGCATTCGGCGATCTGCTGGCCCGCACGCTGCAGGCGCGCGAGCCTGGCGTCTCGACCGAGGAATTGGCGCGCGAGCGCGGCAAGGCGTTGCGCGCGCCGCTAATCGTGGTCGCCGCCGCGCGAGTACGGCGCGAACATAAGATCCCTGAGATCGAGCAGCTGCTGGCGGCCGGCGCGGCGGCGGAGAACGTGATGCTGGCGGCGCAGGCGCTTGGCTTCGGGGCGATGTGGAAGACCGGCGCGCCGGCCTACGACCCGGCGGTCAAGCGGGAGTTGGGGCTGGAGGCGGAGGACGCCATCGTCGGCTTCCTGTATCTCGGCACGCCGGCCGGCGAGCCGTCGCCGGCGCCTCGGCCGGGACTTGGCGCGCACGTCGCCGTCTGGAACTGAGGAGAGTTCAGCGACATGCCCATCGAATTCTGGACTTGGAACACGCCGAACGGGCGCAAGATCAGCGTCGCGCTGGAGGAGATGGGGTTGGCCTACGACGTTCACACCGTGAACATCTCCAAACGCGAGCAGTTCGAGCCGGCGTTCCTCAAAATCAGTCCGAACAACCGCATTCCCGCGATTGTCGATCCCGAGGGGCCGGGCGGGGCGCCTTTGAGCGTGTTCGAATCGGGCGCCATCTTGCTGTACCTGGGCGAGAAGACCGGCAAATTCCTGCCGACCGATCTGCGTCGCCGCGTGCCGGTCTACGAGTGGCTGAACTGGCAGATGGGTGGATTCGGGCCAATGCCCGGCCAGGTGCATCATTTCCTGCAAGTCGAGAACGAGCAGGATCGGCGCTACGGGCTGGAGCGGTACTCCAAGGAGACGCGCCGGCTGTACGGCGTGCTCGACAAGCGGCTGGGCCTCGTCGATTACGTCGCCGGGGATGTCTCGATCGCCGATTTTGCGATCCTGGGCTGGGCGTGGCGGCACGAGCGTCACCAGGTCGATCTGGCCGAGTTCCCCAATGTCGGGCGCTGGTATCGCCAGATGATGGCGCGGCCGGCGACCGCGCGGGGGTTCGAGGTGGCGCTGAGCTGATTGGCGGCGGGAGAACCGAGCGCACGATGAGCGACCTCTACGAGACCGACGTGGTGACCTGGAGCGAGCGTCAGGCCGCACTCCTGCGCCGCATCGCCGGCGGCGAGCGGATCAACGATCAAGTGGATTGGGAGAACGTCGTCGAGGAGATCGAAAGCGTGGGGCAAAGCCAGGTCGACGCCGTCGAATCGCTGCTGTTCCAGGCGTTCGTGCATAGCCTCAAAGCCAAGGCGTGGCCGCAGGCGCGGGATGTTCCGGATGGGAGGGCGAGGCACGGGGCTTCCGCGCCCAGGCGCGGCGCAAGCATCGACCGTCGGTGGCGCAGAAGATCGACCTCCACGGCATCTACGACGACGCGCGGCAGGCGCTGCCCGATACGCGGGATGGTCAAGCCCCGCTGGCGATCCCGCCGGTCTGCCCGTTCGCCAGCATCGAGGAATTCTTCAGCGAGCCGTGACGGCCCAGCCTTTCCGTCTCGCGACACGAGCTCGATCAGGTAATCAGCGCGCGCATCACCGCCTCCGGGACCGTCACCTCATACTCGGGCAAGGTCGTTCGCCACGCACATGGGCCGCAGCCTCATTGAGCGAGGCGATCAGGCGCCCCCCAGCGGGGCCTGCCTCGGCTTCGATCGCGGCGATGAGGCGCGGCGGATATCGCGCTTCTCCGCATCGGTGAGGTTCTCCTTCGCGCTCCGCGGAGGTTGCAACAGCTCACACCAACTCGACCCGTGCGGAATGGCCGGGTGCGGCGGCGAGGCGGTGGTCGCGGGTGAGGAGCGGGGCGTCGAGCGCTTCCGCGAGAGCCACGTAGGCCTCATCGTAGGCCGTCAGATTGCTCCTCAATTCCCACACGCGCGGCAGCAGAAAGCGACCACGATCACTTGCGGCCGCGTTCAGCGCGAACCGCCGCGGCCGACGTAACGGAGGGCGTCACTGGGGACCGGTGCTTCAACCGAGCACACAACTCCTCGATGGTCGGGCGCTCAGCAACCTCCGATATCTCGTTAAGTAGAAAGTCCGACAGCGACATGCCCGCCAGGGCGGCGCGCGCTTTGAGGCGCCGATAGAGCACATCGGGGACATTGCGGATTTGGGCCATCACCGACATGGGAACGGCATGAACGCATGTGACGCACATGTCCAGCCGCCATCGCCACGCGCTATTTCGCGATCCGGGGCTGGGCGTGGCAGGATGCGCGCCATGAGGTCGACCTCGCCGGGTTCATTGCAGGAGGACAAGCGCATGGAAGTACGACCGTACAAAGCCGCGGCGATCGCCGATCGCGAGACCGTCGCGGAAGGCACCGATATGCGAGTGCTGGCGCTGACGTTGGCGAGGGGGCAGTGCATTCCGTGGCACTACCATAATGGGATCAGCGATCATTTCGTCTGTCTGGAAGGACCAATGATGGTCGAGACGCGGGCGCCGCGGGCGGAATATCGGATGGAGCCGGGCGGGCGCTGCGCGGTCGGTCCGAAAATCGCCCACTATGTGCATGGGGTGGATGACGGGCCGTGCAAGTTCCTGATCGTGCAAGGCGTCGGCGTCTACGACAACATCGCGGTCGGCGGCTGAGCCGTCATCCCTCGGTGCGCGCCTTCACCATCCGCAGCGGCGTGTAGGTCAGCACGACGGTACCGTCCTGCTTCACGACGCGGTTGCTTGTGCGTACCAATCCGCGATTCGGGCGGCTGGCGCTCCGGCGGCTCTCGATGACCTCGCATTCCACATGGATCGTGTCGCCGGCGAAAGTCGGGCCTTCGACGTTCAGCTCCATGTTCAGGAACGCGAAGCCGGTGTGCTGCATCGTCGCGTGCACCAGCAGCCCTTCGGCGAACGAATAGACCATCGCCGCCGGCACGACCCGCTGCTGGATGTCGCTTTCGGCCTTCAGGAACTCGACGTTGGAGAACAGGACTTCGGTTATCCCGGTCACCCCGATGAAGTTGACCAGGTCGGCTTCGGTCAACGTGCGGCCGATGGTGCGGAACTTCCGCCCGGTCGGGAGGTCCTCGAAATAGATGCCGAGTCCCAGGACTTCGTAGCCGCCGATCTCTGTCATCACCGTTCCCACGTCGCCGCCCACAGCGTAGCCTTCGGAGAGGGAGCAAGAGAATGCGGGGATTGACCGGCAAGCGCGTGCTCGTCACCGGCGGGGCGAGCGGCATCGGGCGGGCCACCTGCCTGCGGCTGGCCGACGAGGGCTGCGTGATCGGCATCCTCGATCGCGACGAACCCGGCGCAACGCGCGTCGCCGGCGAATGCACCGGTGGCAAAGCCCGGGCGTACGGCGTGGACATCTCCGACGAGACGCGGGTCGAAGCGGCGGTGGCAGCCTTCGAAACGGACGCCGGCCCGATCGACGGGCTCGCGAACGTCGCCGGCTGGGATAAGGCCGGGGCGTTCCTCGACACCGATCGCGCGCTGTGGGATCGCATCATCGCGATCAACCTGATCGGCCCGCTGAACCTGCACAAAGCCGTGCTGCGCCGCATGGCCGAGCGCGGGGCCGGGCGCGTGGTGAACGTGGCGTCCGATGCCGGCCGGGTCGGATCGTCCGGCGAGGCAGTCTATTCCGCGTGCAAGGGCGGCATCATCGCCTTCACCAAGACGATGGCGCGCGAGATGGCGCGCAAGGGTATCACGTTGAACTGCCTCTGCCCCGGCCCGACGGAGACCCCGCTGTTCGAGGGCTTCACCGCTGACATGGCCGGGGGACAGAAGTTGAAGGACGCGCTGGCGCGGGCCATCCCGCTGCGCCGGCTGGGCCAGCCGGAGGACTATCCCGGGCTAATCGCGTTCCTGCTGAGCGACGACGCGGCCTATATGACCGGACAGACCATCAGCGTCTCCGGCGGGTTGACGATGGCCTGACCTCGCTCGGTCAGATCACCCTCTCCTCCCGCAACCCAGCGATGTCGGCATCCGAAAACCCAGCCTCGCGCAGCACCGCATCGGTATCTGCGCCAAGC
>Ga0208717_1000397_pt1 | contig 15078 bp, 13 predicted proteins | sample NGESurF53shallow_FD_184489 | JGI IMG/M metagenome (GOLD analysis project Ga0208717, IMG submission 184489) | Arctic peat soil microbial communities from Barrow, Alaska - NGEE Surface sample F53-3 shallow (SPAdes) | ecosystem: Environmental > Terrestrial > Soil > Wetlands > Peat ... | reverse complement strand
GGTGATAAAGGATGACGCCTCGAGGAACAGGATGCCGTCGACAATGCCGCTGACCTGGCCCATCCGCCCGAATGTAGGTGCCCACGAGGACGAGCCTGGCGCGGGCTAGCTGGTCAGGGCCTGGTATACCAGCTGGCGCAGCTGCGGGCGGATGGGGTACGCGCTGGATGGAAGAAGCTGGGTAAAGAACGAGACGGTCAGCTCTTCAGCCGGGTCGATCCAGAACGTGGTGCTGGCCGCGCCGCCCCAGGACAGCTCGCCTGCGGAACACAGCACCTTGCCTGGCACCGGGTCGAGAACGACGGCCAGGCCAAGCCCGAAGCCGACCCCGCGGAACGGGGACTCCGCGTACAGCGGCCTGCCGAACGTCTCCAGGTCGGCGCCGCCGGGAAGGTGGTTACGGGTCATGTAGCCGACGGTGCGCGGGCTGAGCAGCCGGGTGCCGTCCAGTTCGCCGGCCGGGCTGTCGGCACGGTGCAGCAGCATCTGGGTGAACCGGTCATAATCCGCGGCCGTCGAGACCAGGCCGCCGCCCCCGCCGAGCATGGCCGGGGCGCGGCGGGCGGCGTCGCCCAGGGCGTCGAGCCTGACCGCGGTCCCGCCGCTGCCGGGCGTGTACAGGGCGGCCAGCCGGGGCAGCTGGGTGTCTGTCGCATAGAAGCCGGTGTCGGTCATGCCGAGCGGGCGCAGGATCCTCGCGGCGAGGAACTCGTCGAGGGGCTGCCCGGAGACGACCTCGATGACCCGGCCGAGCACGTCGGTCGCTACCGAGTAGTTCCACTCCTTGCCCGGCTGGAACAGCAGCGGGATACCCGCCCAGGCGTCGCACGCCTGCGCCAGGTCCGCGCCCGGGGGCGCGGACCATTCGAACCCGGCGGCCCGGTACGCGGCGTCCACCGGATGGACCCGGTGGAACCCGTACGTCAGGCCCGCGGTATGGGTGAGCAGGTGCCAGATCCGCACCGGCTCGGTGGCCGGGACCGTGACCTGCCGCAGGTCCGAGCCGCCGGCGTAGACGCTGACGCCGGCGAAAGATGGGATGAACGCACTGACCGGATCGGTAAGTTCGAATCCGCCCTCTTCGTAGAGCATCATCGCCGCCACCGAAGTGATCGGCTTGCTCATCGAGTAGATCCGCCACACCGTGTCCGTCCCGGCGGGCAGCCCGGCCTCGATATCGCTGGACCCGTAGCTGGATACGTACGCCAGGCGGCCGTGCCTGCTCACCGTGATCAGCCAGCCGGGCAGCCTGCCGTCGTCGACATAGCGCGCGAAGTGGCGGCCGATCCGTTGCAGCCGGTCCGGATCCAGACCTACCTCGTCCGGTTCCGCCTCGACTTTGAGCTCGCTCATCCTGCCACCTTCCGCTGAGCATCCGGCTCACGGTCAAGAGTGCCTTATCGCGAGCTTGGCCCGCCAGGCTGGTCCCTCAGCCGTAACCCCTTCCCGACCTCGCTGTCCGAGGTTCCCGCCAGCACGGCCGCGCAATGGCCGGGCACCAACGGCACGGTGCAGTACTCCGAGGGCCTCGACGTGGGGTACCGCTGGTACGACGCGAACAACGTGACCCCGCTGTTCCCGTTCGGGTTCGGGCTGTCTTACACCTCCTTCAGCTACAGCAACCTGAACGTCGGGGCGCTGAGCAACGGCCAGGCGACGGTCACGGCCACGGTGACCAATACGGGCAGCCGCGCTGGCGCCGATGTCGCCCAGCTGTACGTGGGCGACCCGGCGTCCGCTGGCGAGCCGCCACACCAGCTCAAGGGTTTCCAGCGGGTGACGCTGAACCCCGGCGCCTCCGCGACGGTCACCTTCACCGTCACCGGTCACGACCTGGCGTCCTGGGACACCACCTCAGGTAACTGGATCGCCGGCCCCGGCAGCTACCAGATCCTCGTCGGCGACTCCTCGCGCAACCTGCCGCTGACCGGCACCCTGAGCCTGAGCGCGCCCATCACCGCCAACGCGATGTCGTGACGGCCGCCTCGCTGAACGTCTCGTAGCTATTCAGCCGGGTCGGATGGCGGTGGGTAGCCAGGGGCCGTCTGTGAAGAGCTGGGTGAGCGCGTCGAGCGCGTCGATGCCCCACTTGGCAGCGGTGGACAGGCAGGACTGGACTATCGCGAAGCCGGCGAGGCCGTCGAGGGTGCGCCAGCAGCCGCCGGGGGTGCGCTGCTGGACTTTGCCGGGGCGGACGTCGCGCTCGGCCTGGTTGCTGGTGAATCCGACAGCCAGGTCGGTGGCAAACCGCAGGATCATGTCCTGGTGGTCGCGGAACCGCCGGGCTAGCCTCAGCCCCTCTTTGGCCGTGTTGCTGCGCTTGTGCTGGTCGCCGGTAATGCCCTTGGCCACTGCGGCGCGGGCCGCGGTGGCGATCTTGTTCGCCCAGATCAGCAGGTCCGCCATGGACCGCGCCCAGACCTGGCCCTAGCGACCTGGGCACGCAGCCACGGCACCTCCTCAGATGGCGGGACACGCTGCGCACCGGGCACGATGCCACCATGATCAGGATGTTCAGTCCGTGATAAGCCGGCACGCCGGAACTTCCCGGCCATGGCCGGTCCACGCACCAGCTACATCGAGGACGGAACTGAGTGAGATCGCGCCCTCACGACTCGCGGCCAAGAGCGGGACGTGCTGCTGGGTGGGAGTGACTCACCCGGCGGGATTCTCGAAATTTGTTCGTTCCTGGTGTCGATGGCGCGGTTCTCTAACCGTCTCCTAGGTGCCTGAACCACCGAACGAAAGGAAGGGCTAGCGTGAAGTACATGCTGCTGATCATGGGTTTCCGCAAAGGCGAGGGCATGCCCCAGCCGCCGAGCAGCGGAGCACCCTCGGCGGAGGAGTTCATGCAGTACCAGCAGGAGCTCGGGCAGGCCGGTGTGCACGTTGACTCCGCAGTACTCCACTCTTTTGAGGATGCCACCCAGGTGCAGGTCAGCGATGCTGGCGAGCGACTGGTGACCAACGGGCCGTTCGCAGAGTCCCGCGAGTACCTGGGCGGCTATCAGATCATCGACGTCCCCGACCTCGACGCAGCGCTTGACTGGGCGGCCAGGTGTCCGGGCGCGAAGTACGGGCGCGTCGAGGTGCGTCCGCTCGCCGAGTTCTGAGGACCAAGGCGATGGGGCCGGCAGGCGAACCGATCGAGGCAGTGTTCCGAGAGGAGCGCGGCCGTCTGCTGGCCCTGCTCGCGGCCCGATTCGGCGACCTCGATCTCGCCGAGGAGGTTACCGCTGAGGCCCTTCTGGCAGCGGTAGAGACCTGGCCACGCTCTGGGGTCCCGCGCGAGCCGCTGGCATGGCTGGCGACCACGGCCCGGCGCAAGGCCCTCGACCGGATCCGGCGGGACGCCACGTTGGCCACGAAGCTCGCCACTCTGCACGCCGATGCCGATCCGGCGCGCCGCACAGAGCCGGTCCCAGAGCACAAGCACATCCCCGACGACCGGTTGCAGCTCATGTTCGCGTGCTGTCACCCTGCTCTCGACCTGGACACGCAGGCCGGACTCACCCTGCGCTACATCGCGGACCTCAGCACCGCTGAGATCGCACAGGCCTTCCTCGTCCCGCCGGCGACCATGGCCCAGCGCCTCACCCGCGGCAAGCGCAAGATCCAGCAGAGCCGCATCCCCTTCCGCGTGCCCGGCCCGGACGAGCTCGAAGGCCGTCTGGGCCTGGTCCTGCACGTCGTCTACCTCATCTTCACCGAGGGCTACGCGGCCACCGGCCACCACGATCTGGTCCGATGCGATCTGGAGGACGAGGCCATCCGGCTCGCCCGTATCCTCCACCGGCTGATGCCCGGCGGGCCCCGGGTCACTGGCCTGCTCGCGCTCATGCTGCTCACTGACGCCAGACGTCAGGCCAGGGTCGACGGCCATGGCATCGCCGTCTCGCTGGAAGACCAGGACCGCGGCCTCTGGGATACCTCGATGATCGACGAGGGCGCCAGGCTGACAACACAGGCCCTACGCCACCACCCACCCAACAGCTGGTCCGTCCAGGCCGCAATCGCCGCGTTGCACGACGAGGCGCCATCTGCTCAGGAGACCGACTGGCGCCAGGTGCGCCTGCTCTACGACGAGCTGTTCGCATTGACCCCGACCCCCGTCGTCGCCCTCAACCGAGCCATCGCGATCTCCTGGCATGAGGGCCCACAGGCCGGCCTCGACCACCTCGAAGCCCTCGCCGACGAACCCGGCCTGGCCCGCCAGCACCATTGGCACGCTGCCCGCGGCCACACACTCGCGAGACTCGGACGTCACACCGCCGCCGCAGAGGCCTACCGGCGGGCCAGCGAACTCGCCCAGACACCCGCCGAGATCGCCTACCTCTCGTCACGCGGCGAGGAGTACACCACGCCCGGCTGAACAGCTACAACGTCTCGTCATCAGCCCGGCCACTGGCAAGCCATTAATGTTGGTTTTACCGGCAAACGGTTTATGTCAGGTGTGTCAGGACGCCGCACCCGGATATCCGGCGATCAGGATCGCTGCTGGATCTGGATCGTCTCGCTTCGCAGCCTTTTCGCTGGCGCGGCGTTCACCCGTTTGCCATTCCCGCCATGCAGAATCATCTAGCTTATGGAGGCGCCGAGAAGTTAAGAAGAAATTAGCGGGGGATTTCTAGTGATATCGCTACCGAGGCTGACCGCCGCCGCCCGCCCGCTGTCGCGGGCCGCGGGCCGGGTGCTGGGACGGCCTGCCGGAGGCCCGCATGCGGGCCTGGACGTGTACTCGAAATCAGCACGGCACCTGGGGCTGGCCGGGATCGGCCTGGTGATCGCCGCGGCCCTGCTGCCCGCCGTCACCAGCAAGGCGTCAGCCAGCCAGACCGCGTCCCCGGGCACCGGCGAGACCACGATCTCGCAGGGCAACCTGCGGACCAGCTGGGATGCGGACGAGCCGACCCTGACCCCCGCCAACGTGTCGGGCCAGACCCAGGGCTACCAGTTCGGGCAAGTGTTCGACACCGCGGTCACCGGACAGGTGTACGCCCAGCCACTGGTGGTGGGCTCGACGGTCATCGTGGCCACCGAAGAGGACTACGTCTACGGTCTGAACGCGGCGACCGGCGCGGTGAAGTGGACGACTCAGGTGGGCACGCCTTACTCGATTACCGGCTGCGGTGACCTCACCCCGTACGTCGGCGTGACCGGCACCCCGGTTTACAACCCTAAGACCGGCGATGTCTACTTGGTCGCCCAGGTGATGCAGGGGTCCACTCCTGCCTACGAGATGTTCGGGATCAACGCGGGTACTGGCGCGGTCGCCTTCAGGCGATCCATCAGCGGTGCGGCCAGCAACGACCCGGACATCACGTTCAATGCCAAGACCGAGCTGGCGCGGCCGGGGCTGCTGCTGTTGAACGGGTGGGTTTACGCGGCGTTCGGGTCGCATTGCGACCACAGCCCCTACGTGGGGTTCGTGGACGGCGTGAAGCTCTCCACCGGGGCGCTGACCCAGTGGAGCGACGAGACCGGCGTTTCTGACAATCAGGCCGGCATCTGGCAGAGCGGTGGCGGACTGATGTCGGACCAGCTGGGCCGTCTGTTCGTCACCTCGGGCAACGGCATCTCCCCGGCCGCCGGGCCGGGTGGCAGCCCGCCGGGCCAGCTCGCCGAGTCGGTCATCCGGTTGTCGACACTCGGCAATGGCACCCTGGCCGCGCAGAGCTTCTTCAGCCCGGCCAATGCTCCCGCCCTTGACGCGGGGGACACCGACTTCGGCTCCGGTGGGCCGGTCGGGCTTCCGTTCGGTACCAGCCGCTACCCGAGCGTGCTGGCCCAGGCCGGCAAGGACGGCCGGATCTTCCTGCTCAACCGGAACAGCCTGGGCGGGCGCGAGCAAGGCAGCGGCCAGACCGACAACGCCCTGAGCGTGACCGGTCACTACAAGGGTCAATGGGGGCACCCGGCCGCGTTCGGGGACACCACCACGCTGACCGCCGGCAACGCCGGCGCGGCCAATGACTACCTGTATTACATTGGCAACGCCGACAGTCTGCGGGTGCTGAAGGCCGGAGTGAACAGCTCGGATGATCCGACGCTTTCCGATGTGGCCAACAGCCGCCTGGAGTTCGGCTCTACGTCCGGCTCACCGACCGTAACTTCCACCGGGACGAATATCTCGACCGCGGTGGTCTGGGCGGTGCACTCGCCCAGTGAAAGCGGCTCCGGTGGCGCCCTGGAAGCATTCGCCGCCAAGCCGGGATCGGGCTGCACGGCCGCGGCGCAGTGCACGATCTCGCCGCTCTGGTCGGCGCTGATCGGTACCGCCGGCAAATACTCGAGCGTGGCCACCTCTGGCGGGATGGTCTACGTGGGCACCAGAGGCGGCCAGGTGTACGGCTTCGGGGACACCATGTCCGCGGGGCTGGCGGCTGGGCGGCGAGCCGTCACCTTCCAGGCACCAGTCGGTTCCACAAGCGCAGGGCAGGACGTCACCGTCACCGCGACCTCCCACGTCACCGTCACCGAGGTAACCGCGGACACTACTGCGACCAGCGGCGCTACCTCGACGGACCAGTTCGGCCTGGGCCAGGTCACGCTCGCTCCACGGGGGAGCAGCACCACGAGCAAGATCACGTTCCCGGTGACGCTGCACCAGGGCGACCGGCTGACGGTGCCGGTGAGGTTCAGCCCGACGCTTCCCGGCGGGACCACCGGATCGGTGTCGTTCGCCACCCGGTCTCACTCCTCGCCCAGGGTGACCGTCCCTGTAACCGGGACCGGCACGACCGGCGGCCTCTACGCGAGTCCCACAGCGCTAGCGTTCGACCTGGTCACCGACAGCGGGGCCTTCGCCAGCAACGTTCCCGTGGGAGTGGAAGTGTCCCGCGAGGTCGACATCATCAACGGCAGCAGCCACCCCGAGACCATCACCTCGGTCAGGCGGCCGTCCGCCCCGTACTCGGTCACCGGGCTCCCCGCCACCGGCACTGTGGTCCGGCCCGGCCAGTCGATCGTCGTCCAGGTCCTGTTCGCGCCGACCACGCCGGGCGACTATCCCAGCACCGTTTCCATCACCGGCAGCGGCGGCGCCACCGCCACGGTGGACCTCAGCGGCACCGGGCTATCTGCGCGGGGCCTGTTCAGCGCCACGCCCACCTCGGTCAACTTCGGAACGGTTCCCGTGGGCCGGAAGGTCACCAAGATCGTGACCCTGACCAACACCGGCAACGAGCCCGCTACGGTGACCACGGCCACCACGCTGGACTCCCCATTTGCCGACCGTCCCAATGTCACCGCGGGCCTGCCGATCAATGCGGGCTACGACGTGCGGATCCCTGTTACCTTCACGCCGGCCAAGAAGGGCAAGTTCACGTCCTCCTACCGGCTCACCTGGACCGACGTCACGGGTGTCCACATCATCGTGGTTCACATCACCGGCCAGGCGGGATAGCGGGTCTTCGCCCGCCCGGGCATGGACATCCTGTCCATGCCCGGCACGGGATGCTGCCCCGCAGGGGATGCTGCCCGACGGCGCTGCCGCAGGCGCGCCTGCAGTTCCCCCGGCTTCGCCGCGGTGGGAACGGCGCAGAGGTCTCGCCCCGGAAAATACCTGCACGCTGCGCTCAGTCTCGTGCCGGGTCTGGTGGGTTATACAGATGAGCCCGAGAGCCGGGCTTCCGGAGGTGCACATGGACTGGGTCAGCGACGCGGCGTCGAAGCGCCAGTTCGAGGGCTTCGCCGCCGAGGCTTCAGACTCGCTGCTGCGCACCGGCTACCTGATGACCGGGGATGTCAGGGAGGCCGAGGACCTGGTCCAGGAGACGTTCTTGCGGGTGGCACGGCGGTGGAACCGGGTGCGGTCGATGGATCATCCGGCCGCCTACGCCCGCCGGATCTTGATCAATCTCGTGCTTGATGAGGCTGGCCGCCGGTCCCGGCAGCAGGCGGAACTCGGGCCGCAGGACGCCGGAATCGATGCCGCCGACGAGAGCGCGACGCGGGCGCTGCGGGAGGTTGATGACTTCGCGGAGTTCCGCTGGGCGCTAGCCCGGCTGCCTGCGCGGCAGCGGGCCGTGCTCGTGCTGCGCTACTGGGAGGACCTGCCCGTCGCCGAGGTCGCGGACGTCCTCGGCTGTTCCGCCGGCACCGTCACCAGCACCGCATCCCGCGCAGCAGCCCGGCTGGCCCAGGCGCTGACCCGCAGCGGGCTGCCCTCCACCGGACCCGCCACCCGGCCATCATGAAAGGAAGTCCCTGATGCCCACCCACGAACTTGAGGATCAGCTGCGCAGTACCCTCGCCAGGGCCGCTGCCGATTTCGAGCACCCGGACCAGGCCCGCCAGCGGCTGCTGCAGCGCGACTACCACCCCCGGCGGGAAAACCTGCGGCTGGCCGCAGGCATCACGGCCGGCGCGGCCCTCGCCGTCGGCCTTGCCGCGGTGATCACGGCGGTGGCCCATGGACCTGCCAGCAAGGCTGCGCCCCTGGCGGCGCCCGCGCTGCGAACCCGCCTGCTCGCGGCGATCGACACCGCCAGCGGCGACATCCTGTACGCGAAGGGCGGACCGGCGCCGGACGGGGGGACATGGCAGTCGCCTGCATATCCCCAGCCTGGCCAGAAGGTACATGTCCGCACCCTCGGCCTTGGGCCGGACGGGACAGCGTTCAAGGACGAGGAGGAGTCCTTCGCGATGCCCTCCGGGAACGACAGCTACACCTCCAATCTCGATCAGGGCGGGCTGCAGCTTTCCGGGACGATCCTGACGGTCAATCACGTCAGGCATGTCTGGGGTGAGTGGCATTCGACGTTCGTCCTGGGGTTCGCCCTCGACGCGGCCGGTATCCGCGCCGAGATCGCTAACGGCCAGTTCAAGGTCGTCGGGCCGGCTGAACTGCACGGCCAGCAGGCTGTCCAGCTAGAGATCAACGTGCCGCCCAGCAACGAAGCCCCGCCCCATGTGACCGCGGCGCGCCTGTGGGTGGACGCCACGACCTACCTGCCGATGCAGCAGTACGTGCGCATGTCGAATGGAGAGCAGAACGTCACCGATTACACCTTCCTCCCGCCCACGGCCGAGAACCTGGCCAAGCTGCGCCCGCGAATCCCGGCGGACTACACCCGGGTGGGCCGCACCCAGGTCACGGGCCCGAAACCGAAGACGGCGAAATAGCCACCTCGGCGGAAGCCAAGCGTCACGGGACAAGGAGGACCGGCCCTGCCCGTGCGGCCGGGGTCACCCAGATAGTCAACGCTGATGCCAGCCGTAATCCTGGGCGCCGGTGTCAGATGATTGCGTAATGGGCAATTTGGTCATTTCTTAAGATGCTGCCCGGGCCGGCGGTATGCGATAGCCGTCGTTTGCGTGCTGACCTCCGTGAAAGGCTGCTTCCGGCGTGGCGATGAGAAGTAGAGCCACGATCTCCTGACATTGTGTCGCCATGGGGGCAGGCGAGGAATTCGAAAAGGATGCGTTGCGGGCGGGTCCCGCGGATCGCTACACCCGGCGCGAAGCCCTGCGCTGGGGCAGCGGTGCGGCGGCAGTGGCCGCGCTCACACCGGCGCTGCTCGCCAGCGGCTGCACGCCCGCGGCGGCGCAGCCTGCCAGCGAGGTGGACGTGGCCATCATTGGCGGCGGTCCCTCCGGCCTTTATGCCGCCTACCGGCTGCTCACCGGCACGCCCATGTCCGGTTCGCCGGTCGCGAAGGGATCGGGGGCGGGTGGCAGGCCCTCGGTGGCCATATTCGAGGCGGCGGACCGCCTGGGCGGCCGGATCTGGTCGGTCATTCCGCCGGGTGCGCCACACCTCATCGCAGAATTCGGGGGGATGCGGTTCCTGAAAACCCAGGAGATCGTCCCGAGGCTGGTCCGCGCCCTGCGGCTGCCCTACGTTCCGTTCAGCCACGGCGACCGGCGGAACCTGGTCTACCTGCGCGGGTCGCGCTTCCGTGAGGAGCAGTACCAGGATCCGGCGGCCGTGCCGTACTCGCTGCGGGCCAGCGAGGCAGGCAAGACGCCCGCCGAGCTCATGAACAGCGCGATCGACGCCTATGTCCCGCACGCGGCCACACTCTCGGGAGCTCAGTGGGAACGGGTCAAGAAGACGGCCACCTATGACGGGCAGATGCTGGCTGACCAGGGCTTCTGGAACCTCGCCCAGCAGGCACTCGGCCCGGAGGGCTTCGACCTCGCCGCGGACGGCATCGGCTATCCGACCCTGGTCGAGAACTGGAACGCGGTGGAGCAGATGCAGGCCATGGCCGGCGACTTTGCCCCCGGCGCCGCGTATTTCACCACCACCGGCGGCTACCAGCGGCTCCCGCTGACCCTGGGCGCCATGGCCCGGCGCGCGGGCGCGGCGATTCACCGGCAGCATCCGGTCGTCCGCCTCGTGCCGTCCACGGGCGGGAGTGTGTCCCTCACGGTCCAGGGGCCCGGCGGGACCCAGAGCCGGGTCACTGCCAGGCACGTGATCATGGCCATTCCCGCCGACCCGCTGGGCCGGCTAGCCGATCGAAGCCCGTTCCTGCAGGACGCCACGCTCACGGCGGCTCTCGCCACGGTGGGTACCTCGCCGGCCAGCAAGATGTTCCTCGCCTTTGATAAGCCCTGGTGGTCAGCTCTGGGCATCACCGGCGGCAGCTCTATCACGGACCTGCCGATCAAACGCTGCTGGTACTTCGGCACCGAGGGCCAGCAGCCGGGCGCTAACCCAGCCAACCGGCATTCGCTGCTCATGTGCTACAACGACCTGAGCCAGGCTGGCTACTGGAACGGATATCAGCCGGCTGGGGCCTTCAACGGGCCGCCTGCCCCCCGTACGTCGCCCCGCGCGCTGGTCGACAGCGCTGTCGCGCAGCTCAGCGAGCTGCACGGGATCAAGGTGCCGGATCCGTACTGGAGCGGCTTCATCAACTGGCAGAACCTGCCGTACGGCAACGCCTTTCACGCCTGGCAGGTACACGCCCGGAGCTGGGAGATCATCCCCTACCTGCGGCAGCCGCTCGACGGGATCAGGCTGTCGGTCTGTGGCGACTGCTGGTCACCGGCACAGAACTGGATCGAGTCGGGTCTGACCACCACCGAGGGCCTGCTGCAGTCCACCTTCCGCTACCGGCCCCCGCCGTGGCTGCCCGAGGGTGTGGGCATCTCCACCTGACGCTGTCCGGGCCGGCTGCTGCGTCGGCTGATCCACAGTCTCAGCGCAGACGCGGCGGCCTCAGCGCGGGGTAGAAGCGGAGCACTAACGCCTCACGCTGGCGGTCCGGCAGTCGGCCCAGGGCCCGGATCGCCCGGATCGTTAGGCTTCACACAAGAAGAGACGCGCGACCCCGCGTCCTGCTGCATGCTTCCACGGCCGATTTCGATGGGATGGCACCCAAGAAGGCCCATCCATGCCGGGAGGAAGCCGCTGCAATACTGGGCGGGTGGATACCCGGGATCCGGCTTTGGCGCAGTACTTTGACGACTGGTACGCGGGGATGAGGGTCTCGCCGGTCAAGGATGAGATCCAGCGTCGTCATCTGGGGCTGCCCCCGCACCTGCAGTCCACCAGCCTGCTGGGCTGGGACGGGATCGCTGAGGTCACTAGCGCGCTGGAGCTTTCTCCCGGCGCCACCCTGCTGGATCTGGCCTGCGGGCGCGGCGGTTACGGCCTTGAGATCGCTGCACGTACCAGGGCCCGGCTAGTCGGCGTTGATTTCTCTGCCGAGGCAGTGCGCCAGGCCCGCGAGCAGGCGCGGCGATTGGGCCGCACGGCGGACTTCGCTGTCGGGGACCTCTCCGCGACCGGACTGGGCACCGGCGAGGCTGACGCGGCGCTGTGCGTGGACGCCATCCAGTTTGCCCCGCAGCCAGATGCCGCCTACCGCGAACTGCGCCGGGTCCTGGCGCCCGGCGGTCGCGCGGTACTGACCTGCTGGGAGCCTGTCGACCCGGCTGACTCGCGGGTGCCGGACCGGCTGCGCCGGGTAGGCCTCGCGGCCGGGCTGGCCGGGGCTGGCTTCACTCGCGTCGAGGTCACCGACCGCCCTGGCTGGCGGGCCGCAGAGCGATCCATGTGGGAGGAGGCGGCCGCGCTGGACCCCGGCGGTGACCCGGCGCTGACGTCCTTCCACGACGAAGGGGTGCGGTCGTTGATCATCTTTCCGCTGCTGCGCCGGGTCCTGGCCACCGCCACCGCACCCTGACCGCCGCGCACCGCGCACCCGCCCCGGTGTGCAGGCCGGTTCTGGTTCCATTTTCCCGAACGGACCGTTCGGGAATCTCGACGGTTGGCTGGGCCAGCGGGGGAGCGGGGCAGGGCCGCCGCGGGCACCACGCGCTCAGTGTGCGGGTCGGCGGACGAATCTGGCCGCGGGTGACAACCGAACGCGGTGCCGCGCGCCTCTAGGGATTGTGGAGCATGTGATGAGGCATGGCGGTCGGCGGTGAGCCGCAGCCGGGACGCCGAGTACACCGAGTACGTCTCGGCCAGGTTGCCGTCGCTGCGGCGGCTGGCTGCGGTGCTGTGCGATGACGGGCAGCGCGCCGATGACCTCGTGCAGGCCACGCTGACCACAATTTATGTGCACTGGGGCCGGGTCCGGACGGCCAGCCACCCCGATGCCTATGCCAGGGCCGTGCTGGTCCGCGAGTTCATCCACGAGCGGCGCTCGGCCTGGGTGCAGCGGGTGAGCCTGGGCGGCAGGGTGACCGACTCGCCCGCCACCGCGGTCGATCATGACACTGCACTCGACCTGCGCGCGGCGGTCGCGGCGCTGCCGGCCCGGCAGCGCGCCACTTTAGTGCTGCGTTTCTTCTGCGACCTGAATGTCGATCAGTCCGCCGAGATCCTCGGCTGCTCACCGGGGACGGTGAAGAGCCAGACGGCCCGGGCCCTGGACGCGGTGCGCAAGGCACTCGGACCGGCGCACGCCGCCGGTTCCGGTGGCCAGCCCGCCGCGGCGGCGGAGCACCAGATCTGCCCGGGAGGCCCCGGCCATGATTGAGTCCCAGGTCCGCGCGCTGTTGGCGGAGATAGCCGACGGCGGCGAGGCGGCCCTTTCCCAGGTGGATGTCCAGCTCGCCCGCCGCCGCGGCCGGGCCCGCCTTCGCTGGCGCCGGGCCTGCATGGCCGGCACCTCGGTGCTGGCCGCGGTCGTGGTCGCGGCCCTCGTCGTGGGGGTGCTCCCGGGCCGGCCCGGTTCCGGGCCGCCCGCCGGGCCGGCGGCACCGCGCCAGTTCAACCCGCTGGTCCCGTACCTCTCGTTCGGCTGGCTGCCCGCCGGTGATTCACTGCTGGCTGGCGGCGTGCGCCCGGAAGCGACGTACCTGACCGCGGGGCGCACCATCGACGCCCCGTCCACCTGGGACCTCGTCGTCTACGCGGCCGGCCAGTGCCACCTCACCGGCCCGGCCCGGGAGCTGAAATGCTCAACCCCGGCCCTGGAGGGCCTCACCGAGCGGATCACCGGGCGCGCGCCAGCCGTCGGCGGGCACCGCGCATTCTGGGCCGGCCCGTACCTGGTCTGGCCATACGCCCGCGGCGGCTGGGCGGGGCTGCTGCTCCCGATTTCGTATGGCAGCCCGAAGCTGAGTGACGCGGCCAAGCGCAAGGCGGCTGAACGGGACGCGGTCAAGATAGCCGACCACGTCCGGTACGGTGCGGCCACGCCGCCGCTGGTGTTTGCGGCCCAGCTGACCCGCCTGCCCAGCCGGTGGCGGGTGAGCAGTGTGTACTACGTGCCGGACGCCGGGGTGCTGCGGGGCAGCCGGTTTGCGCTGGGCACGGGAACCCCCGATCTTGGCGCCGACGGCGGCCTGGAATACCAGACGAACCTGCCCTACTTTTCAGTCACCGACCCCGTCGCCTCGCGCAGGAGCTTCTGCGGAAAGTCGGCCTCCGAGATCATCAACGGTTACCGGGTGGTCGTGACCCACCAAGTCGCCGGCACTGCGTCCAGACAGAACCTGTGCGCAGCCAGCGCTGACGGCTTGGCGCTCTACATCAGCGAGTTCGGGGCGCACCCCCCCATCAACATAGCCAGCCTGTTCCGGGACCACCTGCGGCTGCTCGGCGCCAACCCGGCGAACTGGACCAGGAAACCTATCGGGTGAGCAGGAGCGGCGTCCCCGCGCGGGGGCCGGGGACGCCGCCCGCGCCGTGATCTTGGTCAGGCGGCGCTACGTTGATCTCATGGGAGCGCCCACCTACAGTGTCCGACCTCTCGACGAGTTGACGTGGCCCGCGTTCGCCGCGTTGGTGGAGCACAATAACGGCATCTTCGGCGGCTGCTGGTGCATGGGGTTCCATCCCGAGGGCGTCGGCAAGGACGCCACGGCGGAGCTGAACCGTGACCGCAAGCTGGCCCGCGTGCGTGCGGGAACAGCTCACGCGGCGCTCGTCTTCAACGGCGACGAGTGCCTGGGCTGGTGCCAGTTCGGCACGCCCGGGGAACTGCCGCGGATCAAGAGCCGCGCCGCCTACGAGAAAGGCCAGACGGTGCCGCCGGACTGGCGGATCGCGTGCTGTTACGTCGGCAAGGGACACCGCCGGCAGGGCGTGGCTGCCGCCGCGCTCGCCGGGGCGCTGGGCTTGATCGCCGCCCTCGGCGGGGGAACCGTGGAGGGATACCCCGAGGCCGCCGACTCGGTGCCCGCCGGGTTCCTGTACAACGGGGCGCTGTCGACCTACGAGAAGCTGGGCTTCACCCGGAACCGGAAGATCGGCAAGCATCGCTGGGTCGTGACCAAACTCGTCAAGCCCGAGTCCGCATAGGACTGGTTGACCCGACGCTTCGCGTGCGCGCGCTGGTGCTCGGGCGCGGATGCGGCGGAGCTGCAGGACACCGAGGCGGGACAGCACCTCGGCGTAGGCCATCAGCACGAGCGCGAACGGCCAGATGCGCGCTCCGATGATGTCGTGGGGGACGGAAAAGCGTGCCACCGCGGGCCCGTATGCAAGGCGAACGCATCCACGTCCGCGCCGCTCCGCGTTCCAAAGCCAACAACGCCTGATCATCGCCCGGTCTGCGCTGCTGGGCTGCCGTTCCGGGCCTCGACTGGCACGTTCGGGGCATAAGCGGCCAGGGCCGCGGCGAGCTGGTCGGTGTTGAGCAACCACGCCGTGATGTTCCGCGCCGC
>Ga0208717_1000396_pt1 | contig 15083 bp, 14 predicted proteins | sample NGESurF53shallow_FD_184489 | JGI IMG/M metagenome (GOLD analysis project Ga0208717, IMG submission 184489) | Arctic peat soil microbial communities from Barrow, Alaska - NGEE Surface sample F53-3 shallow (SPAdes) | ecosystem: Environmental > Terrestrial > Soil > Wetlands > Peat ... | reverse complement strand
GTCGGCGTGGTCCCAGGTGTGGTTGACGATCAGGTGGCCGGCGTCGGCGACGTCCCTGGCCACGCTCGGGTAGTAGGTCACGTTCTCCCCGACCATCGAGAACGACGCGGTGACGTTGTACTTCTGGAGGATCTGGAGGATCTGCGGGGTGTAGATCGGGCTCGGCCCGTCGTCGATGGTGAGCGCGATCGTCATCGGGCCGTCGTCTAGGTAGTAGACCGGGTGGGCCTCGGGGATGGTGTCGGTCGCGGTCGGGGTGGCGTGCGGCCTGGAGTGCGCGGTTGGATGCGGCGAGGGGCCGGTCGTGCCGGTTGTGCCGGTCGCGCCGGTCTTGCCGGGGTGGGGCGTCTTGCCGGGGGTGGTCCGGCCGCTGCCCGGGCTGGGCGTCTGGTTCAGGGTGGCGGCTGCCAGCCGGTCGTTGGCGCAGCCGACCACGCCCGCGACGCCGAGCATGAGGCCGCCGCTGGCGATCAGCATCACCCGCCGCGATACGGTCGGCTCCACGGACTGCCGTTGATCGAGCGTTTTCTGGGGATCTCTACGCATTCGACCTAGTACCGCCCCTCTTGTCTCGTCTTCTCAGACGGAGCCGGGGCGCCTGCGGTTGCGTTCTTGGTTCTTGGTTCTTGGTTCTGGTTCCGGAGGCGAGGAGGGGTGTCGGCGATGAGGGTGCTGGTAACCGGCGGGACGAGCGGGCTCGGGCTGGCGATGGCGGCCGCGCTGACCGCGGCCGGCTCGACGGTCGCGCTGACCGGGCGGTCCGGCGAGCGCGCTCGCTCGGTGGCGGCAGGGCTGCCCGGCGCGGTCGGGCTCGAGCTGGACGTGCGGGACGAGTCGTCGGTGGCGCGGGCGGTCGATCAGGCGTGGTCTCTGCTGGGCGGCCTCGACATGCTGGTCAACAACGCCGGGATCGGGATGCGCACCGTCAATCCGCGCTTCATGACCGAGCCGCGGGGGTTCTGGGAGACGCCGGTCGACGGGTTCCGGGCGGTGATCGACACCAACCTGACCGGCTACTTCCTGGTGGCGCGGGAGGTCGCGCCGCGGCTGCTGGCGGCCGGCGGCGGGCGGATCGTCAACGTCTCGGTCAGCTACTCGACCATGCAGCGGGCCGGGTTCTCCCCCTACGGGCCGTCCCGGTCCGGCAGCGAGGCGCTGTCCCGGGTGATGGCGGCCGACCTGCGCGGAACCGGCGTGACCGTCAACGTGCTGCTGCCGGGCGGCGCGACCGTCACCGGCATGATCCCTGACGATGTTCCGCCCGGCGGGCCGGCGTTCCTGATGCCCGAGGTGATGGGACCGCCGATCGTCTGGCTGGCGTCCGACGAGGCGGCCGGGGTGCATGACGAGCGCATCGTCGCCGCTTCGTTCGAGGCTTGGCTGCGTGACCGGTCCTCGCAGCCCTCCGTCGAGTAGTGGTTTTTTCGGCTGAGCTGACTCCGGGACTGGACACGGTCATCAGTTGCTGCTTGGACTGGAGACGGCGATGCCGCCGGGCCGACTGTCGGCCCGGCGGCATCGGAGAGTCGGCTACTTCTGGACGTAGAAGAGGCGCTTGTTGACGAACTCGTCGATGCCGAGCGGGCCAAGCTCGCGGCCGAAGCCGGAGCGCTTGGTGCCGCCGAAGGGGAGGTCGGCGCCCTCGCCGGCCGGGGTGTTGACGTTGGCCATGCCGACCTCGAGCTGCTCGGCGACCCGGCTCGCGCGGTCCTCGTCGGTCGAGAAGACCGCGCCGCCGAGGCCGAAGTCGACCACGTTGGCGATCTGCACCGCCTCGTCGTCGCTGGTGACCTTGTAGACCACGGCGACCGGGCCGAACAGTTCCTCCTTGTAGGCCCGCATGTCCGGGGTGACCCCGGTCAGCACGGCCGGGGCGAAGTAGGCGCCGTCGCCGTCGGCGAGCGTGCCGCCCACGTGCAGGGTCGCACCCTTGGAGACCGCGTCCTGCACCTGCCCGAGGAGGTTCTCGGCCGCCTTGCGGGAGACCATCGGGCTGTAGGCGGTCGGGGAGTCGTCGCCGGCCGGCCGCGGCGTCATCCCGGTCGCCCGCTTGACCAGCCCGGCGACGAAGTCGTCGTACACGTTGTCCATGACGATCATCCGCTTGTTGGAGTTGCAGGCCTGGCCCACGTTCTCCATCCGGGTGATCCACGCGGTCTTGGCGGCCGCGTTGACGTCGACCGCGTCGAGGATGATGTACGGGTCGGAGCCGCCGAGCTCGAGGACGACCTTCTTCAGGTTCCGGCCGGCCGTCTCGGCGACGACGGCGCCGGCTCGCTCGGAGCCGGTCAGCGACACGCCGCGCAGCCTCGGGTCGGCGATCATGGTCGCGACCTGCTCGTGGGTGGCGAAGATGTTGTTGTAGACGCCCTCGGGCAGGCCCGCGTCCTTCATGATCTGGGCGACGGCCAGGGCCGAGGTCGGGCAGTTCTCCGCGTGCTTGAGGATGATCGTGTTACCCACGATCAGGTTCGGGGCGGCGAACCGGGCGATCTGGTAGTACGGGTAGTTCCACGGCATGACGCCGAGCACCGGGCCGACCGGCAGGTACTCCACCCGCGCGGCGTCGTGGCCGGGCAGCGGCCGGTCCGCCAGCAGCCCGGGGCCGTTCTCGGCGTAGTAGCCGAAGATGTCGGTGCAGAACTCGGCCTCGCCGACCGCCTGGGCCGGGCGCTTGCCCATTTCCTTGGTGATGATCGCGGCCAGCTCGGCCGAGCGCTCGGTGAAGAGCTCGCCGATCCGGGTCACGATCGCGGCGCGCTCGGCCACCGGCCGCTTGCGCCACTGCGCGAAGGCGGCCGTCGCGGCGGCCAGCGCCTGCTCGACCTCAGCGTCGGTCGCGTACGGGAAGGTCTGCGCGACCTCACCGGTCGCGGGGTCGGTTACCTGGTAGGGCGGGGTCTGCGTCACTGGAGCTCCGGAAGTTGCGCGCCATTGAATTCGATGAAAGTCGCTGGAATCGAATCTACCGCCCGGAGATCTTCTCGGGCAGTCCCGGGGTCAACGGAGAATCGGCAGGCCGAGCTCGTAGGCCCGCAGGGTGAGCTCGGGGGCCGGCGACCAGTCGAGCTCGGGAGTCCTGGAGAAGCCGGTCGTCTCGTAGAGACGCTGCGCGGACCGCATGACTGGGTTCGTGCAGAGCCGCAGGCGGCGCAGTCCGCGCTTGTCCGCGCGTTCGATGACGGCCTGCAGCAGGCTCCGCCCGACGCCCTGGCCCTGCCCCTGCGGGGCGACCGCGAACGCGCGGATATCCGCCTCGGTCTCGTCGCGGGCGAGCTCGCTGGACGGGTCGAACGGCTCGAGCGTGATCGTCCCGAGGATGCCGCTCCCGGTCTCGTCGGTGGCGACGAGCACCGTGCAGTCGGTCCCGAACCCGAATCCCCGCAGCGTGTTGACGTAGTCGCTGCCCTCGGGAAGCAGGCCGAGCGCCTGGTAGGCGGCTACCCGCAGCTCGCCGATCGCCGGGTACTCGTTGGGCCGTGCCTCGCGAATGATCACCTGATGGACGTTATCAGCGGTTCTGGGGTATTTGAATCCTGCGGGCGATCGGCCGCTAGGCGGAGCCCTTGAGGTCGTCGCGGACCTGGTCGGCGAGCTCGTGGATCTTGTTCTCGGTCTCGTCGAGCGCCGCCTCGGCCTTCGCGGTGCGCGCGGCAGCGCGGCGCTCTCCGAGGGTCGGCTTCCGGCTTGTCTGCCCGGTCCGCTTGGTCCGCCTGAACCAGCCCACGATCGCACCACTCCTTCTGGGACACGCAGCGGGTGCTGCGATGACACCCACGTCTGCCCGGGTGCGGCGCGTTCATGCGCCTCGGTTATGCGCCCCTTTAACACGGGCGGCCGTTGTTCAGGAGCTGGGCCGTGCCAGTGGGTGAGGGATTACGAGGGGAACAGGCGTCGCAGGTGGTAGTCGATGACCGCCTGGGCCTGATCGGGCGTCGACTGGCCCGCGAGAACGCTCGTGCCCAGGCCGGCCGACATGCCCATCAGGCCAAGCGCCTCCATGTCCGGGTCAAGGTCGGCTGGAGCGTCGCCGGCGGACTGCGCCACGCGCAGCTGGGCGGCCACCACGTCGATCACCACGCTGGAGTTCCGCACCAGCGGGGTTATCGCGAGGGCCGGATCGGTCAGGGAGAGTGACAGGTAGGCCAGGTAGACGACGTGGAAGGCCCGCCTCTCGTCGTCCGCCGGCAGGCCCTCGGCCAAGATGGCGGCGATAACGTCGCGCGGGCTGGCCGGACCGTCCGGCGGACGGGCGTCCTTCACCCGCTCCATGACCCGTTCGCTTAGCTGCGCGGCCAGGCGCTGCGTGGCGGCGAGCACGAGTTCTTCTTTGGTGCCGAAGTAGTACTGCACGAGCCGCAGCGACACCCCGGCCTCGGCTGCGACCTCGCGCATCCCGGTGGCGTGCAGGCCCCGCGCGGCGGCCGCCCGCACCAGCGCGTCTGCGATCTGCCGCCGTCGTTCCTCATGGTCGACCCGCTTCGGCATCCGCCTAACGTACTCCTTCTGCCTGTCCGGCTCGTTTTATGATACGCTCGTATCATAAAACTACAACGCAAGGAATGCGAGGAGGCGGACATGCAGGCACCCAAGGGCGAGCCGGGTTCGTGGGTGAGCGACGCGGCGCGGGAGAAGTTCATGGTCGCCTACGAGCGGGCGTTCGCCCGGTGGCCGCAGCCAAGCGAGGAGTTCGACGTCGAGACCGCGAGCGCCACTACGCGCGTGCACGCCTACCAGCGTGGCCGCGATGGCACGCCGGTCGTGCTGTTGTCCGGGGCCGGTTTCAACGCGTCGATGTGGTATCCCCACGTCGAGGCGCTGGCCAAGAACCACCCGGTGTACGGCGTCGACATGCCCGGCGACCCGAATCCCAGCGTCCCGCGCGGCCTGATGACTCCCCCCGACTCCTGCGCGGCCTGGCTCGAGGATCTGCTCATCCAGCTCAGCGACCGCCCGGCGCACCTAGTCGGCGCCTCCTACGGCGGCTGGGTCGCCATGAACCAGGCGCTGCACGCGCCCGCGCGGGTCGCCTCGATCACCCTGCTCGACCCCGCCGGCCTCACCGAGCTCGACGCGCGCTTCTGGTGGTGGCTGAACATCAGCGGCCTGGCCACCCTGACCCCGATGCCGCTGCGCCGCCGCCTCGGCCGGTGGCTGGACAACCCGACCATGCAGGAACGGGAGCTGATGACGCTCATGTGGGCCGGCATCCGCGGCTACCGGATGGAGGCGAAGTTCCCCGCTATCTTCACCGACGACCAACTCCGTGCCATCTCCGTGCCCGTCCAGCTGATCACCGGCGCCCGCAGCGCCCTCATCACCCCCGCTCAGGCCTGCGAGCGGGCCGCCTGCCTGCCAGACGCGGAAGTCGCCATCGTCCCCGGCAGCCACGGCGGCTTCAACCGGATCAGCGAGTTGAACGACCGCATCACCGACTTCATCGACGCCCGCTCCCAGATAAGGCCCGGCGCCTCAGGCGGTTAGCGCAGTCGATCCCTCTCTCCGGCCTTCCGGCTTCCTCGCCCTGCGCCCAGGTCCGCCACGCGCTGCGCGCCATTCTCGACACCGGTCGTCCCTATTAGTCGGGCGCCCGCCCTGCGACCACACCCGGCCGAGCTTCTTGCTGTTAGCCGCTTGGAGGACCGGCGCTCGAATTATTGCGCGACAAACGTCCCGGAAGACGCGCACAAACGTCGCGCAATAATTCTGGCACCTGTGCTTCTTGCTGTTATCCGAACAGCCGATACGAGCCGATCGCCGTCAGCTGCTCGCGCGCCGGCGGCTGCTCGCAGCGGTCGGCGATACCGGCCTGGAACTCGCGGAAGGCTCGCACCGCCAGCAGCGGACTCGGTGTCTGCTCGGCCCGGACGAGGTGGAGGAACGTCACCTGGTCGGCCAGCCGGAACGTCGCGTAGCTGAGCCCGTCCGGCTGGGTCGCCCGCAGTTCCTCGTACACCGCCCGGATGAGCTCTTCGTTGGCGGCGGCCTGCTCGGGGTGGGTGCGGTAGCGGATGAGGTCCTGATGCATGGCGGGCTCCTAGCGGGTGAGTTCGGTCTCGGGCACGCGGACCGCGCCGGAGTCGGGCAGGACGGCGGCGGGCAGCCGCCGCCTGGGGATGATCAGGCCGGCCAGGGCGCCGAGCAGCGCCAGCCCCGCGCAGGCGCCCATCGCCGGGCCGAAGCCGCTGATGAACGCGGCCGGCGAGGCGTAGCCGCCGTGGGCCGCGAACACCGCCGCGCAGATCGCGACGCCGAAGACGCCGCCGAGCTGGCGCAGCATGTTGAACGTGCCCGACGCCCGGCCGATGTCGGCGGGCGCCACGGCGGTCATCACCACGCTCTGCGTCGGCGGGATGGCCAGCGACACGCCCGAGCCGGCCAGCACCAGCGGCAGCACCAGGTCCGCGTAGGGCAGGCCGACCCGCGCGATCAGCGCGATCCAGATCAGCCCGACCGCGAACAGCGTCAGTCCGCCCGCGATCAGCGCCCGCTCGCCGAAGCGCCGGATCAGCGTGCCCGCGAACGGCGCGATCACCGTCAGCGTCGCCCAGCCGGGCACCAGCCGGAGCCCGGCCCCGAGCGGCCCGTAGCCGAGGCCGGTCTGCAGGAACTGGGCCATGAAGAACACCAGGCCGAACAGCACCGCGAAGACGCACAGGCAGGCGGCGTTGCCGGCCGCGTACGCACGCGAGCGGAACAGCCGCAGCGGGACCATCGGCTGCGCCGCCCGCAGTTCCCAGCCGATGAACACAGCCGTCAGCACGACCCCGGCGATCAGCGCGGCGATGATCTCGGGGCTCGCCCAGCCGACGCTGTTGGCGCGGATCAGGCCCCAGACGAGGCCGAGCGCGCCGCCGGTGGCCAGCACCAGGCCGAGCGGATCGAGCCGGGCGGCCGCCCGCGCGGTCGGCTGGAGCTTCATCAGCATCAGCGGAATCAGGATCAGGCCGATCGGGACGTTCAGCCAGAAGATCCACGGCCAGGCGATGCCCTGCGCGACCGCTCCGCCCACCACCGGGCCGGCCGCCACCGCCAGCCCGGTCACGCTCGTGAAGATGCCGATCGCCCAGGCCCGGCGCTGCGGCGGGAATCCGGCCGACAGCAGCGCGAACGCCAGCGGAAGCACCAGCGCCCCGCCCGCCCCCTGCGCCGCTCTTGCCGCGATCAGCACCCCGGCGTTCGGCGCCAGCGCGCACGCGGCCGACGCGGCCGTGAACAATCCGAGGCCGGCCACCAGCATGCGGCGCCGCCCCAGCCGCTCGCCCAGCGCCGCGCCGGTCAGCAGCAGCACCGCGAAGCTCAGCGTGTAGGCGTTCACCGTCCACTCAAGCGCCGCCAGCGACGCGTGCAGCTGCACCCTGATCACCGGCAGCGCGGTCGCCACCACCTGGGTGTCGAGCGACACCATGAAAGACGCCACCGACGTCAGCGCCAGCACCCAGCCCTGACCGGGCAGCAGGCGCCTGCCTTCGGTTCCCATGTTTCCTCCCGTGGTCCGTCGTCGGTGGTACTGACACCGACCCGGGCGGCGGGTGAGCGATGACTTTTCGCCGCCGCTGGTGTCGGTACCTAGGTGACGACTGACACCGCCCTGGAGCGGGCTCGGGCCGGAGATGACCGCGCCTTCGGCGAGCTCACCGGCCCCTACCTGGCCGAACTCCGGCTGCACTGCTACCGGATCCTCGGCTCGGTCCAGGACGCCGAGGACACGCTGCAGGAGACCCTGCTCGCGGCCTGGCGCGGCCTCGGCCAGTACGAGGGCCGGGCCGGGCTGCGGACCTGGCTGTACCGGATCGCGACCAACCGCTGCTTCAACGCGCTCCGCGACAACGGCCGCCGCCCTCGCGCTGAACCGCCCGAGCCGCCGTTCGAGGCACCCGAGCCGACCCGCCGCGGCGAGCCAGTCTGGCTCCAGCCCTACCCGGACTCGCTGCTGGACGGCCTGCCCGACACCGCGATCGGACCGGACGCGGTCTACGAGGCCAAGGAGACGATCGCGCTGGCGTTCGTCGCCGCCGTCCAGCACCTGCCGCCCCGGCAGCGCGCGGTCCTGTTGCTGCGCGATGCGCTCGGCTTCCGCTCCCCGGAGGTCGCGGGCATCCTCGACAGCAGCGAGGCGTCGGTGAACAGCGCCCTGCAGCGGGCCAGGGCGACGATGACCGCGGTGCTGCCCGCTCGCGATCGCGAGCGCGCCGTGCTGCCCCGGTCGGCCAAGGAACGAGAGCTAGCGCAGCGGTTCGCGGCCGCCTACGCCGACGACGACGTCGACGGCGTGCTGGCGCTGCTCACAGACGACGCCTGGTTCAGCATGCCGCCCGCCAACCTGGAGTACCAGGGTCCGGCCGCGATCGGGAGCTTCCTGACCCAGAGCGCGCGCTACCGCGGCGGCCGACGCACCGCGCTGGTGCCGACCCGAGCGAACGGCCAGCCCGCGTTCGGCTGCTACGTGCCCGACGAGCACGCGAAGATCTCGCACCTGCACGGAATCATGGTGCTGACCATGGAGGGCGACCGGATTTCGGCGATCACCCGCTTCATCGACGGGGCACTGGCGCCGCACTTCGGCCTGCCGCGCACCCTACCGAGCTAGCCCGGAGCGAAACCGCCGGGCGACGGTAAGGGGCAGACAGCGAGCGGGTCCTGAGGTAGAGAGGAGATAGCCCAGGAAGGACGAGCCATGATCGAGCCTTATCAAGCCATCGGCCTGGTCCCTACCATGCGGGGCATTCGGCACTCCGATGAGATCGGCGTCAACCTCGAGCACATCTCGCACCTGGTCAAGGCGGCGTCCTGGCTATCCAGCCTGGACCTGCCGGTCCGCCTCATCACCATTCCAGAAGGAGCCCTGCAGGGCTTCAACGACGAGGTCCTCGACCTCGACCACGAGGACTTCGCGCGGGAATGCGCGATCGATATACCGGGGCCCGAGACCGACCGCCTTGGCAAACTAGCCCGGCAGTGGAACACGTTCCTCATGGCCCAGGCCAAGGCCAGGCACCCGGAATTCCCCGGCCGCTTCTTCAACGTCGGGTTCATTCTGAGCCCCGACGGCGAGCTCATCCTCAAGCACCACAAGGTCGTGCCGCTGCTCCCGGTCGAGCATTCCGTGACGCCGCACAACGTGTGGGACAAGTGGGTCGAACTGTACGGCCGCAACCTGGACGCCTTCTACCCGGTGGCCGACACCGCGATCGGGCGGCTCGGCTTCCTGATGGCCAACGAGGGCTCGTACCCGGAGAATGCCCGGGGCCTGGCCATGAACGGGGCCGAGGTGGTCTACCGCGGGCCGTACCCGCATCCGCACACAGGCAACGGACTGTTCGAGATCCAGAACCGGGCCCGCGCCCTCGACAACAACCTGTACCTGATCGCGTGCAACGTCGGCACCTACTATCTGGACGCGGACTCCGATATACCCATCGACACGTTCGGCGGCGGATCGGCCGTCATCGACTACCGCGGGCAGATCGTCGGCAGGCATGACTACAGCGGCGGGTCGTCGTGGGTGGCGGGCACCATCGACGTGGAGGCGCTGCGCCGGTTCCGGGCGGCCGCGCAGTGGGACAACTGGCTCAAGGACCTCACCACCGAGCAGTACCAGGTGATCTACGAGCAGCCGGTCTACCCGAAGAACCTCTATCTCGACCGCGCCCCGTATACCCACAGCGAGTACCGCCGCGAGGTGACCGACAAGCAGGTCGAGCTGATGCACGAGCGGGGTATCTGGGCCCGGCCCGACAACGGCTAGCGCGCCCGCAGCCTTGCATCAGGCCAACGGCCTGATGCAAGGCTGCGGGCGATCTCAAAGACCCCGGCTAGGACCACTGGCCGGGCTGGTAGTCGCCGGCGGGCTGCCTAACGAGGACGTTGAGGCGGTTGTACGCGTTGATCAGGGCGATCAGGGACACCAGCCCAGCGAGCTGGTCGTCGTCGTAGTGCTTGGCGGCGTTCGCCCAGACCTCGTCGGTGACGCCGACGGCGGCATCGGCGATGCGGGTGCCCTGCTCGGTGAGCTCGAGCGCGGCCCGCTCGGCGTCGCTGAACACCGTCGCGTCCCGCCAGGCCGCGACCATATTGAGGCGAGCCGAGGTCTCCCCCGCGAGCACGGCATCCTTGGAGTGCATGTCGGTGCAGACCGAGCAGCCGTTGATCTGGCTGGCCCGGATCATGCACAGGAACTGAGTCTCGGCCGGCAGGCTCGAGGCGATGCCGTGCCCGGCCGAGTTGAGGTACTTCTGGAACTTCTCCCCGACCGGGCTGCCGTAGTAGTTGAGGCGGGCCTGCATGGCGATCTCCTTGCCGTGGTTACGGTTACACCGGTCTGACGGAACCGGCCGCGGCAATGTGACAGCGCTTGCTACCCGCCCTAACGGACGGGGGCGCTCAGACCAGATCGTGCTGCCTGCACCATTCGGCCGTGCTGCCCGATTCCGTCTCGGCCGCCTGCTGCCAGTGCGGGTCGGCGTCGATCGCGTTCGCGACCGAGGACCGGGGCGGCAGCACCGTGGTGAGCCCGGTGACCTGGAGGACCTTGAGGATGCCTGATTTGGTGATCACCGGCGCGAGCGATCCGCCGTGATCGCGGAATCGCTTCAGGCCGCCGACGAGGACGCCGAGACCGGTCGAGTCGAGGAAGTCCACCTGGCGCATATCGGCGATGACGTGCACGACGCCGTCCTCGTTGAGGTCCAGCATCCGCTGGCGCAGGGCCGGCGCCGTGTAGGCATCGAGGTCCCCGGCGATCTGGAGGACGGCGCAGTCGCCGGTCGGGCCGATGATCTTCGCCTGGAATTCCTGCATGGTGACACACCGTCCATCTGTCATTGCGGGGATTGACGTGTAAGCCCAAGGCGCTACACTAGCCGCGTCGGCGATGGGTGTCAAAGCGGGATTTCCTTTGTCATCGCTGACGATGACGCTCTTGGGGGCTGTGATGCGGGTCGAAGAGGCGATCGGGAGACAGGTCTCGCGGCTGCGCGCGCAGCGGCGGCTGTCGCTGACCGACCTGGGCGAGGCGCTCGGGCGGTATCTGGACAAACCGTGGAGCAGGCAGGCCGTTCACCAGGCCGAGCGCGGTCAGCGTTCGTTCACGGCGGCGGAGCTGACCGCGCTCGCGCTGGCCCTGGACACCTCGGTCCCGGCCCTGTTCCGCGCGGACGACGAGCCGATCGAACTCCCCCGCCGGGCCGTCCCCGCCCAGGAGTACCGGGGGATCCTGCTCAACCGGGACCGGGAGGCGCCGCTAGACGGGGTCGAGGAGCTGATCGTCGCGCTGCATGACATCGGCGAGGTCCTCGCCCGCCCGACGCTGGCCCAGCTGGCGAGGATCGGGCGCGCGGCCGAGGAGTGAGCCGGCGGTAAGGTCGCGTCCATGCATCTGGAGCTGCACTGGCGTAATGAGGACGCGGTGCCGCTGCCGGTCGCGGTCTGGCGGGCGGGACCGGGGTACCGGATGATCGCCAGCGGCGTCGTCGGCGGCGGCCTCGGGGAACGCCAGTGGGTGCTCAACGCGCAGGTGCCGGGCGGCTACGACCGGATGGACCCCGCCGTGCACATCGCCGAGCTGGCGGCTGGGGTTGGCCTCGCGGGCGCGGGAGTCGGGCTGCTGACCGCCGCTTCTGTGACCGAGGTGGTGGAGCGCGAGGACGAGGGCGCGCGGGTCGCGGCCACGGTCGGGCTGCGCGTCCCGACCTGGGCGGCGGTGCCGGCCGGGACCGTCGATCATGAGGTCGCGCCGATCCGCCGGCCCGGCACGATCAACATCATCGTGTCGGTTCCGGTGCCGCTGAGCGACGCGGCCTTCGTCAACGCGGTCATCACCGCGACCGAGGCCAAGACCCAGGCGCTGCTCCAGGCGGGGGTCCGCGCCACCGGCACCGCGTCCGATGCCGTCTGCGTCGCCGCCCCGGCGGCGGGCGAGCCGGAGGACTTCGCCGGGCCGCGGTCGGTCTGGGGCGCGCGGATCGCGCGGGCCGTGCACGCGGCCGTGCTCGCCGGGGCGCTGCGGGACGCGGCGGCCAGGAGACGCGCGGCCGATGGGGTGGAGCCGGACGCAGTGGGTTGAGCGGCGGAGGGTGCCATGTGGGCGGCGGGTGGAACCGCGGTCCGTTCGGACAAATGGATTCTGAATTGGCTTTGGGCGAGGCCGAAACTGGGACATGCGGCCGCCGGGCGTTGCCCTCGTGGTGGCGATGGCCATCGGGGTCTCAGGCTGCTCATCTGCCAGCGCGCCGAAGACGACCGCGGCTCCCGGCACGACGGTGCCCGGCTATTTTCGCGTGCAGCGCCCCGGCGGCCAGCCTGGGCCGGCTGTCGCTTCCGGGCGATCGCACGCACACCTCGGCCGCCAGGGCATCGCGCAACACGGTAGTGGTCACGTCGGCCTCGCCGGCCAGGCGGACTACAGAGCATCCACCTTCCTTGGCCGACAAGACCGTCACCGAGATATGCAAGTCCGACACGAGAGGCTGGCCTCCTGTCACCGTCTAGCCTGAGTACAGCGCAGCCGAAGGCGGCAAGGCTAGCCTCCGGCGGACGGGCCACGCCCCACCCCGGGGACCGGCAAGAGACAACGCAGCAAGCATAGCCGGGGGGCATCCTGCCGCAGCCCTGCGCCGATCCGCCCGGGCGGCACGTCAATCCGCTGGCCCTCCGCCGCACTGGCAGGAGCCGCTGAGCACGCCGCCTGGCCGATCCGGTGGGGCCTGCCTGGCGCATGGCGTGCCTGCCCAGGGGCTGAGCGCTACTCCGGTACGGCCGGGTCCGCGGCTCAGGGCTGGGGCAGCGGCGACGAGCGGCGTGCTCGGCCGTTCGCGGCGAGCACGGATCGCAACATCCCATCTATCGACGCGTCGGCGACCGCCTCATCTCAGCCGGATCCGCGACGATCAATATGGACGGTCATCAGCCGCAGTCGGCAATGCAACGATCTACCTCTGTGTACGAGTCATCGATCTTCTGGATCCGGCAGAGTAGCGGCCGCGCGACCTCCGAGGAGGGCTCTCCTGCGGCGGACGATGTTCACGGTCAGCGCCAAGGCACCAGCCCACCACCAGAGTGCGTCGGAAATGTCACCGTCGACCGCAAGCTGCACTCCTTGAGCCCAACCGAAGAGTCAGAGGACGGCGACGAATCCGAACAAAATCCGAAGTCCGGCCTTCGTCGATGGCTTCATCGGTATCTAGTGACGCGCCGTCGCGGAACGCTCGCTGCCCCTTTCAATTCGAGTGTGCGGTGTTCCCGCGCTACGGCTTATGACGGTGTCGTTGGCTCCCACCTGGGGCGCCGCTTCTCGACGCCGGGTGGGACCTGCTTGCGTTGTTTCGGCGCCCGCCTGATTTGGGCTCTCCCGATACGCCTGGATCAGCTTTCCGGACCCGGCACGTACGTGATCCTATTCGAACTCGTACCAGAGCCAGTAAATGGCCAGTACCGCGGTCGCCCCCTGCAGGCCGCGTTCACCGATATATGTGGCTAGGCCCTATAGAGCCGTATTGCAACTGATGCGAAAAGAGCGGCTGCGGAAATTCCGAATATGATGAAAGCGTACTTCTGTCCCAGGCTTGCGAGAATCCAGCCTGCCATGAACACGCAGGCCCCCAGGTAGGCGATCAGCGTGGCCACTTGCTTTCGCTTTTCGGCCGAATCGCTGTCTCGCAATGGCGTTCGAGGCTTGCGGGCCCACCACAACAGCCTCAGTACGCTCGCAATGAACGCGATGAGGGTTATTCAGGCTGTTCGGTAGAAGTGCAAGCCGATTACCGCTGAGATAGTCGTCTTAAATGTTTTGAGCGGACGCCGGTAGTCGGTGTGCATTATGGTCCAGTTCTTGAAGTGCGAGATCACCTGCTCGATCATCCAGCGGATCTTGTTGACTTGGCTGTTGTACTCCCTTTGCCAGTCGAGCAGTTCGCCGCCTGCTGGTTTCCTGTAGGGCGTGATCATGTTGTTTCCGATGTATCCTTTGTCGCCGATCCAGTTCTTCGGGTTCATCGTCAGCAGGACGCCGGATTCTTCCTGGCAGTAGTTGTCGTGGCGGCTCCCGTCGACCGGGTCGGAGATCCAGGCGAGCTTGCCGTGAGTCGTGCAGGCGACCTGCACGTTCATGCCGGTGGTCTTGTGCTTTCCCGAGTACAGTTCCTTGCGTCCGGCCCATGACCAGCATGGGAGCAGCGTGCCGTCCAGGATGTACTGGGCATCAGGGTCAAGGTCGTCAGCGGTAGGGACGAATTCGCGTACCGCTTCCGGAATGAGCGGAGTTACAGCGGATATGGCACGGCTGATGGTTGACTGTGATACTCCGAGTGATTCACCGATTTCTGCCTGGGTGCGGTTGTGGCGCATGTAGGACAGTGCGGCTACCACCGATTTGAAAAGACCCAGGCATGGCGGCCACATCATGGCATCAGGGTCGCGCTCAACGGAAGCGATGAGCACGCAGATATCGATTAGCTCGTCGCGGGTGAAGCCTGTGGTATTATACATGGCGATGACCTGTTTCTTTTGATTGAGTGTGGTAACCCAATCATTTCGAGAAACAGGTCATCTTTCATTCAGGCGCGTCTGCTGCTGAGATAAATTACGTGTAACGAAGCAATCCCGTGAATAACCCTCACAGGCTCTTGAGGTGCGGGATGCGGTTGCCTGCCGGTTTGCCGGTATCGGCCTGACCCTGCACCCGGAAAAGACGAAGATCGTGTATTGCAAAGACGAGAGCAGGCGCCGGGATTACCCCGTAACGTCGTTCACGTTCTGCGGATACACGTTCCGAGCCCGCAGGGCCCTGAACAAGGCACAGAAGAGGGTGTTTCCGAGTTTCCAGCCGGCAGCGGCTCCGGAGAAGATAACGGAGGTAGGCCGGAAGGTGGCTTCGTGGAAGCTGCATCGCCGCACGAACTTGACTCTTGATGACCTCGCGAAAGAGGTGAACCCAGTCGTTGGCGGCTGGCTCACCTACTTCACCGCGTTCTATCCGAGTGCGGTGAAGCCACTCTGCGAGCGCATCGATCAGATACTGGTGCGCTGGGCGATGAAGAAGTACAAGCGGCTGGAACGGAGCAGGAAGCGCGCACGAGAGTGGCTGA
>Ga0208717_1000395_pt1 | contig 15103 bp, 11 predicted proteins | sample NGESurF53shallow_FD_184489 | JGI IMG/M metagenome (GOLD analysis project Ga0208717, IMG submission 184489) | Arctic peat soil microbial communities from Barrow, Alaska - NGEE Surface sample F53-3 shallow (SPAdes) | ecosystem: Environmental > Terrestrial > Soil > Wetlands > Peat ... | reverse complement strand
CCTCGGCAAGCTGTACGCCGGGTCGCACGGGACGCTGGGCCTGATCACTGAGGCCATCTTCCGGCTGCACCCGCTGCCGGCCGCGACCGTGTTCGTCACCGCGGGCTACGCCGACCCGGCCGCGGCGGCCCAGGGCGTCGCGGCGGCCGCCGGCTCCGAGCTCGCCCCGGTGGCCATCGAGATCGACCGGCCCGCCCGGGACGGCCTGGTGCGGGTGGCGGTGCTGCTGGAAGGCGACCCCGCCGGGGTGTCCGAGCGGGCCTCCCTGATGCGCGGGGTACTCGGGGCGGGCACCGCGACCCTGGACGCCGCGCCGCCCTGGTGGGGGGCGGTACCGGGCGCCACCGGACCTGGATCACCGGGCCGGGAGCCTGGCACGGTGATCCAGATCGGCTTCTGGGCCGCAGCCCTGCCCGGCGTGCTGCACGCGGTGGACGCCGCGGGCCGGGCGGCCGGGCTGGACCCGGCCGTCGCCGGCTCCGCCGCGGCCGGGACGCTGCACGCCGCCGTGCCGGGCAGCGCCGCACCGGACGCTGTGGCCGGGTTCCTGGCCGCGCTCCGCGACCGGCTGGCCCGGGACCTCGAACCGGGCTTCGCGGACGGGGCGGGGCCGCCGGCCCGGGCCAGCGCCGTCGTGGTCCGCGCGCCGGCCCCGGTGCGGGAGCTGGTGGACATGTGGGGCCCGGTGCCCGCGCTCGGGCTGATGCGGGCGCTGAAGGACCAGTTCGACCCGGAGCACCTGATGGCGCCCGGCCGGTTCGCCGGAGGGATCTGAGTGCGGGAGGGACCCGAATGACCGCATCGCCCATCGACCCGTCCGGCGAGCTGCGCGCACTGGCGTCGGATTGCGTGCACTGCGGCTTCTGCCTGCCCGTGTGCCCGACCTACCAGCTGTGGGCCGAAGAGATGGACTCGCCGCGGGGGCGGATCCACCTGATGACCCAGATCCTGGACGGGGCGGCGGCTGGCGAGACCGTGGCCAGCGAGGCTGCCGCCACCCACCTGGACCGCTGCCTCGGCTGCATGGCCTGCGTGCCGGCCTGCCCGTCCGGGGTGCAGTACGACCGGCTCATCGAGGCGGCACGCGGCTGGTCTGAGGAACCGCCGGGCGGCGGGGCACCCGCCCCGCTGCCGCCCCGCTCGCTGCGGGCCCGGGCGGCCCGTGCGGCGATCTTCGCGACGTTCCCGTACCCGGCCCGGCTGCGGCTGCTGACCCGCCCGCTGCGGGCCGCCCAGCGCACCGGGGTGATCCGGCGGATCGAGAAGAGCCGGCTGGCCGCCCGGTTCGCCCCCGAGCTGGTCGCTTCGCTGCGGATGGCACCCTCGCCGCCCCGGGGGCACCGGGCTGTGGCCCGGCGGGTACCCGCGCAGGGCCCGCGGCGGGCCGTGGTCGGCCTGCTCACCGGCTGCGTGCAGCAGGTGTTCTTCCCGGGCGTGAACGAGGCGACCGTGCGGGTGCTCGCGGCCGAGGGCTGCGACGTGGTCATCCCCCGCAAGCAGGGCTGCTGCGGCGCCCTGTCGCTGCACAGCGGCCGGGGCGCCGAGGCCGCCGGGTTCGCCCGGCAGACGATCGCCGCGTTCGAGGCCGCGGGCGTCGACGTGGTCGTGGTCAACTCGGCGGGCTGCGGCTCGGCCATGAAGGAATACCCCCACCTGTTCCCGGCGGCCCAGTCCGGCGGGCCGAACCCGGGCGATTCAGGGCCGGACGATTCAGGGCCGGACGCCGCGGACTGGGCCCGCCGGGCGGAGCGCTTCACCAGCAGCGTCCGCGACCTCAGCGAGTTCCTCGCCGAGCTGGCCGCCGACGGCGGCCCCCGGGCCGTGCGGCATCCGCTGCCGGTGACCGCCGTCTACCACGAGGCCTGCCACCTGGGTCACGCGCAGGGGATCCGGCGCCAGCCGCGTGAGCTGCTCGGCGCCATCCCCGGGCTGGAACTCGTGGAGCCAGCCAACCCGGGAACCTGCTGCGGCTCGGCGGGCGTGTACAACCTGCTCCAGCCGGAGGCCGCGGGCGAGCTGGGCGCGCGCAAGGCAGCGGCGGTGCTGGCCACCGGGGCGCCGCTGGTCATCTCGGCCAACCCCGGCTGCAGCCTGCAGATCTCCGCCTCGATGGCCGCGGCCGGGACGGGCGCCCCGCCCGCCATGGCGCATATCGCGGAGGTGCTCGACGCGTCCCTGCGCGGCCTGCCGGTCACCGAGCTGACGGGACGCCCGGTCCCCGGCCCGCCCGCCACCCTCCCCCGGACCAGCTAGCCCGCGTCTGCGGTAAGCGGATCCCGGGCCGGCGGCCCGGAGTAGCTGGCCGGGGGATCAGCTGGCCGCGGCCAGCCAGCGGGGGTCGAGCCGTCCCTCGGCCACGATCACCGCCGGCCCGGTCAGCCAGCTGGTCCCGGCGTCCAGGGTCACCGTCAGCGCACCCCCGGGCACCGTGACGTGCCACTGGGCGGGGGCGGTTTTCGTTGCGGAAGAAGACAGGGCCGCCGCGGCCGCCGCAGCCGCGACCGCGCCGGTACCACAGGAGCGCGTCTCGCCTGAGCCCCGCTCGTGGACCCGCATGCTGACCGCGGCCGGGCCGGTGACCTGGACCAGTTCCACGTTGCCGCCGTCCGGGAAGTCCGCCGGGTCCAGGCCTGGCGGCGCGGCCAGGTCATATTTGCCCAGCGCGTCGTCCACCAGGCAGGCCAGGTGCGGATTGCCGACGCTGATCCGCAGGCCGTCATGGACCGCGCCACCAATAACGGTCCGACCGGGGCCGAGCACGCTGACCGGGCCCATGTCCACGGTGATCCGGCCGTCTGGTTCGGCCCGGACCTCGCGCACCCCGGACCGGGTCGCCACCGCGAACGACGGCCCGGCGGCCAGGCCGTGCTCCAGCAGGTAGCGGGCGAACACGCGGAGGCCGTTGCCGCACATCTCGGCGATGCTGCCGTCGGCGTTCCGGTAGTCCATGAACCATTCGGCGCGGCCGGCCTGCTCGGGTTGGGGGCCCACGGCGGTCCGGACCACGCGCAGCACCCCATCCGCCCCGATCCCGGCCCGCCGGTCGCAGAGCCGCGCGGTGAGCGTCGCGGTCAGGCCGTGCTCGGCGTGCGGATCAGGCAGGATCACGAAGTCGTTCTCGGTGCCATGTCCTTTGGCGAACTGCCCGTTGGCGAACTCACGCATCTGTCGATCGTAGCCAGTGCCTGGGCGGGCAGGTCCGCCCCGGGCCCGGCGTCCAGCCAGATCACCCGCGGGTCGCGGCGGAACCACGAGTCCTGCCGGCGGGCGAACCGGCGGGTCGCCTTGACGGTCTGCTCCCGGGCCTCGTCCTGGCTCCACTCCCCGGCCAGGAACCGCAGCACCTGCGCGTAGCCGAGAGCCTGGCTGGCCGTCCGGCCCTCGCGCAGCCCGGCCTGCTCCAGCCCGCGCACCTCGTCCACCAGTCCGTCCCGCCACATCTGCGCGACCCGGGTGGCGATCCGGCGGTCCAGCTCGCCGCGGCTGACCCGCAGCCCGATCTGCACCGCGGGGTACAGCGACTCGTAGCTCGGCAGCGTCGCGGTGAACGGCTGCCCGGACAGCTCGATGACCTCCAGCGCGCGGACGATCCGGCGGCCGTTGCTGGGCAGGATGCCCACGGCGGCACCGGGGTCACAGCCCGCCAGCCTCTTATGCAGCTCGGCGGGGCCCCGGGCAGCCAGCTCGGCTTCCAGCCGCTCGCGCACCGCCGGGTCGGTGCCCGGGAAGTTCAGGTCGTCCAGCGCGGCCCGCAGGTACAGGCCGGAGCCGCCGGCCAGGATCGGCACCCGGCCGCGGGCCGTCACCGCGGCGATGGCGTCCCGGGCCATCTGCTGGTACTCGGCCACGTTCGCGGGGTACCGCACGTCCCACACGTCGAGCAGATGATGCGGGATGCCCTGGCGCTGCGCGGCCGTGAGCTTGGCGGTGCCGATGTCCATGCCCCGGTACAGCTGCATGGAGTCGGCGTTGATGATCTCGCCGCCGAGGTCGCGGGCCAGGCGCAGGGCAAGATCAGACTTGCCGGCCGCGGTCGGGCCGAGCACCGCGATCACCGGGTCTGCCATCCGCCCAGTCTGTCACCAGGCGGGCAGGCCGGGGCCCGTCCCGGCCTGCCCGACCCGTGCCGGCTAACCCCGTGCCGGCTAGCTCCGGCGCCGGCCAGCCCCGGGGGGCGGCCGGCTCGGGCCACGGCTAGAAGTGGCCGCGGCCCGGCTGGACCCGCATGACCCGCATGTAGACCAGGCCCCGGCGGGAGCAGGCCAGGAAGCGCAGCCGGACAAACTTCGCGAGGACCCGGTTCGGCGCGATGACCCGCAGCCCACGTGCCATGGCCGGCCGGCACATCCGGCGGGGGAAGGCCGTCACGTCAGTGATCTGCAGCGTCGCGTGCGCGGTCCGGCCGCGGCGCAGGACCACCGCCCGCAGCGGGGCTCCCGCGACCCAGGCCGCCTGGCTGCCCAGCTGCCGCCCGTGCCGGTTCACCGCCGTGACGCCCGGGTACCCGGCCATGTAGCAGGTCCGGCGCGACCGGTTGGTGAACCTCAGCAGGTAGGTGAAGCTGCCTGCGGAGCCGTTGCCCTGGCTTACCCAGAACCTCAGGTCGGCCCGGGCGCAGCCCGGGATGACCGCCGCCCGCGCGGGGTGCGCGGGGGTAGTCGGGGCCGCCGAGGCCGCCGTCCCGGTCAGCGCGGTGGTGCAGACGACCGCCACGGCCACGGCCGCCCGGCGGACGGTACTCACGGAAAAATGCATGTAAATCTCCCTTGGTGATGGCGGCCCCGTAGGCCGCCCACCTGGGAAGACGCAGGTCCGGGGGGCAGGGTTGATCGACGCCGGGGGTTAGGCCGGGTGCCGTCAGGCCGGGCGGCCGACCGCGGGCATGCCGAGCGAGACCGCGGGCGCCGCGGCGGGACCGGCCGGCGAGGCCAGGCTGGCCTGGCGGGCCTGCCAGGCGTCGCCACCCCCGGTACTGCGCAGCGACCGCGGCGGGCCGTCCGCGATCAGGTAATGCGGGGCGGCCCGGGTGACCGTCGTGGTGATCACGTCGCCGGGGCGGGGCGCGGTGACGCCCGGGGCGAAGTGCACCAGCCGGTTGTCCCGGGCCCGGCCGGACAGCCGGTGCGTGGCGCCGTCCTTGCGGCCCTCCCCCTCGGCCACCAGCACCTCGACCTCACGGCCGGTGAACGCCTCGTTCTCGGCCAGCGTCACGTCCTCGACCAGCGCGGCGAGCCGCTGGTAACGCTCCGCGACCACCGCCGGGGGCACCTGGTCGTCCATCCCGGCCGCCGGGGTGCCCGGGCGCGGCGAGTACTGGAACGTGAACGCCCCGGCGAAGCGGGCCTGCCGGACCAGGTCGAGGGTGTCCTCGAAGTCGCGGTCAGTCTCGCCGGGGAAGCCCACGATGATGTCGGTGGTGATGGCGGCGTCCGGCATGGCCGCCCGGACCCGATCCAGGATGGCCAGGTACTTCTCCCGCCGGTAGGCGCGGCGCATGGCCCGCAGCACCGCGTCGGACCCGGACTGCAGGGGCATGTGCAGCTGCGGCATCACGTTCGGGGTTTCGGCCATGGTGGTGATCACGTCGTCGGTGAAGTCGCGCGGGTGCGGCGAGGTGAAGCGCACCCGCTCCAGCCCGTCGATCCCGCCGCAGGCGCGCAGCAGCTTGCCGAACGCGAGCCGGTCGCCGAAGCCCACGCCGTAGGAGTTGACGTTCTGCCCGAGCAGGGTGACCTCGATGACGCCGTCCTCGGCCAGCGCCCGGACCTCGGCCAGCACGTCGCCCGGCCGCCGGTCCTCCTCCCGTCCGCGCAGGCTGGGCACGATGCAGAAAGTGCAGGTGTTGTTGCAGCCCACCGAGATGGCCACCCAGGCGGAGTAGCTCGACTCGCGGCGGGCTGGCAGGACCGAGGGGAACCGCTCCAGCGACTCGGCGATCTCCACCTGGGCGGCGGCCTGCACCCGCGCGCGTTCCAGCAGGGCGGGCAGGGAGCCGATATTGTGCGTGCCGAACACGACATCGACCCACGGCGCGCGCTCAGCGATGCCGGCCCGGTCTTTCTGGGCCAGGCAGCCGCCCACGGCGATCTGCATGCCCGGCCGGGACTGCTTGACCGGCAGCAGATGGCCGAGGTTGCCGTAGAGCCGGTTATCGGCGTTCTCGCGGACCGCGCAGGTGTTGAATACGACCACGTCCGCGGGTTCCCCGCTGGGGGCGCGCTGATAACCAGCGTTTTCGAGCAGGCCAGCCAGCCGCTCGGAGTCGTGCATGTTCATCTGGCACCCGTAGGTGCGTATCTGATAAGTGCGGGAGGCGCTCATGTCGCATCCGAGGGTACGCGCACTGGTCAGCATGTCCGGAATCTCCCCGCGGAGTCCTCTGGCATGTCCGGAATCAACCCTGGCAGACCCGCGAATGGTAGACGATATCCCCTATGACAGACAGCGTTTCAGCTCCCCGGATTCCCTATGGCGCCTGGCCCTCCCCTATCACCGCGGCCGACGTCGCCAAGGGCCAGGTGCTGATCTCCTACCCCATGGTCACCGGGACCGACGTGTGGTGGCAGGAGGGCCGCCCGGACGAGGGCGGCCGGGTGACGGTGGTCTGCTGTGACGCTGCTGGCCGGCAGCGGGCCATGCTGCCCGCGCCGTGGAACGCGCGGACCCGGGTGCATGAATACGGCGGGCGGGCTTACCTGCCGGTGCCCGGCCAGAGCGGGGACGGCCGGGCCGGGGACGGCCAGAGCGGCGCCGCAGGCCGGGCCCTTGTTTTTGCGAATTATGAGAACCAGCGCCTGTACCTGGTGACGGACTACCTGGCGGCCGGGGCGGCGAACGCCAAGCGGAAGAACGCGGCCTCGGCCGCGGAGGCGGCCGTCCCGGTCCCGCTGACCCCGGCGTCCGTGGACGGGACTCCGGCCGCGCTGCGGTTCGCGGACTTCACCTTGTCGCCAGATGGCCGGGAAGTGTGGTGCGTCCAGGAGCGGCACGAGGGCGGGAAGGTCACCCGCAGCCTCGTGGCCGTGCCGCTGGACGGGAGCGCGGCGGAAGACCCCGCGGCCATCCGTGAGCTGGTCAGCGGCCCGGATTTTTTTGCCTTTCCGACATTGTCGCCAGATGGGAGCAGGCTGGCCTGGATCTGCTGGAATCATCCCCGGATGCCCTGGGATGGGACCGAATTGCGGGTGGCCCAGATTTCGGATGGCGTGCTGGGACGCGGGCGGCTGGTTAAGGGCGGGATGAGAGAGTCCGTGCTGGCGCCGGTGTGGCGCGACGAGACCAGCCTGTACGTGGTCTCGGACTGGCCCGGCTGGTGGAACCTGTACCAGGTTGGCCTGGTCGGCGAGCCGGCCCAGGCGCTCTACCCGGCCGAGGAGGAGTTCGCCGACCCGTTGTGGCAGCTGGGTGGCCGGCCCTACGCGGCGCTGGGCGACGGGCGGCTGGCCGTGCTCCACGGCCAGGGCGGCATGCGGCTGGGCGTGCTCGACCCGGAGACCGGCGAGCTGACCGATCTCGACGTGCCGTTCCAGGAGTTCGTGTCCGGTGTGTCCGCGGATGGCAACACGGTCGTCGCGGTGGCCGGCGGCCCGCAGACGCCGCTGTCGGTGGTCCGGATCGACGCGGCCACCGGCCAGTCCGAGGTGCTGCGCCGGGAGACCGAGGAGGTCCTGGGGGCCGGGTACCTGCCGGTGCCGAGCCAGGTCCGGCTGGAGGGCCACTACGGCCGCAACGTGCACGCGCTGGTGTACCCGCCGACGCACCCGGAGGCAGTGGCCCCAGACGGGGAGCGGCCGCCGTACATCGTGTGGGCGCACGGCGGCCCGACCTCACACGTGATCGGCCTGCTCGACCTGGAGAAGGCGTACTTCACCAGCCGGGGTATCGGCGTGATCGACGTGAACTACGGGGGTTCCACCGGGTACGGGCGCAGTTACCGGGAGCGGCTGCGCATGCAGTGGGGTGTGGTGGATGTGGAGGACGCGGTGGCCGCCGCGCTGGCCCTGGCCGAGAAGGACGAGGCCGATCGGGACCGTCTCGGGATCCGGGGCGCGTCCGCGGGGGGCTGGACGGCGCTGGCCGCCGTCACCACGCACGCGGCCAAGCGCCGGGTGTTCAGCGCGGCGGCGTCCTACTTCGGGGTGGCAGACCTGCGCGAGTTCGCGTCCGAGACGCACGACTTCGAGTCGCACTACCTGGACGGCCTGATCGGCCCGCTGCCCGGATTCGAGTACGTCTACGCGGAGCGCTCCCCCGCCGGTCACGTGACCGACGCGACCTGCCCGGTGCTGCTGCTCCAGGGCCTGGATGACCCGATCGTGCCGCCCCGGCAGGCGGAGAGCATCGCCGCCGACCTGGCCGCGCACGGGATCCGGCACGCGCTGCTCACCTTCAAGGGCGAGTCGCACGGCTTCCGGCGCGCGGAGACGATCATCGCGGCGCTGGAGGCGGAGCTGTCGTTCTACGGGCAGGTCCTCGGCTTCACCCCGCCGGGGGTCCGGCAGCTGACCCTCACCGAGCCCCGGGAGGCCGCACAGGAGGCGATGGCCGCGCAGGATGGGGTGGCGGCGGAGGGTGCGGCGGTGGCCCAGGTGGGCAACTCCGCCAGCTGACCTCGCGTCAGCGGTCTTTGCCTCAGCGGTCTGTGCGGGCCCGCGCGGGAAGCCCCGGCGTCAGCGGGCGAACTCCGTGGCCCGCGATTCCCGGACCACCGTGACCCGGATCTGGCCCGGGTAGGTGAGTTCTTCCTCTACCTGCTTGGCCACGTCCCGGGCGATCACCTGGGCCTGGATGTCGTCGACCCGCTCCGGCTTGACCATGACCCGGATCTCCCGGCCCGCCTGCATGGCGAAGACCTTCTCCACGCCAGGCTGGGCGGTGGCGATCTGCTCGAGCCGCTCCAGCCGCTTGACGTAGGCCTCCAGGGACTCGCGCCGGGCGCCAGGGCGGCCGCCGCTGATCGCGTCGGCAGCCTGGGTGAGCACGGCCTCCACCGTGCGTACCTCGACCTCGTTGTGGTGGGCCTCGATCGCGTGCACCACATCCGGGGACTCCCCGTAGCGCCGGGCGATCTCCGCGCCGATCAGGGCGTGACTGCCCTCGACCTCATGGGTCAGGGCCTTGCCCACGTCGTGCAGCACCGTGCAACGTTTCATCAGGACCGGGTCCATGCCGAGCTCGCTGGCCATCATGCCGGCGATGTGCGCGGACTCAACCAGGTGGCGGAGCACGTTCTGGCCGTAGGAGGTGCGGTAGCGCAGCCGGCCCAGCAGGGTGACCAGTTCCGGGTGCAGGTCGGTGATGGACAGTTCCACCATGGCGTCCTCACCCGCGCGGACGCACAGCTGCTCCACCTCACCCTTGCTGCGCTCGTAGGCTTCCTCGATGCGCTGCGGGTGGATCCGGCCGTCGAGGACCAGCCGTTCCAGGGTGAGCCGTCCCACCTCGCGGCGCACCGGGTCGAAGCAGGACAGCAGGACGGCTTCGGGGGTGTCGTCGATGATGAGGTTGACGCCGGTGACCGACTCGAAGGCCCGGATGTTGCGGCCTTCCCGGCCGATGATGCGGCCTTTCATCTCGTCACCCGGGAGGTGCAGCACGGACACGACGGACTCGCTGGTCTGCTCGCTGGCCACCCGCTGGATAGCCAGGGTCACGATGCGCCGGGCCCGCTCCTCTCCGTCCCGCCGCGCGGCGTTCTCGGTTTCACGGACCAGCAGTACCGCCTCGCGCTTGGCCTGGTTCTGGATGCCCGTGACCAGTTCGGCCTTAGCCTGTTCCGCGCTGAGCCCGGCAGCCTGCTCCAGAACCTGGCGGCGTTCCTCGTCCAGCCGGTCCAGGTCGGCCCGCCGGGTTTCCAGATCCCGGGCGACCTGGTCCAGGCTCGCTGAGCGTTCCTCCAGCTTCCCGAACTCGGCATCCAGGCGGCTCTCCCGTTCGGCCAGCCGGGCTTCGCGCCGCTCAAGGTCGGCGCGCAGCTCGCGGGCCTCGGCCCGGACCGAGCGCAGTTCCTCGTCGGCGTCCCGGCTGGCCTGGGCGGCCCTGTCCGCGGCCTGGCCGACGGCGAGGCCGGCTTCGCGGATGATGGTGGCGGCCTCGGCCTGGGCCCTGGCCCGGACCTGATCGGCCTCCTCGCTGGCTTCGTCCAGCGTCCGCCGGGCCGCGGCGGTGGCCTGCGTATTCGCCTGCTCGGTCACCGGCTGAGCCGCCACTGCGGGCTGATCCCGGCCGGGCGGCCTGCGCAGCACGACGATCAGCGCAAACACGGCCGCCAGCAGCCCAACGGCCCCGATAACGAGAGAGATTGTGCTGCTCATGGCACACCCCAATCCTGCTCGCCGACCCCGGCATCAGGGTGTGATGCCAGGGGGGAAACCCTGCAGCGAGGGGTCATGCCCGCCATCCACCGGCCGCGATGTGGCGGCCGGCCGCACAGCTGACTCGGGCCGGGTGCGCGCCTCCACGTTGCCCAGGCCAGGACAAGCCTCGCCTGGCCCAGCCCGGCCAGCTCAAGCCTGGCCGGCCCAGTTCAAGCCCGGCCAGCGGGCCAGCGAACCGGCTCGCCAGTCTGGCCCGGGAACCTGGCCCGGACCGACCAGCCTGATCCAGCCCAGCCCAGCCCGCCCGGGCCCGGCGGATGCAGCCCGGACGGCCGGATCCCGGTCCAGCTATTCACTGGCTACCCGGTAGAGCACCGGGCGGCCAGTGCCGGCCGAAACGTTTGCCGCCTTTCGTGGAAAGCGCGCGGACCTAAGTCCCGGCCGGGCCGTGGCCCGGCCGTCCTACGGTGGCCCGGCCGGGTCCCTGCCAGGGACCCGAGCGGGTCTATCGGCCCGGGTGAGCGTCCCCGCCCGGGCCAGAATCAGTCAAAGTCCGTGACCTTCAGTCGGCCACGGGCCGTATTTACTCGTTTCATCCGCATGGCACGGAGTAACACCTCGCTGCCGTGAGGTTAAGCGGAGATAACGTTTTGGGCAAGCAATCCGTTGTGATCTTCTCAATTCTTACCCCTTGCAACCGACCAGCTACCAAGGATTCGCTTCCCGGCTGAACTGGGCCGCTGAGTGTGTCAGGCCGGTTCGGCGTCCTCATCGGCAATGGTCAGCGTCATCTCATCGAGATCGATCCCGGCCGCCGCGACGTCGGTGCCTTCCTGGTCGAGAGCCTCACGGACCACGCGGTAGGCGATCGGCGCCGGATAGCCCTTGCGGGCCAGCAACCCGACCAGGCGGCGGACGCGGGTCGGCAGCGGCTTACCCCGGCTGGCCGCGAGGCCCTTGGCCACGAGCCGCTGCGCGGTGGCGATCTCCTCAGCGGGGTCGAGTGCACTCACCGCCGCGCTGATGTCCTGGCCGTCCACGCCGCGCTGCTTGAGTTCGGCCGACAGCGCCCGGCGGGCGAGCCCCCGGCCGTGATGCCTGGACTCGACCCAGGCGCGGGCGAAGGCCGCGTCGTCGATCAGGCCGACCTCGGTGAAGCGGGCCAGCACCGTGTCGGCCGCGTCATCAGGGATGCCGCGGCGGTGCAGGGCCTCAGCGAGCTGGGCCCGGGTCCGCGGCCGCACGGTCAGCAGCCGCAGGCAGAGCTGCCGCGCCTGCTCGACGGGATCCCTGACCTGGCCGCCGTCCGCCTCGTCCGGCCCGGCTTCCCCGGCCGTCCCGGCCCGCACTGCGGACCGGGACGCCGCGCGCGGCCTCGTGGCCGGCCGGTCAGGCACCGCCGCCTGCCGGCGCGGACGCGGCCCGGCCCGCGCTCGCCCGGCCCCCCGCCGTCCGGGCGGCCGGGACGCCACCCACCGGCGCACCCGCAGCGGGAGCGCCGGGCGCCGTCCCGTTGGTGCCACCCGCAGCCGGGGCGGCTTCCGCGTCGACGCGCGGCCCGATGCCGAGCTTCTCCTTGATCTTCTTCTCGATCTCGTTCGCGAGGTCCGGGTTGTCCCGCAGGAAGTTACGGGAGTTCTCCTTGCCCTGGCCGAGCTGATCGCCTTCGTAGGTGTACCAGGCCCCCGACTTGCGGACGATGGACTGCTCGACCCCCAGGTCGATCAGGCCGCCCTCCCGGCTGATGCCGGTCCCGAAGATGATGTCGCACTCCGCGACCTTGAACGGCGGTGAGCACTTGTTCTTGACCACCTTGATCCGAGTCCGGCTGCCCACAGCCTCGGTGCCGTCCTTGAGGGTCTCGATCCGGCGCACGTCGAGCCGCACCGACGCGTAGAACTTGAGCGCCCGGCCGCCGCTGGTGGTCTCGGGGCTGTTGTGCACCATGACCCCGTCGACGAAGTAGTTGTGCGATCCCTCAACCTCGATGTCGAACCGGTTCATCGACTTCGTCGGCGGCTTGACGTGGATGTCCAGGATCCTGGCCGGCACCAGGCGCATCTCAGCCGGGATGAACTCCGGCTCCACCCGGAATTGCCCGCGGAATCGCGGCAGGAGCTTGTACTCCATCGACGGATGAATGTAAGGCGCGACCAGCTTTTGGAATTTCTCTGACGCCGCAGTGGTGAACTGCAGGATGGCCTGGCTCCGGGAGCCACGGGTGACGACCTTGACATCGAGCTGGTGGGTATCCCGCAGGTAGTCGGCGAGCCGCTCACGGGAGCCCGGGCTCATCGCCTGCACACAGATCTCTATCCGGCCGGTGCCGCCCTGCGTCCTCTCCTGGACACCCTTCGACCTGACCGTGAAGCAGCCGTCGTCCATGTACCAGACCGCGAGGGCGAATGGCGTGAGCGCCTTCAGGTATTCCCAGCTGAGGTGCTTCTTGCCATCCCCGAAGTACACCGCCTCACGCAGTTCAGCCAGTTCGGGAAGCGGGGTCAGGTCAGCGAAGACCGCGCCTTTGGCATTGGAAGACAGCGTGCACCCGACGTTGCCGAGGAGGCTGACCTTCCAGTCCAGGTACGCGGCCTGCTTGGCTCCGTGGCCCATCCGGAACCGGGTACCTGACCTGCCCCGCGGGTTCGGCGAGAGGCTCCCATCCCCCATCAGCGCGCCCAGGATGAGCTCCATCTGCTGCCCGCTCAGCCGCCAGGGCTCGGCGAGGGCAACCCGGTCACCAGGGATCAACTCTCCTGCTTCGCGCCAGCCTCCAGGCGTGCGGACAAGGTGGTTCTCCGTCGCTGCGAACTGAGCCTTGCCGTTCCCTCCTGACTTGGCCACAGTGAACTGGAGGAACTGCTCGGTACGGCCGTTGTTGAACCAGTTGACGATGCGGCGCGGGATTATGCGCCCAGATTCCGGGTCGTAGGAGAGGACCTCGACGTCCTGGCGCTGATTAACGATCTTGCCGATCTTCTCCTGCGTGCCGTCCGCCAGGGTCACTCTGGTCGCGTAGGACATGCAGCCGAACATCACCCCGACCTTCTCGCGCAGCTGGTTGATGAAGATCGCGGTGGTCTTCGTCTGGCTCAGCGCGCCGGTGATCTTCCGCAAGGCCTGGGACATCAGCCGGGCCTGGAGGCCCACATGGCTGTCGCCCATCTCGCCCTCGATCTCAGCCCGGGGCACCAGCGCCGCCACCGAGTCGATGACGACGACGTCGATCGCCCCGGAGCGGATCAGCATGTCCGCGATCTCCAGGGCCTGCTCCCCGGTGTCCGGCTGGGAGACGAGCAGTGCATCGGTGTCCACGCCGAGCTTCTTCGCGTAGTCCGGGTCCAGCGCGTGCTCAGCGTCGATGAACGCGGCGATGCCGCCGGCCTTCTGCGCGTTGGCCAGTGCATGCAAAGCGAGGGTAGTTTTCCCGCTTCCTTCGGGTCCGTACACCTCGACGACCCGGCCGCGGGGCAGGCCGCCGATGCCCAGCGCGACGTCCAGCGCGATCGAGCCGGTGGGAATCACTTCCATCGGGGCGCGGACCTCGTCGCCGAGCCGCATGATCGAGCCCCGGCCGAATTGCCGCTCGATCTGGGCGAGCGCAGTCTCCAGGGATTTGTCCCTGTCACCGCCGGTCCGGTTGACTGCCCTGTCGGTGCTTGCCATGGGAACTCCCGTTGGATTCAAGAGCTTGCCTGCTGGTTCAGTTGCCGGTCCAGAAGCTACGTGCTGCCACCGACAATTCCGCGTGCTGGTGCTGTGCTGCAGTCCTGCTGTCACCGTGCCGCGGATCCCGGGGCCACGGATAAGGAGACCTGAATGGCCACCCCCAGGGCACCACCTTAAGCGAACAACTGTTCGACCGTACCGCCAACACGCCGCATCCCCGGAGAAAATTCGCCCTCACCCAGGTCCGGGCCTGGATGAGGGCCCGGAGCCGGCTGGTCCTGCGGTTCCCAGCTGATCCGGTGACATCTACGAGGATGCTGGTATTCGTCCGAGAGGCCGCGGCTGCGGCCCGGACTGCCGGGAAAGGCCGCTGCCGTGATCGACGTACGAGTGGAGAATGGCCAGTTGTCGGTGCGGCTGAGCGGCTGGGACGCGCTCTCGTTCTGCTGGCGGCCCTCGTGGTTTTACAAGGTGCCGGCCAGCAAGATCGTCCGCGTCTACGTCCGGCCCGCCCGCCCGGCCATGGAGGCGAGGAACGCGACCCTGTGGGGACCCCGGGCCCCGGAGCTGCGCCGGATCCGCGGCCGCCGTCCGTCCCTGTGGGTCGACCTGAGTGCGGACCGTTACCAGCGGCTCGCGTTCTCGGCTGCTGATGCCGGGGAGCTGGCCGCGATCATCGGCGAGGTCGGCCGGCCGATCAAGGTGCGGCACGGGCAGCCGGGCCCGCTCACGCCGGACGACGTGACCCGCCTGGCCTCAGGTGAGCTGGCCCGCGGCGACTGACTCGCCCGGGCTTTCAGCGGAGGCTCTGCGGAACGTCGAACTCCGCGCAGACCGCCCGCCACACGGTCTTGGCGTCCGCGCCATCCGCCAGGGCCTGGTCGACGGTCCGCTCCCCCAGCTTGGCCAGGACGTGATCCTTGGCCACACTGCTCGCGTACGCGTCACCGAACTGTGCACGCATCCGCGTCCAGAACTCACTGAGCCGCACGGCCCTCCCTGCTGCCTGCCCCCTGGGACCCGCGGTCCCTATCCCCTGACCTCCGGTCTCTCCCCGCCAAGACCTGCAGTCCATCCTGCCGGCGAGAGTACCGGCGCCCAGGGGGCAACCCCAACCC
>Ga0208717_1000394_pt1 | contig 15154 bp, 19 predicted proteins | sample NGESurF53shallow_FD_184489 | JGI IMG/M metagenome (GOLD analysis project Ga0208717, IMG submission 184489) | Arctic peat soil microbial communities from Barrow, Alaska - NGEE Surface sample F53-3 shallow (SPAdes) | ecosystem: Environmental > Terrestrial > Soil > Wetlands > Peat ... | reverse complement strand
GTCATGGACCCGGCGGCGCGGGCCCTGCTGAAAGTGATCGACCGGGAACCGGACGCCGCCCTGCGCGCCCTGCGCGACCAGCAGGCGGCCTAACCCGCCTTATAGACCGCCCGCTGACCCATATTCAGGGCCGCACGCTATTGAGGCCACCTCGGCGCCGGATACGACGACCCCAATCCGTCTATTTCATCGTGAAATCAGAACGGGTTGGCAATGCGGGGCGGGTTCGGGGGGCACTGATCCCCCGCCACCAGCGGCCGACGCGTGGATCTTCTCGGGGGCATGGTGGGGCCTGCGGGGTTGGCGCCGACGGCGCCACGCCGGGTTTCCCGGTCGCGGTGTTCTGCGCCGCCACGCTGACATGCCGCTCGAGGAGAGCATGGGGGCAGCGCTCGGCCATGTGATCGGCACACATCGTCTCGACTGCGCGGTGGACTCGTCCGAGCTCGGCAGCGGCACGGTCGGCAAAACCGCAAGTGAGCCGGCGATGCCGGTACCTTTTACCGACTTCACGGTGCGGCTTGATGCCGCATATTGGCGTGGTTTTAACGCGAAGGATAAGCGAGGCGCGCGGGACCGCAACGCGAATGGCGGCCAGGGCGATTTCAATTGCCTTGAGTCGGAGGGAAGGTGTCCCGCCTGTGCTCCAACGAACCAAATGGGGGAACCACTCTCCGCGCGGGGCTGTGTGTGACGACGGGGCGCGATTTCCCAGCTTTTACGCGGATTGCGCGATCCACCCGTTCATTTGCAGAGCGTCACGGCACTTATATTCGGAGAGAATCATATAAATCCAACGCGGCCATTTAGCCGATTACCGCTTCGTAAACAGACTCAAAAATAGGTGATAGCCGAATCTACGTCGATATCTTGACCTATCGAAAACTGTAGCCTGTTACAATGGAATTCATGAAAGCAAGGTATAATTCGCCGACCTATCGGCGAAACGCAATGTTTGCCAGACGCGAGAAGCCTTGAGTATCTCATCGCAGGCCCGCCCTGCCGATCGGCAGCGGGGACATTGCGCAACCGACTCGTCGAGGTCATAATCCCTTGCGAAACGCCCTTTTTGTCGTTCCACATGCGCCCCCTTGGAAGACTGCCCGTCCGGAGCGGTCGCGGAACGACGGAGAGACCCTTTGGGGGAGGGATTCGCGGAGGCCGATCTGCGAAAGGGCCTCAAGAAAGGTGGCCACATTCTGGGCGCGTTCATCGTCGAACGCCTGGACAAGTCGGGTTTCCTCGTCTGCCTGCGCGTGGATTGGACACGGGGCCGGGGATACTGGGTCATTCGGAGATGGCGAAACCGCGGCGACCGGCTTTACAAAAGCCTGGACAGGGCGTTCGGCTTTATCCGTCGGTTCGGCTTCACGGGGAGGATCACGATCTACCCTGAAGGCGACAAGGAGCTGGCGCAGTTCGCCTCCTTTGTCGATGAGCCTGACGCTGATCCCGATCCTGTGCGGGGTTCCGCTCCAGGTTGAGGCTCAATCGCTTTCGCTCGGCGAGGTCGCGCGGCTCGCCCGGCAATGTGCTCCGAACGTCGCGGTCTCGACCCTGGCCGCGATCGCCCGGACGGAAAGCGGATTCGATCCGCTCGCGTTGCATGACAACACCAATCGGATCGACGGATCGCCGCAAGGCGCGGCGGTCGGGGCGAGCATCGCGTCACGCCTGATCGCGGCCGGCCACTCGGTCGATATCGGGCTGATGCAGGTCAACAGCGCCAATCTACCGGCGCTGGGCCTGACGGTCGCGAGCGCGCTCGACCCATGCCGGTCGATCGCGGCCGGCGCCGCGATCCTGGCCGGCGATTATGCGGGGGGCGCCACACACGCGGAGCGGCAAGCGGCGCTCCGGATGGCGATCTCGCGGTACAACACCGGGGACGCCGACCGCGGCTTCCTGAACGGCTACGTCCATAAGGTCGAACTCTCCAACGCGCGTGTCGTGCCCGCACTCGATGTCGCCGGCGGCGATTCCGGAAACACCCGGCCGACGGGCAAGACCCCGGACGCGGCATCATCGGCCCCGCCCGGCCCTCCCTCCTGGGATGTCTTTCCATCCGCGCCAGTCTCCGCCTCGACCCACGCCTGGGAGGTATTTCCTCCCGACCCAGCGCCCGCCTCGCCGCGCCCGAGTCCTCGCGGACCGACGTTCGGACATGACGCGCTCACGGTTGCCGACGCTGGCGAGGGGCCATCGGCGGCGGTGACCGACTATCCCGGCCCCGCGACAAATGAGGCACCATGAACAGTCGTCTTATCAGCGCCGCGGGTCGCCTGCGGCTGCAACTCTCCCGTGGCCACGATCCGATCAACGTCGCGCTGCTGGCGTCGGCGATGGCGCTGGATCCACTGCTGGCGGATGCGCAGGCCGTCGCGGGCGGCGCGTCTCCGGCAACGATGGTCAACAACATCTGCACGTTCATCCTCGGCCCGTTCGGCCAAAGCCTCGCGATTCTCGGCATCATCGCCATCGGCCTCTCCTGGATGTTCGGGCGGGCATCGCTCGGGCTGATCGCGGGCGTGATCGGCGGCGTGGTCATCATGTTCGGGGCCAGCTTCCTCGGCCAGACCCTCACGGGCGGCGCCGGAGGCGGCTGATGGTGGAACGGCTGGAAGAGGACACGCTCTATCTGGCCGCGACGCGGCCGGCCCTGTTCGCGGGGGTGCCTCTTCCGGTTGCCGGCTGCCTCCTGATGATCGCCGGTCTCCTGATCGTGCTGCTCAAGAACCCGCTCTACGAGGCCGCGATGTTCCCGCTCTGGTTTGGCGCGAAAGTCGTCGTCGAGCGCGATTACAACGCGGTGAACGTCGTCGTGCTGTTCCTGCGGACGGCGGGCCGATCGATCGACGGCGCCCAATGGGGCGGCGCTACGGTCAGCCCGAACCCGATCCGGGTGCCCGCACGCGGTCGGGGAATTCCCTGATGCGCGGTGCAGCCAGGATGCTCGGCGCCAGCGGCTACAGCGAACGCTCGGGCGAGATGTATCTCCCCTATGTCGGCCATGTCGCCGACGGCGTGGTGCTGCTCCGCGACGGGTCGGTGTGCGCGATGGGGCACGTCTCCGGCGTTGCCTACGAGCTCGAAGAGCCGGTGATGCGCAACGCCCGGATGCGCAACCTCAACACGGTCTTCCGCAACATCGCGGATGACAATTTGACGATCGCCACGCATCTGATCCGCCATCCCGATGTCCCGGAGCTTCCCGTCGGGAAGTTCCGGTCGGGATTCGCCGCGTCTCTCGACCGCGCCTATCGCGAGCGCGTCCTCGAGGGACGTCTGTTCCGCAACGACTACTTCATCACCGTCATCATCGCGCCCCGCAACATGCTCGGAAAGGCGGGAAGCCGGATCGCCCGCTTCCGCAAGGGGCCGGCCCGGAATGGAAGCGAGAGCGATCTGCTCGCCCTCGAAGACGTCTGGCAGGTCGTATCGTCGGCTCTGGAGGCCTATGGCATCCGCCGCCTGGGCCTGCGCGACAAGTACGGCGTGGTGTTCTCGGAAATCGGCGAAGCCCTACGGCTCATGCTGACGTCGCGGTGGATGCCGGTTCCGCTGGTGAGCGGATCGCTGGGCGCGTCGATCTACACCGACCGGGTCATCTGCGGAAAGCGTGGCTTCGAAATCCGTTCTCTTGGCGAAAGCTACGTCGGCACCTTGTTGAGCTTCCGGGAATACCCGGCGACAACCCGGCCGGGGATGCTGAACCCACTGCTGAGCGTGGATTTCCCGATCGTGCTGAGCCAGACGTTTTCTTTCCTGACACGGGCCCAGGCGCACGCCAGGCTCTCGCTCAAGTCGAACCAGATGGTCAGCGCCGGCGACAAGGCGGTGAGCCAGATCGCCGGACTCGCGGCCGCCGAAGACGCCCTGGCGAGCAACGAATACGTCATGGGATCGCATCACCTGTCGCTCGCTGTCTACGCCGATGATCTCAGGCAGCTTGCCGACCGGAGCGCCCGCGCACGCGCCCGGCTGACGGATGCCGGCGCCGTCGTCGTGCAAGAGGGGATCGGCATGGAGGCGGCCTATTGGTCGCAACTGCCGGGAAACGTCGAGTGGCGCACCCGGCCGGGCGCGATCAACTCGCGCAACTTCGCTGGGTTCTCAAGCCTCGACAACTTCCCGCCGGGGTCGCCCTCCGGCCATTGGGGACCGGCCATCGCGCGCTTTCGGACCAATGGCGGCACGCCCTACGACTACGTGCCGCACGTCGAAGACGTCGGCATGACGGCGATCTTCGGGCCGATCGGCTCGGGTAAGACCACCTTGCTCATGTTCCTGCTGGCCATGCTCGAACACCCGATGGCCGATCGTAGCGGCGCCGTCGTGTTCTTCGACAAGGACCGGGGCGGCGAATTGCTCGTCCGGGCCACGGGCGGGACCTATCTCGTGCTGCGCCGGGGCGAGCCAAGCGGCCTGGCACCGCTGCGCGGGCTGGAAAATACGCCGGCCGCGCGCGACTTCCTGCGCGAATGGATCACCGGCATGATCGAAGGCGACGGCAAGGGCGGCATATCATCGGAGGAGGCCCGGCGCCTTGAGCGCGGCATTGCCCGCCAACTCTCCTATCCCGTGCAGATGCGCTCGATCGCCGGCCTGCGGGAGTTCCTGATGCACGGACCGTCGGACGGCGCTGGCGCCCGTCTGGAACGCTGGTGCCGGGGATCGGCGCTCGGTTGGGCGTTCGATGGCGAGGCCGATGACGTGCGGCTCGATGCCAGCATCACCGGCTTCGACATGACGCACCTGCTCGACTACGAGGATGTGTGCGCGCCCGCCGCCGCGTACCTTTTGCATCGGGTCGGCGCCGTGGTGGACGGACGGCGCTTCGTCATGAGCTGCGATGAGTTCCGCGCCTACCTACTGAACCCGAAATTCGCCTCCGTCATCGACAAGTTCCTGCTGACGGTGCGCAAGAACAACGGGATGCTCATCCTGGCGACGCAACAGCCGGAGCATGTGCTGGAATCCAGTCTCGGGGCGTCCCTGGTCGCCCAGTGTCAAACCAAGATTCTCTACCCATCCCCGACCGCCGATCGCTCCGCCTACATCGACGGGCTGAAATGCACCGAAGGCGAGTTCCGCGCGGTCCGCGAGGATATGGCGGTTGGCAAGCGGCGCTTCCTGCTCAAGCGGGAGGCCAGCTCGGTCATCTGCGAGTTCGATCTCTCCGATCTCCCCGCCTACGTCGCGGTGCTTTCCGGTCGCGCGAACACAGTGAAGTTCGCCGACCGCCTTCGCCGGGAGTTGGGCGAAGACCCCTCGGCCTGGCTCGGCGAATTCATGTCCCGTTACCGCGAAGCCCGCGACTAACCAGAAAGTATCAGTTCATGCGTCGTCATCTCCTGGCTTCGGCGGTCGTCGCCGTCTTCTCTGGCGTTGCCTTTGTCGGCGCCGCGCAAGCGGTGCTCCCGGTGGAGGACGCGCCTGGCGAGGCGTCGCTCGTCCAGCAGGTGCTGACGGCGGGGAAGCAGCTCTCGCAACTGCAACAGGCGTACAACGAAGCCGTCGCGACCTATAACCAGGTCACCAATCAGTTTCGCATGCTGACGCAGTTCGCCAACCCGAACGGCGTGGCGCAGGAGCTTGACCAGCCCTTCCTGCGAAATCCGCTGCCGAACGTGGCGAGCCTGCCGGGAATGGTAACTGGCGGGGCCGGCGCCGTGGGCGCCGCTGGGGCTTACGCTAACCAATTCCTCAACGCCAATCGCGTCTACACGCCGCCACCGGGCGACCCGAATGCAGCCCTTCAGAACACGCAGGCAAACGCGCTGGCGTCGATCGAAGGCACCGCGATGTCCAATCTCCAATCGCTCCAGGCGCGCATCGCCGGGCTGACGGACCTGCAAAGCCAGCTCAACAATGCCACGACGCTCCAGCAGGTGGCATCGCTCAACGCCCGGATCGCGGCCGAGCAGAACTACGTGACCGCGCAACAGGCGCAAGCCACGAATCTGAGCACGATCGCGACTGTGCAAATCGCGGCGCAGGCGCAGGCGCAGCAACAATCGGTGCAACAGCAAGCGGCGGAAGCGGCGCAGGAATTTCCTGTGGCCGTGCCATGAGCCGCATTCTCGTGGCATGCGTCGGAGCCGGCGCGTTGTCCGTCCTGTCCGTGCTCGCCACGCTGTCGGCGCACGCCACGCAGCGAGCCGAGCATACGGTGAGCTGGTATGCCGCGCATCCCGCCGTACGGGACACGCTCTTGCGGCGCTGCAATGATGATCGCTCGCTTGACAGCAATGGGGATTGCCAGAACGCGACGGCGGCAGCCCGAACCTTCAGTAACGCTGTCCCCGACGACTCGGCGTTCAATCACTCAGTTGGCACGTATCGGCAGAACGACGTGCTGCGACGCATGATGCTTGGGATGTGTACGACAAACCCGCCGCCTCCAGCGGCGTGGTGTCAGGCCGCTCGTCAAGCCCAAAGCGAGGTCCACTAATGGGCCAGACCCCGTTCGAAGGTTTCGCGGCCGGCCTCGCTGCGGGATTCGGCGCGGGTTTTTCCCAGGTCACGAATAGCGGCCTTGCCGCGATCTCGGCACCACTCATGACCGTCGTCATGCTCTGGATCATCGTCCAGGGTATTCTGGTCATGCGCGGCGATATGGACGCGCGAGGTGGGGTCGCCCGGATCATTCGCGTGGCTCTCGTCGTTGGCCTCCTGACCTCCGCCGGGCTTTACACGACCTACGTGCAAACCCTGTTTCAGACGAGCCTGCCCAACTGGATCGCGGCGTCGCTCGTCGGCGGGGGCGCGGTCAACAATGTGCCGCAGGCGTTCGATGCCATCTGGAACACCACGGTCCACGACCTCAACACGGTGCAAGCCGAGCTCAGTTGGATGGATTTCACCGACGGCGTGTCGCTGGCGGTGATCGGGCTTGGCTTCAACCTCATCCTGCTCCTTATGTTTGCCGTGTATGAAATCTCGCAGGTGATGATCGGCGTCGTGATCGCCGCTGGCCCCTTCCTCGTCGCCGGATTTCTATTCGAGGGGACCAAGCGGGTGACGGAGAATTGGCTCGGCAAGCTCATCGGCCTGACGATCCTCACTCTGCTGGTGAACATCGCCCTGGCGGTGATCCTCCAGGGTGACGAGGTTTATCTGCGCCAGATGGCAGGAAACTTTGGCGCAGGAAAAGTTCCCGTCCAGGTCCAGATCCTTTTCGAGCTGCTCATGTTCCTCGGCATCGGCGGCTTCGTCGTCCTCCTGCTGCCGGGGATCGCCGCCGCGATCGGCGGCGGCATCGGGGTCGACGTCGGCGGGATGGTCCGGGGCGCGACCAAAATCATCACCGGAGGCGTGGGCGGCGCCGCATCGGCCGCGGCGGGCGCCGTCACAGGGGCGGCACGGCGCGGCGCTGCCGCGGCGGGAGCGTGAGGCGGACAGCCCGGCCATCAATTGCGCCAAAAAGCCGGAGGCACCCATGATGAAAGCCCTGATTCTGTCCGCCTCCTTGGTTGCCCTGGCGGCGTGCGGCAACGGCGAACCCCTCGCGGCCTGCAAGGGTCCCGTGTTCCAGCTCAACACCGGACATTGGCAACCGAGCCCGGCTGATCTCACGAACCCCCGCAAGGTCGCGAGCAACGGATGAGCAAGGAACATCAAGCCTTTCCGATCGACCACCCGAACCTTTCGGAGCACTACAAGGAGGTCGAATCATTCCAGCGGGCGCGAGTGCGGTCGGCGCATCGAATCTCCCGCGTTCTGGCCGCCGTCGCCGGGGTCTCCATTCTCGCCAATCTTGGCTTGGCGTGGACCGTCGCCGGCATGCTCCCGCTCACGAAGATCGTGCCGGTCTACCTGTGGGTGCGGGGCGACGGCAGCGTGGATAGCGCCGTCACCTTGTCGCGCCTTCCCGCCACCCGGAGCGAGGCGGTCATCGACGCCGCCCTCTGGGAGTATGTCCGGCTGCGCGAGGGCTACAGCTACGATAGCGCCCGCTACGGCTACGACGTCGTGTCCAGCATGAGCAACAACACGGTGCGGACGGCGTATCAGGGCTGGTTCAACTATCCGAACCCTCGGTCGCCACAGGTTCTGGTCGCCAAGAAGGGCCAGATTGACATCGGGCATATAGGCACCGCGACGATTGCGCCACATGTCGTGCAAATCCGCTACCGCCGCATTCTGACGATGTATGGTCAGCCGCCGGCTCCTTCGACGTGGACGGCGACCTTGCAATTCGAGACCGTCAGCGGGCTTCCCGCAGCGGCCAGATTGACCAATCCCGGCGGGATCATCGTCACGTCCTACCAAGCGGCGGAGGACGGCGCGCAATGAGGCGGCTCCTCTTGGTGACTTTGTGTCTCGCCGTCGTCGTCCCCTCTGTGGCACGGGCGGAGGAAGACCCGGTCGCGGGCGAGCGGGATTCGCGGATGCGGTATATCGCCTACGATCCGGCACAGGTGTTCCATCTCTCGACGGCCGTGGGCGCGACCCTGGTCGTGGGCTTCGCGCCGGACGAGACCGTGACGCAGGTGGCGGTCACAGACAGCAAGGATCTGAAAGCGTCGCCGGCGAAGAACTTCCTGTTCTTCAAGTCGCGAACGGCCTTGGCCCTCCAGCCGGTGATCGTGCTCACCACGAACGCGCAAGGCCGGCTGCGGCGGTACGTGTTCGAGGTCACGACGGTCGATGCGCCACTGAACGACAACGCCCCCGGCATCTACTACAGCGTCCAGTTCACCTACCCGGCCGATGTCGCCGCGCAAAAGCGCGCGGCGGCTCTCCAGTGGGCGAAGAAGCACTCAGCCGACGAGGCGGCGCGCCAGGCACAGCATCAGCTCCAGGAAGCGCATTTTCGGATGGAGGAAGAGTCCCGCGATCCTTTTTATGGGCCGCGCAACTGGCGCTACATCGCCCGAGGCGATCGCAGCATCCTGCCGCTCGAAGTCTGGGACAACGGCTTCTCCACCGTGTTCCGCTTCCCGGGCAACGTCCGCGTCCCGTCGATCTTCGTCATCAACCCGGATGGGAAAGAGGCGACGGCGAATTACTCGGTGAAGGGCAACCTGGTCCAGGTCGATGCGGTCGCCCGCCAGTGGCGGCTACGCGACGGCCAGACCGTGCTCTGCGTCTTCAACGAAGCCTTCAACTCGGTCGGCAACAACCCGGGCACCGGCACCGTCAGCCCGGACGTCCGGCGGGTGACGAATGAGGCGCCTCGATGAGCGATCAGGCACATGGTTCGGGCCAAGACATCGACCAACAAGGCTCGATGGTCGCCGGCTCGTCCCGGCCCGGCCTCACGTCCGCCCAGAAGGTCGGCATCGCCGGCCTGCTGCTGGTCGTATTTCTGACGTTCATCTGGATCAGCGCGCTCCACAAGCCGAAGTCCGGCGATTCGGTGCCACGGGCCGACGCCACCTTCTCGTCGGGTCAGGATTTCCGGACGCCGCCGCCCGCCGCCGCGCCCGCGCCCCAGATTCCGCTGCCGCAGCCGGCGGCCGCTCCGTTCCCGGCCGCGTTCACGCCATTCCCGGTCGCCCCGCGACACCCCGCCGAGACGGCGGCGGACAGTCCGATCCTGGCGTTTTCCGGTCCCCTGCCGACCTCGGCGGCATCTCCGCAGGCCGAAGGGAGTGCCTCGCCGGTAAGGGCGACCGCGCCTGTGCCCGCTCCCAACACGCTTTCGGTCCGGCTCAAGCCGACAATCGTCCAGCCGACCAAGGCGACGCTCCTGCCGCACCCGGATTTCCTGCTGACGGAAGGCACGATCATTCCCTGCACTCTGCAAACGGCGATTGATTCCCAACTCCCGGGCTACGTGAAGTGCGTCATCCCGCGGGACATTCGCAGCACAACCGGCGACGTGGTGCTGCTCGACAAGGGCACGAAGATCGTCGGCGAAATCCATTCCGGGCTGATGCAAGGCCAGAACCGCATCTTCGTCCTGTGGGATCGCGCGGAGACGCCCCAGCACGCGGTGATCGCGCTCGACTCGCCCGGAACCGACGAACTGGGCCGGTCCGGTCTGCCCGGCGCGGTCGACAACCACTTTCTCCAGCGGTTCGGGAGCGCGATCATGCTGAGCGTCATCCAGGGCGGCTTGCAGGCCGGGACGGCGCTCGCGGCCAACCTGAACCGCGGCGACAACGCGAACAGCCTCAACTTCAACTCGTTTTCCGGCAACGGGCAGGAACTGGCGGACACCGCGCTTCAGGCGTCCCTCAACCTCCCGCCGACGCTCGAAAAGAACCAAGGCGACAACATCGCGATCTTCGTCGCGAAGGATCTGGATTTCTCGGACATCTACAAGCTCCGCGTGAACACCCATGGCCAGTGAGGCGGCACCCCAACTCCTCTATCTGCTTGACCCAGTGCTGCCGTGGTTGGGCGATCCAAGTACGGAAGAGGTCGCGATCAACAAGCCCGGCGAAGCCTTCGTCCGTCAACGCGGCGTCTTCGTGCGCCATGACCTGCCGCTCGACTACGGCGACCTGGAAGACATCGCGGTGCTCGCCGGCGCCCTGCGCAAGCAGGACGTAGGACCCCGCAGCCCGCTTTGCGCGACGGAACTGCCGCGCGGCGAACGGCTGCAAATCTGCCTTCCACCGTCTGTTCCGCACGGCACGGTCAGCCTGACGATCCGGCGTCCGGGAACCTCTGTCTCGGCGCTCGGCGAGGTGAGCCGGCGATATCAGACCGGCCGCTGGAACCGATGGGTTGACCGGCAGGAAAGCCAGGAGCGCGACTCGGTGGAAGTCCTCGCGCTCTACGATTCCGGCGACATCGAGGGCTTCTTCCGGGCGTGCGTGCGCAACCGGATGACCATGCTCCTCTGCGGCGCGACTGGGTCCGGGAAAACGACGATGGGAAAGACGCTGATCTCGGCGATCCCCCCCGATGAACGGATCGTCACGATCGAAGACACGCTTGAGCTGGTCATCCCGCACGCGAACCACGTTCGCCTGCTCTACTCGAAGAGCGGCATCGGCCTGGGCGGCGTGACGGCGGAGAGTCTTCTCCAGGCCAGCCTGCGCATGCGGCCGGATCGCATCCTGCTCGGTGAAATGCGCGACGATGCGGCCTGGACCTATCTCAACGAAGTCGTGTCGGGTCATCCCGGCTCGATCTCGACCATCCACGGGGCTAACCCGGTCCAGGGCTTCAAGAAGCTCTTCTCCCTGGTCAAGGGCAGCGAGCAAGGCGCCGCGCTGGAGGATCGCACCCTGGTCGAGATGCTGTCGGCCGCGATCGACGTCATCGTCCCCTTCGCGACCACCGGCGAGGTCTACGAAATCGGCGAAGTCTGGCTGAAAGCTGATGCTCGGCGCCGGGGCGAGACCGTCGCCGATCTGCTCGCGCAACACTGAGGAAGGAAGGCCGTGTCCAACGGATCGGGCAATGTCGTGGGCGCCAAGATCGTCGTCGGATCGGTGTTCGCGGTTACGGCGTGGACGCTCATCGCCTCGCTGGTGTTCCTCCTCGGCACCGGGCTGATCGGCAGCTTCTCGCACCCGTTCTACCAGTGGTGGACCTACTTCTTTCTGGCGCGCGACAATCCGATCGTCGCGACCTGGCTCGAAGCCAGCGGCGCCGCGGCGACGGCGCTGCTGGTGGTCTTCGCGGTCGCCCTGGCCGTGAGGGGCCAGCGCGTCGGCCCCTCGATCCGCCCCCGTCTCTTCGGCGGACCGCCGGCGCCCATCCGTGGCCGGACCGACAATCTCGGACACGCCGACTGGCTGTCGATCGCGAAAGCCGCCCAGCTCTTTCCTGGCGCCAACAAGAGCTTCGGCGGCGTGGTGGTCGGGGAAGCCTATCGGGTCGACCAGGACAAGGTCGCGCATGTCCCCTTCGATCCCACGAACCGGAAGACCTGGGGCAAGGGGGGCACGACGCCGCTGCTGATTGATCCCTGCGTATCCGGCCCGACGCATAGCCTCGTCTTCGCCGGCGCCGGCAGCTTCAAGAGCATGTGCGCCGTTTCCACCTTGCTCACGTGGACGGGATCGGCCGTCGTCCTCGATCCGACCGGCGAGTTGGGTCAGATGACCGCAGCGGCACGCCAGAAGATGCACCATGCCGTCCATCGGCTCGATCTCCGTTCGGACGTCGGTTTCAACGTGCTCGATTGGATCGACACGGCTTCCCCGACCGCGGCCACGAACGTCTTGTCGGTCGTCTCCTGGGTCAGCGGCGACGCGCCGGCCAACAGTGGTGACAAATCGACCGAGTTCTTCCAGTCTCGTGGTCAGGCTCTGGTGGCGTGCCTACTGGCGCATATGCTTTGGGACGACTCCCTTGATCCCGCGCTCAAGACGCTCGCCGCGCTCCGTCGCGGCATCGCCGCTCCCGAGCCCCTGATGCGGAAGATTCTCGACGGCATTCACGCCGACAGCAAAAGCCCGCTCGCCCGCGACTACGCGGGGACCCTCAAAGGGCTGGTGAACGAGACGTTCTCGGGCATCTACGCCAGCGCGGATGAGGCCACGGCGTGGCTCGCCAATCCGGCGTTCGCTGCGATCGTCTCGGGGGATTCGTTCAGGACCGCCGATCTGAGACACGGCAAGACCTCGGTGTTCCTGCAAATGCCGCTGTCGGCCCTGCATACGACGCCGGGGCTGGCTCGCTGCGTTATCGGCGCGTTACTCAACTCCGCCTATGAAGCGGACGGCGCCGTGCAAGGGCGCATCCTCTATCTGCTCGACGAAGCCGCCCGCCTCGGACCGCTGAAGATTGTCGAGGTCGCGCGCGACGCCGGCCGGAAATACGGGATCACGCTCCAGCTTCTCTACCAGTCGGTCGGACAGCTCGAAAGGCAGTGGGGGCGCGAGGGCAAGCGGGAGTGGTACGATGGCGTCTCGCATCGGACCTATGCCGCCATACAGGACCTGGACACGGCCCGCGAGCTCGAAGAGACATTCGGCAACTACGGTGTCATGGCGACGTCTCAGGGGAGCCAAACCGGCACGAGCGGCAAGAGTTTCGAACCCGGCTCTCGCTCGCGCGGCTCGAATGAAAGCTATCACGAGGTCAGCCGGGCGCTGATCCGGCGGGAAGAGTTGATGAACGACACGCGCACCGACGAGGCGTTCATCGTCGCGCGGAGCGCGAAGCCGCTGCGTTGCGGCCGGGCGATATACTTCCGGCGCCCTGAACTGGTCCAGGAAGTCGAAGTCAGCAGGTTCAACCGCGGCGCCGCCGAATAGCGGCAAGGGAGTGTTGTCATGGCAAAGGATAGAGCCGCCGCCGATCGCGAGGCCGCCGAGTATTGGCGGCGCGTCGCGCGAATCGATCGAAGCGAAGCCGGACTCGCGAACTCCAGCGCGCGCGTGCTGTCGGACGCGGCCCGGCGGGAGGACCAGGAGTCGAGTGCGCGTCAGGGCAATACTCAGTCCAGTCGTATGAGACTTTAGGTGTTTGATCCCCGGTGTGTGATGGTGCGTCATTAATCCTCACCCGTCAGGAGGAGGATGCTTATGGCAAGCATTCTTCACGACAGCGCCCGCACGACGCCGCGCATTCGAGCCGAGCTCCAAGCAGCGCAAACGCCGTCTCGCGCCATCGCTCTCCAGTAGGGCGCCAACCCCAAACTGTCCTGAAGTGGCGCCGGCGGAGCACCACTGCGGATGCGACGATGGACCGAAACCGCCAAAGAGCACGGTGCTCACGCCAGCCGAAGAAACCATCGCGCTCGCCTTGCTGGACGCCAGCATCATCGGCGCGTCCGCCGTGTCGCTCGCGACGGCCTACGCCATCGGCTACGTGCTGGCGCTGCGCCACTCGCTGCATCGCAAGCCGCCCGATGCCTGGGGCTTCTATCTGGTGTATGCCGGGTTGACCGCCGTATCGGCGATGTTGGTGCTGTTCGGCAGCGACGCGGTGCCGCTCTATCGGGCAGGTGTATTGACGAACGCCGCCTAGGACACGGCTGTCGCGAGATGCTGGAACAAGATGGCCGCGCTGTCCGCCTGCCTCACCTCTCGCAGGGTGCTCTCATCGCGCATCCGGCGCGCCACGGCGGCGAGCGCGGCGACGTGGTCGTTGCCGGCCCCTGGTGGAATCAGCAGGAGGAAAACGAGGTCCACGGGCTGGCCGTCGATCGCCTCGAAGTCGATTGGCCGCGCCAGACGCACGAACAGACCGAATAGATGCTCGAGGCCGTCCACGCGGGCGTGGGGCAAGGCGAATCCGCGTCCGAGCCCGGTGGAGCCCAGCCGCTCGCGCGCGGACAGGGCGGCGAGGATACTCCCGCTCTCGATCGCAAGCCGCGCCGCCGCCTGCCTGGCCAGCTCGGCGAGGAGCTGCGCCTTGTCGCGGCTGCGTAGACCCACGATGACGCGATCCGGTCCGATCAGGTCGCTCAGATTCATCCGGTGTTGTCCACTAGCGTGTGCGCAGCGCAAGCCGAGGCATGTGCCTCGGTCGGGGCCGGCCAAAGGGCGATAGACAGGATCAATCCGTCGCCCGCAAGCGGTAGCCGACGCCGGTCTCGGTGAGGATGTGGGTCGGCTGCTCGGGATCCGCCTCGATCTTCTGGCGCAGCGCACGAACGTAGATGCGCAAGTACTGCACGTCGGTATCACCGCCCCAGACCTCGTGCAGGATCTGCTTGTGCGTCAGCACCTTGCCGGCATGGGCCACCAGCAGACGCAAAAGGTCGTACTCGCGCCTGGAGAATCGGACCTCAACGCCGCGCACCGTGACGGTGCGGCGCACGAGATCGACGAGGAGGTCGCCGCTGCGGAACACCGGGCGCTCACCGGCCTGCTGTAGCCGATGGCGGTGGGCGGCGCGTATGCGGGCGAACAACTCGTCGATGCCGAAGGGCTTTGTCACGAAATCGTCGGCGCCGAGATCGAGGGCGGCGACCTTGCTGCCCTCGTCGTCGCGGCTGGAGAGCACGACGATCGGCACCGCGGAGCCCTCCTCACGCATGCGCCGGATCACCTCCAATCCGTCTATGTCCGGCAACCCGAGATCGAGGACGATCAAATCCGTCGCCTTCCGCCTGACGCTTTCCAGCACGCCGCTGCCCGTCACCGCCTCCGAGACGACGAAACCCTGGGCGGCGAGGCCGGTGCGCAGAAAGCGCAGGATCGCCGGCTCGTCGTCGACGATCAGCACGCGCAGCGGGTTGGCGCCGGCCGTCATGCCGCGTCCTCCTCCTCAATCGGCAGCTGCGCGGGCACCG
>Ga0208717_1000393_pt1 | contig 15157 bp, 14 predicted proteins | sample NGESurF53shallow_FD_184489 | JGI IMG/M metagenome (GOLD analysis project Ga0208717, IMG submission 184489) | Arctic peat soil microbial communities from Barrow, Alaska - NGEE Surface sample F53-3 shallow (SPAdes) | ecosystem: Environmental > Terrestrial > Soil > Wetlands > Peat ... | reverse complement strand
CCACGGCTCCCGGTGGTTCCTCGGCATCGCGGTCTGGGCGGTGATCCTGCCGTTCGTGATGAACACCGCCGGGTGGCTGCTCACCGAGAGCGGCCGGCAGCCGTGGATCGTCCAGGGGATCATGCTCACCAAGAACGCCGTGTCGCCGTCCGTCGGGCTGGCCAGCGTGATTACCAGCCTGACGGTTTTCGTTGCGGCGTATCTAACCCTCGCCATCGTCGACCTGATGCTGATGATCCGCTACGCGCGGAAGGAAGCCGGGCCCGAGCCGGCACCCGGTGACGGGGCGGATGACCTGGTCACGGCGGTGCGCTACTGATGACTCTCGTCGAGTTCTGGTTCCTCGTGATCGCACTGCTGTGGACCGGCTTCTTCGTGCTCGAGGGGTTCGACTTCGGGGTCGGGATGCTGCACGCCGTCGTGGCCCGGGACGAGGCCGGCCGGCGGGCCGCGGTCAACACGATCGGGCCGCTGTGGGACGGCAACGAGGTGTGGCTCGTGGTGGCGGGCGCGGCCATGTTCGCGGCGTTCCCGGACTGGTACGCGACCATGTTCTCCGGCTTCTACCTGGCCCTGGTGATCCTGCTGCTGGCGCTCATCGTGCGCGGCATCTCGTTCGAGTACCGGGGCAAGTCGGCCAGCGCGCGGTGGCGGCACACCTGGGACGTCCTGATGACGGCGGGCAGCCTGGTGGCGCCGCTGCTGATCGGGGTGGCGCTCGGTGACCTGCTGCACGGGCTGCCGATCGACAAGGCGGGCGAGTACACCGGGAACTTCGTCACCCTGCTCCAGCCCTACGCGCTGTACACCGGGGTCACCCTGGTGGTGCTCTGCCTGCTGCACGGCGCGACGTTCCTGGCCCTCAAGACCACCGGCGAGCTGCGGGAACGGTCGGGGCGCATCGCCCGGGGAGTGGCACCGCCCGCCGCGCTGCTGGTGGTGGGCTTCGCGATCTGGACGCACGTCACCGGGGGCAAGGGCGTGCTGCCCAACCCGGTCGAGGTGCTGGCCATCCTGGCCGTGCTGGCCGCGGCCTGGCTGATATCCGCCCACCGGGAAGGCTGGGCGTTCGCGGCTACCACGTTGGCGATGGCGACCTGCATCCTGTCCATCTTCACCGAGCTCTACCCGCGGGTCATGGTGTCCAGCACCAACCCGGCCTACAGCCTGACCATCAATAACGCGGCCTCCGGGTCCTACGCGCTGAAGGTGATGACGGTCGTGGTGATCATCTTCTTCCCGTTGGTGCTGCTGTATCAGGCGTGGACGTATTACGTGTTCCGCCAGCGGCTCAGCCCCGGCGATTTCCGCCCGCCCGCGCTGCTGACCCGCCAGGGCCCGCTGGCCAAACCCGACGGCCGCACCCCGGGAGCCGGGAAACCCAGCCCGGCCGGCCCCGCCAGTGCAGCCGACCCGGAGGGGCTGGGCTGACGCGGGCTAGGGTGGCGCCGGACCTTCACCCGCGCCAGGCGATGCCCGCGGGCGGCGCCTGCGCTCCACTAGTCACAAGGACCACAAGGAGCCCAGATGGCAGCAGACCAGGTTGACGCACTGGTTATTTTCGGCGCGACCGGCGACCTCGCGAAGCTGGAGACCTTCCCGGCCCTGGTCGGGCTGGTGGACCGCGGGGTGCTCAACGTCCCCGTGATCGGGGTGGCCAAGAACGGCTGGGGCCTGGACCAGTTCCGCGACTACGCCGTGGCCTCACTCAAGCTGAACAAGATGGACCCGGCCAGCCCGGCCGCGGCCAAGATGCTCGGCCTGCTCCGCTACGTGGACGGCGACCTGGGCGACGACGCGACCTACCACGCGATGTCGGACGCGGTGGGCGACGGCCAGCAGATCCTGTTCTACCTCGAGGTCCCGCCGGTGCTGTTCGGCCGGATCGCGCAGGGGATCGCCACCGCGGGCCGGGCCAAGGGCAACCGGATCATGGTCGAGAAGCCGTTCGGCACCGACCTCAAGAGTGCCATCGCGCTCAACGAGCTGATGCACCAGTACTTCCCGGAAGACGCCATCTACCGGGTGGACCACTGGCTCGGCCTGGACCCGGTGGAGAACGTGCTGTTCGTCCGGTTCGCCAACGCGGTCATCGAGCCGCTGCTGAACCGCACCTACGTGGAGAGCATCCAGATCACGATGGCGGAGGCATTCGACGTCTCCGACCGGGGCGCGTTCTACGACCGCACCGGCGCCACCCGCGACGTCGTGCAGAACCACATGCTGCAGGTGCTCGCGACGGTGATGGCGGATCCGCCGGACGGCCAGGGCCTGTCCACCTGGCGTGACTCGAAGGCGCGGCTGATCTCCGCGATCCGGCCGCTGACCCCAGAGGAAACGGTCCGCGGCCAGTACGAGGGCTACACCAGCGTGAACGGGGTGGACCAGCACTCGACCGTGGAGACGTTCACCGCGATCCGGCTCGCGGTCGACTCGTGGCGCTGGGCCGGGGTCCCGGTACTGATCCGCGCGGGCAAGTGCCTGCCGGTCACCGCGACCGAGGTGACGGTCCGCTTCCAGCGCGCCCCGTACGACGTGTTCGGCCTCGACCCGCTCCCGGACAACAACACGCTGCGTTTCCGGGTCTGGCCCGAGACCGCGGTCGGGGTCAGCCTGGCGGGCAAGAAGCCCGGGACCGGCTGGGAGCCCGCGGTGGAGGAGCTGACGTTCTCCGAGCGGCCCGGCTCGGACATGCGGCCTTACGACCGGCTCATCGGCGCGGCGCTGGACGGGGACCGGTGGCTGTTCGCTGAGCAGAACACGGTCGAGGCCGCGTGGCGGGTGGTGGACCCGATCCTGGGGGACGCGGTCCCGGTCCACCCGTACGCCAAGGGCACCTGGGGACCCAAGGAAGCCGACCGGCTGCTCCCGGCCCGGGACCTGTGGCACGACCCAGCCGGATAAGGGCCAGCCGGATAAGGGCCGACCAGGCGATTCTGAGATGACGGGGTGAGCGGATGACCGAGGAGGCCCGGCCCAGGGTCGTGATCGTGGGCGGCGGGTTCGCCGGGCTGTTCGCGACCCGGGCGCTGCGCCGGGCCCCGGTCTCGGTCACCCTGATCGACCGCGCGGAACATCACCTGTTCCAGCCACTGCTCTACCAGTGCGCCACCGGGATCCTGTCCGAGGGCAAGATCGCCGCACCGCTGCGCGAGGTGCTCCGCAAGCACGCCAACGTCGAGTGCGTGATGGCCGAGGTCACCGGCATCGACGCGGCCGCGCGCGTGGTGCAGGCCAAGCGGCCGCTGGGCCAGTCCCTGGAGTTCGGCTACGACTACCTGATCGTGGCGGCCGGGGTGCAGCAGTCGTATTTCGGGCACGACGAGTTCGGGCTGTTCGCGCCGGGGATGAAGTCGATCGCGGACGCGCTGACGATCCGGCGCCGGGTGTTCGGTGCGTTCGAGATGGCGGAGAGCTCGACCAGCCACGACGAGGCCCGGCGGTGGCTCACGTTCGCGCTGGTCGGCGGCGGCCCCACCGGGGTGGAGCTGGCCGGGCAGATCCGCGAGCTGGCCACCCGGACGCTGCGCGCCGAGTTCCGCCACATCCTGCCGCAGGACGCGCGGGTGCTGCTGTTCGACGGCGGCCCGGCCCCGCTGGCCTCGTTCGGCCCGGTGCTGTCAGCCAAAGCCGCCGAGGCGCTGCGCAAGCTCGGGGTCGAGCAGCACATGCATTGCCTGGTGACCAAGGTGGACCTCGCCGGGCTGGAGGTGCGCGGCGCGGACGGCCAGGTGACCCGGCACGACGTCGGCACCGTGCTGTGGACGGCCGGGGTCGAGGCCCCCGCCCTGGCCACGGCGGTCGCCACCGCGACCGGGGCGCAGCAGGACCGCTCCGGGCGGATCCTGGTCGGCCGCGACCTGACCATCCCGGGCCACCCGGAGATCATGGTGACCGGCGACATGATGAACCGGGACGGGCTGCCCGGGGTGGCCGAGGTGGCCATGCAGGCCGGCCTGTACGCGGCACGGCGGATCCGGCACGAGGTGGCCGGCGAGCCGCCGGGCAAGGAGTTCCGCTACCGCGACCTCGGCTCGGCCGCCTACGTGGCCCGGGGGAACGCGGTGGTCTCGGTGGGCCGGCTGCACCTGAGCGGCTTCCTGGGCTGGTGGGCGTGGCTGGTCATCCACATCGGCTTCATGACCGGCTTCCGCAACCGCTTCGGCGCCCTCGCGTCCTGGTGGTTCGCCTTCACCAGGGACCTGCGCCGCGAACGTACCTTCACCAGCCGCGATGTCGGTGTTCTGCGCGACGTCTACGGCGCCGACTCCGAGCAACTCATGGCCGCAACGAAGACCGCACCCGCGCCAGCGGCGTCCGGTCCTGCGGGGTCTGCGGGGCCGGGGAAACCCGCCGCCGGCGCCCAGTGACCCGCGACCGGTCAGAGCAGCTTCGCGTAGTCCTCCCGCCGGGCGACCCCGCTGACCGCGTCGCCGAGCAGGTAGCGGCGCACGTTCCCGGCCGCCTGCCGCGCGGCGTAGTACATGATGCCCGGGACGTCGCCCGAGTTGTGCGGCGAGCCGAGCAGGTTGGGCAGCTCGAAGAACGGATAGTCGGTGCGGAACGGCGCGCCGTCGCGCGGCTCGTTCCACCAGGCATCGATGCCCGCCGAGAAGCCCGGGGCGGCCTTGAGGTGCTCGTACAGGGCCTGCTCGTCCACGATCGCACCGCGGGCCACGTTGACCAGGATCGCGTTCTCCTTCATCAGCCCCAGCTCGCGGGCGCCGATGAGGCCGCGCGTGCCCGCGGTCAGCGGGATGCCGATGACCAGCACGTCGGCGGCGGCCAGGACCCGGTCCAGGTCGTCCAGGGTGCCGCAGAACTCGACCGGCTCGTCGGTGCGGCCGCTGCTGTTGATGGCGTGGATCCGCGCCCCGAAGGCCCGCAGCAGCCGGGCCGTGGCCTGGCCGATCCCGCCGAAGCCGAGGATCGCGCACACCGCGCCGTCCAGGGTGGCGTTGGGGGCGGCACGGTCCCCCTGGCCGCGGATCCACTCGCCGCGGGCCAGGGCCGCGTTCTCCTGCGGGAGCCGCTTGGCCAGGCTGAGCACCATGGCCAGGACGTGCTCGGCGATGGGATGCGCGTAGGCACCCACGTTCCCGGCCACCATGATGTCCGGAGCGATCGCGTCGAAATCCACCGTGTCCAGGCCGGCCGACAGCAGCTGGATGAACCGCAGCCCCGGGGCGCTCTGCAGCGTCCCGGCGGGCACCTCGTGGGTGAGCCGCAGTCCGATCAGCACCTCGGACTGGCGCAGCACGTCCGCCCGCTCCTCCTCCGGCATCCCGTCGGTATAACTGAGCGTGGCCAGGTCGCCGAGAACCTCGGCGTTGATCGAGGTGAATTCGCCGTCTACCGGGTAGCTCACCGCTACCAGCCGCTCGTGGGCCATGAGCCTCTTTCCTGTTCCTGCACCTGGGGGTCCTGATGCGTCAACGCAGTACTCCAAACCGCCGTGCCCAGCCTGCCATGACCGAGGCGGAATTCCGCGCAGTGTATGACCGGCTGCGCGCCCGGCGACCCTGGGGGCCCGAGGATCGCCGCGGGGCTCTTAACTACCTCACCCCGGCCGAAGTACTCGCGGCGATGGGCGAGGTCCGGCTGGGCCGCACGGTGAGCCTCGAGGCCCCGGTGGTGGACCGGGTCACCGAGGATAATCCCGATCCGGCCAAGCACCCGATGACCGGGACCGCGGACGACGCGAAACCCACCGGGTTGTCCTTCGCGACGGACCGGGTCGAGATGAACGTGCACGGCAACGCGGACAGCCACATGGACGCGCTGTGCCACGTGATGTACGACGGGACCTTGTACAACGGCGTGCCGGCCAGCACCGTCACCCCGGCGGGCGCCTCCGAGCTGACCATCGAGGTGGCCGGGGACGGCGTGGTCGGCCGGGGCGTGCTGCTCGACATCCCGCGGCTGCGCGGAGTGCCCTGGCTGGAACCGGGTGAGTTCGTGACCACCGACGACCTGGTCGCCGCGGAGCAGGCGCAGCAGGTCCGGGTGGGCCGAGGCGACCTGCTGTTCGTCCGGGTCGGGCACCGGCGGCGGCGCAAGGATCTGGGACCGTGGGACGCGGCCAGCGCCCGCGCCGGGCTGCACCCGACGGCGATGGAGTTCGTCGCGGACCGGCAGGTCGCGGTGCTCGGCAGCGACGGCAACAACGACACGGCCGGCAACGCCGCCGAGCAGGTGGATTTCCCCGTGCACGTGCTGGCCATCAACGCGCTCGGCGTGCACCTGCTGGACTACCTGCAGTTCGCGGAGCTGGTCCCGGCCTGCGAGCAGGCGGGCCGCTGGTCGTTCCTGTGCGTCATCGCGCCGCTGCGGCTGCACGCCGGGACGGGATCCCCGGTTAATCCCATCGCCATCCTGTAGCGCCCTCGTCCGGCCCGGCCAGCCGGTGCCACAGGACCCGCTGGGCGCTGAGCCCGGCCGCGCCGACCGCGATCAGGATCACCACGTTCAGCAGCAGCTGGTAGAGCGAGCCCAGCGCGTCATGCCAGCTCCCGAAGGCGACCGACAGGCCGATCGACGCAGCCGCCGGGAGCGTCGTGATCGAGATGAACACGCCGATCAGCGCGTTGGCGCGGGACTCCGTGAGGGAGACCACCCCGGCCACCCCGGCCAGGACGGCCACGATGACGGAGAAGATGTTCGGTGAGTTGATCAGCTCCGCCACCGGCCGCACCCCGTTCAGGAACGGCTGGGGCGCCACCCCGGCCGCCCGGATCACCAGCGCGAACAGGTAGGTGACGATCACCGCGGCCAGGAAACCCCGGCCCAGCGCGGTCAGCGACTCCTGGACCAGCGGCCGGTCCCGCTTGCTGAAGCCGAGGGCGGCGGCGATGATCGCGTAGTACTCCGGGCCGACCACCATGGCCCCGATGACCAGGATCTGGGAGTTGGTCAGGATGCCCACGGCCGCGATCAGCCCGGCGATGACCAGGAGCACGTAGAAGCTCGGCGGGTAGGTGGCATTGGCCCGGATGGTGCCCTCCACCATGGCCCAGACCGGGATCTGCTCCCGGCGGGTGTAACGCCGGGTCTCGGTGGCGTTACGCCGGCCGGCGAGGGCCACGTCCGCCTCGCCGACCGTGACCGAGCCCCGGGTGTTCAGCTGCAGGCCGCGCAGCTGCCGCAGTACCGCGTTGGCCGACTCGTTGCGCAGGTCGAACTGCACGGCGTCGCCGTCCGGCCGGTGCGCCGCGCCGGGGAGCACCACCAGGTTGCGCACCCCCGGCTCGGCGGTCAGCGCGGCCACCAGCCGCGACGTCACATCCTCCGGGCTCACCACGCGCACGTGGAGCACCCAGCCTCCCTTGTTGCCCCGCGCCCTTCCCGGGAGTGTTACACCCCGCGCTCGGCGACCAGGCGGCCCGAGGCGATGGCCGCGGTGAACGCCTCGAAGTCGCGCTCGTTCTGGTCCGCGTACGCGGCGGAAAAGTCCGCGATCGCGTTCTCGAACACGTCCGACGCACCCAGGTAGGAGGCGATGGCGATCTCGTCGCCGGACCGCGCGTGCGCGCGGGCCAGGGTCAGCCCGCACAGCTCGCCGTACAGCCGGAGGCCGCGCGGGATCATCGCGGCGATGTCGACCGAGAACTTCCAGTCCCGCAGCTGCCGGACGTAGAAGTCGCGTGACTTGCCGTCGAGCCCGGCGAACCGCTGCCAGCCGAGGAAGATGTCGCTGGCCGCCTGCATGAGCCGCTGGCCGTTCACCACCCGCTCGCCCTGGTTGTCGTACTTGCTGGGCCCGGCGAACCGGGCCAGCACCGATTCCTCGGCCTCCTTGACCTGGAGGAAGAGCGGGTCGGACTCGTCACGGCCGAGCATCAGGATGATCCAGCAGCGGGTGCCGACGCTGCCCACGCCGACCACCTTGCGCGCGATGTCGGCGAAGTCGTACTGCTCGAGCAGCACCCGGCGGTCGGGCTGCAGCGTCCGCCGGTACTTGCCGACGAGGTCCCGCAGTTCCTTCGCGATGTCGACCGCCCCGGCCAGCTCACCGAGCAGGTCGCGGAGCGGGACGATGATCGGCGGCTCGGAAATGATCCGCGGCTGCCCGTCCTCCATCCGGGTCAGCTTGCCCAGCTCCTGCATGCTGTCCCGGGTGCGGGCCTTGACCAGCCCCTTGTCGAGGACCTTGCGCTGGCGGTCCTTGAGCAGGCCGTCGAACCTGGCCCGGAAGTCGTCCATGTCCACCTGCGTGTACCAGACGTCCAGGTTGCTCTCGCCAGACAGCTGCCGCATGACTTCCCGGTATCGCCTGGCCGAGCCGAGCACGATCTTCCTGCGGTCCTTGTCACTGAACCCGTTCTCCCGCGCGGCCACCTCCAGGCTGGCCGCGAGCCGCTTCACGTCCCACTCCCAGGGCGCGGGCACCGTCTCGTCGAAGTCGTTGACGTCGAAGAGCAGCTTGCGCTCGGGCGACCCGAAGAGGCCGAAGTTGGACAGGTGGGCGTCCCCGCAGGCCTGCACGATGATGCCGCTGGCCGGGGTGCTGGCCAGGTCGCTGGCCATAGGCAGGGCCGCGCCCCGGTAGTAGGTGAACGGGGTCTCCATCATCCGGCCCCACCGCACGGGCACCAGGTCCGGGACGCGGTTCACGGCCTGCGACTCCAGCAGGGCGACCGGGTCGGGACGGTCCTCCGGCGGCTTCCACTGGGCGTGGCTCTCGCGCGGCACCTCGGCTCTGGCCGCCTTGCCGCGGACCCGGCGTTCGGCCGGGGTGAGCTTCCGCCGCGGCGCTTCCAGCCCGGTCGCGGCGCTGCGGGGCATGACCACGGTCCGACGCGCCGCTTCGGGCACCCCGGCGGGCACCGTGGTGACGGCACCGTTGTGGGCCGCCGCCGTCCGTGCGGTCGTGCCCCGGGCGGTGGGCCGGGCGGTGGATCGCGCGGCCGGTCGTGCGGCGGTGCGAGCTGAACTGCGGCCCGTGCTGCCGGACGTGCTACGGGGCGTGCTGCTGCCGGACGTGCTGCTGCCCGTGCCGCGGGACGACGCCCGGGCCGTGGTCCCGGCGGACCGGCTCGTGGTCGAACTGCCGCGGCTCGCACTCGAGCTGCTGCGGCTCGGGCTCGCGCTGGACCTGCTCGCGCTGGCCCGACTGGCCGTGGTCTTGGTCGCGGTACCGCTAGCGGCTCCGGCGCGTGCTGGCTTGCTGGCGGCCGACTTAGTCCCGGCCTTGGTCGCGGACTTGGCAGTCGCGGCCTTAGCAGTCGCGGCCTTAGCAGGTGCGGCCTTAGCAGGTGCGGCCTTAGCCCCGGCCGTCTTGGTGGCGGCGGCCTTGCCCGCTGTCTTGCTGCCTGACGCCCTGCTCTGTGGCTGTGTCATGAGTTCCTGTCCTTCCCTTGACCGCGAACCCGGTTGGGCCCGCTGTCATGACCGCGCGAGGCGGGCGCCGGTCTATCCGACTCACGATGGCCGCTTACGGTGCGCGTCGCATCACCCCCCGGGGATGACGACGTTTCCCCGGCGGGTCAGCGAATCTGCGTACGAAGACGCTCCCGCCCGGCCAGCGAACAGCCATCAAGAGGGCCGCCCGCACTGAGGACGCGGCCTCGTCACCGGAGGCCTGCGGATGTCCCGACCGATCGAGGATTACGCCCTGATCGGTGACCTCCAGTCCGCCGCGCTGGTAAGCCGGGACGGGTCCATCGACTGGCTGTGCCTGCCGCGGTTCGACTCGGAGGCCTGCTTCGCCGCGCTACTGGGCGACGAGCGGAACGGCTACTGGCAGATCGCACCGGACCGCGAGATTACCCGGGTCAGCCGCCGGTACCGGCCCGGCACCCTGGTCCTGGAGACCGAGTTCAGCACCGCGTCCGGGGTGGTCCGCCTAGTCGACTGCATGCCGCCGCGGGCTGACGACCCGGTCCTGATCCGGCTGGTCGAAGGGGTGGCCGGACGGGTCGACATGCGGATGACGCTGGCCGCGCGCTTCGAGTACGGGCTGACCCTGCCCCGGGTCCGCCGGCAGGACGCGGCTCGGCGGATCGTGGCCGGCGCGCAATCGCTCTGGGTGTTCAGCCCGCTCGAGGTGCACACGGACGGCGCGGACCTGATCGCCAGCTTCTCGGTCGGCGAGGGTGACCGGATTCCGGTGGCGGCGGTCTGGCGCCCCTCGCACCAGTCGGCGCCGACCCCGCCGCCCGCCAGCGCCCTGGTGGAGCAGACCGACGGCTGGTGGCGACGCTGGGTGGCGGGCCTGCGCCGGCTGGACGAGGGAGCAGGCGATAGCCAGGACGCGGTGATCCGCTCACTGATCACGCTCAAGGCGCTCAGCTATGCCCCGACCGGCGGGCTGGTCGCCGCGCCGACCACCTCACTCCCCCAGCAGACCTGCGGGATGCGCAACTGGGACTACCGCTACTGCTGGGTCCGCGACGCCGCTGACGCCGTGGACGTCTTCCTGGCGGCCGGCGCAGATCAGGAGGCGGCCAGCCTGCTGAACTGGCTCAGTCATGCCGTGGGCGGTCCGGCCGCGCAGGCCCAGGCGGTGTACCGGGTCGCCGGCGAGCGGCGCATGCCGGAGATCGAGGCCCACTGGCTGCCCGGTTACGAGAACGCCCAGCCGGTGCGGATCGGCAACGCCGCCGCGGCCCTGCCGCAGCCCGGCACGTTCGGCGACGTGCTGCGGGCCCGGCTGACCGTGCGGGCCGCCGGCCTGCCCCTAGCCGCAGGCACGGCGGCCGAGCCGGATAACTCCGAAGCCATTCTCAAGTTCCTCGAGTCACGCTGGCAGGAACCGGACGCGGGGATCTGGGAGATGCGCGGGCCGGCCCGCCAGTTCGTCCACACCAAGGCGATGATCTGGGCCGCGGCGGATTCAGCCGTCAAGATGATCGAGTTGTTCGGGGATCAAGGGCCGGCCGCGCGCTGGCGGCGGCTGCGCGCCGCGGTCCACGCCGACGTGCTGGCCCGCGGCTATGACCAAGACCGGAACACGTTCACCCAGCACTACAGCTCGGCTGCGATGGACGCCAGCCTGCTGCATCTCCCGCTGCTCGGCTTCCTGTCGGCCGCCGATCCGCGGATGGCCGGGACCGTGGAAGCCATCAGCCGGGAACTGGACGACGGCGGCGTGCTGCTGCGCTATCAGCCCCGGCCGCTGGCCGACGCGGACGGCCTCCCGCCCGGTGAGGCGGGATATCTGCCTGGCTCGTTCTGGCTCGCGCAGGCGCTCGCGGCTGCGGGCCGGATGGAAGAGGCCCGCCGGGTCTACACGGCCCTGCTCGGGCTGCGCAACGACGTGGGGCTGCTGGCCGAGGGATACGACCCGCTGCGCAGGCGGTTCGCGGGGAACCATCCACTGGCCGGCTCGCACATCGCCCTGATCATGACGGCCCGGGCTCTTACCCAGAACGGGCAGTTCGCCCGGTCTGGGTGATGTGCCGCGAGCCGTCCGCAGCCACCCTAGATCCCGGCCACCCCGGGCCGGTGCCGGACACCCCGGGCTGGCGGTCGCTGGAGCGCACACCGGTCCCGGAGGCCTGACAGACATGAGCCGCCCGATCTTCATGCCGCTTCTCGCACCGGAAGCACCTGGACGCCGGCTCGCGCGGTACACGGGGAAGCCCGCGTCACGGGCAGCGGAATGGCTGCGCAGCCGGACCGCGGCCCGAGCCCGGGCGCGGGCCCAGATCCCGTACCTGGGGATGACCACCACCCTGGAGGGCTGCCGGGGCAGCGGCCTGGCGGACGCAGTCCTGCACCGGGTGCTGCGCTGCGGTTCCCCGGTCGGCACCGTGGTGCTAGACCTCGGAGTCGCCGACACCCTCGAGCCGGAGACCTGCGCGGCGATCCTGCTGGTGCAGCAGCGGCTGACCGCCATCGGCACGCGGCTGCGGCTGGCGGCCAGCACGCGCGGGCTGGTCGACTGCCTGGCCGAGGCCGGGGTGGTCCAGCAAATCGGCCGCGACACCATTCACGGGAGCTTCCGCAGCGCCGTGCTCGCGGCCTATGCCGCCCAGCCCGGGCCCGGGCTGGCCATGGGCCGGATACGGACCGAACTGGAGATGCAGGCCGAGACCATCGACCTGTGACCTCCGGCTCGCGGGGCCCCGGGCGGCACCGTGGCGGCACCGTGGCGGCACCTGCTTCACCCGCTGCGGGTGGAGCCGTCCCGCTGCACGCGGCGGTGGACTGGAACAGCCATAGCCAACCTGTGAGGGGAAAAGGACACCATGTCTGACCTGATCGCCATTGGTTACCCGGACGAGCAGACCGCGGAGCTGGCCGCGGACGAGGCCCGCCGGCTGGCCAAGGACCTCATCATCGAGCCCGACGCCATCGCGGTCATTGTCCGCGACAAAGAGGGCAAGTTCCACGTGCACACCAGCCATCATCCGGTCGGGGCCGGGACGACCTGGGGAATGTTCTGGGGGCTGCTGTTCGGCCTGCTGTTCTTCATCCCGTTCTTCGGCCTGGCCATCGGGGCCGGGATGGGCGCCCTGATGGGGAAGATCACCAAGTCGGGGATCGACCGCGAGTTCCAGGACCAGGTCCGCGGCATGCTCAAGCCGGGCACGTCGGCGCTGTTCCTGATGGTGGAGAAGGTCACCCCGGACAAGGCCACCGAGGCGCTGTCCCAGTACGGCGGCACCGTGCTCAAGTCCTCCCTGTCCAAGGAGGGCGAGGCCGACCTGCAGGACGCGCTGCACGGCCAGGCCACCCCGGCCAGCTGAACCCAAGCGCAGCACGATCCCGGTCAATGGCCGCCGCTACGGCGCGGCATTGGCCGGGATCATGCCGAGAGTGATCATTCGGTCCATTCGTGTGCGGAATCCGCTGCCATCCCAGCGGATTCCGCAGACGTATGCCCCACGGCCAGCCGCCGCCCCGGTCGGGACCCGGCCGCCGCCGATATCACCGCAGGTCACAGCCCGGCAATGCGGAAGCCGCGCGAAGCCACCGGGCTGAGCAGCGGAAAATGACCGCAAACAGCCCGCGGTGATGACGGTAAGCACCCCGCGCTCATCCCGGCCCGTTTCCCGGGGGGTCAGATGCCGAGCAGCTTCTTCTTGGCCGCAGCGAACTCCTCATCCGTCAGCGAGCCATCCTCGTGCAGCCCGCTGAGCTGCTTGAGCTGCTCGGCGATCGGCGTATCGGGACCGCCCTGCGGGGCCGCCGCCGGAGCAGCCTGCTGCTCAGCACCACCCTGCTGTTCGAGGTCGCTGATCCGGTCGTCCTGGCTGGCCTCCTGCGCCTGCCGGTCCGCCGAGTTCTGGGCCACCCGCTTGCCCGCTATATATGCGCCACCGCCGACCGCAGCCGCGCGCAGCAACGGACGCCTCCGCATGAACATGTTTGTCTCCTCTGCCTTTCAGATGTCCTGGCCCTCGGGCAGGGCAAGCCCGAGGGCGACCATGATCTCGGGGGCCGCGGCGACGACCCTCGGGCCGCCGACCTGCGGGGCGACCGCACGCAGCACACCCAGGATCTCCGCCGGACTGGCTCCCGCGTCCAGCGCGTTCGCGACTTGCCAGAGATAGGAGGCAGGCGGTGAGTCCACCGCGACCAGGGCCGCGATCTTGACGAGGCTGAAGGTGCGGGCGTCCAGGCCGCTGTTCTCCAGCGATGCCTCGCGGAGCTCCACGGCCACGCCGAGGACATCGAGGTCGCCCAGGGCCAGGCCGGACAGCGCGTCCCGGGTGGCCGGGTCCACGTCGACATTGACAGGCATGCTCATGTTCCGCTTCCTCTCGGTGGGTCGTGGCGGCGGGCCGTCACGGGCTTCCCGGTTCTCACGTTGGCGGGTGTCCCCGCGCTGACGTGCGCGGGTATCTCCCGGTTCTGACGGTCGCGCGCATCCAGGCGGCGCGCGCCACCCCGTACGGGTGAGGCGGGATGCGGCGCAGGCCACCCAGGCTGGCGGGCATGACGATCCTGGCGGGGCAGGTCAAGCTGCTGCCTTCGCGCCGGGGGACCGGGCCGCGCTACGGCAGCCTGCTGGCGATCCTGGTCGTCACCTACCTGCTGTCCGCGTTCACGGAGAGCTGGCTGGTCAGCGCCGTGCAGGTGGTGCTGTTCCTGGGCGTGGTGCTGATCGCGCTGCGCACCGGCCGATTCCGCCGCAGGACCGGGCAGCTCATCGCAGTCGGGCTGCTGCTCGGCTCCGTCGTCGCGGCCGTCCTGCAGCTGGCCGATCAGACTAAGCCCGGCGCCCCGGTTGAGTCTCATCCCGGCGCGGCGCTGGCAAGTCTGTGGACGGCGATGCTCCTGCTGCTGGCGGTGTTCTTCATCGTGCGGCAGGTGCTGGCCCAGCCGGACATCACCGAGCAAAGCATCTTCGGCGTGCTGAGCGCCTACATGATTATCGGGCTGATCTTCTCGGCGGTGTACGTCGCGATGTGGAAGTTCACCCCGCAGCCGGCGTTCTTCGCCAACGGTGCCTCGGAGAACACCAAGACGTTCCAGTACTTCAGCTTCACCACGCTGACCACTCTGGGGTACGGGGACTTCACTGCGGCGGGGGACGGGGGCCGGGCGGTCGCCGTGATCGAGGCCATGGTCGGCCAGATGTTCCTGGCCACCCTGGTCGCTAGGCTGGTGGCCGGTTTCCGCTGGTCGGACCGGGCCGCGGCCCGGCGCGCCAGCTATCCGGCGGCTCCCGCCGCGGAAGCCTCCCCTGAGCTCAGCGGCACTGAAATCAGCGGCACCGGGCTCAGCGGCACCGGGCCCGGCCCGGGCTCCGCCGAATCCCCCGGTCCGGCGTCGCCGGCTGGTTCCGGTGAGCCGGTCCCCGCCCAGCTCACTCCCGGCCAGCCCGGCCCCGGCCAGGCTGGTCCCGGTCCCGGCCCCGGTCCCGGCCCCGGCCCCGGCCCCGGCCCCGGCCTGGCTGGCCCCGGTCCCAGCCTGGGCCCCGAACCAGCGCGTGCCGGGGTATCCAGCCCCCGACCGTCGCGGGCCAAGAAGGCCTCGGCGGCCGGGCTGATCCGGCTGAGCCCGCCGGGCGCGGTGCGCGGGCGGGCCACGAGGCTGCGCCGGAACGGGCGGAATGAGGCCGGGGGGTCAGGCCCGGCCCCCGCCGCCCGTCCCAGCGAGCGGACCTGACCCAAGCGGCCCTGAGCGCCGCCGCACTGGCGGGGCCCAGGACCGCCCCGGGGTCAGGCGATTTCCTTTACTTCCCGGCCGTGCATGGCCAGCGCGT
>Ga0208717_1000392_pt1 | contig 15192 bp, 19 predicted proteins | sample NGESurF53shallow_FD_184489 | JGI IMG/M metagenome (GOLD analysis project Ga0208717, IMG submission 184489) | Arctic peat soil microbial communities from Barrow, Alaska - NGEE Surface sample F53-3 shallow (SPAdes) | ecosystem: Environmental > Terrestrial > Soil > Wetlands > Peat ... | reverse complement strand
GCTCAGCACGGTCACGGGCCGGGCCGACGCACTGTGCCGGTACACGGTGCTGTTCGGCGACCCGCAGCTCGCGTTCACCGCCATCAACCGGATCCTGGACATCACCGCCGAGGAGGTCCAGGCGATCGCCGCAGCGCGGCTTCGCCCCGACAATCGTGCCGTGCTGGTATACGACCAGGTGACCTCCGAAGACACGGCCGGCCCGGCGGCCGACAAGGCCGGCCCGGCCAGCACAGCCGAGGGGAACGGCAAGCCGGAAGGAGCGGGGCGGTGACGGACGCAGCCGTGAGCATGGACTTCCACCCAGAGCCGGCCTCAGGGCAGCCCAAGCCGTGGGCGTTCCCCGCGCCCGAGCGTGGCGGCCTTGGCAACGGGCTGACCATGCTGCGCTGCCACAGGCCCGGGCAGCAGGTGGTGGCGGTGGAGATCTGCCTGGACGTCCCGCTCGACGTCGAGCCCGACGGGCTCGACGGGATCGCCACGATCATGGTGGATGCGCTGTCTCAGGGCACCGGCAAGCACACCGCTGAGGAATTCGCCGCCGAGCTGGAGCGCTGCGGCGCGACACTCGACGCGAGTGCCGACTACCTGGGCGCGCGCATCTCGCTGGAGGTCCCCGTCTCCCGCTTGGCCAAGGCGCTTGGGCTGCTCGCCGAGGCGCTGCACGCGCCCGCGTTCACCGGCAGCGAGATCGAGCGGCTGGTGCGCAACCGTCTGGACGAGATTCCGCTCGAGCTGGCCAACCCCGCCCGGCGTGCAGCCAAGCAGCTCTCTCAGGAGCTGTTCCCGGCGACCGCGCGGCTGTCCCGGCCGCGCAAGGGCACCGAAGACACCGTCGCGCGGATCGACGCGGCGGGTGTACGCGCGCTTTACCAGGCTCACGTGCGGCCTGCCACGGCGACCGCGGTCATCGTGGGCGACCTGACCGGTGTCGACCTCGACGCGGTGCTCGCCGGCACACTCGGCGAATGGACCGGCGATGCCGCCCAGCCGCTGCGCACACCGCCGGTGACCGCCGACGACACCGGCCGCGTGGTGATCGTGGACCGGCCTGGTGCCGTCCAGACGCAGCTGCTCATCGGGCGGATCGGCCCGGACCGGCACGACCGGGCATGGGCGGCCCTGGTGCTCGGCACGTACTGCCTGGGCGGCACGCTCACCTCCCGGCTGGACCGGGTTCTGCGCGAGGAGAAGGGCTACACCTACGGGGTACGGGCCTTCGAGCAGGTGCTCCGGTCGCCGGCACCGCACGCCGCGGACGGCGCGGCGGGTGCGTCGGTGCTCGCCATCAGCGGTTCCGTGGACACGGCGTCCACCGGGCCCGCGCTGGATGACCTGCGGACGGTGCTGCGCACGCTCGCCGCGGAAGGCCTGACCGAGGCGGAGCGCGATACGGCGGTGCAGAACCTGGTAGGTGTCGCGCCGCTTAAGTACGAGAGGGCAGCGTCGGTCGCCGGCACGCTGGCGGATCAGGTTCAACAGCACCTGGCGGACGACTACCAGGCTCAGCTGTACGCGCGCCTGGCCGAGACGAGTACCGCCGAGGCGACAGCCGCGGTCATCGCGGCGTTCCCGGGGAACCGCCTAGTCGCGATCCTGGTCGGCGACGCATCCCAGATCACGGCCCCCGTGAAGGCCCTTGGAATCGGCGATGTCGAGGTAGTCACAGGCTGACCCTCCGGAACCCGGCAGCCCACCGAGGACCCGGTCACACCGCCAACGACCCCGCCGTGCCCGCGCGGCGCTCATGTGCGCGGATCTGGGTTCCCCGCATACGTCGCGATGATCTCCTCGATGGTGGGAAACGCCGGCATGGCGAGCATCAGCGTGCGGGCCGCCACATGGTCGTCACGACCGGGCTGCCGCCGGGATAACAGAACTCACCGTGCGGCTCGAAGCCCACGGCGGCGTACCTGCGGTTATTGGCGGGATTGGAGGACTCCAGGTAGGCGGGCAGATGCTCCGCATCGATCTGCTCAAGGTCGTGGCCGAGCAGCCGCATGCCGATCCCCTTCCCCCGGTGATCAGGGTGGGCGGCCAGCAGCGACAGGTAGTAGTGCGGCTCTGCCCGCGGGTGGGCGGCATCGAACCGGCTGATCAACTCCAGGTAGTCGCCAGCGGCAGGGCCAAGGCGGTGGGTGGCCAGATCCGCCAGACGTTGCTCTTGCCCTGGTGTCATCTCCGTGCCACCCGGCGGGATCCAGACGGAAGTGGCCTCCCCACCGCTGGTCAGCCAGGTGCACGGGTACCGGAGCGCCCCCTCGATGAACAGCCGCCAGAATTCGCCATGATGCGCCGTTCCGCCATCGGGGCGCGCCATCGCATGAGCCCACAGCGGGTCGCGCGTGAACGCCAGCGTGACGATCGAGGTAACCGAGTCCGTGTCAGCCGCCGACGCGCAACGCACGGCCAGTTGACCGGTCATCGCCCTCCCCCAGCGTTGATCAACATGGTGTCAAGGTAACGGAGTAGTAAGGCGACCGGCAAAGACCGCATCAGGGCTTCCGGCCGACCGCCCCCGCGATGTTCAGCCGGGTGGGAGCCGTGACCGAGTCCGGCCGCCACTCCTGGACGTCAGTCAGGCCGGGCTCGAGAAGTTCGAATCCGCCGAAAAACCGCTGAATCTGGCTCCTGGGCCGGAAATACGTCTCTACCGCCGTGCCCGCCGCCACCGCGCGCAGCTCGGCCATCGCATCAGGATCGCTGTCGCTGGCGAACTGCGAAAGCACCAGGCAGCTGCCCGGGCACATGCAGTCACGGAACTGCGCGACAATTCCCCCGGGATCCTCGGCATCAGGCACCAGGTGCAAGACCGCCACGCACAGCACGCCGACCGGCTGACTGAAATCGACCAGCCGCACCACGTCCGGATGACCCAGGATCACCTCCGGCTGGCGGATGTCAGCCTGCACCGAAACCACCCGGTCATCGCTGGCCAGCAGCGCCTCATTGTGGACATGCACGATCGGGTCGTAGTCGACGTACACCACCCGGGCCGGCGGATCGGACTCGCGAGCCGCTTCATGCACGCTCGGGGAGGTCGGGAATCCGGTCCCCAGGTCGATGAACTGCGTCAGGCCAGCGGCGCCCAGGACGCGGACCGCCCGGATCGCGAACGCCCGGTTAGCCCGGGCGAGCCGCCGCTGATCAGGAGCAACAGCAAGGACCCGGTCGGCGGCCGCCCGGTCCACCGCATAGTTGTCCTTACCGCCCAGCAGGTAGTCATAGATCCGCGCGGCAGCCGGCTGAGCCGGATCGGTGCCCGGTGACGTCACCTGCTCATCCTCATCCTCCAGCGCACTGATGCTCTTTGTGCAGGAGACTACAGCGTCAGCGGGCCCGGCTCATCCCGGCCTTGAACTACGTTGCCCGTCATTGATTACCTCTAGATGACCCCGCCTTTATTCGATCCACACGATGTCAAAGCCCCCGCCCAATTCATGATCATCTGGAGCTGCCCTTCGCGGCCCTGCACCAGCTCTGCGGCCGGATGCTGGATCGCGGCATCAGGCTGCCCGGACCGCAGCGCGACTGGCTCCTCACCGTTGCGCGGCAATTCGATGTCACCTCCAGCATCCGGCGCCCCGGGGATCAGGCCGATGTCCGTGCCCACATGAAACAGGGCGTCCTCTGGTACTCCCGGACATTGCTAACGGCGGCAGCCGTTGAACAACCGCAAGGCACTCTTTTACCCTGGGCGGGATGCCCAGGAACGGTGATGCGATGAGTGAGCTCAAGACCGAGGCCGAGCCGGCCGAGGTAGGCCTGGATCCGGACCGACTGCGGCGGATCGACCGGCACTTCGCTCGCTATGTCGACGACGGCAGGCTGCCCGGCTGGCTGATCACGGTGAGCAGGCACGGCCGCCTGGCGTACGTATCGGGCTACGGATCCCGCGATGTCGAGGCCGGTCTGCCGACCTCGACGGACACGGTGTGGCGCATCTACTCGATGACCAAGCCGATCACCTCGGTGGCGGCGATGATGCTGTACGAAGAGGGCGGATTCGAGCTGACCGATCCGGTCAGCTCGTTCATCCCTTCCTTCGCCGACGTCAGGGTGTACGCCGGCGGCTCGGACCTGCGGCAGGTCACCGTGCCTGCCACCGAGCCGGTGCGGATCTGGCACCTGCTCACCCATACCTCAGGCCTGACGTACGGGTTCCACCGGGTACACCCGGTGGACGCCATGTACCGGGCCGCCGGGTTCGAATGGTCCGCACCTCCCAGCGTGGACCTGGCGCAGGCGTGCGACATCTGGGCGGGCATACCGCTGCTCTTCCAGCCCGGCACGGAGTGGAACTACTCGATGGCGACCGACGTGCTCGGCCGGGTGATCGAGGTCGTCTCCGGGCAGCGCCTCGACGAGTTCCTCGCGGCGAGGATCCTGCGCCCGCTCGGCATGACCGACACCGGCTTCTACGCCGGAGAAACCCAGCTGCCCCGGCTGGCCGCCCTGTACACGCCCGGGACCGGCGGCACCGCGGCCAGGCTCGACGCCCTGGGCGACGCCGCCCGCCGCCAGCCGGCTTTGCTCGGCGGAGGCGGTGGCCTGGTCTCGACCGCCGCGGACTACCACCGGTTCACCCAGATGCTGCTGCACCGCCCAGACAGCCCGGCCGGGGAACTGGACGGCACGCGGCTGCTGAGCCCGCGCACGGTCGGCTACATGACCCGCAACCATCTTCCTGGCGGCCTTGACCTGGAGACATTTGGCAGGCCGCTGTACGCCGAATCCCCGTTCCGCGGGGTCGGCTTCGGACTCGGCCTGGCCGTCGTCCTCGACCCCGTGCCAGGCAAGGTGCTGTGTTCCACGGGCGAGCTGTCGTGGGGCGGCGCGGCCAGCACCACGTTCTGGATCGACCCGGCCGAAGAGCTGACCGTCTCGTTCTTTACCCAGCTCCTTCCATCCAGCGCATATCCCATCCGCCCGCAGTTGCGCCAGCTGGTGTACCAGGCCCTGGGTTGACAATCAGCCGGCGACACCATCTAGGGCAGTGGCGTCAATGGCCGGTGGCCAGGTAGGAGCCGAGCTGGTCGAGGATTCCCCGCGTGCCCTCCTCCCGGCCGTCGACGCTGTCCAGCCCGTCGAAGTGGACACCCTGCTCGGTGTAGGTCAGCCGGGTCTGATCGCCGTCGTTCTCCAGCGCGATCGTGGTCAGGGAGGTGGACAGGTGCTGCTCGCCGACCCACATGTCGTAGGTGAACACGATCCGGCGCAGATCCACGATGTCGGTGTAGGTGGAATAGAATCGGGATCGCGGGCCGCCGTGCCACTGGCCGTCCTCCATGCCGTGGCCGCCCACCCGGAACTCGTGCGATTTCTCCCGGACGTCGAACTCCGAGCCCCCGCTGAACCACTGATCACGGGCGTCGTTGTCGGACAGGGCGTGCCAGACCGCCTCGGCCGACACGCGGTAGGTGCGCTCGATGACGAAGGTCGCGTGCGTCTGGCTGCGCTCGATGGTGTCATCCATGTCGGTCACTCCTTAGTCGCGGTGCTGGGACGGTCCAGGAAGTCGCCTAGGCGGTCCAGGCGGCGTTCGGCGGGCAGCCGCTGCCGGCTGATCCAGTCCCCGGCGGGTGCCAGTGCACCCGGGACTAGCTGGTAGGTGCGGACCCGGCCGACTTTCACCGAGGTGACGAGGCCGGCCTCCGCCAGGACGCCCAGGTGCTGGACGACCGTCGGGAGTGCCATCTCGAACGGCTCGGCCAGCACGCTCACGGATGCGGGGCCGCGGGCCAGCCGCTCGACCATGGCCCGCCGGCTGCTGTCGGCGAGCGCATGGAATATCAGGTCGAAACCCGAATACTTAGGCACTTACCTAAGTATTCGTCGGACCGGAGGCGTTGTCAAGGTCGCAGGCGCCGCAGGTGTGGCGATCCATAGAGGACCGATTCGGGCGGCCCCGGCTCGTCGGCTAACGCACTCCTACAGCCCGGCGACCGCCGCCAGAAGCGATCCGGTTCTCGGGGCTGGCGGACCTCAGCACATCTGTGGCCCTCGGCTGGTGTCGGCCGGCTCGGGCCCGGGGATGATCGCGATCACACGTTCTTCTCCCGTGTCACGTCGACAGGAAAGAAGCTTCGAATGACGTCAAAAACGGCCTTCTCACCTGAGGAATGGAAGGTGGTGCTCGAGGGCCCACCGAGTGCGGGCATGATCGTGGTCACCGCGGCACGCGGGGGAATGCTCCGCGAGTCAATCGCGATGTCGAAGGCCTACGTCGAAGCCCGCGCCCAGCACGGCGAGAGTGAGCTCCTCGACGAGATCGTCGCGGCGAAGCCCGAGACAGATCACACGAGGTATCACTCTGCCGCCGAACTCAGGGAGAACGGGCTGAAGCACCTCCGCGACGCGGCGGCACTGCTCGAGAGCAAGGCGACGACTGAGGAACTCGTCGAGTACCGGCGCTTCGTCCTGGCCCTCGCAGATAAGGTCGCGGCAGCGCACAAGGAGGAAGGGCAGACCGTGAGCCCAGCCGAGGCCGAGGCCATCCAGGAAATCACAGCGGCACTCGGAACCACCAGTTCCTGACCGGCCGGCCTGACCCGGCGATGAGCTTCTGGGCGATCCCGGCTCACGGGAGCCGCGCATGATTTCCTGGGGTCGGTCTCGAGTGAGGGAGCGCGCGTGGATGAGCTCAGCCTCGGAGTGATAGCGCGGTCACGGAAGGAGAACGAGCAGCGGCTTGCGATCCATCCGCTGCACGTCGAGCGGATTGATCCCAGCCTGCGGGAACGTATTTATCTCGAGCGCGGCTACGGCGAGCGGTTCGGCATGCCCGATGGCCAGCTGGCATCGTGCGTGGCGGGGCTGCGCACCCGTGAGGAGCTCCTCACGGAATGCGACGTCATCCTGCTGCCCAAGCCACAGCCCGAGGACCTCGCACAGATGCGGGGCGGGCGGGTCCTGTGGGGCTGGCCGCATTGTGTCCAGGACGAGGAGATCACCCAGCTGAGCATCGAACGGCGGCTGACCCTGATCGCCTTTGAGTCGATGAACTACTGGAATGCCGACGGCTCGTTCGGCTTGCATGTCTTTCACAAGAACAACGAACTGGCCGGTTACTCCTCGGTGCTGCACGCCCTGCAACTCATCGGGACGACGGGTGACTATGGCCGCCGGCTCCGGGCGGCCGTCATCAGCTTCGGGGCGACCGGCCGGGGTGCGGTGACGGCCCTCAACGCGCACGGCGTGAACGATGTGGACGTCCTGACCCATCGTGACATCAACGCCGTCGCCTCCCCGATCCACTCGGCGCGCATGGTGCACTTCGAGCAGGACACCGGCGACCCCAGCCGCTGCCACGTGCTGCGCGGGACCAGCCGGATACCGCTGGCGGCCTTCCTCGCCGAGCACGACATCGTGGTCAACTGCGTGCTGCAGGACCCCGAGGCACCGCTGATGTTCGTCACCGCCGGCGACCTGGCCGCTTTCGGGCGTGGCAGCCTGATCGTGGACGTGTCCTGCGACGAGGGAATGGGCTTCAGCTGGGCGCGCCCCACAACTTTCGCCGAACCCATGGTCACGGTCGGCAATAGCGTTCACTATTACGCCGTCGACCACAGCCCGTCGCTCCTGTGGAACTCCGCTACCTGGGAAATAAGCGAGGCCCTGCTGCCGCACCTGCGCCCGGTTCTCACCGGCCCCCAGGCGTGGGACGCCGACGAAACGATCCGGCGGGCCATCGAAATCCGCGACGGGGTCATCCGCAACCCGCGCATCCTGTCCTTCCAGCACCGTTCACCGGACTATCCGCACCCACTCCGCCTGCCGGAACGACCAGCGCGGTAAGCAAGGCGGCCGGGAAGATAGCTTCCTGGCGTCCGCCATCAGTGGCTGGTCAGGTGGATCACGCCGACATCGGACAAACCGTTGAGTACCAGCTGCACAGCGAGCGCGGCGAGCAGGAAGCCGAAGACCTTCTCGGTGACCAGCATCCGGCTGGCGTCCAGGTGGTTGCTAACGCGCACGGCCCAGCGGAACACCACGACGTCGAGCGCAAGTATCACGATGAGCACGCCGACCACGACGGCCAAGACGGCGACCGTGCTGGCTTCGGCTGAGGCGGTGACCAGCACGACGATCCCGGCCGGGTTGAGCAGGTAGGGAACGGCCAGCGGGAAGACCGCCATCCGCATCGGGTCCGTTTGCTCCGCTGGCTGGCGGGCGCCATCCGGGTCTCGCGGCCCGAGCACCATGGTGACCGCGATGATGAGCAAGATGATGCCGCTGGCGACGCCGAGCGCGCCCGGGGAGAAGTGCAGCAGCCTGGTCAGCAGGCCGCCCAGAATGAGGAGAAGAACGGCGACCGTTGTGGCCGTGGTCAGCATCTTGCGCAGGACGCGGCGCTTCGTGGCCTCCGGCATCTGCTTGGTCGCTTCGAGGAAAGGCACCAGCGCGATTTTCGGGCCGACGCCGATCAGGAGGAGCAGGAACGTGTCGATGACGAAGGCTGCGTCCAGCGATTCGAGCTTCATCCCGTCTCCAGGCGCGGTCCCTGCTCAGACCCGGTGCGCGCGGGTGTCGCAGCCGCTCGCTGATCTCCCGGGCCCGGGCCCGCGCCGGTGACCACCCTGCCGTGGCGGCTGTTCGCGTCACTGCGGGAAGCCATACTTAAGTCCCCGGAGCGGGCATATCCACCACAGCTTGATCAGGCAAGGACCTTCGCCTTCTCGCGATCGAACTCCTCCGGGGAGATAACTCCCCGGTCGCGAAGATCAGCGAGCTTGGCCAGCTGGTCGGCGGTACTCGCCGGGGAATCCGACGCGGCTTTCTGGATATAACTGCGGAGCTCCTCGTCCTGGTGCCGTTCCTGCTGTACTGACCGCTCATGCATCGAGCCTCCCCGCACGATCAGATAGGCCAGCACGCCGATGAGCGGGATGAACAGCACGAAAATGAACCACAGGGCCTTGGCCAGGCCGGACAGATCACGACTGCGGAAGATGTCGATGAACACCCAGACCAGGATCCAGATCCAGATCACCCACAGGAAGAATTGGAACATCGTCCAGAACACGTTCAGCAACGGGTAAGAGGAACTGGCGATTGCCATTCGTGCTCCTTCGAGAGCAGCGATGATTGAAGGGCTGGCCATTACGGGCATGGCCAACATGGCCCTAGTGTGCTTCGGCTGACGATCATCAACATCACCCGTGACGGGTGGTTACGCTGGTGCTGGCTGCTACCGCTGGGATGTTCCTGCCGCCGGTTGTTCTGCGGGCACGTTAAACAGCTCGGCATAGTCGTAGGCGGCCTCGGGCTTCGCGCGCACCGCCGCGTCGATCATCTTGGCGTCTTCGCCGATAAGGATCCGCCAGGTTCCGGATCGCACCCCGTCGAGGATGATGGCCGCCGCCTCAGCCGCGCTCACCGGCGCCTTGTCCCGGAAGTCGGCGTTCGCCCGCACGAGCATCTGGCGCAGCTCACCGGCTGACGCGTCCTCGCCCAGCACGCCGGCGCGGATCAGCTCGGCCTGCGTGGCGCGGGGGATCAGCTCCTCCAGCTGGGCCTCGCTCATGTGCTCCGGATCCGGCAGCCCACGCGCGCGGAAGCTGTTCGCGACGATGTCGGTACCCACGTGCCCGGGCAGCACGACTGCGACCCGGACATGGGGCGCGTGGACGCGCAGATCCTCGATGAGCGCCTCGGAGAAACCCCTCACGGCGAACTTGGCCGTGCTGTAGGCGGTCTGCGGAACGCCCGGGCCCAGCGACGCCCAGAAGCCGTTCACGCTGCTGGTGTTGACGAGGACGCCCTCGCTGCTCGCGATGAGCAGTGGCAGGAACACGCGGGCGCAGTAGTAGACGCCCTGCCAGTCGATGGCGAACGTACGCTCCCATTCCTGCCGGGAATCGCTGATGAAGCTGCTGCCGCCGCCGATGCCCGCGTTGCTGAAGACTAGGTCGACGTGGTCACTGGCATGCCCGGCGAGCAGCTCATCGCGGAACCGCAGGACCTGTGCCTCGTCGGAGACATCGCAGGCGTGGCTGGTGACCAGGACGCCAGGCGGCGCGTCCGCCCGCGCCATGGCCGCGGCCTCCGCGACGGCGTCCGCGTTCAGGTCGCATGCCGCGATTGAGCACCCCTGCGCCGCTAGTTGACGGGCTAGCTCGCGGCCCATGCCCGAGCCGCCGCCGGTTATGACCGCGAGCTTGGCGGTGAACGAGTCCATAGCGACGATGGTTGCCTGCTGCGCCATTGGTCGTCAACGCTCCAGGGTGCCTGCAGCTCAACGACCCGCCGGGCCACGGAACCCGGGCTGGATACCTCGCCGATGGAGGTCATCGGGCGCATCCTCTGCGCCGCGCAACCCCAACTGCTGGTATGACAACGCGAGCCGTACCTTCAGCGCTCAGTCCTCACTTGCGCCGGCCGGGCCAGCGAGCAGCCGTTCCAGTTCGTGGCCAGCCTCGTCACACCCCGCGTCCGCCAGCCGCTGCAGCTCGCGCAGGTCACCCGCATGGACGGCGCGCCGGGTCAGCAGGTGCCCGGCGCGCGAGGAGCCTTCGTCCAGCAGTTCGTTCAGCTCGTCGAGATCGCCGCGCGTATCGGCCAGGTCGGCCAGCCGGTCCAGGGCCATCTCGTTGCCCTCGTCGGCCAGCGCGCGCAACGTGTCCCGGTCGAAGGTCATGTTTGTCATGACCATATGCTGCAACCTTGCCCTAGGGGCAAGGTCAAGCGCGGGAGTATGGGGACGTGATCACCATCGGTCAGCTCGCCCGGTACATCGGCGTTTCGACCAAGACCATCCGCGTCTACCATGACAAAGGGCTCCTGCCCGAACCCAGCCGTGACTCCTCCGGCTACCGGCGCTACACCGCCCAGCACGCCATCGACCTGATCAAGATCCGCACGCTCGCCGAATCCGGAGTCCCCCTCGCCCGCATCCGAGATCTTGAAGACGCGCCCGCGGAGGAATTCCGGCGAGCCCTGCACCACGTCGACCTCGACCTCACGGCCCGTATCCGGCGGCTGCGGCACACCCAGCGACGACTCCGTCAGCTGGCCATCGGTCAAATCCAGATGCTTCCCTCCGAAGTCAGCAGTCATCTGGAGCACCTGCGCGACATCGGGTTCAGCTCACGATGGGTCGCCATGGAGACCGACCTATGGGTCCTGGTATTCGCCACCCACCCAGACACCGCGATCGAACTGTTCCACGACCAGGCCCAGGCACTAACCGACCATGCACTGCGCCAGATCTACCTCGACTACGACCGCGCACACGACCTCGACCCACGAGACCCCCGCCTCGAGGACCTTGCCCGGCGCATGGTCGCCGCGACGAGAAGCCGATATGGCCCAGGTGATCTTCCCGGGCAAGCCACCGGCTCTGACATCCCGGCACTGATCCAAGAAGCGGTCAACGCCTCATCTCCCGCATGGCAACGGCTCGACAACCTGCTCCGCGACCAGCTACGCACCTCAGGGTGACTACTAGGGGTGATCGTTATTTGGCTGCTGACTCCGGCTCGGCGGGCTCCTAGCTGACGAGCTAGTGGTGGCGCCAGGCAGCCACATTGGCGGCCGCGCGACGTCGCAGAGCCGCGGATGTGGCGGCACCCTGGCGATGCGCCAGACGTACCACCACGACCAGCCCGAGAACTATAACGACCCGGTTCCGCGCCAGGGCTTTCGCCGCTGCCATTCCGAGCACGAGCATCATCATCTGCTGATTGCGTACCGCCTGGTCGGCGCTAACGGTCATGCGGGCTCATTCCCCTCGCCACGGGGTCCTCAGGAATAATCTGGACACTTTGGCCAGCATGACCGTCGTAAGGGTGACTTGACGTCACCCACTCAAATATTTCACCCGGGTTAGATCGAGCACCGACTGGCAGAGCACCAGCCTCCCGGTCATGCGTTTGGCCCAGCGTGCCCTGGTCCTCTCCGTCCACCCCGATAACGCCCGGTAGAGGTTGAGGAAGCGACGTCCCCGCGCCAGGGCGGGCGCTGCTCCTCCGCCAACTCAAGGCAGATCACCCGCACGGGGTGAGTTCGATTTGACCGGCCAAGGCCTTTACTAATGGATATTTCCCGATGTTGCCGGTGGGCACAGATGGAGGCCTTGAGCATGGCGCTCAATGAGTATGAGCCGGGCGCGGCGTTCCCTGGGCTCGTCGGACGTACGGTGGAAGACTCGAGTCCAGCCTGGCCGCGGCCGTTGCGGGCGGTCGCTGGTGCGCCGAATGTCCTGTGGGTCGTACTGGATGACACTGGGTTCGGGCAGCTGGGCTGTTATGGCAGCCCGATCAGCACGCCGAATTTTGACAGCCTGGCCGCGCGTGGGCTGCTCTACACAAACGTGCATACGACGGCACCGCCGAGGAGGGCTATCACCTGACCGAGGACCTGGCGGACAAGGCCATCGAGTTCATCGCTGACGCCAAGCAGGTCGCGCCGAACAAGCCGTTCTACCTGCATTTCTGCACCGGCGCCATGCATGCTCCGCATCACGTGGCGAAGGAGTGGGCGGACCGGTACGCCGGCCAGTTCGATGACGGCTGGGACGCCTACCGGGAGCGGGTGTTCGCCCGGCAGAAAGAACTGGGAATCATGCCGGCTACTGCCGCGCAGGTGCTGGACTGCCTGGAAGGCTTGCTCGGCCCGCTGGCCGCCCGGAATGCCACCGCCGGTCAGGTGGCCGACGCCGACGGAGTGATCCGGGTGATGCTGAACCTGCCGCACTGGGATGACTTCGCCCGTAGCTGCCTGGACGACATCATCGCCGCCTCTGCCGATTCCCCGATGGTGCTCGTGAGAACGCGGGACCTGCTGACGCGGCTCAGCCGGACGGCTCCAAGCTCAGGCCAGAAGGTCCTAGCCAGCCGGCTCCGCTGGGTCGAAGATACGCTGGCCCGCGACTTTCCCGTCGTCTGGGCCGACACAGCATCAGCGCGCGATGGCCGACCGACGCCGGACCCGCCGTGGGTACCCGGCAGGCTCAGCTGAATATCCCCCCAAGAAGAGCGCCGAATGGCTCGGTCTAACGACATCTTTCATTAAAGGGAACCCGGTATTGGATAACAGCTATCCGGTTACCCAGCTGGCCGTCACCATCGCGGTGGCCGCGACCGCGCTGCCCTACCTGAGCCGTCCTTTGCACCGGCTGGCGTCGTTTCTCATTGCCGCCGGGGCGATCGCGGCCGTCGTCGGCGGCTCGGCTCTTCCTGTTAATGCGGTCTCGAGCATCGCCATCGGATGGGGCATCGCCGCGGCCCTGCACCTGGTGGTGGGGTCGCCGCTCGGCCTGCCCTCGGCCGAAGAGGTCGCCGACGGGATAGCCGACCTGCGGGGTGGTGTTCGGCATCGGTACGGTGATCGGGATCTGGGCCATTATCGGGGTGCTGGCCGACGTGTCCGGATCGCTCGATGTCATCAAGGGGGCGCGCTGGGGCTGGGTAGCTCTGGCGTTCGTGCTCGCTCAGCTCCCGGTCGCAGCCAACGCCTGGGTGCTCGTCGGCGCCGTCGCCGGCCAGCTTCCTTTCGGGCGGTGCCTCGCGCTGGAAACCTCGAACACGTTCACCACACTCGTCGGTGGCGATGTCGCCGGACGGGTAGCGATCATGGTGTTTCGTCTCGTGCCCCTGGGTCGTCGCCGGCGATCCGGGTGAACGTGAGTGCCAGGTGGCCCAGCTGTGTCCAGTCCATCGGGGGCCGCGGGTCGGGGACGCCGGGCCGGTCACGCGGGACCCGGACCCGCAGGGCCAGGGGGCGGACGGTGCAGTGCACGGGCGTGGGCATCAGGATTGATTCGCCATCGATCCCGACCGGGATATGCGGTTGGTCGGCGTCGATGACGACTTCGCGGGCGGTGAGCACGGTGACGTTGCGGGAACGTTGTGCCCGGCGCAGCAGCCCTGCCGCCTGGCCGGCGTTCTCGATCTTCACGCCGACGATGCCAAGCACGCCCTGGTCGAGCCGAGCGCGGCGGCCCAGGCCGGCGATGTCGCCGGTCTCATACGGGTTGTTGCTCACCAGCACCGCTTGCGGCCCGTCGAGTATCACCTGCCCATCCACCCGGACGATCAGGTGCGCTCCCTCGTGGCCGCTCAGCAGGTCAGGGAGCATCGCGAGCGCGGTACCGGACTTGTCGTCACGGTAGGCGGAGCTCTGCACGACCTGGGCGTAGGCGCCGAACGAGGCGTTGTTGACGAACGTGCGGCCGCCGATCAGGCCCAGATCGATACGCAGTTCCACGCCGTCGGTGAGGGCATCCAGGCAGCTGGCCGGGTCGTCGCGGTCCAGCCCGAGATCGAGGGCGAAGTGGTTACGGGTGCCCGCCGAGATAACCATCATCGGGACGTCCCGCCCGGCGGCAACGCCCGCGACGAGAGCCTGGGTTCCGTCGCCGCCTGCCACCCCGAGCAGGTCCGCTCCGGCGTCGACGGCCTGGCGTGCCATAGCGGCGACGTCCACCACCCCAGGACCTTCGAGCAGGGCCACCTCGGCGCCAAACTCGGAGGCCTTGACCGCGAGCCCGAACTTCCCGACCTTCCCCCCACCCGACCGCGGGTTCATGATCACAAACGGGTGCTGCTGCTGCGACGCCACATCTTCACGGGGTCTGGCCGGCGAGCGCCGACCAGTCAGTGCCGCGCGACCCGCGGCCACGGCCACTACCGCGAGCACGACGCTGAGCGCGACCTCCCACAGCAGCCCGGCGGCGACGTACACCACGATCACGGCCACCGGCGCGGCCACCAGGAGCGCGGCCGCGAGCCACCGCACCACACCGCGATGAGATAGGAACCACCATGCCGCCGCGCAGACGATGGCCAGCCCGGCGACACCCAGCAGCAGCGCTGTCACGCTCTTCAGCGCACCAGAGAGCAGGAGCACCACCGCCGCGGCGAGCGCGGCGGCGAACGCGAGCCTGGCCAGCCAGCGCTGACCCCGGGTGACAGGGGCAGCCATCCCAGGCGTGCCCCCCACTCCGCCGGGCGGGCCACCGCCCGGCGTGGGCACGCGGTCGGCTTTGTATGCCATGTTTGCCCTCCCCCGCTTAGCGGCCTAGAACGGTGCCGGGATGTACCGCAGTGGCACGTCCGGTTGCACGTAACCGCCGGCTCGCTGCCGCGTGGGCAGCGTGACGTCGCGGGGGGTAAGCGGTTTGTAGGGGACCTGGCTGAGCAGGTGGCTGATGATGTTGAGCCGGCCCCGCCCCTTGTCGTCGGTACGCGC
>Ga0208717_1000391_pt1 | contig 15192 bp, 13 predicted proteins | sample NGESurF53shallow_FD_184489 | JGI IMG/M metagenome (GOLD analysis project Ga0208717, IMG submission 184489) | Arctic peat soil microbial communities from Barrow, Alaska - NGEE Surface sample F53-3 shallow (SPAdes) | ecosystem: Environmental > Terrestrial > Soil > Wetlands > Peat ... | reverse complement strand
GTCAGTCGTGCCTGTGCCGCCAGCTTGGGTTGGGGCGCCAGTCTCAGGGTCAGGCACGGTCTCGACTTCGTCGTCCCGTTCGTCGACCCCGTGAGCCTGGTCGGCGTCGTACGCGGACTCCTCGTCAAGCGCGTCGGGCTCGGTAGCCCAGCCCGCGCCAGCGACTACCCCGAGCAAGTAGCCGCGAGCGCGTTCGGCCTTCGGGAAGGCATCGACGAGGCGGTGGAACCGGGGGCCGTGGCCGATCTCGATGAGATGTGCCAACTCGTGCACCAGCACGTAGTCGACGACCCAGCCGGGCATCGTCGCCAGTCGATCTGACAGCCGTATGGTGCCGTCGACCGGCGTGCACGAGCCCCACCGCGAGCCCTGGTTGGTCACCCATCGCACGCTTTTCGGCTTTGGCACGCCACGCAGATATTGCCGAGACAGTTCCGCGGCGCGGCGGCCGAGTTCGGCATCACCGCGCGACGCCCGTCGGGCACTGCGTCGCTCCTGCGTGGCCAGTCGTTCGAGCATGATCGTGATCCACCGCTGCTCTTCGGCGCGCGACATGCGCGCCGGCAGGAGCACGATCGTGCGGTCGCCGTCGCGATACGCCGAGACCGTTCGGCGCCGGCGCGCGCTTCGACGCACCTCTACTGAACCCTCTGACACGGAACCCTCGGAAGCAGCCACGCGGGCACCGTACCGCCGGCGTGGGACACCTGCACGACACCATGCACAGCCATGCGCAGGCAGGTACGGGCGCGCTTCAGCAACCCAAATCCACCGATTTCTTTCCCGTCCACAGCACGGATCGCCATCCGCGCAGGTGGCGCACGGCGCGAGATCGCGGTGGCGGTCGGCGTGCACATCCCTATCCCGCCCTGTCCACAGGAACACTCCCGCGCATCCCCACCCCGCCCACAGCCCTGTCCACAGGCCATTGTGCCGAGCACCCTCGCAGCGTTGACGGCGTCGACTGGGCCTCCTAACGTCGGGGCGTCGAAGCCCCCGGTCGGGCGCCATTCGCAAGGGGAAGGCGGATGGCAGCAAGCCGGGGGCTTCACATCGGCCCCCCGCAGCTGTGACCGGCTTGAGATGATCGGGCCTGTAGATGAGGCTGTGGGTAACCCTGTGATCGCCCTGTGGATAAACCTGTGAACCAAGACGCCGCCGCCACGACGTCGACAACAACGCCGCGCTCGTGCGGCGCGCGTGCGGCGCGCGTGAGCGTGTCTGACGTAGGCTGACGCTCAGTTTCGTTCCCCGAGAGGGGGGACGACGCCTTTCGAGGCGGTCGGCGACGTGCTCGACGACTCGACCGAAGCGACGACTCGACCGAAGACTGGCTCGCGAACGCGATCAACGTGATCGGCGCATGCCCAGAGGTTAGAGAGCCCCAACCCGTTCCACCTGTTTTACCCCCGACCGTGACCAAGGAGGACCGCGTGGCCGAGAAATACAGTGGCGAGGCCTACTGCGTGAAATGCAAGGCAAAGCGCGAGTTCGAAGGCGACGTCGTCGTCAACGACAAGGGCACCAAGATGGCGAAGGGCAAGTGCCACGTATGCGGCACCACGCTCAACCGGATCCTCGGCAAGGCCTAATCGCGCACGCCCGTTAGACATGCACCAGCACAGCTGAGTTTGCTCAACAGAACGTGCTACACCACTGCGTTTGCTACACCACTGAGCGGAGGTCGCAAAATGCGGCCTCCGCTCAGTTCGTTATTCGTGCGTGAGCAGCTATGAGCGGTACATCAACGACCCCGGCGTCGTGAGCAACTCCCCCGTCTCGAGCCACGTCTTGAGCCCGGACAAGATCATCGGCCAACCGCCGTAGAGCTGGCCGTTTGCGCCATCGCGTAGTTGGTCGTGCGTCACGGTAAGCCGGCACGAGTCGCCGACGGGTTCGATCTCCCACGTGACCCGCGATGTACCTTCGCTTTTCACGTCGTCCCCCCATAACGCCACCATGCTCTGAACGAGGCGGCGTGGCGGCTCGACCTCGAGGTTCTCGCCCTCACCCAACAACGGCGCGTCGCTGCCGCCTCCGGCACGCATCTCGTAGCGAGAGCCGGGGCTCCAGTCGGACGTCGCTCGCATGCCGAACTGGTACTTGCTCCGAATCTCGGTGTCGGTGATCGCCTCCCACAGGCGCTCGGGAGTGGTGCGGATATAGATCTCGAAAACCTTCTCCATCGGAGTCTCCATTCTGTGTTTCAGGTCGCTGAGCGCGGCCGTCCAGGGCTGTGCGTACTTGCTCACCCAGCGGTCGTGGACGAGCCGGATCGGTACGGGATTGAGGAAGTGGAGCTTCTCCCGGCCGCGGCGACGGGTGACGACGAGTCCCGCGTCCTCGAGGACCTTGAGGTGTTTCATGACGCCGAAACGGGTCATCGCGAAGCGCTCCTCGAGTGCGCGCAACGTCTGACCGTCCTCGCGGAAGAGTTCGTCGAGAAGCTCCCGTCGCGTGGGATCCGCCAGGGCCCTGAACACCTCGTCCACGTGGTGAAGATAGGTGACCAGTTAGTCACATGTCAAGCTCGCCACCGGCCTTCCCCACAAGAACCGCGACGTCGCGTCTGCACCTGTGGACGATCGCGCAGGGCGGCTCCACTCGATGACACCCTGAGGCCGGTGCCCGCGATCTGTGTGCGCACGAGAAATCGAGCCGAAGGATTACCGTTGCGCCCGGTCGTGAAGACAGCGTTGCGACGACTGTGGCGTGACTCGACGACGCTGCAGATCGGCGTCCACCACGAAAGAACCGTCGTGGTCGCCGGAGTCGGTGAGCAGGTGGGGCGACTGCTGGCTGCTTTCGACGGCGCGCACGACCGATCGGCGCTGCGCACACGGGCGCGCGCCTTGGGTCTTGACGCCTCGATCGTGGACCGGCTGGTGTCGATGCTGACCGAGGCGGCGGTCCTCGACGACGCAGCCACAGACACCCATCCGCTCGCCGTGTTGCCCCGCATTGAACGCGACCGGCTCGCACCCGACGTCGCGTCGATGTCGTTGGTTTCCGGCCAACTCGACGGCGGATTGTCCACGGTGTCACGGCGGCAACTCGCCACCGTCGGCGTTGTTGGCGGAGGGCGAGTCGGCGGCGCAGTCGCGACCCTGCTGGGTGCTGCCGGGATCGGTCATCTCGTCGTCGACGACGCGGCGACGTGTCGACCGGCAGATTGCGGGCCGGCCGGCGCCGCGATCGGTGACACGGGATCGACCCGGGCCCAAGCCACCCACGCGGCGATCCACCGGGTCAGTCAGATCACTCGCACGACAGCGCTGACGCCAACTCAGCACTACGACGTCGTGGTACTGGCCTCAGACGGCGCGCCCGAAATGGCCACGCTCAACGAGTTGGTGCGATCCGGCCTGCCTCATCTGCGAGTCGTCGTCAGGGAAGCGACCGCTGTCATAGGCCCGTTCGTATCGCCGGGGAGGACGTCGTGCCTTCGGTGCCTGGAGCTACACAGGTCCGATCGCGATGCGGCGTGGCCGGTGATCGCCGCGCAACTTGCGTCGGGAGGCCCACGCAACGGCACCGAAGCGTGCGACATCGCCTTGGCAACACTCGCCGCGAGTATTGCGGCGGCTGCAGGTGTTGGCGTTCATCGACGGCGGCGATCCCGCCACGCGCAACGGAACGCTCGAGATCGCGTTGCCTGATTGGCGCGTGCGGCGAAGAAGTTGGCGGGCGCACCCATCGTGCGGCTGCTGCTGGGCCGACGAGGCGGTTTAGTAGTCGACGAGGCGGTTAGTGGGGAAGTTGGCGGCCAAAGACCTGCGTAGTAACGATCCCCGAACGTTCGGTAGCGGACAATGGTGATGTGAGCGAGATACCCCGTCGCACGATGAGCCGCACCGCGCGCCTTGCCGGGCTGCCGATCGGCGCGGCCGGCCGCGCCACTGTCGGCCTGGGCAAGCGCCTTTCCGGCCGTTCGTCCGACGACGTCATGGCGGAGTTTCAGCAGCGCACGGCCGAACAGCTTTTCAAGGTCCTTGGCGAGCTCAAGGGCGGTGCGATGAAAGTCGGGCAGGCGCTGTCGATATTCGAGGCCGCGATGCCCGAAGAGATGGCGGCGCCCTACCGCGAGGCGCTTACCCGACTCCAAGAAGACGCGCCACCGTTGCCCGCCGCGACGGTCCACAAGGTGCTCGCCAGCCAGCTCGGCCCCAGCTGGCGCGACCTGTTCCGCTCGTTCACCGACAAGCCCGCCGCAGCTGCGTCGATCGGGCAGGTGCACCGTGGCGTGTGGGCCGATGGCCGTGCCGTCGCGGTGAAGGTCCAGTACCCAGGCGCCGGCAAGGCGCTGCTCTCAGACTTGAACCAGCTGGCGCGCATGGGCCGCCTGTTCGGCGTGATGTCGCCGGGGCTGGATATCAAGCCACTGCTGCGCGAACTACGCGAGCGGGTCGCAGAGGAGCTCGACTACCGGCTCGAGGCGCAATCGCAGCACACGTTCGCGCTCGCGTTCGCCGATGACCCCGACATCTTCGTTCCGGACGTGCTCGCGGGTGCCGACCGCGTGCTCGTCACCGAGTGGGTCGACGGCACCCCGCTTTCGAAGATCCTGCGCAACGGCAGTCGTGAGGAGCGCGATCGGATCGGCCTTCTCTACGTGCGCTTCCTGTTCTCCGGGCCGGCTCGCGCCGGTCTGCTGCACGCTGACCCGCACCCTGGCAACTACCGCGTGCTGCCCGACGGGCGCTTGGGGGTGCTCGACTTCGGCGCCGTGAACAGGTTGCCCGAAGGCTTTCCGCCAGCGATCGGCCGGCTGCTCGCACTCGCCCTCGGCGGCGATCACGACGCGGTCCTCGAGGGCCTGCGCGCCGAAGGATTCGTGAATCCGGGTCACCACGTCGACCCTGACGAGCTGATCAACTACCTCAACCCATTTCTGGACCCAGCCCGGCAGCCGACGTTCCACTTCTCGCGTGCGTGGCTACGCGAGCAGGCTGCCCGTGTCGGCGATCCGCGCACGCAGGCCGCAGCATTCGGGCGCCAGCTGAACTTGCCCCCGTCCTATCTGTTGATCCATCGGGTGTGGCTCGGTGGCGTCGGCGTGCTCTGCCAGCTCGACGCACGTGGGCCGTTCCAGGCCGAAATGCGTCGCTGGGTGCCAGGCCTGACACCAACGCACTGAATCGCGAGCGCCGTGCCATAAGGGAAGGGCTGCACCCAGTTGGGTGCAGCCCCTCTTCTTGCGTCGCATTACCGAACGACGATCAGCAGACGGCGGATCCACCGTGAGGTGTTTTCCGCTTTGCGCTTGCTCCGACGGGCCGCGATGATTCTCGATCGGCGTGCGGCTGCTTGCGCTTCCTGCTGTCGCTGCGTCGCCATGACGCGGACGTGCGCATCGTTGCCCAACATGTGAACTCCTGATTTCGATTGATCGACGTTCGCCAGTCGCTGCGACAGGCGAGTTTCGGTGGGGTGATCGCCGCCGAACGCCGAGTCACTCAGGCGATCAGGCGGCAACTTCCTTGCGCGGTCGGCCACGCGGACGCTTACGCGCCACGATGGCTCCCTGGACGAACAACTCGGCGCCCCAGACGCCCCATGGCTCCTGGCGGTCGAGCGCCGCCGTCAGGCACGCGGTACGCACAGGGCACTCCGCGCACATCGCCTTGGCGGTCTCGACGTCGTCGGGCGACTCGGCGAAGAACAACTCCGGGTCGACCGTGAGACACGGGACTTCAAGCGACCGTCGCAGCGCCTGAGCGAGCACGCGGTCAAACGGGCCGGTCAGCATCTGCGTCACCCCCTCCGGGAGGTTCTCGTTGTCAGAAGGTTTCTAGTCGTGAGGTGAGACGTTTTGTTGGCGCTGGATTGAGCGGTTGAAAACAAACCGGTAAACAAAAAGGCCGCGGATCCCGGTGAGGGTTCCGCGGCCTTGGAGAGCCGGTCTGGTGGTGCCTCAGACCGGGAACCCCCAAGGCGAGGTCCCCTTGTTGCCACGACCGGCGTCCGGCGTCGTGACCACGTACTGCTTCTGCGTGTGGAGCTGGTCGAGCATTGCGAGCTTGAGGCTGCGCGTACGAGCTGCAGGCGAAATTGCGACGGTCTGGGGCTGTGCGGGATTGCCTGCCGCATCGACTACTGCCGAATTGACGGCTGCCGCGGTGGTCGGACGCCACATAGCGGCAGCGGTCATGCCGCTGCCCTCGAGCCCGGACGCGGAGAACGCAGCAGCGAACCCAGCACCGAACACGTCGGTCTTAGTTGCGTTTCCCACTGCGGCTCACCACCTTCCGGCTCGGGCTACGCCCTCACGGGCGTGCCATCTCCAACAGGTCCAGTGGGCAGGCTACGGCCAACGCTGGGACGCGGGCAACGTATTTATTGGGCATTTATTTGCGCTGGTCAGGGGAGCCGAATCCAGTCGACCGAGCTCGACGAGCCTTCTAAGTTCGACGCGCTGCACAGCTCGAGCACCTCGACCGCGTAAGCGGTGAGCTTGGCGGGGCCGACGCCTGCGATGGTCGCGAGTTCTTGCGTGGTCTGCGGGCGCACCTCGGCGATCCGCGTCAGCGTCGCGTCGGTGAACACGCAGAACGCGGGCTGCTTTAGTTCCTTCGATCGCTCGAGCCGCCACGCTCGCAACCGTTCGAACAACACTTCGTCGACGCTGCCCGGACAGTCTGCGCAGCGGCCGAGCTTGCGCGCCGCGCCACTGGTGAGCAGCTTCTGGCAGACCCGACAGCGCTCGACCCGGTCGCGCCCCGACTTGGCAGCTTGCGGTGATCGCGCCGCAGATGGCTGCCCCGACCCGCCGGCCGTAGCCGAGCGCAGGTCGTCGAGAAAGCGACTAGGACGCCGGCTAGCGCGCCCGCCCGGAGACCGCGCCGCCGCCCACGAGAGGGCGAGATAACGCCTGGCCCTGGTGATGCCCACGTAGAGCAACCGAGCCTCCTCGTCGACCTGTGCGGTCGTCTCGGCGTAGACGATCGGCAGCGTCCCGTCGACCAGACCGATCAGGAACACGGCGTCCCACTCGAGCCCCTTCGCGGCATGCAGTGAGGCCAACGTGACGCCGTCAACGACAGGGGTGTGCTGCAACGATGCGCGTTCTTCAAGGTCGGCGACGAAGTCCGCCAGGCTCGATTCCGCGGACTCCCCGCCAACGCGCTCTTCCGCGAGCCGAACCAACGCAGCCAGCGACTCCCATCGATCACGTGCTACCCCCGAGCCGGACGGCGGAACGGGGCCGAAGCCGACAGCGGCGAGGACGCTGCGCACGATTTCGGCGAGCGTGCCTTCGTCAGGCTGCTCGCCGCGTGCGGCACCGCGCAGCAAGAAGACGGCCTCGCGAACCTCGGGACGCTCGAAGAACCGCTCGCCGCCGCGCAACACATAGGGCACGCCAGCTTCAGCCAGCGCCTGCTCGAAAGTCTCGGACTGCGCGTTGATGCGAAACAGCACCGCAATCTCGCTCGCTGGTGTGCCGTCGGCGATCAGCCTGGAAATCTTCGTCGCCACGGCGGCCGCCTCAGCCACCTCGTCGGAGTAACTGTCGATGACTGGCACCGGCCCGGCAGGCAGCTGTGCGACGAGCGCGCCGCCGGACAACCTGTTGGCTAGCGCAACGATTTGCGGCGTCGATCGGTAGTCACGGACCAACCGCACAACGGTGGCCTTCGGGTAACGCGTCGAGAAGCCGGTCAGGTAATCGGGCGAAGCACCGGCGAACGAGTAGATGGTCTGCTCGGGGTCGCCCACGACGCACAGATCGTCGCGATCGCCGAGCCATGCGTCGAGCAACCGCTGCTGGGCAGGGTTGACGTCTTGATACTCATCGACCACGAAGTACCGGTATTGATCACGCACCTGCACCGCGACCGATGGCTCGGTTTCGAGAAGTGCCGTCGCGTGCAGCAACAGATCCTCGAAATCAATTTGGTTCTTGCGCACTTTGAGGTCTTCGTAGCCCGCGTAGAGCGCGGTGATCTCAGTGACCGGTCGCGGGGCGATGCGATGCGCGAGTAAGACCGACGATGCGTAGTCGTCGGGCGGTCGCTGCAACGCCTTCATCCATTCGATCTCGGAGGCAACATCTCGAAGGTCGGACGACGAAAGCCCGAGCCGCAGCCGCCCGGCTACCTCGGCGAGCAGCGGCACCTTCGACTTCAAAATCGCCGGTAGCTCGCCACCAATGGTGCGCGGCCAGAAGTACTGCAGCTGCCGCAGTGCGGCCGAGTGGAACGTGCGGGCCTGAACGGCGCCGGCGCCAAGCCCGCGCAGCCGACCGCGCAGTTCGCCGGCCGCCCTGGCGGTGAAAGTGACGGCCAGGACGTGAGCGGGCGACACCGTGCCGGTGCGGACCGCGAATGCAATGCGGTGGGTGATGGCTCTGGTCTTGCCGGTACCGGCGCCGGCAAGGATGCAGACCGGCCCCCGAACCGCCTCTGCCGCCGATCGCTGCTCGGGGTCGAGCGCGCTCAAGATCCCAGGTTCGGCCACCGCTGTCACGTGGCCATCTTGGCAGGGCCGACCGACACCGCGGAGCCACGACGGCGGCACCTGTGAGGATGGCGTCCAAGACGATCAAGAACCAGGCGTAAAGGAAGAAGACCACGCGATCGACAGTTGTCATGGAATGGCCGCCTGGCCCGCCACTGCGCCCGCGTGAGCGTAATCCGGAGGAGTCCTCCCCGTGACAGCCTCAGTCGAGGTTCCCAACCCGCTGGTGATCTACAGCACGCCCTGGTGTGGCTACTGCCGGACCCTGAAGCGCCAGCTTGTGGACGAGGGGATCGCGTTCACTGAGGTCAACATCGAGGAGACCCCAGGCGCCGCCGAGTTCGTCATGAGTATCAACCGCGGAAACCAGACGGTTCCGACGGTGCTGTTCCCCGACGGCAGCACCCTGACCAACCCGCGGCTGTCCGCCGTCATCGATCAGCTCGCGGCCACAGAGTCCTGACCCGTCAGTGAACGAGGCGGGTGAGATCGCCGCCGAACCACCCGTCGATCAGATAGAACGCGACGGAGGCACTCATCGGCAGCCGTAGCGAGCCGCCAGTGATCGCCGTGCGCAACTCGTCGCGGGTAAACCAGCGCGCCTCAGCAATCTCGTCGTCGTCGATCGTGAGTTCGATGGTCGTGGCCTGCGCGGTAAACGCCAGCATCAGGCTCGACGGGAACGGCCACGGCTGACTCGCGACGTAACGCACATTGCCGACCCGAACGCCAACCTCCTCGAACACTTCGCGGATGACGGCGTGCTCGAGCGTCTCACCCGCCTCGACATATCCAGCCAGCGTCGACATTCGGCCCGCCGGCCAACTCGGCTGCCGACCGAGCAAGCACCGGTCGTCGCCATCAGTCACCAGCATGATCACGGCCGGATCGGTACGTGGATAGTGCTCACTTCCGTCATTCACGCAACGACGGACGTGCCCAGCAAGCGCGACAACCGTTTCCGCACCGCACAACGGACACCGGACGTGACGTGCGTGCCACTGCTCGAGTGCCGCTGCATGCGCGAACAAGCCGGCTTCGGCGTCTGACAGCTCGGCACCGACCTCGCGCAAGTTGGCGGCTTTCATGCCGGACGGCGGGGGGTCGGGCAACGGCGCGGCCACCGCGAACAGTCCAACAGCCGCCTCGACGTCAGAGGGTGCTGCTACACCGAGGAAATAGCGCTCGCCCGCTGGAGACTCGGCAGGCCGCAACGCCACCAGTGCGTCGCGCGCGACGAGCGCACGACCTGCGTCGACGACGATGATGCGGGACGACGGATTGGCCCACGCGCGCGCCAGCCACTCGTCGTCCGCTCGCAAATGTGCTGCACGGTCGATGCCGGAGCGGCCTAACGGGGGCGGCTGTCGAGTCATGCCGTTGGCAGCGCGGCGAGCTCGTCCCACAGATAGGCCGCCGTTTCGGCGCCCTTGAGCAATACCGAGATGACCGCGTGCTCATCAGGCGCATGGACCCGGTCGGTCGGGAGGCCGGCACCCAGAAATATCAGCGGGGCTTGGAGAATCTCAGCAATATCGGCCTCTGGTCCGGATCCGCCTTCGCCGGTGAAGAGCACGTCGTCGTCGTGGGCCCGGCCAAGCGCGCGCACCAACGCCTGTACCGCCGGGTCATCGATCGGCACCAGATAGGGCCGCACGCCATCGCCGAAGAACTCAACCTTCGCGGTGATGCCCTCAGGAACGTTGGCAGCTACGTAGGCGCGCATTGCCGCCTGGACGTCGAGTGGTTGCTGATTTGCGACCAGCCGGAACGACACCTTCGCATGCGCGTCGGTCGGCACGATCGTCTTGTGGCCAGGACCCATGTAGCCACCCCAGACGCCGTGAATCTCACACGTCGGTCTTGCCCAGATACGCTCAAGCGTGCTGTAGCCGGCCTCGCCGAATGTCGCGCGGCTCTCGGCCGTCTCGAGCCAATGCGCATCGTCGAACGGCAGGCGCGCAATAAGGTCGCGCTCGACATCGGTGAGCGGCGCGACATCGTCGTAGAAGCCGCCGAGCGTCACGTGGTTGTTCTGGTCGTGAAGCCCCGAGAGCAGGTGCGCCATGACGGTCAACGGGTTCGGGACTGATCCGCCAAACGAGCCCGAATGCAGATCGACGTCCGGCCCGTGCAGATCGATCTGACAATCGGTCAGGCCCCGCATGCGCACGCAGGTCGTGATCACGCCGGCGGCGTATAGGCCGTTGTCGCTGACGACGATGACGTCGCAGCCAAGGCGATCGCGCCGCTCGCGAAGCAGATCGGCGAAGGCCGGCGAGCCCGACTCCTCCTCACCCTCGATGAGCAGCTTCAGATTGACCGGCGGGCTGGTGCGTCCGCTCGCCGCGAAGCTCGCGCGCAATCCGTACAGGTGGTAGAGCACCATCCCCTTGTCATCGGACGCTCCTCGACCGAGCAACCGGTCGCCGTCCGGCCCTGGCACGACGGCCGGCTCGAATGGCGCGAAACTCCAGCTCTCGACCGGGTCGACGGGTTGCACATCGTGATGGCCGTAGACCACGACGGTCGGTGCGTTCGGATTGTCACTGGGCCATTCCGCAAATACCGTCGGCGCGCCATCGCTGGCTGGCCAGATCTCGACGGTCGGAAACCCGGTCACTCGGGCGGCATCGGCAAACCACTCCGCCGAGCGTTCGACGTCGCCTCGTCGCTGCGGGTCGGTCCAGACCGACGGAATGCGAATCCAGTCCGACAACTGCGCGACGAACTCTTCCTTGTGTGTCTCGAGGAAGGCCCTGACGGCGTCGCGCCGCGCATCATCAACCGCCGAGGCGGAAATTTCGCTCATGCCAAGACTCTAGGCGGGGACCCGTAGCGCCCTAGGCGGGGACCGAGCGCAGTAGTTCGACGAGGCCTTCGCGGTCGAGCAGGTCACTCGGCGCGACCGTTGCGCCATCGCGCAAGTAGCAGAACACGGCGCGGACATTGGCAAGATCGGTGCCGGTCAGATCGGCCCACGCCAAGCGGTAGGCCGCGAGTTGGATGGCGGCCGCGCGTCCGTCAGCGCCGGCGGGCCGTCGTCCGGTCTTCCAGTCGACAACGGTGCAGCCGCCGTCAGTGTCGCGGAACACGGCGTCCATGCGGCCGCGCACGACGATGTCGTCGATGACGAGCTCGAACGGCACCTCGACCTCGACCGGGTCGCGATCGGCCCACGAAGTCTTGAGGAAGGACTGCTGGAGTTGGTGCAGGTCGGCGTCGGGCGCCGCATCGGCGTCGGCCGAACCTGGCACCTCATCGAGGTCAAGCAGGCGCGGTGATGAGAAGCGCTGCTCGAGCCATAGGTGGAACGCGGTGCCGCGGCGGGCGAGCGGTGCGGGCGCGGCCGGCAGCGGTCGGCGGAGCTGACGCGCAAGCTCATCGGGGTCGCGTCGCAAGGTGACGAGTTGACTGACCGACAGCTGCCTTGGCAGCTCGACGTCGAGCCTGGCGCGTTGCTTGCGCGCCGCGCGCTCGGAAAGCAGCACCTCGACGTCGCGACTCCACTCGTCGGTCGCGCTCGTTAGGGCGATCGCCCCGTCGAGGGTGCCGAGTTCGACGGCCATCAACTCGACCAGTTCAGCCGCAGCCTCGACGGCCGGACGGCGGACGGCCAACGGGTCGAGCGGCCAGCTCGCAGTCGCCGGCCCGAGCTCGTGCATCGGGTTCGGCGTGCCATCAGCGGGCAACTCTGTCCAGCAGTCGACCTCGCCGCCGCCGGCCTCGCAGACGTCGTGCACGGCAGCCAGGAACTCACTGACGTCACGCGGCTTTTGGGTGTCGTCCCACCGGTAGCCGGTGCAGATCAACATGCTGCGCGCTCGGGTGACGGCCACGTACGCGAGCCGTCGTTCCTCACGCAGCAGATGTGCCTTCGCTGATTCGGCGAAATCTTTGATCGCCTCAACGGCCTCCATCTGGTGGATATGGCCTTCGAGACGCGCCACCGGCAGGCCGTCGCGGTCTCCGCGCAATGGCCACGGGAGCGACCCGCGCTGGGTGAGCCAACCTCTGACATCGGCGGGACGCACACCAGGAAAGAGGTTGTCGACGAGACCGGGCACGCACACGACGTCCCACTCGAGGCCCTTTGATGCATGAACAGTGAGCAGTTGCACGCGGTCGCGGCGCACGTCGGCACCTTGACGCAGTTCGGGCAGCGTCGACTCGGGTTCGTCCGGACGGTCGAGGCCGCGCTCCTCAACAGCGGCGGCGTCGAGGTAGTCGAGGAAGGCCGCCACGCTGACGTCGTCGCCGCCTGCTGCAAACTCCGCAGCGACGTCGATCAAGCGGTCAAGATTGGCCCGCGACGCGCTGAGGTCGCCGCCGCGTGCGAGAACCTCGACATCGAGCCCCGTTGTCGCCACAACGTCGGCGACCAGGTCGGGCAACGGTTGCCCGAGCCGTGATCGCAGCGCCCGCAACTCGGCGGCCAATGTGACCAACCGTTGGTGGCCCGTCGCCGACAGACCCGTCGGCGTGAACTTGCCGGGTGCAGGCAGCGCGTCGAGCGCATCGATGATGCTGCGGTCGTCGATATCGTCGGGATCCGGCTCAACAGCAGTGGCCTCGACCGCCGTGATGTCGGGAGGCGTGACGTCGGCGGGGTTCGCTTCGCCCGCGGCGCTCGCGTCCGCAACGAGGGCGTCGCGCGAGGGCGTACGCGCCAAGTGGCGCGCCCACCTGCTCAGTGCGGCAAGGTCACGACCGCCGATACGCCACCGCGCACCCGTCAGCAGCCGCATCAGCGCGTCGCCGCGTGCGGGGTCGACCATCACCCGCAAGGTGGCGACCACGTCGACGACTTCTGGCTCGAGTAGCAGACCACCGACGCCGACGATCTCGATCGGCACGCCGCGTGCGCGCAGCGCAGCCTCGATGCGTGGCAACTGCTTCCAGGCTCGCACGAGCACGGCGATGCTGCTGGTCGGTTCGCCCGCGGCCCGCCTCTCGTGGTCTGCCCGCCACAGCGCCGCGATCTGGTCCCCGACCGCTTTCGCCTCGTCGTCGACTGTCGGGTAGAGCCCGCATCGCACGACGCCGTCACCTGCCGCAGTGCGCGCACCCAGTTCCGGCGTCGAGACGCGACCGTCACGCAGCGGCTCCGCGATGGCGTTCGCAACGTCAAGAACGCTGCGCTCATTGCGGAAACTCGTGCTCAGCGTCAGCACGGACGCCGGCTTGTCGGCGTCCGGGAATTGCTGCGGAAAGGCGACCAGCGTGCCCTGGCTTGCGCCACGCCAGCCGTAAATCGCCTGTGACGGATCGCCGACCGCTGTGAGCAACGGCGCTGCGTCGAGGCCCTCGTGAAAGGCGCCGAACAGCGCACGCAGGAACACCAGTTGGGCGTGGCTGGTGTCTTGGTATTCGTCGAGCAGCACGGCACGGTAGGTCGACCGCTCGGTCGCCGCAACCACTGGAAACAGCTCGGCAAGGTCGGCTGCCAGTGACATTTGATCGGCGAAGTCGAGACACTCGTGGCGGCGCTTCGCCTCGTCGTACGCCGCCACGATCGGCAGTAGCTGGCATCGTGCGGCAAGCGCTCGGGCCACTCCGACGATGTCGTCATGGAAGTCTTTCGTTGTTCGCTGCGTCGCCGCCTTAGGCAGGGCGGTGAGCACGCCGTGCAAGCTGGTGCAGTAGTCGCGCAACTGCTGGCTCGTCACACGATGTTGCGCGAGACCCTCGGCCAGAGCGCGGACGTCGTTGGTCACCGTCATCGGCGAAACCAGGACCTCGGTCATCGGCCCGTCGTAGGCGTCGACAACCCGACGCGCGTACTGCCACGCAACGGTTTGCGGGATCAACCGCTGTCCGGGCTCGCGGCCGATGCGTAGCGCGTTCTCGGCGACGATCCGGCCGGCATACGCGTCGTACGTCGAGATTGTCGGATCGGCCGCGCTGATCACCTCGGCGTCGACCAGCCCGCGCGCGGCAAGTTGGCCCAGACGTCGGCGAACTCGAGCCGCAAGTTCGGCGGCCGCCTTGCGCGTGAAGGTGAGTCCCAGTACCTGATCTGGTCGCACGAGGCCGTTGGCTACCAACCACACGACGCGGCCAGCCATGGTTTCTGTCTTGCCAGAGCCGGCACCCGCAACGACAAGGCACGACTGCGCCGTCGATTCGATGACCGCGGTCTGCTCGGCGGTGGGTGGATCCTGCTCGAGAGCGCGCGCGATCTGCACAGCTGTATAACGGACCGTCACGCGGTCACCTGCCGACCTTCGTCGCGCACCGGACATGATGTGCGCACCGGACATGACCTGCACATGTCGTTGTCGATCGCGTTGAAGATGCTGCCCGCCATGCCCTGCGCCGACCGCTCGACCATGTCGAGGGCCCACTTTGGATCAGCGCTATCGGCCAACGGGTTTTGGCGTTGCATCGTGAAGCTTTGGGTGTCTCGACCGAGTTGAACGAGCTCCGCGCCGCCCGACGCCGTGCGTCCGTCGGTGATGTCCACAAAGCCGCCGTGCTCGACTGCGAGCTGATAGGCGCCGAGCTGCGCGTTCGTCTGGAGCTCGTCCTTCTTCGGCTGACCTTTCCCGGTCTTCAGATCGACGACGAACAACCGCCCCTCGTCGTCGCGCTCGAGGCGATCGACCTGGCCCTTCAACACTGCGCGGCCGATCGTGACCTCGAAGTCCTGCTCAGCTGCGACGCAAACGCGGGTGTTGGTGCGCAGCCACTCGGCCAGCTTCCGCACCATCTCGGCAGCGCGCTCGCGCTGCC
>Ga0208717_1000390_pt1 | contig 15222 bp, 11 predicted proteins | sample NGESurF53shallow_FD_184489 | JGI IMG/M metagenome (GOLD analysis project Ga0208717, IMG submission 184489) | Arctic peat soil microbial communities from Barrow, Alaska - NGEE Surface sample F53-3 shallow (SPAdes) | ecosystem: Environmental > Terrestrial > Soil > Wetlands > Peat ... | reverse complement strand
ACGACAGCTCCACATCGAGCTCATCCGGGGTCATGAACCGTCCCGCAGCGCCCCCCAGGAGCACGGCGCGGAGCGGGCGCCCGTCGATCACGCCGCCGGCCATCTCCAGCAGGCCGCGCAGGCTGGTGCCCATCGGAACCTCGTACAGACCCGGTCTCGCCACCCGGCCACTGAGGCAGAACAGCCGCGTACCGGTGGAGTCGGCGGTGCCGATGTCCGCGTACGCCAGGCCGCCCCCCAGCACGATGTCCAGGACATTGATCAGCGTCTCCACGTTGTTGACGACCGTCGGGCGCCGGAACAGGCCCGAGTCCACGGGGAACGGCGGCTTGTTGCGCGGTTCGCCCCGGTAGCCCTCGATGGAGTTAAACAGGGCGGTCTCCTCGCCGCAGATGTAGGCACCGGCGCCCTTGCGCAGCTCGATGTCGAAGTTGCACTCGGTGCCGAGGATCCCCTGGCCCAGATAGCCCCGGGCGCGCGCCTGGACGATCGCCTCGACCAGCCGGTCCCACGCCACCGGGTACTCACCGCGCAGGTACAGATAACCGTGCTCGCAGCCGGTGGCGAAGCCGGCCACGGTCATCGCCTCGATCACCGCGAACGGATCGTCCTCCAGGATGATCCGGTCCTTGAACGTGCCGGGCTCGGACTCATCGGCGTTGCAGACCAGGTAGTGGGGCCGCCGGGGGTTGCGGGCCACCGCCTCCCACTTGCGCCCGGTCGGGAAGGCCGCTCCGCCGCGGCCCAGGAGCCGAGCGTCGGTGACCTCACGCAGCACGCCGGCGGGCCCGAGGTCAAACGCCGCCCGCAGCGCCCCGTAGCCGCCGTGCGACCGGTAGCTGTCAATGCTGTGCGGATCCGCGTGGCCGATCCGGCGCAACAGGCGCAGCCCGCTCTGGCCGGCCTGCGGCACAGCCGGCGGCGGTGGCTGCGGAACCTCCCCGCCCGCCATCACGGCGGTCAGGTCGTCGGCCGTGGCGGGCGCCAGCGAGTCCTCCCGGGGCTCCTCGCCGGCGACGGTGATCATGGCGGCGGGGGCGCGCTCGCACAGGCCCAGGCACGGGCTCTCCAGCCAGATGGCGTTGCCGTTGCCCCGGTGCGCGCCCGCCGGGCCGACCCGCTGCTCCAGCTCGGCGCACAGCTCTGGCGCGCCGCCGGCCTGGCAGGCCAGGTCGGTGCAGATATGGGCCACAACCGGCGGCTGAGGCGCCAGCGAGAACAGCGCGTAGAAGCTGGCGACCCCGTGGGCCTCGGCCGGGGGAATCGTCAGCCGCCGGCAGACGTAGTCAAGCGCAGCGGGGCTGATCCAGCCGGCGCGCGCCTGGACCGCGTGCAGGACCGGCAGCAGCAGGTGGCGCTGATCGCGCGCCGCATGCCCGCCGTGGGCCACGTGGTCGTCACGGGCGCTTGCGTCGGTGCCCCCCTCCCACGCGCTCTGCGGTGGCCCCAGCACCGCGTCGACCGCCGCGCGCTCGGCGTCACTGGGGGCGACTTCCTGCAGGACAAGGTCCATCAGTCGCTCCCGGCCAGGATCGCGGTGGCGGCCTCGTCCGGCAGCGTGTCGCCGTCGGTCAATGGCTGCACCCGGATCGCGCTCGCCTTGAACTCCGCGGTCCCGGACCTGGGGTCGGTGGCATTGATCGTCAGCACGTTGGTCTCCACGTCGTCGGGGAAGTGCAGGGTCATGAACGCCAGCCCGCGTCGCAGCGAGCGCTGGATTCGCACCGGCGCGGTGATCGATCCGCGCCGGGAGCTGATCCGTGCCCGCTGCCCGTTGCTCAATCCCAGCTGCTCGGCGTCGGCCACCGACAGCTCAAGCTCCCCAGAACGGCGCAGGGGCGAGGTGTAGCCCCCGGACTGAACTCCGGTGTTGAAGGAATCCAATCGCCGTCCGGTGGTCAGCAGCAGGGGGAACTCATCAGACAGCTCGTCGACCGGCGGATCGTCCTCCACCACATTGAACGGGACCGGATCACGCACGTAGGGGTCATCCCAGAGCCATCCGTGCAGGAACGACTCGCCCTCGTGCTGCTCGTCCCAGCAGGGCCACTGGATGCCGCCGAGCTCCTCCAGCCGGGCGTAGCTCATGCCGGCATGGTTGGGCGCCAGCGAGCGCAGCTCGTTCCAGATGTCCTCCGGCGACGGGTGGCCCCACTCGTGGCCGAGCCGGCGCGCCAGGTCGAACATGATTTCCAGGTCGTCGCGGGCCTGACCGGGCGGCGTCAGCGCCGACCGCACGCGCTGCACCCGGCGCTCCGAGTTGGTGACCGTTCCCTCCGATTCACACCAGCTCGCCGCGGCCGGCAGCACCACGTCGGCCAGCTCCGCCGTCGCGGTCCGGAAGATGTCCTGCACGACCAGATGGTCCAGGCCCTCAAACAGCTCCCGCACGTGACCGGAGTCGGCGTCTGACTGCAGCGGGTTCTCCCCCAGCACATACAGCGTTGTCAGCTCGCCGCGCCCCATGGCATCGAGCATCTCGGACATGTGCCAGCCGTACTCCGGCCTGATCGGGGCGCCCCAGGCGCGCTCGAACCGCGCACGGGCCTCATCGTCCTTCGCCATGTCCTGGAAGCCGGGAAGCCGGTTGGGGATGGCCCCCATGTCGCCGCCGCCCTGCACGTTGTTCTGGCCGCGCACCGGGTTGACGCCGGATCCGTAGCGGCCCACATGACCGCACAGCAACGCCAGATTGATCAGGGCGAACACGTTGTCGACCGCGTTGTGGTGCTCGGTGATCCCGAGCGTCCAGCAGATCTGCGCGCGATCGGCGCGGCCATAGGCGTGGGCGACGTCGCGGATCACGTCGGCCGGCACCCCGGTCACCTGCTCGGCGTGATCCAGCGTGTAGCGCTCCACCCCGGCGGCGAAGGCGTCAAAGCCGGTGGTGGCGCGGTCAATGAACTCACGGTTGGCCAGGCCGGCATGGATGATCTCGCGCGCCATCGCGTTGGCCAACGCGATATCGGTTCCGACGTTGAGCCCGAGCCAGGTGTCGGCCCACTGGGCCGAGGTCGTGCGGCGGGGGTCGACGACGTGCAGCGACGCGCCGCCGTGCACCGCCTTGAGCACGTGGTGAAAGAAGATGGGATGCGCTTCGCGGGCGTTTGAGCCCCACAGCAGGATAACGTCGGTGTCCTGCATCTCCAGATATGAGCTGGTGCCGCCACCAGCGCCAAATACCGTCGCCAGACCGACGACGCTAGGAGCGTGTCAGGTTCGGTTACACGAGTCGATGTTGTTGGTGCCGATGGCCACGCGGGTGAACTTCTGGGCGATGAAGTTGACCTCGTTGGTCGCCTTGGAGCAACTGAACATCCCGAACGTGTCCGGGCCGCGGCGGTCGACGGCGGCGCGGAAGCCACCGGCGGCCCGGTCAAGCGCCTCGCTCCAGCCGGCCGGCCGCAGCTTCCCGTTCTCACGGACGAGCGGCTCTGTCAGACGGGTGTATCTCATGGGACTGGTCCTTTCGATCGCGATACGTTCCCGGAGGAATCGTACTGTTTTGGATTGACTCGATACAGCCGCCCCGCCGCGCCGCCGATCGGCGGCGGGACGTCGATGTGCGGTGCTCGCCGACGTCCTCGGCGCCGTCCATCCGCCGCTGCACCGAGACGTTGGGCGCCGCTCCGACGGCATGGGTCACGGCCAGTGCCTCGCGCATCATCGTCGCCAGCAGCTGCCGGCCCCAGCAACGGGCCGGCGGCGGGGTAGCAGTTGGCCTTGAGCCCGAGGAACACGAGGTCGACGGGGCCGACCTCCGCCGGGTTGTCGGTGGCGGGCGGATGGGCTTCGAAGTCACCGCGGGGGGACTTGACCCGGATCCCGTCACGTCGGAGGGCGGCCAGATTCTCCCCGCGGGCGATCAGCTGCACATCAGCCCCGCCACGGGCCAGTGCCGCCCCGACGTACGCGCCAATCGCCCCGGCGCCGAGGACCGCGATCCTCACCCGCCGACCTCCCGGCCGCGCCAACGATTTGGACGCATGTCGCTCACCTTCAACCACTCCCTCGGCTAGCTGGGATACACAATACTGAGTGCCAGATGCTTGTCAAACCGCCGGGGAGCGCCCGGGGACCTGGTTCCCTGCCGGCGCTGGTGCGTCTACCCGGCGGCCTCACCGCCATCGATCAAGCCGGCGATGCGGGCCCAGCGGTACTTCGCCGCCAGAACCTCAACCGGAAGCTCGGTGGTGTACGGGAACGCCGGGATCCCGTGCTCGAACAGATACTCAGAGGCCTGCTCCACCTCCACGTCGCCCGCCAGCGACGCGACGATCGGCTTCTGGATCCCCTGCCCGCGCAGCTCGTCGACCATTTCGCTCACGACCTTGGCGAACACCATCGGCGGGGTGACGATCGTGTGCCAGTACCCCAGGACCAGTGCGTCGATCCGATCGTCGGTGAGGCCAAGCTTGATCGTGTTGGCGTAGGTCTCCGGCGGCTCGCCGCCGGTGATGTCGACCGGGTTGCCGGCGGCGCCGAACGGCGGGATGAACTTCATGAACGCCTCGTTGAGGTCGTCGGGCATCTGCATCAGGTGCAGGCCGTTGCTGTAGCAGGCGTCCGACAGCAGCACCCCTGACCCCCCCGCGCCGGTGATGATCACCACGTTCTCGCCGCCGGGCGTGGGCAGGATCGGCAGGCAGCGCGCGAACTGCAGCAGCTCGGCCAGGCCCTTGGCGCGGACCACGCCGGCCTGGCGCAGGATGTCGTCGTAGACCTTGTCGTCGCCGGCCAGCGCCGCCGTGTGCGATGCCGCGGCCTTGGTACCCGCCGGCGTGGCGCCGGCCTTGAGCACCACGATCGGCTTGCGCTTGGACACCCGCTGGGCGACCTCCACGAACGCCCGGCCGTCCTTGAGGTCCTCCATGTGCAGCGCCACGCAATTGGTGGCTTCGTCCTGCTCGAAGAACGTCAGCAGGTCGTCCTCGTCAATGTCGGCCTTGTTGCCCAGGCCGACGATCGCCGACACGCCAAGCTTGCTCGAGCGGCTGAAGCCGAGGATCGCCATCCCGATCCCGCCACTCTGCGAGGCCAGCGCGACCGGTCCCTTGAGGTCATACGGAGTGGTGAAGGCCGCGCTCATGCTGCCGGGCGTGTAGTAGACGCCGTAGATGTTGGGTCCCACGAACCGGACGCCGTGCTCGCTCGCGGCCTGGACCAGCTCGCGCTGCAACTCCACCTCTCCGGTCTCCGCGAAGCCGGACGGGATCAGGACCGCGGCCGGAATCCCCTTGGCGCCCACCTTGGCGATCGTCGGGACCACCAGCTTGGCCGGGATGCAGAACACCGCCACGTCGATCCCGTCGGGGAGATCGTCGACGTCGGCGTAGGCCTGCTTGCCGAGGATCTCACCGGCCTTCGGGTTGACGGGATAGATCTCGCCGGGGAACCCGCCGTCGACCAGGTTGCGCATCACCGAGTTGCCGATCTTGCCCGTCTGATCCGACGCTCCGATCACGGCGATGGCCCGTGGGCGCATCAGGTGGTTCATCGTCTCCAGGATCTGCTCCTGGCTGTAGCGGGCCGGCTTGTCGGCGGCGGGCTCAAACGACACCAGCAGCCGCGCGTCCACCGCGATGGCACCGGTCTCGGTGACAAGCACCGGATTGAGGTCCACCTCGGTGATCTCCGGGAAGTCGGTGACCAGCTGGGACACCCGCTGGATCATCTGGGCCAGTGCCCGGCGGTCACTCGGCGGTGCGCCGCGGACCCCATCCAGCACCGCGGCGGCGCGGATCGAGCCGGTCATGGAGTGGGCCTCGTCAAACGTAGTGGGGGCCAGGCGGAAGGTGACATCGCGCAGCACCTCGACCAGCACGCCGCCGAGACCGAAGGTCATCACCGGCCCGAAGGTCGGATCAGTGATCGCACCGATCAGCACCTCGGTTCCGGACCCGAGCATCTGCTGAACCTGCACCCCGGTGAGCTCGGCGCTCGGGTCGTAGTCCCGGGCGTTGGTGATGATCGTGTCGTAGCCGGCCGAAACGTCGTCCGCCGAGGCCACGCCGACGAGCACGCCCTTGGCCTCGGTCTTGTGCAGGATCTCCGGCGAGACGATCTTGAGGACCACCGGGTAGCCGATCTGCTCGGCAATGGCGACGGCCTCCTCGGCGCTGGTGGCCAGGCCCTCTTGCGGTACGGCGATCCCGTAGGCGTCGCAGACCCGCTTGGCCTCGGGAGCACTCAGCGCCGCGCGCCCGTCCGCCCGGACCGTCTCCAGCACCTCGCGAACCGTGGCCTGATCGGGGATCTCGGTGGACCGCTCCTGTGTCGCCGTTGCGTTCATGACTCTCCTCGACGTGTCGTGGTCTCGTCCGCGGGCACAGTCGCTAGGCGACATCCACAGCGGACAGCCGCTGGGGGTGGGCGGGGTCCGGGTCCTCGTGCAGCTCCCGCAGGACCTCCTCGTTGTGCTCGCCCAGCAGCGGCGAGCGCGTGATCTCCACCGGCGAATCGGACAACTTGAACGGGCACCCGACGGTCTTGAACGTGCCGCGCTCGGGGTGCTCGACCTCGACGATCATGCCGTTGGCGGCGAAGTCCGGATCCTCGAGCAGCTCCCGCGTGTCGAGCACTGGGCCGCACGGCACGTTGATCGCGTTGAGCTCGCGGAAGGCATCCCACTTATCGCGCGTCATGGTCCACTCCTCGACCATCCCGAAGATCTCCCACAGGTGACCGAGCCGCTTCTCCGGCGTGTCGTACTCCGGGTGGTTGACGAGCTCCTCGCGCCCGATCTTGGTCATCAGCGGCTCCCACACCCGAGGCTGGATGACCAGGTAGAGCCAGTCGTTCGGGCCGCCGCCCTGGCAGCGAACCGCCCAGCCCGGCTGACCGCCACCGGAGGCGTTGCCGGACCGCGGCACGGCATCGCCGAACGAGGTATTGGGGTATTCGCCCAGCGGCCCGTGCTCGAGGCGTTGCTGATCGCGCAGCTTGACCCGGCAGAGGTTGAGGATCCCGTCGCGCATGGCGATCGTGACGCGCTGCCCACGTCCGCTGTGCGTGCGCTGGTAGAGCGCCGCACAGATGGCCCCGAACAGGTGGACCGCATTGCCCGAATCGCCGATCTGGGCGCCGGTGACGATCGGCGGCCCGTCATCGAAGCCGGTCGTGCTCATCGCGCCTCCGGTCGCCTGGGCGATCGGCTCGTAGGCCTTGGCATGCTCGAGCACACCCGGCCCAAAGCCCTTCAGCGAGGCGAAGATCAGCTTCGGGTTGATCTCCTGGACCGCTTCCCAGGTGAAGCCCATGCGGTCCAGCGCGCCTGGAGCGAAGTTCTCAACCAGCACGTCGGCGCCGCGCAGCAGCTGCTTGAAGGTCTCCTTGCCCTCGTCGCGCTTGAGGTCGAGCGTGACACTTCGCTTGTTGCAGTTCAGCATCGTGAAGTACAAGCTGTCGACGTCAGGAATGTCGCGCAGCTGCTGCCGGGTGACATCCCCCTTCGGCGACTCGATCTTGATCACGTCGGCACCCATCCAGGCCAGCAGCTGTGTGCACACCGGCCCGGCCTGGACGTGGGTCATGTCGACCACCCGCACGCCTTCGAGGGCTTTGCTCATGTCGCTCTGTCTCTCCCGTCTACTTGTACATCGTCTGATTCATGGTTCCCGGTGCAAACGCGTTCTGATCGATCCACACGTTGATCAGCGCCGGCTTGCCGGACTCCCGAGCCCGCTCCAGAGCGGGACGGATCTGGTCGGGCTGTGAGACCTCCTCGCCGTAACCGCCGAGGATCTGGGCGAACTTGTCATAGGGCACGTCGCCGAGCTTGTTGCCGACATCGCCGCGCTCCTCCCCGTACTTCTGGATCTGGCCGTAGCGGATCTGGTTCATGTAGGAGTTGTTGCCGATGACTCCGATGAACGGGAGGTTGAAGCGGACCATCGTCTCGAAGTCCCAACCGGTGAGGCTGAAGGCGCCATCCCCGAACAGGCCGAGCACCTCCAGGTCCGGGCGCGCGACCTTGGCCGCAATCGCAAACGGGGTGCCGACCCCGAGCGTCCCCAGCGGGCCCGGGTCCATCCACAGGCCGGGCCCCCGGGGCTGCACGACGCCGCCGGAGAAGGTGACGACGTCGCCGCCGTCGCCGATGAACAGCGTGTTGTCGGTGAGGAACTGGTTCAGCTCGTGAGCCAGCCGGAGGGGATGAATCGGCGCGGTGTCGCGCATCAGCTTCGGCAGGCGCTCCTCCTGCATGCGCTGCTCCTCGGCGCGCAGTGACTTCATCCAGGGCTCGCGACTGGCGGCACCCTTGTCGCCCCGTCCCGACGCCGCCTCGCTGACGGCGCCCAGGATCGCGCCGACGTCACCGACGAGTCCCAGCGAGACGTCCCGGTTCTTGCCGACCGTGCGGTAGTCCAGATCGATCTGGACGACCGTCGCCTCCTGGGAGAGGCGCTTGCCGTAGCCCATGCGGAAGTCGAACGGGGTCCCGACGATGACGATCACGTCGGCGTTGTTGAACGCGTGGCGCCGGGTCTGGTGGAAGTGATGGGGATCGCCGGGCGGGAGCGAGCCCCGGGCGGCACCGTTCATGAACGCGGGGATGTTCAATGTCCGGACCAGCTCGGCGGCGGCGTCCGCGCCCCGGCACGTCCACACCTGGCTGCCCAGCAGGATGCACGGCCGCTCGGCCTTGACCAGGATGTCGGCCAGGCGGTCGATGTCGTTGGGATCGCCCGTGCTCTTGGTCGAGGCGCGGTAATGACCGGCCTGCGGGAGGACCGCGCGCTCCAGCGGAACGTGCGCGTCGAGGATGTCGCGGCCGATCTCCAAGAAGGCGGGCCCGGGGGCTCCGGCGAGCGACTCGCGAAACGCCATCGACACCATGTCCGCCACGCGCTCGGTCGTCAGCACGCTGGAGGCGAACTTGGTGATGGGGCGCATCATCTCGACGTGGGGCAGGTCCTGCAGCGAGCCCATCCGGTGCTGGTTCAGCGCGCCCTGGCCGCCGATCAGCAGCATCGGGCTCTCCGCGCGCAGCGCGTTGGCGACGCCGGTGATCGCGTCGGTGGTGCCCGGGCCGGCGGTGACCACCGCGCAGCCGGGACGGCCGGTCACGCGGGCGTATCCGTCGGCGGCGTGGGCCGCCACCTGCTCGTGGCGAACATCGATGACCTGGATGCCCTCGTCGATGCACCCGTCGTAGATGTCGATGATGTGGCCGCCACACAGCGTGAAGATCGCCTCGATCCCCTCGGCCTTCAACGCCTTGGCGACGAGGTGGCCCCCGGAGATCGTCTCCGGCTCGACGCCCTTCGCGCCGGACGGCACCTCTTGCTGCTTATTGGTCGCCGTGGCTGTCACGTCGCCGCTCCTTCCATTTCGGATCGCATTACTTCCGGGATTGCTTGTGGGGCCTCAGGGCACCACGATCAGACGGACTTGCGTCAATCGAGCATCCAGCTGCGTTGCACATGGCGTGCCAGGTTCAGGGCGTGCTCGCGGACCAACCGCTCGGCGACCTCGGCCTCGCGCGTTCGCAGGGCTTCGATGATCTGGAAGTGATCGACGATCGAGCGCTCGGCGCGGTCGGCCTCGCCGATGGTGTGGCGACGGATGGCGCGCACATGCACGAGCAGGCGGTCGGCCATGTCGGCGATCAACTGCGAATGCCCCAGTTCGAGGATCCGCTGATGAAACCGCAGATTGGCCGCCGAGTATTCGTCCAGATGGGAGCGCAGCTCTCCCTCCTCGAACTTGGCGAACAGCGTGCGCAGGCTGGCGAACTGCTCGTCGTCCGCCCGCTCGCAGGCGAGCCGCGCGGCCATGCTCTCCAGCGCCGCCCAGGCGATGATCGTCTCGACGATCTCCGCCTTGCTCTTGCGCACCACCCGCACCCCGCGGCGCGGGATGATCTCGACCAGGCCCTCGTGCTGGAGCCGGGACAGCGCCTCGCGCACGGGTGTCCGACTCACGCCGAGCTCGGCCGCCAGACGCTTCTCGTCGAGCCGTAGGTCGGCATTCGGGTCATAGGCATCCATCGCGAGAATCGCGTGGCGGAGGGCGACGTAGGCGTGCTGCGCGACGCTGCCGATCCCGGCCAGGGCGGGAACTTCCAGCCTGCCCGTGAGCTGTTCGGGGATCAAAACGTCCGGATGTGTCATCGCGGCCGTCACCGTGGGATACACAATAACCAATGCCACATGCCTGTCAAGTTGATACCTGCGGCGACCGGCGGCGAGACGACCCCAGGATCGGTGGATCCGGGCTCAGCGCTCGGGAGGCCGCGCCGGCAGCCGGAGCACCCGGCTGTCGTCCTCGAGCCGGCGCGTCACCCGGGCCGCGTCGAGATGCTCGAGCAGCGCCTGCGCGTACTTCCGGGACGTCCCCAGCTCGTCACGCAGACGCGAGAGGGTGATGCTTCCCTCAGCGATCGCGACTCGCTCCACGACCGCGCGCACCCGGGCGATCGATTCGGGATGGGCGTGCATCGAGCGCCCGATCCGCACCGCCTGCCCGGCAGCGCGGAGCGCCGCGAGATGCCGCGCGTCGTCGCCGAGCTCAACCTCGGTGGGCGGCTCGTGCCCGGCAGCCCGCAACCGCTCGGCCAGCCTGAGCGCCGCGGGGTCAAGCGGAGCGGGCTCGGGCGCCTTGGGCCGCGGATCGCCGCCGGCGGCCCCCGGCGCCGCAGCGGCCGCCGGCACGGCTCGATCGCGCCCCCCCGCCGCGGCGCGAGTGATCACTCCCCCTCCGATCGTGCCCGGCGGGCTGATCCGGCGCAGCACCACGCGATCGCCGTCGGCGGCGATCAACGGCCGCTCGGCCCGCAGCTGCCAGATCGTCTCGTCCAGCGCCACCGCACGCGCCGCCGTCGAGCGGGTGCCGTGGTGCAGTTGCACTCGCTCGCGGTCCGCGAGCGGCTCATGCAGGGCCAGCTCCACCTCGATCCGGTAGGTGGCCGCTGCCTCACTCCCGGCGCCGAGCAGGACGTGACCTCGGGTCACCGCCTGGCGCTCGATCCCCGCCAGGTTCAACGCCACGCGCTGCCCCGCCTCCGCCTGGTTGACGTGTCGACCGTGGACGTGCACGCCACGGACCCGAACCTGCCGATCCGCGGGCAGCAATCTCAGCCGCTCCCCGCCCGTGACCGTCCCCTGCCACAACGTCCCGGTGACGACGGTGCCGGCCCCCTGCATCGTGAACACTCGGTCGATGTGCAGAACCACCGGGCGCCCCGTCGCCGCCCGGGACGTAGCGCCCGCGGCGACTCGCTCCAGCGCGGCCGCGACCTGCGCCACGCCGGCGCCGGTGCGAGCCGAGCAGGCGACGACCTCGGCGCCGGGCAGCAGTTCGGTGGCCGCTCGCACGGCCGGGGCGGGGTCGGCGAGGTCTGACTTGGTGACCGCCACAACGCCTCGCTGCACGCCGAGCGCGTCGAGCACCCGGATGTGCTCAAGGGTCTGCGGCATCACGCCGTCGTCGGCAGCGAGCACCAGCAGGAACAGGTCGATCCCGGTCGCGCCGGAGACCATCACGCGGATCAGGCGCTCGTGGCCGGGCATGTCGACCAGCGACAGCATCCGGCCGCCGGGCAGCCGCAGCGGCGCGAAGCCAAGCGCGATCGTGATCCCCCGCGCCTTCTCCTCCGGCAACCGATCGGTGTCGACGCCGGTCAGCGCCTTCACCAGTGCGGTCTTACCGTGGTCAATGTGACCGGCGGTCCCCACCGTCAACGGGAGGGACGGCGCTCCCGTCACGATCTCCCCGCCGGTCTGCTCCGCCAGCCGATCGACGGACGGGAGGTCACCCGGGCCCGGCCCGGCCGGTGGATGTCCGTCCGGGACGCGGTTACTCATCTGCCGGCTACGGAGCGACGAAGGAGTCGAACCTTCCCACCGTGGGATCGCCACGGTTCTCCGGCTTTGAAGGCCGGTTGGGGCACCGGCCCCGGCCGCTCCGAGCGGCGACTATAGAAGCCGGACTGCACCCGGCGGGCCCTCCACCATCCGCCCGATCGGCACGCCGTCGAATTCGTCCGCGCGTTCGGGCGGGAGCGCCACCAGGAGGCCGCCGGAAGTGGTCGGATCGCCGGCGAGCCGCCGACGGGCCTCGCTCACGTCCGCAGCGAAGACGGTGAACCCCTCGGCGTACTCCAGGTTGCGCCGGCCGCCGCCGGACACGCCGCTGCCGTCGCCCAGCACCTCGAGCGCCCGCGGCAGCACCGGGAGGTCGGCGGCGTTAACCTCCGCCGTGAGACCGCTTTCCCGCGCCAGGCCGTGCACGTGGCCCAGCAGGCCGAAACCGGTCACGTCCGTCGCCGCGTGGGCGCCGGCGGCGACCGCCTGCCGGCCGGCAGTGGCGTTGAGCATCACCATCGTCTCGACGGCCACGGCGAGATCCGCATCGCTGACCTCGCCGCGCTTGCGCGCCGTGGTGAGCGCGCCCACTCCCAGCGGCTTGCTCAGCAGCAGCACGTCGCCCGGTTCCGCGCCGGCGTTGGTCAGCATCCTGGACGGGTCCACCGTCCCGGTGACGGCGAGCCCGTACTTCGGCTCGGGGTCATCGATCGAGTGTCCCCCGACGATCACGCAGCCGGCCTGCGCCATGGCCGCCTGTCCACCTTCGAGGATCTGGCGCAGGACCTCGGCTCCCAGCCGCGCCAGCGGAAACGCAACCAGGTTGAGCGCCGTCACCGGCTGTCCCCCCATCGCGTACACGTCGGAGAGCGCATTGACGGCGGCGATTCGCCCGAAGTCATACGGATCGTCGACGATCGGCGTGAAGAAGTCCACGGTCTGCACCAGCGCCAGGTCGTCCCGGAGCTGGAACACCCCCGCGTCGTCACCGCTCGCCGCCCCGACCAGGAGCCGCGGGTCGTCGCTCACGGCAAGCTGACCAAGAATCGGCAACAGGTCGGCGGCGGGCAGCTTGCAACCGCAGCCGGCGCCGTGCGACAGCGAGGTGAGCGGGATCGTTGCCACCACGCGTAGGGTACTTCCACCGACGCGCGTGCCCGGGGCAAAGGCACGGGCGCCCGTCGCTAGCCGGCCGCGGCGCGCAGGGGTGCCAACGCCGCGGTGAGCGGTGCCGTAACGTCGCCGCCGTGCCCGACGCCCCGCCCCCCGAGACGCCCATGCCGACGGCGGCAGATCTGACCGGACGCTTCAGCGGGCGCCTGGTGCGCGTCGAGCCGTTGGCGGCGGAGCACGAGCCCGGGCTGATCGCGGCGGCGGGAGACCCCGAGATGTTCGCGTGGATGCCGGTGGACATGGCGTCATCGGAGCAGGCGCTGCACGACTGGCTGGTGACCGCGTTGGATGGCGCCGCGCATGGCCGCGAGGTGCCATACGTGACCCTGGCCGCCGGCTCGGGTGAGGTGCTCGGCTCGACGCGCTTCCTCGAGCTGCGCTTCGAGCACCTGCGGGCCGAGATCGGCTGGACGTGGGTCACCCGCGGCGCGTGGGCCACCGGGGTCAACGTTGAGACCAAGCTGCTGCTGCTCGAGCACGCCTTCGAGCGGGTCGGCCTGCGACGCGTCGAGTTCAAGACTGACGCCCGCAACGAGCGCTCCCGCGGCGCGCTGGAGGCGCTCGGCGCGACGTTCGAGGGGATCCTGCGCAAGCACATGGTCGTCCGGGACGGCGGCGAGCGGGACTCGGCGTACTTCTCGGTGATCGACAGCGAATGGCCGCAGGTCAAGGCGCGCCTGCAGCGCCGCATCGACGCCCACGCCGGCTGAGGCCGGATGGGGCGCCGCCGCCCATTACGAGGCGCGAAACGCGGCGCTCGGAGCCTGGCGCCGGCGCGGCCGGAGTCGTAGTCTGCGGCGTTGTGTCCGAACGGTTCGACATCGCCATCCTGGGGGCCGGCCCCGGCGGCGAGCACGCCGCCTACGCGCTGATCGACGCCGGCTGGCGGGTGCTGCTGATCGAGCGCGAGCTGATCGGCGGCGAGTGCACCAATTGGGCGTGCATCCCTACCAAGACCCTGCTGCGCGCCACCGAGGTGCATGGAGAATCAGAGCGGACCGCCGGGACCACCGCCGCCGCTCTGAACTGGCGGGAGCTGTCTGACTACCGGGACTACATGACGTCCGCCGGCGACGACTCGGCGCGCGTGACCTCCTATGAGGAACGGGGGGCGACCGTGGTCAAGGGCGCCGGACGCGTGTCCGGTCGGGGCCGCCTGGTGGTGGACGATGTCGAGTACGAGGCCGAGCGCATCCTCATCAGCACCGGGTCCGAGCCGGTCGTCCCGCCGATCGAGGGCCTGCGCGAGGCGGGCTACTGGACCAACCGCGAGGCGACCGCGCTCACCGAGATCCCTACCAGCGCCGTGATCGTCGGCGGAGGTCCGGTCGGCATCGAGCTGGCGCAGTTCCTGCGGCGGTTCGGGGCCGACGTGGCCATCGTGCAGGGCGCGGATCGGCTCGCGGACCGCGAGGACCCGCACGTCGCCGCGATGCTGCGCCATGTGCTCGCCGGCGACGGCGTGGACGTCCGCGTCGGAGCTCAAGCGCAGCACGTCGCGCTGGACGGCGATCAGCGCGTGGTGACCCTCGACGACGGGACCGAGCTGCGGGGCGAGCGGCTGATCGTCGCCACCGGGCGTCGTCCGCGCGGCCGGGACATCGGCCTGGAAGCGATCTCCGTCGCTCCCGGCGAGCGCGGCGAGGTCCCCATCGACGACCACTGCCGGGTCGCCGATGGTGTGTGGGCGGCCGGTGACTGCACCGGGATGCTCCAGTTCACTCACGTCGCCAAGTACCAGGCGCGGGTGGCGATGGCCGACATGCAGGGACACCCGGTGGCCGCCGACTATCGCGCGATTCCGCGCGTGATCTTCACCGATCCCGAGGTCGCGGCCGTCGGGCTGACCGAGGCCCAGGCGCGCGAGGCCGGTCACGACGTCGTCACCGCCCAGGTCAACCTGCCGGGCGCGATCGCCCGGCCGTACACCTACGAGCAGAACCCGCGGGGCGAGCTCGGCGTCGTCGCCGACCGCAAGCGGCGGGTGCTGCTCGGCGCCTGGGCGGTCGCGCCGCTGGCCAGCGAGTGGATCCATCAGGCGGTGCTGGCGGTCCAGGCGGAGGTCGCGCTCGACGTCCTGCTGCAGACCGTCGCGCAGTTCCCGTCCTACTCCGAGGCGTACCTGTCGGCGCTCCAAGCGCTCGAGCTCTGATCGCTCGTCCTCACATCGCGCGAGCGGTGCACAGCAGCGTCGCCATCGGCATGGTAAACGTCTGACCGTGGGCCTGGATCGTCTCGGCGA
>Ga0208717_1000389_pt1 | contig 15224 bp, 11 predicted proteins | sample NGESurF53shallow_FD_184489 | JGI IMG/M metagenome (GOLD analysis project Ga0208717, IMG submission 184489) | Arctic peat soil microbial communities from Barrow, Alaska - NGEE Surface sample F53-3 shallow (SPAdes) | ecosystem: Environmental > Terrestrial > Soil > Wetlands > Peat ... | reverse complement strand
AGTGGGAGCAGGAAATTTAAAAGCATCGAGGATAAAAAATAAAATCTTTAAACCTTTTTTATTCGTTCTGATTTTCGTGAAATCAACATCAGGAGAAATGTACCATTGCCTGTAACGCTTAATATCTCTTCGGTCAAAAATTACCATTCCATAATTGTCGAGAGCAACATTTCCATTTTTATCAAGTACAACATTACTTCTTGCACCAAACATTCCTTCGGCTCCATAACCAAACGAAAAGGATAACCAACGCGGAAGTTTAGTATCAGGGAAAAAAGAATGAATATTTGCACTTAGCCAATAGCTCTGTGCATTATAATCTTTAATAAATCTTTCAATTTCTGTGCTGCCATAAATGTCATCGGCTCTTTTATCAAGATCCGCTTCGCCATAATTTTTTCTATGAAAAGAAAACTTAAATTTTATTCTTTGATCATCCCATGCAAATTCCTGGGCAATAAACATTCCGGAGCCTATAATATTCGCTGTAAAGTCACCGGGGCTAAAGCCATACTCAGAGGAAAAACCATCTAAAACTTCAATGATGGATTGGTAAGCAATACCACTTAATCCGCCAATCCATATTCTTTCTTTTCTCGGTAAACCTGCCCAGCGCCAGGCTTCCATACTTGCACGGCTTTCTGTATAAGCGCTGTAAGCATGCCCCACTTTATCAACCTGCAGCCATTCCGCATCATCATTAAAAAAGTGAAAACCTGATCTTGGATATTTTGCATACCATTCTGCATTTAACCCTACCAGTAATGCGCCGTAAGCAACTACATTACTAACGGTAACAAGACGTACTCTTTTTTTATTATAAGGATATTCCGTCTTCGGATGAAGCGTATCGTTATAATTTTTCAACCTGTTTAAAGTAATATCAGGTTTAAAATTATACTGCGCATATAAGCAATTGCAGGAAAAAAAAGAAGCGATAAATAAGAACAACAAAAGCCTTTGTTTCCTGTAGTTTTGCAGCATATACATCACACAAAAATACGTTTATTGCTTATTGATAGTTTTCAAATAATCAAAAATGAATATCTTCAAATTGTAAAAAAAAAGAAATGGAACCAAAAACAGAAAGTAAAATTAAAGAGTGGCTAACGGGAGAATATGACGAAGCCACAAAAAATGAAATTCTTCGTTTGCAAAAAGATGATCCTTCACAATTGGAAGACGCATTTTATAAAGATCTTGAATTTGGTACCGGCGGCCTCAGGGGTATTATGGGCGTTGGCACTAACAGGATGAATACATATACCGTTGGGATGGCAACGCAGGGATATGCAAACTATTTAAAGCAATGTTTTGGGGAAGTAAAAGTTGCTATTGCACATGACAGCCGAAACAATAGCAGGAAGTTTGCAGAAATTACGGCCAACATATTTGCCGCTAATGGCATTAAAGTATTTTTGTTTGAATCGCTGCGGCCTACGCCGGAGTTGAGTTTTGCCATAAGAACATTGGGTTGCCAGGGCGGTGTTGTATGCACAGCATCTCACAACCCTAAAGAATATAACGGATACAAAGCGTATTGGGATGATGGCGCTCAAATGATATCTCCCCATGATGAAAACGTAATCACTGAAGTTGAAAAAATAAAAAGCCTCAACGATGTAAAATGGGAAGGCAATGAAAGTAACATTACCATTATTGGTAAAGATATAGATGATAAATACATTGAGATGGTGAAAGGCCTGAGTGTAAATCCTGCGGCATGCAAAGCGCAGCACGATCTTAAAATCGTTTATACTCCCATTCATGGTTCCGGTATCATGTTGGTTCCGCAAGCCTTAAAAGCATTCGGTTTTGATAACGTTCATATTGTTGAGGAACAGGAAAAGCCAGATGGTAATTTTCCAACTGTTGGTTATCCGAACCCTGAAGAAAAAGCTACGATGAGTATTGGTTTGAACAAGGCAAAAGAACTTGATGCAGATATATTATTAGGTACAGACCCCGATGCAGATCGTGTAGGCGCCGGCGTTAGAAATGATAAAGGAGAGTGGATTTTATTGAATGGTAATCAAACTGCATTAATAGTTTTCAATTATCTTATTGAAGCCAGGAAAAACAGTGGCCTTGCGAGGCCCAATGATATGGTGATAAAAACCATCGTTACTACTGATCTTATTGATGTAATTGCCAAACAAAACAATATTACGTGTTATAATGTGCTTACCGGTTTTAAATGGATTGCAGCAATGATTAAAGAAAAAGAAGGTAAAGAAAATTATATCGTAGGTGGCGAAGAAAGTTTTGGTTTGATGGTAGGAGATAAGATACGTGATAAAGATGCCGTAAGCGCCGTGGCAATGATTTGTGAAATAGCTGCTGTTGAAAAAAATAATGGCCAAACGCTGTATAACAAGTTAATTGAACTCTATGTTAAGTATGGTTTTTATAAAGAAGACCTGATTTCTATAACAAAAAAAGGCATGAATGGCTCTAAAGAAATTGCCGACATGATGCAGGGATACAGAAATAATCCTCCTATAGAAATAGCCGGCAGCCCTGTTGTTGAACTATATGATTATGAGATGCAGATGATGAAAAATTTAAAGACAGGCGAAACCAAAAAAATAGAACTTCCAAAAAGCAATGTACTGCAATTTATTACCGAAGACGGTAGTAAAATATCTGCGAGGCCAAGCGGAACGGAACCGAAAATTAAGTTCTATTTCAGCGTAAGTATGCCTTTGAAAGATGCAGGTGAATTTGACGCAGCCAATCAAAAACTTGAAGCAAAAATTAAGGAGATAATTTCTTCAATGAATCTTAAGTAAGATGCTGAAAAAGTGGTAATAGTTATTTCTCTTTTGCAAGGGAGAAGAGGTTGAATATAGCCCGTTTACTAAGTCAATTCTGCCTTTCAATAAATTTTTTAAATAGATGGCTATTTAGTGCCATTTGTAAAACAATGAAAATAAGTCATTTAAAAATTTTAATCTTTTTGGCAACATTTTTGCTTTAATCAGAAGTCTATATTCCTTGAAAAATTACAGATCCCAATAGACTTTGTTAAGACTCCCACTTTATTTTACACTATTGTTTTGAAAAACCTCATTATGACTGGGCAGCATATTTCTTAATAAGCTGCCCTTATTTTTTTGGTACGAATGTTAAAATAAAATTCACGGTTTTGGACGATGAAAATATTTCTGAAACTTGATTGCTTCATAGAATAAAAGCTAATTCCCCGTTTGCCCATCTCTTAGTTTTACTTTCTTTTTTCCGCTATTCTTTTTTTCGTATTCAAGTACTTCTGCTGGCTTGGCCACTTTTTTTGGCTCGTCGGTAACAACCTCTGTTTTTGGAGCATCCAGCAAATGGCCCCGATCATACTTTTCTAATTTGAGAACTCTCCCTGTTGAAGGATCGTAGTAAGTCCAGTCTCCGTTTTTAACGCTGTATTGTTCAGCTTTTACAATTTTATAACTGAGAATTTCATTGCTGCCTGTTCCATAAACGGGTATAGTATCATAGGGTTGGTCGGGATTGTAAGCTCTCCAGTTTTCTTCTCTTACCAGTTCGCCTAATGGCGTATAATATTGGCTGAGTCCATCCTTGCCGCCGTATTTATAGTTTTCAAGGGCTATGAGGTCGCTTTGTAATGTATATTTTCTCCATACCCCCTCTCTTTTATCATTCAAAAATATTCCTTCCTCTTCGTATCCTGGCTCTCCGCGTAAAGCGTCTACATGCACTACCCATTTTGCCTGCTTTAATCCGCTATTGTCTATGGCGTTCAATGTATCTCCGTGTGGAGATAACTTATAAGATTTATATTGTGCGTCCGACGCGGAACAAAGATGGATAGCAATAAATAAAAATATAAGTTTGTGTGTTTTTAAAACCATGGAAATTAAATTTTAAATGATGTTTTTCAATTTCAAATTTACCAAATTAAGAATTGCCTGTAAGTCTTTTACTTTTTTGTTTGTATCAATTTTAACCTTTGCAACTAGCTATTCACAGGTACAGGCAACAAAAGCCTCCGAAAGATTGAACGGATTATCGCAAAGAAAATTATTGAAAAATCAATCTTTATTAAAAGATATTAAGTTTAGAAATATTGGGCCTTCCATAATGAGTGGGAGAGTAGTGGATGTAGATGTGAATCCGAATGATCCAACGGAGTTTTATGTAGCTTATGCAACCGGCGGCCTGTGGCGTACTACCAATAACGGGCAAAGCTTTATGCCGGTTTTTGATCATGAAGATGTAATTGGTATAGGTGATATTGCTGTTAACTGGCACGATGGTGAAATATGGATAGGAACCGGTGAGGCCAATAGCAGCAGGTCTTCTTACTCTGGAGTTGGTATGTACAAAAGTGTTGATACAGGCAGAACGTGGCAATATCTTGGTCTTCCTGAAAGTGAACATATTGGAAAAATTATTTTAGATCCACAGGATAAGAATATTGCATGGGTTGCGGTAACCGGGCATCTGTATTCTGCAAATAAAGAAAGAGGAGTTTATAAAACAACCGATGGTGGCAAAACGTGGAAACAGGTTCTATATGTAGATGATAATACCGGGGCGATTGATATGGACATCAATCCAAAAAGCCCGGATGAATTATTTGCGTGTATGTGGCACCGTGAGAGAAGGGCATGGAATTTTATCGGCAGCGGCAGTACGTCAGCCATTTATAAAACTATGGATGGCGGCAATAGCTGGAAAAAAGTTACCGGCGATGGAACCGGTTTCCCACAGGACAATGGAACGGGAAGAATAGGTGTTGCCGTTTATGCAGCTAACCCGCAAATAATATATGCCACAGTCGATAATCAGAATCACAGGCCCGATACAGCAACAAAGAAACCGGATACTTCAAAATATGTGATGGAAGATTTTAAAAATATTACCAAAGAAAAGTTTTTATCATTGAACGATAAAAGGCTCGATACTTTTTTTATGCGAAATGATTTTGATGAAAAATACAATGATTCAACAGTAAAAGAAATGGTTCGTTCAGGTAAAATAAAACCAACTTCTATTTATGATTATTTAAACGATGCCAATACTGAAATGTTCAACACGCCCGTAATCGGCTGCGAAGTTTATAGGAGCGACAATGGTGGCATTAGCTGGAGAAAGGTAAACACCAAAGGACTGGATTTATATAATACGTATGGATATTATTTTGGTAAAGTTTCTGTATCTCTTGTTAATGAAAATAAGGTAGTCATCAATGGATTTGAGGCTATGCTCAGCAACGATGGAGGTAAAACTTTTAAGGCAGTTGATAAATCAAATACTCATCCCGACTGGCATGGTGAATGGATCAATCCGTTGCGTGACAGCAACTGGATTGCGGGTAATGATGGCGGTTGCAATATTACTTATGATAACGGACAACATTGGTTTAAAGCCAACACGCCACCGGTGGCCCAATTCTATGCAATTGCTGTTGATGATGCCAAACCTTACAATGTTTATGGTGGTATACAGGATAATGGCGTTTGGTATGGATCATCAAAAATAAGTGGTAATGATGACGCTGAAGATGATGAAGAGGAACAACCGGATAATGAATGGAAAAACCTCGGAGGAGGAGATGGCATGCAGGTGCAGGTTGATACAAGAGACAATAAAACCGTTTACTTCGGATCGCAATTTGGTGAATACGAAAGAAAAGTAATTGATCATCGCGGTGGAAAGCGCATTCATCCCATGCCAGATATTGAAGCTGAAAAGCTTCGTTATAACTGGCAAACACCAATTTTATTAAGCAGTTTTAACCAGGATATTTTATACATGGGTTCAGATATTTTTTACAGGAGCATGAACAAGGGAGAAAAAATGGTTCCGCTGGGTAAAGATCTTACAAAGGGTAAAAAAGACGGCGATGTGCCTTATGGAACTATTGTTACGATAAGCGAATCGCCGGTAAGATTTGGGCTGATTTATGTTGGTACCGACGATGGAAATATACAAGTTACGAAAGATGGCGGCTACACATGGACGTTAGTAAATAATAAATTGCCGAAAAACTTATATGTAAGCCGTGTGGTTGCATCTGCATTTAAGGAAGGGCGGGTGTACGCAACCTTGAATGGTTACCGCGATGATAATTTTACTCCCTGGCTGTATGTAAGTGAAGATTATGGACAAACATGGAACCGGTTGGGAAGCAATTTACCGTCAGGTCCTTTAAATGTTATAAGAGAAGATCCGAAATATGAAGACATTGTATACGCGGGAAGTGATAATGGGTTATATGCGTCGTTTAATAAAGGAAAAACCTTTATGGCTTTTGGAGATAATCTTCCTTCCGTTCCGGTACACGATATTGCCATTCAAAAAGCAGCCAACGAAATTGTAATAGCCACTCATGGAAGAAGCATCTATATCGCTTCGCTGGATGTTGTTCAAAAATTATATAAAGATTCTGTGAAATGATGTTAGCATTACTAACAGATGTTTTCCCAATCCAAGTCCCTCTCCCTTCGTAGAGGGGTTGGGGTGAGATTCTATCTTCCTCGTCCCTGCGACCAGCTTCTTGTTCTCCTGAAACCACTGTGCGAAGCGGGTTTGCTGCGTACCATTGGATTCTTTTGAATAACCGGTGTTTGCACAAACTGCATGTTGCTAGCGTAAGGATGATCATCAACAACAGGGATTTCCAGTTTTATTAATTTATGAATATCACGCAAAAATTCTCTTTCTTCCATATCGCAGAAAGACAACGCTGTTCCTGATGCACCCGCTCTACCGGTACGGCCTATACGATGCACATAAGTTTCCGGTATGTTAGGTAAATCAAAGTTAATTACGTGTGTCAGGTTATCCACATCAATGCCCCGTGCAGCTATATCAGTAGCAACTAACACCCGTATCTTGCCATCTTTAAAACTATTTAATGCGTTTTGCCTTGCTGCCTGTGTTTTATTACCATGGATAGCGCCGGAACTTATTCTTGCCCTAAACAATTCTTTGGCAATTTTATCAGCTCCATGTTTGGTTCTCGTAAATACCAAAGCGCTTTGTATTTTATTATCTTTTAAAAGATGTATTAGCAACTGACGCTTATCATTTTTTTCAACAAGATAAATTGATTGCTCAATTTTTTCTACCGTTGAAGAAACAGGTGTTACTTCAACTCTTACCGGGTTAGTTAATATAGAAGATGAAAGCTTTGATATTTCAGGTGGCATCGTTGCAGAAAAAAACAATGTTTGCCTTTTTGCAGGAAGCTTTGCTATTATTTTTTTAACGTCATTAATAAAGCCCATGTCCAGCATACGATCTGCTTCGTCAAGTACAAACATTTTAATATGCTGAAGATTTACAAATCTTTGCGAAATAAGATCCAGTAATCTTCCCGGTGTAGCAATTAATATGTCAATACCTCTGCGTAATTGATTTGTTTGATGATATTGAGAAACGCCGCCAAAGATAACGGTGTGCCTGAGGCCGGTATGTTTTCCATAAGCAGCAAAACTTTCGTCTATCTGTATGGCCAACTCACGGGTAGGCGTAAGTATAAGCGCTTTAATGGTGTCGTTAGGCACTTCATGATTTTTTTGCAAAAACAAATTTTGCAGTATGGGTATAGCAAATGCTGCTGTTTTACCCGTGCCTGTTTGGGCGCAGCCCAAAAGGTCTTTTCCCTTTAGCACATCGGGAATGGCCTGTTCCTGTATGGGAGTAGGCGAAGTATAACCTTCTGCTTCGAGCGCCTTTAAAATTGGCGCAATTAAATGCAATTCTTGAAAATTCAAAATCTAATATTTTAATGTTAATGATAACTTCCGCGAACCTAAAACGATTTATGAAAGCCAGATACGAATATGCTCAGAACCTATGACTTGATGAGCTTTTACCGTTTTGGAAGATTATCCAGTCTGCTAAGTAGGAGTATATAATAAGGCGCAAATATACATCTTATTGTGGTATAAACGCACTTTCGGGGAAGTTGTTGTGTGGAGGTAGGGAAGAAGGTATGAGTTATCTGTTATGAGTTAAAAGCCATTAGTTATCTGCTTGTATCCAAATTAACTATTGATGTCTTCAACGAAAGACAATAATTTATTTGAGATTTTCAATATCATCAAGGTCTCGTGGACGGCCAGACTCTTTCTTATTTTTTAGCAGGTCCTTATAGCCAATAAAATTTACTTTCAAATTTTCAATGATAATTTCTTTTCGATTTTTAAAGCATTCCTCAAATACCACTCCGTCAAGTTCGGTTAGCAGATCAATTCTAAAAGGAGGATAACCCAATTGAATAACATTTCCTGGTTTAGTGAAATCTGCCTCGTTAAGTTTAAATGAAGAAAATCCGAATTCGTTTACAGATTTTAATATTTGTTCGGCATTTTTTGGAGTAGCGTTTAACCAGATATCCAGGTCACCCGTATATCTTGGGTGGCCATGTATCCCGACCGCGTAGCCTCCTACAATCAGATACTCAGCTTTGTTTTTGATTAACAATTCTATAAACTCTCTGAAGTCTTGACTGAACATCGTTCTTATAATTTATGTATTGTTGTCTCAATGTTTCTACAGCCTGAAGTCTTTCAGTATCTGTCTTAGACATCCAATAGATGAAGTCAGTACTTTCATCTTTCAGATGAATTATCTTGACACTTTTTTCCATCTTTCAAATATATTAAAGTTTTGTCTGATTATTCGGCTCAGCGCCGGTACTTGCTGCTTACTCCTGTTCCTACATTCTCTCAGGAACCTTAATTCCCAACAACTCCAAAGCGCTTTTTATAACAGTAGCCGTCATCACGGCAATGTGTAAACGAAGAATTTTCTTTTCCTCACTTTCTGCATTGGCAACAGAATGCTCCACATAAAATGAATTAAATGTTTTAGCCAGGTGAAATGCATAATTCGCAATAACCGAAGGATTCAGTTCCACTGCCGCCTGCTCTACAACGTTCGAATATTTTTCAAGAAAAATTAAAAGCTGCCGTTCAAGTGGAAGAAGTTTTTCATTGTTAATTATTAATTCTTCATTATTAATTGAAGTTCCAATCTTTCTTAAAATTGATTGAATCCTCGCATAAGTATATTGAACAAAAGGCCCCGTGAATCCATGAAAATCGATACTCTCTTCCGGGTTAAAAATCATTCTTTTCTTAGGATCAACACGAAGCAGGTAAAATTTCATAGCGCCCAGGCCAAGTATTTCGTATAAATCTTTTAATTCATCTTCCGTAAAATCTTTTACTTTTCCCAGTTCTTCTGTATGGTGTTTTGCGGTGGCAATCATTTCATCTACAATGTCATCAGCATCCACAACAGTTCCCTCACGGCTTTTCATTTTGCCGGTGGTAAGTTCTACCATACCATAGCTAAGATGGAGAATATTATCAGCGAAGGGCATTCCCAGCTTGCGAACGATTTCTTTCAACACCTTCATGTGGTGTATCTGTTCATCGCCAATTACATAAAGACTTTCATCTAAATGGTATTGCTCAAATTTTTGTTTTACCAGGCCAATATCCTGCGTTATATAAACAGAAGTGCCATCGCCACGCAACAAAAGTTTTTCATCAAGGCCCACACTGCTAAGATCTATCCAAACACTACCATCTTCTTTTTTATAAAACGAACCATCTTCCAAACCTTTTTGTACAAATTCTTTTCCAAGAATATAAGTCTGGCTTTCATAAAATGTCTGGTCAAAGTCGCTGCCTATTCTTTTATAGGTTTCATCAAAACCTTTATACACCCAGCCGTTCATTTTGTTCCAAAGCTCCATCACATCAGGCTTTCCATGTTCCCAATCCAGTAACATCTGTTGGGTCTTTTTCATTATCGGCGCTTCCTTTTCTGCCTTTTCCTTTTCAACCCCTTCACTCATCAACTGTTTAACTTCCTCCTTATATTCATCATTAAATTTCACATAATAATCTCCTACAAAATGATCGCCCTTTGTATGTGTTGATTCCGGCGTGGCGCCATTTGCAAATTCCTCCCAGGCAATCATACTCTTGCAAATATGAATACCGCGGTCATTAACAATGCTGGATTTATATACTTCATATCCATTAGCTTTTAAAATTTCCGCAACACTCCATCCCAAAAAATTATTTCTTAAATGGCCAAGATGCAAAGGCTTGTTGGTATTGGGTGACGAATATTCCACCATTACCTTTTTATGGTTCAATGCTTTTTTACCATAGCATATTTCGTTATAGTTTTTTGCCAGGAAAGTTTGCAGAGACTCTTCTGAAATGTTGAGATTTAAAAATGCCTTTATAACATTATAGCCTGAAAAAAAATCAGGATTATTTTTTATAAGATTTTCTCCGAGGTTTTTTGCCAAAACATCAGGGGCAACTTTTAAATTCTTTACCAATGCAAAAAGAACAATTGAATAGTCTCCTTCAAATTCAGGTTTGGTTTCATTTATTTGAAAATCTTTTTCAGAAAATTGTTGCCCGTATAATTCTTCCAGGCTTTTAATTACCGCCGCTTGTATTAAATGTGTAAACGCCATATTATAAAAAATGAATCCGATAGTTATCGGGATGCAAAATTAACTTTTGTTACTCATTGTCTGAACCGTGATTAAAGGACCAAAAAATAAATATTTTAAAAAACAAAAACCGGAGTAAGATGACACAACCTTTGCCCAAACTTTTTTGAGGATTTCCTAAGAAGCTATTTAGATATTAGCTAAAATATTTTGTAGTGATGTCATTAAACCTTAGTAGAAAAGCGGCAGATGCATAAATTGACCTTATTAACTTATTGAGTAGTATATATTTTTAATTGAATAAGGTAATAAGGTTGAAAACTTAAGTAAATAATTTCTACTAAGGTTGAAATACAATCAAAATTCATTTTTAAACAACTTCTTAGAGGAGAGCTTTAATAACCCTCCTGGTTTTCACGCAACAAATCAGGCAAACACACGCCGTCCGTCTTTGCGAAAAGTTTTCGGACACAATCTTTTGAATTGAAAATATCTTGCCGAAAACTTTGTGGCAATCTCATAGCAGGGAGATTGCTTCGGAGCAGGTAAGATTATTCATGATCGACTTTTCATCAAGCTTCTTACAACCACGTCTCTGTCTATAAAGCAAAAAGCCATTCAAATAAATGAATGGCCTGCTATTTACGTAAATTGAAAACATAACTATTGTACATAGGGGCTCTGCAAGGTTTCGCCCCATACCATCTGGCCTTTATGACCAATGGCTGCCACTCTTATCCAGAATTTTTTTCCTGGTTCGAGGCCCGTAATGGTGCAACTGCTTTTGCTGCTGGTTACGGTTGTCCACACGGCGTTTTCCGTGGGCGGATACACGGTGTAGGTGAAGTTGAAAGAAACAACACCATCCATAGTATCCACCTTAAGATCCAACTCGCCGGGGTTGATACCGTTAGTACACCTGAAATTGCTGGGCTTCGCCAGCACTACCGGCTGCGACTGCCTTCTTAAAGGCAGGCAGGTGCTCACCAGCATTTCGAGATTGCCGTTGGCAGTGAGAGAAACAGACGTACCAAGCATAATGGTAGCATCTATCAGCTCCCTGCGCCGGGCATTTTTGGCGGCAATGGCATTTATATCACGCGTGCCTGCCTTACCAAGCTGCGAAATATAAGCGCCTACCATTTCTGAATAGTCTGCTACGGACGGTACCGGGGAAGGAAAATCCGGGTTATCCGTCATAGCCGTCTGAATTTTTATCGTATCTGTGGCCAGCTTTTTATCCGACCACCCTTTGTACGGTTTGGTAACCGACGGGATAAAATCACTTTGTGACTTCATAGGTTGTGATTTGGTAAACAATAGTTCCTCCTGCAGAAGGAAGCACTCCAATTGCGAAATGCAGGAGCAAAACAAGAACAATTTTTTGAAAAATGCAACACCGCTGACAGGGCCAATTTACTTGCAAAAACGCCTTAAAAAATTAACTTCCCGCGAGGATAAAAACGCCTGGTTTTATATGAAAAAATGCTATAAAATAACTCCTGTGAAAAATACCGAAAAATGATTTTTTTTTAAATAGGGTATAAGCGCTTACCCATGCCCGTAATAACCCTAAAAGACGCCCGGGCACTTTTACCCTTTTTAAAATTTATTTATCAACAAACAGAAAAAATATTTGCGAAGGAGGAATTATAAAAGTGAAAAACCAAATTTTTTTATGCCTTCGGAGAAATAAAAAAGTGAAAAACCAATTTTTTTTGCAGGGAATAAAAATTAAAAAAGTGAAAAACAGAATTTTTTTACGCTTTCTGAGAAATAAAAAAGTGAAAAACAATTTTTTTTTGTGGCTTCGGGAAAAGAAAAAAGTGAAAAAGAGAACTTTTTATCGCGATCGGCGAAGTAAAAAAGTAGAAGGGAGATTTTATTCCAGAATATCAAACCGCAGGAATTAAAACGTTGATTTGCTAAAATAATGAAACCATGCATTGCCAGAAAATATCAAAGCTAAACAAAAGTAAATAACAGCCCATGTTTTCATTTTGATAAAAATGAATGAATTTATGGTGTCCATTTTTTTCTTATTCCCGTCTCTGTCTTTGTGGTAATCATCTTTCGTTAGGTGTGTCCAGGCTGATGCGAAAAGAAAGGAAATTCCAATAGTGGTATAAGTGTCTATTGAGGCAAAAATGCCCCCGACGTTTCTATCGAGTACGCCAACAAGTTCAGCGGTTACTAAACTGCTAACTATAAGATAAAGCAGTACCAGAATTCCTTTGCCTTTATTTAGCGGAAACAAAAGATGCATAATTAAAACTTATTTTGTTGGTTGCAGATTTACGTTTGCAAGCTAATGTAAACATCTTTTAATTTTATTCGTGTCTGTCTACATATCGCTAGCTTTTAATAATTTTTAAATTAGATTTGAAATATATAATTAAATTTTATGAGTGACAATCAGCTTTTCATAACAGAAGTTAGGATAAAGAAATTGAGACATTTATTAAATATCGATATTCAAATGTCAGATAAAGAAAGAAAACATCTATTAATTACTGGAAAAAATGGGAGTGGTAAAACATCTTTACTTCTTGCAATGAAAGATTATTTACTTGGAATTGAAAATAACCAAGTTAATAACTTGCCAACAATGAAAAGTAATATTGAATTATGGAAAAAAAATATTTTGGACACTGAAAAAAGATTAGGACAAATTCCAAGTGATCAGAAAATCCCTTTACTTAATAATATCAAAACTTTTAAAAACGCAATTAATTCGCAACAGCCAATCTTGGACAAATACAATGAAACAATTACTATTAGCTTTTCTGATTCACTTACGTTGTATGATGATTATATTAATGGGTCTTTTATTATCTCTATATTTGACGCGAAGCGCGCTACCACGCTTAATATTCCAAAAGGAATAACTAAAATTAATTTAAAACAACGGTATCAAATTAGCGAAAAAGCAGGTGTAGACTTTATTCAATATATAGTTAACCTGAAAGCCGATAGATCCTTTGCACGTGATGAAAAAGATGATTCTTCAGTTTTAGAAATTGATAATTGGTTTGAGATATTTGAAAATTCATTAAAGGAAATTTTTTCCGATCAAACTCTCAAATTAGAATTTGATCGCAAAAACTATAATTTTGAACTACTAACCGCTGGCCATGAGAAAACTGATTTAAATCATCTCTCCGATGGATATTCAGCAATACTTAATATTATAACAGAATTGATATTAAGGATGGAAAGTAAGAGTTCTAAAACATACAATTTGCAAGGAATAGTTCTTATAGATGAAATCGAAACTCATTTGCACATTGAATTACAAAAGAAAATCCTTCCATTTCTTATAAAGTTTTTTCCGAATATTCAGTTTATTGTAACTACCCATTCCCCATTTGTGATAAGCTCAATTGAAAATGCAATTGTATTTGATTTAGAAAAAAAATATAAAGTTGAAGATATGACTGGTTATTCAATTGACGCTATTATTGAAAGCTATTTTGATTCTGACAAATATTCAGAAGAATTGAAAAAGAAAGTTGAAAGATTAGAATATTTAATTTTAAAATCTGAAAAAAATCAAACTGAAATAACTGAAATAACAGATTTAAAAAAATACTTCTCTGAAATTCCCAAGTTTAATTCTCCTGAGTTAGTTTTAAAGCTCCAGCAACTTGATCTTTCTAATTTAAGTAAGAATGATAAATTTAACTAAAAGTTCTCCTGCACCAGTTTGTTTAACTTACCAGTTAGCAAATACAGGTAGTGACTATAAATGCGGGGACGTAATTCCTAGATTAAAAACAGACTTTAATAATAAATGTTATTTGTGTGAAGAGAAAGAACCATCTACTATTAATGTAGAACACTTTATACCCCATCGAGGAAATAGAAATCTTATGTTAGATTGGAATAACTTGTTTTATGCTTGTGGGCATTGCAATAATATAAAATTAGCTAAGGCAGAATTTGATAATATTTTAAATTGCATAGACAATGCTGTAAATATTTTAGAAATGATGCAATTTGAAATAAAACCTTTTCCAAAAGAAAAAGTAACAATTAGCGCATTAAATACTAATCCTGCTGTTATTAATACCGTAGAATTATTGAATCAAATTTATAATGGTACTACAACATTAAAGATTACTGAAGGAGTCAATATAAGAGATAAATTAGTTAAGGACTTGATAGAATTTAATAAACTTCTGCAGGAATATTACTTTACGCCTGGACTCACGATAGCGGATAAAACAAATATATCGACAAAAATAAGACAACAAATAAGTGCTGATGCTGCATTTTCTTCTTTTAAGATTTGGATTTTGAAGGCCAACGATGTTTTAAAAGAGGACTTTGCTGACTTACTGTAGTGGAACTTTCCCCCATTTCATCTACACATATAGGTAAGTTGTTCAGTGCAAACTTTTTCGCATAGCCTTGTGCGTTAGCCATGCTTCCCGAAAGGAGGAAATTTATTTTAGTTTAAAAGAATTCTCAATTTGATCAAAGTTGGCTTTAACTGATTCGTGAGAACCAATATCCTGCCGGATGATGAGGAAACTGCTTTTATCGTTGCTGTAAGCAAAGACCGTTATTTTACCATTTATAATACCACCCTTATATACACCATTCATCACGATACCTTTGCCTTCATATTTTCCCCAGTGATTCATAGGCGTTATTGTACTGGCCGTAAAAACCTCAGGTTGGTTGAGTGCCTTTTGCTGCCTGTCTATTTTATCATTTATATCACTCTGTTCGTCAAATACAAATATTTGCAACATTCCCGCATCTA
>Ga0208717_1000387_pt1 | contig 15246 bp, 13 predicted proteins | sample NGESurF53shallow_FD_184489 | JGI IMG/M metagenome (GOLD analysis project Ga0208717, IMG submission 184489) | Arctic peat soil microbial communities from Barrow, Alaska - NGEE Surface sample F53-3 shallow (SPAdes) | ecosystem: Environmental > Terrestrial > Soil > Wetlands > Peat ... | reverse complement strand
CCAAAAAAAGCGGCAAAAATGATCGACTCTGTGCTCAATATAAAAAGCAAGGTCTTCTAATATAAAAAGTAAAAACCAATATAGAAATGGGTTAAAAGAAAAATCTATGAAGTGAAACTGGTATATGGAAATGAGGATAAAAATATAAACAGCCCTGAATAAAAGGTCAATTCCGCCATTGAGAAGACATAAATAAACGTTGATGAGGGTATCTTTAACAGTATAATATTTTCGTACATGGAGATGGCTTAGTATCATCTCCGCACCAATTACAATAAGATATAACGGCGTAGTTATTAATATGAGTAATTGTTCTTTCAAAACTTGAGATTCTAATTTTTTTATACTGCCATAATCTCTTTTTCTTTCGCTCCGAGGTGCTTATCTACAAGCAAAATATAATTATTGGTTATTTCCTGCATATCGGCTTCTCCATCTTTTGCTGCATCTTCGCTCAATCCATCCTTCTGTAATTTCTTAATTTGTTCAATGGCATCTCTTCTAATATTTCTTACGGCAATTTTTGCATGCTCTCCTTCCACGTTGCTTCTTTTTACCAACTCTTTTCTTCTTTCCTCTGTAAGCGGAGGCAGAAATAATCGAATCATATTGCCATCATTTTGTGGATTAATTCCAATATTGGCCGCAATTATAGCACGCTCAATCGGCTGAAGCATATTTTTTTCCCAGGGTTGAATGGTAAGGGTCCTCGCATCCATAACGCTTAAATTACCCACTTGCCCTATAGGAGTCGGGTTGCCATAATAGTCAACCACAATTCCATCCAGCATATTTGGGCTTGCTTTTCCGGCTCTTATTTTTACAAGTTCAGATTCGAAATGATCAATTGCTTTTTTCATGGATTCCCTGCTATCATCTAATATTCCGGATAAATCGTCTGGCATTTTACTTAAAGTTTATAATAAAAATATGGCACCCGAAGATGTGATGCGAAAAAGTGAACAAATTTAGTAAAATCAGGTTGATAAAAAAGTTAATACAGCTTAATTCTGTTCAACGGTTTCTCCCGCGAGACTAAGTATTTTGTGAGATTTGAGAATAGTATCTTTTTGACTATGCCCTGGCAACGCAAGTGACTTGGCTTTTGGTTTTGGGCGGCTGTAATATACAATGCTTACAATAGCTAACGACACACCAGATAAGGCAAGAATAACCATTGTAGTGCCTGTAAATCTAAGAACGTATGCAAGAGTAATAAAAGCGATATTGCCTAATATACATGTAAATGTAATCATGCGGTGGCTATAACCAAGATCGAGTAAGAAATGGTGAATGTGATTTCTATCGGGGCTAAAAGGTGATCTGCGGCTTATGATGCGAATAGTTACAACTCTCAATGTATCGAAAAGAGGAACAATTAAAATTGCAAAACCAATAGCAGGAGCTGATTGCAAGGGCAATCCATAAGATGGATCCGCTGCAATTGCAATAAACTTTATTACAAAAACCGCATTTAAGATACCTATAAGTAAAGAGCCGGTATCTCCCATAAAGATTTTTGCAGGAGAAAAATTATATATAAGGAAAGCAATGAGGCTACCTACAAGTGAAAAAGCCATCACTGCATACATTAATTGAGATGTAGCGAGAAAGTATGCCCCAAAAATGGATGAAGTTAATAATCCCAGGCTACCGGCAAGTCCATCTACTCCATCTATAAGATTGAATGAATTAGTAATTACAACAATAGTAAACAGTGTTAATAAAATACTTGCGGTGTGAGGAATGGTGTGCAATCCTAAAAAACCGTGCATATCATTAATTTGAATTCCTCCAAACTTAATGATAATGGCTGCTGCTACCAGTTGGCCTATAAACTTTTTAGAAGCAGAAAGTATTAAAATATCATCTTTTATTCCCAGGAAAAATATAACCATTATGGCAGCAACAAAATACTGGAAAACGGGTGGCACAGAAGAAGGTACACCCAATAGCGAAGCAACAATAAATCCGGCAAAAATTCCAAGTCCACCTAAGGTTGGTATTACCGCTTTATGCACTTTTCTTTCATCAGGTTCGTCGAAGAGCTTCTTATCTTTGGCAACTTCAATTATTACGGGTATTGAAAAAAACGTAATTAAAAACGCTAATCCCCCGCTTAGTAAGATATTATCCATGCCGCAATATTAAATAAGCATTCTGTTACAAAAGTATAATTTAGTTTGAAGTAAAACTATATAATCTTAAAATTAGATACCTAATCTTAAGTATCGTACTTATGTAAAAAAATAAGTTTAAAATTATTTTTATTTCTCTCTCAATCCCTTCGTGAATATTATAACGGCGATAGCTACCTACTTATTTCATTCGGGTTGCAATTAAATAAGAGGTCCTATTCGCTTATTTTTTCATCAACAGCCCCTGCTACCACATTGGCGCTCATTCTGTTTATAGGATTTTTACGGTTTTCCTCAAACATTTTTTGGTTATTCAATATGTCAATACAACTAAAAATTGCTGCCCTGAACGAAGAAGGATCTGCTTTATCCTTCCCTGCAATATCAAAAGCCGTTCCATGATCCGGACTTGTTCGAATGCCAGGTAATCCGGCTGTAAAATTTACGCCTTCTCCAAAAGCGAGGGATTTAAAAGGAATTAGGCCCTGGTCGTGATACATGGCCAGCACAGCATCAAACTTATTATATTGCCCCCTGGCAAAAAAAGCATCAGCACTAAAAGGCCCCATTACCAGCATATTGCGTTGCTTGGCTTCTTTAATTGCCGGTCTAATTATTTCCTCCTCCTCGGTACCAATCAATCCTTCATCGCCTGCATGTGGGTTTAAAGCCAGCACTGCAATTTTAGGCCTTTCTATATTAAAATCTTTTTTTAGAGAAGCGTGTAGAATTATCAGCTTACTTATAATGCTCTCTTTGGTAATGTGCGCTGCAATTTCTTTTACAGGGAGATGTTCTGTAACCAAACCTATTTTTAAATTCTCGGCAGTGAGTAACATTAATACATCATTCACGCCAAAAAAATCTTTAAGAAAAGGAGTGTGACCGGTATAAGTAAAATTAGCACCTTGTACATTTTTTTTATGAAGCGGAGCGGTAACCAGGGCATTAATTTTTCTGTCTTTAAGTGCGCCGGCAGCAGCTTGCAAACTTTTTACTGCATATTCGCCGGCGGTATTACTAAGCGTTCCCGGGTTAATAGCAACTTCTTCTTCCCAGCAATTAAAAACATTTACCTGGCGGGGATTTAATTTGTAAAGGTCTTTAACGCTTGCAAAGCTAAAGTTCATTTCTGCAATGCTTTTCCGGTAAAAATTAATTACTTTATTACTGGCAAAAACAACCGGTGTACAAAAATCAAGAAACCGGTTATCTGAAAGTGATTTTAAGATTAACTCAGTGCCAATGCCATTAAGGTCGCCGCAGGTAAATCCAATTACAGGCTTGTTTTCTGATAAGTTATTACTCAAATTAGTAGATTGAAATGCTGGGATGCAATTTAGTAATTAAAAGTTTGACGGCAATAATAGTGTTTATTTAATGATGTGCCTTTTAAAATATTACACGAATTCGATGTAAGCTATAATTTATTTCCTACATAATTTTCTACCGGTATGCGGTTGGAAATGCTCCGTGCCAGTGTCATTTCATCAGCATATTCAAGTTCGCCTCCAAAGGCAATTCCACGGGCAATAGTTGTAATTTTTATAGGTTGGGTTTTTATTTTTTTACTAATGTAAAATATGGTGGTATCTCCCTGTATATTGGGACTTAAAGCAAAAATCAGCTCTTCGGTATTTTCTGTGTCCACTCTCTTAATAAGCGACTCTATCTGGAGTTGGTCGGGGCCAATGCCATCCAAAGGAGAAATGATTCCGCCTAAAACATGGTAAAGACCGCTATACTGTTGGGTGCTTTCAATTGCAATTACATCACGAATGCTTTCCACCACGCAAATCATGTGTTGCCTGCGAGCCCGGTCTGCACAAATATTGCACAATTGTTTATCAGAAATATTATGGCAGCGGGTACAGAAGTTTATCTCTTCCCTCATTTTTACAATTGCCTCGCTAAAACCTGCTACATCTTCTACATTTTTTTTCAGCAAATGAAGTACCAGCCTTAATGCCGTTTTTTTGCCGATGCCAGGTAGTTTCGCAAATTCATTTACAGCATTTTCCAAAAGAGTAGAAGAAAAAATCATCTGCCAAAGATAATGTACGATTTACGATGTGAGAGGTATGAAGTTGAAAGAATTATAGAAATGTATAAAGCTGCTTGCTCTACATTGAGCCATTACTTAAAGCACGACATCCTTTTCGTTATCCCAATCCTGGCGAATATCTATTTTTTGTTTTATAGCAAAAACTTTTTCCGGTTGCAATTTTAAATGATAGTTACCGGGATCCCATATTCCATTCTTATTATCATCTTCCAGTATTCTAATTTCGTAAGAACCCGGTTTAAAAAGCTTCACACTCCATTTTGCTGAAGTTAAAGGATACGAATTTACCACTTCGTTATTCGAAATAAATTGTAAAACAGGGTTTTTGAATTTTTCAAGATTTTTAAAATTAATGATGATGGTGCCGTATTCTCCTTCTTTCTTTGTTTTAAAATGAATGGTATCAGATTTTAATAATGCAACACCCAGCGTATCGGTAGCAAAATCTTTTGGAATAATCAACCTATAATCTGCATTATCCATCCACTTATTTGCAACAGTTATTTTTTTGCCAGTTGTATCAATACTTACAACCGTTTCTTTATAGGGGTTAAAAAGCGTATCAGTCAACTCGATTTTAAGACTATCAAAATTTTTAAGTTTGCGGTTAAACTCTATTGTAATCGGCGTGAGTAAATCCTGCCTTCCATTGTCAATTGACGTAGTATATTTTAATTTTTTTTCTGCAGAGGTCGATTTACCAGAAGAACTCTTTGGCTTAGGCTTTTCTTCCGTATAAGCAAATAATTTTACAGGCTTTGTACTATCACTTACTTTAACTGTACTATCTGCAAACGCAAATAGTTCATCAGGATGATTGTAAATTTTTTGGCCGCCTTCATCCTTTAATGCAAACACATTATAGATTCCGCCCGGAAGATTGTGAAATGTAAAATTACCTGAACTATCCAGTCTTGTTATGTATCTCGGTTTGGTTTTTATTACCGCAGAATCATCAAGGTCTTTATATAAGAATACTAATAATGTAGAATCTGGCTTGCCCGTTTCTGCCAATTGCACATTTCCCGAAAATTGGAGTGAATCAATATAGGAACCTGTAGAAAATATGAATGAAAAATGTTTAACAGGATTACCTTCATTAATATCCTGTATAGCGTTTCCCATGTCGAAGCGATAAGTAGTATTGGGTTCTAACGTATCGCGTATTTTAATAGTAACCGTTTTTAATTTATAATCAATATTCGGAGTAATTTTTGGCGTTGGCGAAACCAATAAATTCTCCTGCAATTTTTGAATCTGCACATATTCATCGTAGGTAAGTGTAATGCGATTGCCTTTAAAATTAGTAGTTCCGTTTGGCGGGTTAGCGTTTAAGAGCTTTGGCGGAATAGAATCTCTCGGGCCACCGGTAGGAGCGCCGATTTGCGCACAACTGCTCCCCAGGATAGAGACCGCATAAACAGCGCAGCATACTATTATAAAAAATAAAAGATTCTTACAATTCATTTTTGAAAAAAGCAAACATAATTGCTTTCGGGCGATTAAGCCTTCACCGCCTCATAAAATAATTCTAAATCTCTTCTTCAGGTTCGCCGGTTAGCTCATGCAGCGCAATCGCCATGTTGTTGGTTTTTACAAATTCGCACCAGTGACAATCGGGCTTGCCGCAGCCTGTGTAAAAATCATGTTCTTGTATTTTATCCCACGCCATTTTTATTTGCTGTTTCACAGTGGTGATATCTTCAGGCGTTATATAAACTTTTTCTTTTCGGTAAAATTTCTTCTTATCAGGTTCAATAAAATCAAATTCACTGCTCACGGCAATCCAGTCGCGGTTATGATTGTCGAGTAATATTTTATAGAACACAGCTTGCCGCCAGTAGTCGCCGCCGTTAGGAATTTTTTCTTGTGGTGGTTTCAGTTTTTCTTTTGCATTATCCACATTGCCGGTTTTATAATCCACCACGTTTACTTCCTTGCCTGTAAATTCCAGTTTATCCAGTTTCCCTTTTAGCGGAACGCCATTCACTACAACACCTTTTATATTTCTTTCCAAGGCTACTATTTTGTTCCAGCTATGCAAATATTTTTCGTAATAGTTAGCTAAAACTTCTTCACCATATTCCAATCTTCTTGCAAACTGCTCTTTGGTAAAGCTTTCGCGGTGGCGGTGCATATACCAGTTAAAGTCTTTTATAAAATCTTCTTTAAGCGGAAATACATTTCTATTCTCCTGCATTTTTTTGAACAACTGTTCCAATGCGAAATGCACCGAAGAACCAAACTCTGTCGCTTCATTTTTTGGTGAAGGAATACGAATGAGATTTTTAAAATAAAATTCCAGCGGGCATTTTAAATAATTGTTCAGCGCTGTTACATTCATTATAAAACGTTCCAGTAAACTGGCAATAAATTCTCGTTCTATCTTTTCAATTTCAGGCTGAACTTCATTTTGTAATTGTAACATTTGAAACTCCGCTTCGGTGTCAGTATCTATAAAAACTTTTTCTGTTTCCAGTTCATGTGCATCTAAAATTTCTGCAATAAACATTGATGGTTCCAGTTCTTTTCCATCATTTTTAAAAGAGCAATAAGAGATAAATAAATGTTGCTCGGCACGGGTAAGCGCTACATAAAATAACCTCCGTAATTCTTCATCAGAAGCCTCACCCCCATCCCCTCTCCCGGGGGAGAGGGGGGTGAAAATATTATCCGGAAATTTATAGCCGCCAAAAGGTTTGCGCTTTTTTTCCCAAAGGCTGGCATTACTTCCTGCGAAAAAAACATATTCAAATTCCAATCCTTTTGAACCATGAGCCGTTAATAAATTCACCCCTTTATCATTACCGCTCACTTCCACCAAAGGCAAAGAAAGTTTTTCGCTTTGCATCAAATCAAACAACTTTATCAATTGCTTCAAATCAAGATTCGGATTGCGGTGCGTCTCCTCTTTTATAAAATCAAACAAGCCCGTGAGTACCTGCAGCAGCCATATTTTTTCATCGCTCTTCATCATGTAAGCCAGCACACCTGCCTCACGAACTATACATTCAAACAAGCCCTGTAAAGTAAGATTCGGAACTTTTGAAATCAAATCTTCAATGGCTTCACTTGCTTTTTTCAACCCTTCATTCATGCTTTGGGAAAAGAGATCACGAACAGGCTGCTTGCTTCTTTCAACCAACAATTTTCTTATAGAAGTTTTATCCTTCGAGAAGTGTTTATCTGCCACTTCAATGCTTACTCTTGCAATTTCTATCGGCGGAATATGAAACCAATCGTAATGTAACATCTCAAACAACAATTCATCTCCGCTATAAGGAATATCATGCTCAAAAGAAAGATAACGCAGTATGCTTATTATTTTTTTTGCAAAAGGAATAGTGAGAATATTCAAGCTTCGTTTGCTGTAATAGGGAATTTTTTTCAGTTTAAAATATTGAGCCAGTTCTTCGCCATATTTATTTTCTTTATAAATGATGCCAATCTTTCTGGGTTCAACGCCTTCGGCTAAAATCTTCTCCACCTGTTGCGTAATGCCAATCATTTCATGCCGCTGTGTTTCGTAAGTATGGATGATTGGCTTATGTACCAGATGTTTTATTTTTTCGTTCGATGATAAAAGATCTTTGCTCAGGCCTTCAATCTGGTTTATTAAACGGTCATTGTTTTTATCGATGATAGTTTTTGATACATCCAGGATAGATTGCGTAGAACGGTAATTACTGGTAAGCACCACCGTTAGTAAATCATTTTTATAACTGTTGGCAAAGCCCAGCATGTTCTCCACGTTTGCTCCCTGGAAGCGGTAAATACTTTGATCATCGTCGCCTACTACAAATACATTTGGTTTATCCCAATAGTTGATGAGCAGTTCCACGAGGCGGTTTTGTGTGCCGCTGGTATCCTGGTATTCATCCACAAGAATGTATAAAAACTGTTCCTGGTAACGCTGCAATAAATTTTGATTTTCTTCAAAGGCTTTTATTACCCAGTTGATCATGTCGTCAAAATCGTACAAATTATTTTTACGCATGAGTTGCTGAAAATTGGTAAACTCATTTACAGCGGCACGCAATTTTTCCATCTTCTCCACCTCTTCCTCAATCTTGTCAATCCGCACATCGCCCTTCTTGAAATCCTTTGTGGCACGCTTTGCAATATATTCCTCACGGTCACGCAGAGACGAAATATATTCATCAATACGCCCATTGATAAATTCCGCTGACCAACCTTCCCGCTTCATGGTGCTGAAGAGAGATTGCAGGTTATTGATCTCGAAATATACATCGCCACGATACCTTTTCAGCGGATGATTTTTGGGGAACGAATCAATGAGTTGCTTGAATAAATCTATGCGCTGTAAATCAGAAACAGGATCAAGTGCCGTCTTCTCAAAGAGGCTCAGATTATCCTGTATCACATCATTGCAAAAAGCGTGAAACGTATAAATATTTACCTTGTATGCATCAGCGCCAATGAACTCCAAAATACGTTTGCGCATGGCGATAACGCCAGCATCTGTATACGTTAAACAAAGAATATTTTGCGGCTGCGTATCAGTATCTAGCAATATTTTTCCAATGCGTGCAGAAAGAATTTGCGTCTTCCCTGTACCTGGCCCGGCAATAACCATAACCGGCCCTTCAATGGTATCAACGGCTTTCTTTTGCCCCGTGTTCAGGCAGTCATATTCTTTGTTGAATTTTTGTAACTGATAGTTGTTGCGGGACATGTTGTAAAGATAAAATATGTGGGGATTATCACTGTTTCAATACCGAGAAATTTCATTAGTTTGTCTACTTTTTGATTTAATATATTGGGAAAATGAAATGATATATGGTTTTCCCTTTGCGGGAAATACTATGCTTAGATGTAAAATAAGAATAACCAGAAGGCTCAACAGAAATTTCTTCCCAACTGCCTTCGATAAAATTCATTTCAGGACTTTCAACTATTTCTCTATACTTTTTAGTTATATCAATGTGCTTATCATTAATCATAAATATGAAACCCTCGGATTCAAATTCAGTTAAGTAACTACATATTTGATTTATAATTAACTTTTTATCATTATTCCACCATCCTTTAAATTCTATAACCTTGTTGGATATCGATTGGTTACTTAGTTTCAAATCTATTCTTCCGTAACCTTTCAATGGTTCAGATTCAGCACTATATCCTTTCATAGTAAAACACATTTGAAACCAAAATCGAAATGCTGATTCATCCTTTTTAGCATGTTCTTTTATATTTCGAATACATTCAGCATTTACATCTTGCCTTTGTAATTCTTGTATGCCATCGATGAAATCTTTGATAAAATTAAATTGATATTTTTTCGCGAATGGTTCAGGAACTTTGAAAAGAGTTGCAATTTCAATTATTTTGTCGTGATAGTATTTCCCTAATTGTTCTCCGCAGAGATTATCACCGCCGTAATGATAAGTATCAATTTGAAAGCGTATAGGTTTTCCTATCCCTTTAAAAATAAATTCAATTAGAGTTGAGTTATTAGATTTCTTTATTTGAGCATTTTCAAAATCTTTAAGATAATATTTTGTGTTTAGCTTTGAATTATAGTTAAAATTACAAGTATCAAAAGAAAAGGTACTTACAAAAATAAATTCATTTTCGACTTTAAACATAAGCAGTTGCATTATTCTATATGGTCCAAGATGTTTGTTTAATCCTCCGATTTTTTTGATTTCAAATACATCTTCCGTTTGCCTTTCATCCTTACCATCACAAATATTATTTATGCCAAATCCCCAAAAGAATTCCCCGACAAGATTATAATTTTCAACTTCTTTTTTTAATTGTTGTATGTTATAAAGTAACACACTCATCATGTGTTGCTTCATTCCAGGTTTTTTTTGTGTTCCAAATATGGCCTCCTCATATTCATTAAATCTCTTTTGAATGACATCAAAAAAATATTGCTTTGTGATATGCTTATTTAAAAAGGACATTTAATTTTTATTTAATAAATGAAAGTTATAGCTTGATAAAGCTATAGATAAATATATACTTTTAGTAGTCGCAAGATTCCGTACTTATTAAAAACAATCCCTTTTCATCTTCGCAATCCTCACTTTCAAATGCTGCTCCTTGTTTAATAATCTTTCCTAAATTTTCTAATTAGCTTTGATCATGCAAAAACCAAATATTTCACAGAAAGCATTTTGGGATGTTCGTTTTTCTGAAATTGACTTTGAAGAAAAATCATTGCATGTAATGGAGAAAGTGTTTAACTATGGTACGTGGAAAGACCAGGTAGCCATTATGAAATTCTACGGATTGCCACGCATACGAAAAGAAATTGTGAATGCAGGTTATTTGCGTAAGCCTGTTCTTAGCTTTCTATGTGTTATTCTCAATTTGCAAAAAAATGATTTTACATGTTACAACAAAATGCAGTCGCAACCGCTACCCTGGAATTATTGAAAACAATTTGTTCTTGTCATCCATAATCTTGTTTTAAATATTCAAACCAATACCATTAATGTGTATTGCGCTATCAACAATATTGACGTCGATGTTTATTTGAGAAAATTATCATGTCGCTTATTGACGTAATGCATGACAAAAAAACAATTCTTGTCTTATGTTTTTATAATACATGACAAAAAATGAGTTTCTTGTCATACGTTTGCAAAATACAGGACAAAAAATGATAGAACCGCTTCCTTTAACCATTGAATTAGAAACAAAAAAAATACTGCGCAAAGTAGCCCATGCACATAAAGCCCTTGCTGAACTAAAGGGTATCATAACCAGCATTCCTAATGAAAATATTTTGATTGAAACACTTGCTTTGCGTGAAGCAAAAGAAAGTTCAGCAATTGAAAACATCATCAGCACTTTTGATGAAGTTTATCAAAGTAGCCTGCTTACTCTCCAATTCGCTTCAACCGCCGCGAGAGAAATACATCAATATGCAAAGGCCTTGAAAACAGGATTTGAAACAATAAAAAAAAATGGCTTACTCACTAATAATCTTATCCTGAAAGTTCATAAAATTATTGAGCAGAACAATGCTGGCTTTAGAAAACTGCCGGGTACAAAACTATTGAACGATAGAACTGGTGAAGTTATTTACACACCGCCGCAAGACAATAAAACTATTACAGAGCTAATGCGGAATCTTGAAAAATTTATAAATGATGATGATATGATGGATATTGATCCGCTCATAAAAATGGCCATCATCCATCACCGGTTTGAAAGCATTCATCCATTTTATGACGGCAATGGAAGAACAGGGAGGATCATTAATATATTATACCTGGTTCAAAAAGGATTGTTGCATTTACCTGTGCTATATCTAAGCCGGTATATTATTCGCCATAAGAGCGACTATTATCGCTTGCTTCAACAAGTAAGGGAAACAGATGAATGGGAAGAATGGATTTTATACATGCTCACCGGAATAGAACAAACAGCGCTTGAAAGTATTACGCTGATCGGAAATATAAAGAAGCTAATGCAACAATATAAACAGACAATAAGGAATGAGTTGCCCAAAATATATAGCCAGGATCTTTTAAATAATCTTTTTAAATATCCATATACAAAAATTGAATTTTTAGAAAAAGATCTTGGGATCAGTTCGCGAACTAGTACGAGATATCTTGAAGCTCTAATTGAAAAAGGACTATTAGAAAAGCAAAAAGTTGGCAGGGATAATTTCTATTTAAACAAACCATTATTCACTTTACTTTCCGGGAAATAAGTTGTCTTTATTCATTCTGTCGCAACCAGATCTCTACTATCTTTATTAAGCTCTAATATTATGAGTGAAGTTCGCCAATTAAAAAAAGTGTGGTTTATTCTGGCTTGTATTGAAACAGTATATATTACCTACAAAAACAATCCCCACTCATCTTTTACCAACGAGCCCACCCGTTGCTCAAGTGATTTACAATAATTCTATTCACTAATACAATACGAAATGAAATTTTTTTACGTTAACAGCGTTACCCAATAACTAAACCTATAAACCAGCTTTTATGAAAAAAAATCATTTTCAGTACCGGGTACTGCTAATAGCACTATTGCCCGTTATACTTTTCTCGTGCTCAAAAAGTAAACACACAGCCAATTCTGGTACCTACTATTTCAAAGCAAACATAGGCGGCAAATCGTATAATGTGAGTGCCACAAATGACGGAAAGATTATAGCAGGGTCGGGCGTGGCTGGCACGGACGACGTAGCGATCTTCGGAACAATTGACAATACTACCGATGGCTCAGAGTTTGCTATTTCGAAAGGAATCATGCATAATTTTCTCTCGGCGGTACAAACCGACATGAAAAATTTCTTTAGCGCAGGCACATATAATTTTTCTGTGGACGCCCAAAATGGCGTAGAAATTTCATGGACCGATGCCACCGGAAAAAATTGGAGTACCTCGAACGGTTCGGGCGATGAAACCGGAAGTACTTTTAAGATAGTGTCTGTCGTGGATGATCCTGATGTCTTAGGCAAGTATTATGTCAAAGTAAAATCTCAATTTAATTGTACTCTTTACGACGACAGCGGAAACAGTATGCCACTCACCGCCGGCGAAATGGTTGGAGATTTTGGGCCGCTCAATTAATACCTGGTACAGCCGATGGGAGAAAAATTTTTTGAGAGACATGTCCGAGGCAGGAGATCTACATATAGTTAGCAATGCATTAAACCTTTCAAATGATACTTCATTTACTAAGACAATCGCAGCATTGTTTATAGTGATAAAAAAGTACCTATACAGCCCGCTGCAAGAAGTTGCCAACTGCGGAGAATATTAAAATCTAATGGCGATGGCTACACGAAAATGAAACCACTAAACAAACAATCCCCACTCATCGTTGCAATCATCTTTTTCAAATGATGCCACCCATTGTTTAAATAATTCACGGAACGTATCTATTTCACTTCTTATAATCAGGCGGTATTGATCTTCCATTAATTCATCTTCAATAAAACCGTTGGTAGAAATTTTTATGAACTGTGCATTCTTTCTTATGATGGCTGCATTCTCCATTCGTATAATATACAACCCCGCTTCAGAGCTTCGTATTTTAGCGCCCACCTCATAAGCATCGCCAAGCATCATTGCTTTATGGTCATCTATATAACCTTTGGGATATAAACTATCCTCACCCGGTTCTTTCATGCTGTCGAATGCAGCTTTGAGAACAATCATAACCTGGTTCCATTGCTCATACATTGCTTTACACAAATCCCTTGTGGGATTGGGTTTCCATTCTTCGCCTTCGTCATCATTTCCAAAATCATCATCCCAATCCGGCAATTCATTTAAGTGATCTATTTCCATGCGATAAATGTATTGATTTTATAAGATGTATTCGACGTTACTTATTAATTGAAGACGACTTAATTTCTTTCATATGTTTTACTAATACACGACAAAAAACTCAATTCTTGTCATGTGTTTTATTAATGCAGGACAAAAAAATTAACTTTTGTCATGTATAGCCGATCAGGATTGTAATGTTCGAAATCCATCGGTTATAAATGCTCCATTGATATTATATTAATTTTAGATGATCGCCCCAAATCATCCTTTTATCCTGAGCTTTACAACAAAATAAATTGAGCTTTGGCAAACAATACAGGTGTTGCTATGTTGAACTTTGTGTACAAATAAAAAATATGAAAAAGATTGTGTTAATAACCGGTGCTACAACAGGCATTGGTAAAGAAACAGCCATTTACTTATCTAAAAAAGATTACACAGTTTATGGTGCGGGAAGAAGAGAAAATAAACTGAAAGAACTGGAAACATCCGGCATAAAAACAATTAAAATGGATGTGACGGATGACAGCCAGATGGCCCAGGGTATTGAGAAAATTATAGACAAGGAAGGAAGGATTGATGTACTGGTAAATAATGCCGGCTTTGGAAGTTACGGTGCTGTGGAAGATGTTTCCATAGCTGATGCGCGGTACCAGCTTGAGGTAAACGTGTTTGGCGCTGCAAGATTGATACAGCTTGTTCTACCGTACATGCGCAATCAGCACTATGGAAAAATTGTAAATATTTCTTCTATTGGTGGCAAACTGGCTACGCCTTTCGGCGGCTGGTATCATGCGAGCAAATTTGCGCTGGAAGGGCTAAGTGACAGCCTCCGAAATGAAGTGAGGCAATTTGGTGTAGACGTTGTCTTAATTGAACCAGGCGGCGTTGAGTCGGAATGGGCTGAAATTGCGAATGATAACCTGATAAAAAATTCTTCGGGTACAGTTTATCGTGAGATGGCAGAAAAGTTCGTCAAAGGGTTAAGGCAAACTACTCATAAAAATGCGAAAGCCATTGTAATTGCAAAGCTGATTGAGAAAGCTATTACAGCCCACAAACCAAAAGCAAGGTATTCCGGAGGTTACATGGCAAAGCCAGCGCTTTTCGCAAAAAAAATATTGAGCGACCGGCTGTTTGATAAAGTAATGATGAGCCAGGTAAAATAAAAAAGAATGGCTTGTACATCTCTTTTTTTGATGAATAATTCAAAAATATCGTAACCAAATCGCCTTTCATTTGTTGTTAAGCACATGAGCAAAGTTTACCAATTACAAAAAGTACAGATTGTTCCGGCGCCTATTGAAAAAGTCTGGCAATTTTTTTCGTCTCCCGAAAATCTAAAAGAGATAACGCCGCCGCATCTTGGCTTTAAGGTTCTATCAATAAGCCATGGTGATAAAATGTATGCGGGGCAAATAATTGAGTACACTGTAAAGCCTTTGCTGGGCATACCTTTATACTGGATGACAGAGATCACCCACGTAGAACCTATGGATTATTTTATTGACGAACAACGCTTCGGTCCTTATTCTTTCTGGCACCATCAACATCATTTCAAAGAAACAAATAATGGCATTGAAATGACAGATATCGTTCATTACAAAGTCCCCTTCTGGTTCCTCGGAGACATCGCCAATTCTTTAATTGTAAAATCTCAATTGAAAAAAATTTTTGATTACAGAACAGAAGTGGCAGATAAAATATTCGGGAAATAATTGGTGACTGTTCAACAAAAAATAAAGACTAATTTATAATTGGACTTAGTAAGTTA
>Ga0208717_1000386_pt1 | contig 15251 bp, 13 predicted proteins | sample NGESurF53shallow_FD_184489 | JGI IMG/M metagenome (GOLD analysis project Ga0208717, IMG submission 184489) | Arctic peat soil microbial communities from Barrow, Alaska - NGEE Surface sample F53-3 shallow (SPAdes) | ecosystem: Environmental > Terrestrial > Soil > Wetlands > Peat ... | reverse complement strand
TCCTGAAATGAAAATAAATTCTGAGGTGAAAAATATTTTCGATTTTAAATATGAAGATTTTGAATTGATAAATTACCAAAGTCATCCGGGTATTAAAGCTCCGGTGGCAGTATAACAGCCCCTTAAAACCCCTGAGGGGGACTTGCGAAATTTTAGTTATGAATGAAAACCCAGATACAAAAGAACTTCATAAGCCTCCCCTTTGGGGAGGTTTGGAGGGGCTTATGCTTTCTCACATCGTAGCGGCCTCAGAAAATAATGTTATCGGCGCTAAAGGCGATATGCCCTGGCATTTACCTAATGATTTTAAATACTTTAAAAATAAAACATGGGGTATGCCTGTAATTATGGGTAGAAAAAGCTACGATGCTTTAAAAGAGTCATTGCCCGGCCGCATCAATATTGTTATAACAAAAAGAACAGATTTTCAGCCACAAGGTGCGTTTGTGTTTAATAATATTGAAAACGCTATAACAAAAGCTGAAGAAAGTGATGCCAAAGAAATTTTTATAATTGGCGGAGGAGAAATTTTTAAACAAACGATGGATATCGTGTCAAGAATTTATTTAACAAGAGTGCATGCAACAATAGCAGGCGATACGTATTATCCTGAAATAAATAAAGATATTTGGACGCTTGTAAGTGCTCAATCATTTCCTGCAGATGATAAAAATAACTATCCTTATACATTTGAAGTATGGAAAAAGAATGCCGATGCTCTTAAATAATTAAGGATGTATTCCTCATTTCAACTTGCAAAAAAATATTTAAAATATTATGTCAACGCCCAAAATGGTAAAGGACATGGCGTGCATTCTCCATTTGTGTTTGACTTCATCATTCATGTTTTGAATGATAAAAGTGAATATGAAATCTATAAAAGAATTGAACCTCTTCGGGAAAAACTTCTTCAGAATAATTCAACCATAGATGTTGAAGATTTTGGAGCGGGCTCTGCGGTAATTCCCTTTAATACAAGGAAAGTAAGTGCCATCGCAAGATCTTCTTTAAAAAATAAAAAATTTGCAAAACTTCTTTATAGGATTGTAAAGTATTACAAACCACAAAGTGTTATTGAATTAGGAACTTCATTTGGAATTACTACTTGTTATATTGCAAATGGGAATAAAAATGCCAATGTAAATACATTTGAAGGCTCAAAGGAAATTGCAAAGATTGCCAGGCAAAATTTTGCAATAGTTAACCTGGAAAATATTAATTTAATCGAGGGCAATTTTCAGAATACTTTTTCTAACGCTTTGCAAAATATAACAAATGTCGAATTTGCTTTTATCGATGGCAACCATAGAAGAGACGCAACGATAGATTATTTTTTAAGCTTGTTAAAAAAATCAACCAGCACTTCTATTTTTATTTTTGACGATATACATTGGAGCGCTGAAATGGAAGATGCCTGGAAGCTGATACAGGAGCATGATTCAGTAACATTAACCATCGATCTTTTTTTTATTGGACTTATTTTTTTTAATCCGGATTTTAAAGTAAAGCAACATTTTAAAATCAGGTTTTAAATTTTTGATACCTTAGAAGCCTATTTTTGCACAATGACAATTGGAGTTCTAAAAGAATCCTCACCCGAAACCAGAGTCTCTCTTTTACCTGAGCATATTGTTATTTTTAAGAAATTAATGGTGAATGTTTTAATTGAAATAAATGCAGGAGAAGCTGCATTTGCTTCAGATAAAAAATATATAGATGCAGGAGCAAAGGTAGTTTCAAGGGGAGAAGTTTTAAATAAATCAGAGATATTGCTATCAATAAATATGCCTTCCCTGGTTGAGCTTGATTCTTTCCGGGATAAAATTCTCCTCGGCGTTTATCAGCCTTTGCATAATTATGCATTCATGCAAAAACTTGCAGAAAAAAATGTTGCTGTTTTCAGTATTGATATGATTCCGCGGACCACACGTGCACAAAGTATGGATGTGCTAAGCAGCCAGGCTAATATTGCAGGATACAAAGCAGTGTTAGTTGCTGCCAACATGTTTCCAAAATATTTCCCCATGTTTATGACGGCTGCAGGAACTATTCCGCCTGCGAAAGTTTTAATATTGGGAGCAGGAGTTGCAGGCCTGCAGGCAATTGCAACGGCAAGGAGGTTGGGTGCAGTAGTTGAGGTATTTGACACAAGACCCGCAGTAAAGGAAGAAGTGATGAGCCTTGGCGGTAAATTTATTGAGGTGGAAGGGGCGGCAGACGCAAGTAGAGCGGGTGGTTATGCTGTTGCTCAATCCGAAGAATTTTTACAAAAACAAAAAATGCAAATTGCTGAAAGTGTCGCGAAGTCTGATATTATAATTACTACTGCGCAGATTCCCGGAAGAACTGCTCCTGTTTTAATCACGAAAGAAATGTTGGACACGATGAAAAATGGATCAGTAATAATTGATTTGGCAGCAGCTACGGGAGGAAATACGGAAGCAACAAAAAATGAAGAAATTATAAAATACAAGGGTGTGATTATTGTAGGTAATTCAATGCTTCCTTCGTCTATGCCTTCTGATGCAAGTAAATTGTATGGCAAAAACATTATTAATTTTTTACAATTAATAATAGGCAAAGAGGGAGAATTAAATTTGAATTTCGATGATGACCTGGTGAAAGGAACATGTATTGTGAATGAAGGGAAAATAGTAAACGAAAAGGTTAGCCAGTTAGGCGTTAATTAGTTAATTGGTTAATAAGTAAACCAGTCATTTGGTTTATTTAACTTTTTTGTCTTTAGTAAATATTGTCCTTCTCCTGTAGGAGAAGGGTTGGGATGAGGCTTTATCTTGACGCTTTTAATTTTTTTTATGCAAACAGTTATTAATTTTTTACACGAAAATATAGAAGCAGTCTATATTGTAATACTCATGATATTTTTAGGAATTGAAGTTATTGGAAGGGTGCCGAGTGTATTGCATACTCCACTAATGAGCGGCGCCAATGCAATTCATGGTGTTGTAATTATTGGTGCAATAATAGTGATGGGTAAGGCCGAAAGTGGAAATTATTTGGCGCTGATTTTAGGATTTTTAGCTGTTGTATTAGGCACATTAAATGTGGTTGGAGGTTTTGTGGTTACAGATCGAATGCTGGAAATGTTTAAGAAGAAAAAGTGAGACATTTTAGCGTAGGTATCAGGTATGGATACACGCAAAAATAATGGTTAGTAAAAAAAGTAGAAATAATGATAGAGCAAGTCAAAAAAAATCATCAAGTAAATAATTAATGCCAGGTATTTTATCAATTTGTTATCTCATTGCTTCCGTAACATTTATTCTTGGATTAAAAATGTTATCCAATCCCGCAACTGCAAGAAGAGGAAATCTTATTGCAGCAGGAGGTATGATCATTGCCATTATTGGAACTATTTTTTTATATGATAATGATGGAAAAAAATTAGGAAACTATCGCTGGATTTTTTCTGCAATTATTATAGGAATTATTATAGGCACGCTTGCAGCAAAAAAAGTGAAGATGACTGCAATGCCGGAACTGGTAAGCTTTTTTAATGGAATGGGAGGGGCGTGTGCTGCACTAATTTCCATAGTGGAGTTTGATTATTTATTCCGGGCCAATAAAATGCTGGATTCAACATTCTTTTCTGATGTTGTTCCCATTGGACATTACCTTGCAATTATTGCAGGAACTATTATCGGTAGCATTTCATTCGCGGGCAGCATGATTGCCTGGGGTAAGTTGAATGGAAAAATTAAAGACTTCACTTTTAAGGGACAACATAGTTTTAACCTTGTTGTTTTTGCTTTGGTGCTTGCTGGTGCCGTATTTACTTATCAAACTAATGTTAAAGGCGCCGACATTCCTTTCTTTATAACAGTTTTTCTGGCTCTTTCATACGGCGTATTTTTTGTATTGCCCATTGGTGGTGCAGATATGCCCGTCGTAATTTCTTTGCTTAATTCTTTTACTGGCGTAGCAGCGGCTTGCGGTGGATTTTTGTATAATAACAAAGCCATGCTTACCGGCGGAATTTTAGTGGGTGCGGCGGGAACATTGCTTACAATTTTGATGTGCCGTGCAATGAACAGGAGTCTTATGAATGTTTTGATAGGCTCTTTTGGCAGTTCAAAAAATATAGCGACTTCTTCGGGTACACAAGGCAGTTATAAAGAAATTTCTTTAAGCGATGCTGCAATGGTAATGACCTACTCAAAAAAAGTAATGATAGTTCCCGGTTACGGATTAGCAGTTGCGCAGGCACAGCATGCTTGTCATGAACTCGAAAAAGTATTGGAAGAAAAAGGTGTTGAAGTAAAATATGCAATTCATCCGGTTGCTGGCCGTATGCCGGGTCACATGAATGTTTTATTAGCGGAAGCCGATGTTAGTTACGATAAATTATTAGAGATGGAAGATGCCAATGAAGAATTTAAAACTACCGATGTGGTATTAATTCTGGGAGCCAACGACGTTGTAAATCCTGCTGCAAAAAATGATCCTTCTTCACCTATTTATGGTATGCCCATACTTGAAGTAGAACTTGCTAAAACCGTTATTGTAAATAAAAGAAGTATGAAACCCGGCTACGCCGGTATTGAAAATGATTTGTTTTTCCATCCCAAAACATCCATGCTTTTCGGAGATGCAAAAAAAGTGTTGCAGGATCTTTTAACAGAAATAAAAAACCTGTAGGGTTTGCATATTAAATGAGTTAATTTTTATCGACTAAAAAACTGATTTTATTATTCCCGGATATGAATTTGATGTTTCAAGTATCAATTCGCCAAACAATGTATTAGCCCAGGCAAACCATTTGCGTGAAAAATTATTCACATCGTTTTTGTTGAATGACTCATGCATAAATCCTGTTCCGGCATTTGAAACTTTTAACATGCCGATGCATTTTTTAATTTCGCTTTCATCGTTACTTGTTAGTCCACGCATTATTATACTTAGTGGCCAGATCCGGTCCATTCCCGCATGAGGTCCGCCAATGCCTTCTCCGGCTGTTCCTTTAAAAAAGAATGGATTGCTGGGAGACAGTACAAACTTTCTTGTATTTATATAAACCGCATCACTTTCTTTTGCAGCATTCAAATAAGGTAATGATAATAAACTTGGAACATTAGCATCATCCATCAGGTTAAAACTTCCAAAGCCATTTACCTCGTAGGCATATATTTTTCCAAACTGGTTATGATCAATGACAGCATATTTATGTAATGCTGTTTCAACTTCTTTTGCTAACTCCATGCATTCATTGGAGAGAGCGTTATTCTTTCTGATTGATTGAACCATTTCAGCAGCGTTCTTTAATGAAACTACTGCAAAGAAATTTGACGGAACAAGAAATGGAAAAATTGTGGCGTCATCACTTGGCCTGAACATAGAACAGATTAAACCTACCGGATTTACGGGATATCCATATCCGCCCAACGGTACAGTATCAGTTGCGAAAGCGGTTGTTCGCTCAAAAGAATATGGACCATTTCCATGCTTTCTTTGCTGCTCTTTAAAAGTTTTTAGAATTATTTTAACCGCCTCTTCCCAGCCAGCATCAAATGGTGTTACATCTCCTGTAAGCTTCCAATATTGATGAGCGAGTCTTACGGGGTAACATAAAGAATCTATTTCCCATTTGCGTTCATGAATACCAGGTTTCATTTCAGTTAAATCGCTTTTCCACTCACTGATTTTGTTTTCATCTTTATAAAAAGCATTGGCATAGCTGTCAAGATGAATACATTTTACCTGCCTGTTTATAACGCCTTTTATTAATTGGTGAAGATGCGCATCATTTTTTATCAATGATAGGTAAGGCCATACTTGCGCTGTACTATCCCGAAGCCACATCGCATCAATATCGCCGGTAATTACATACGTATCTGGCTTGCTATTAATTATTTCGAAATCAACGGTGGTATCTAAAGTATTCGGAAAACAATTTTCGAATAGCCATGCCAGTTCGGGGTCAGCAATTTCTTTCTTTAATTTCTTAATAACGTTTTCAACTGCTTCGCTTGTAAATTTTCTTTCCGAAAGCGGTGGCCTTTTACTTTCAAAAGAATTTTTGTTAAATCCAAATGCTCCTGATTCTTTTAGCAAAATTCCTGAAGTGAGAATGCCTGCTGTTTGAAGAAATTGTCTTCGAGTGTTCATTGATTATTTATTTAGAAAGAGATATTAATGCAATTGTCAATTTGCAAAATCGTATGTGTAATATAAAACTATGTAATTACCCCCGGCAAAATATTTCATTTACTCAATACAGTCAAATAAAAAACCCCTGCAATTGCAAGGGCCTTTCATTTTATAAATATATTTTTAAGATTTTGAAGTAGACGGAAGTGCAGCAGATTCTGCCTTTCTTGCTTTCCTTGCCTTTTTACCAGTTGTAGAAGTAGTGCTTGAATTAGTTACTGATGTAGATTCCGCAACAGATTTTTTAACCTGGCCATTCGCCATAGCTTTTGAATATGCAGCTGAATCTAGTACTTCACCGGTAAGTTTAATAAATTTAATATCGGATGCGCCAGCAAACTTTACAGTAAGTGTCTTATCGATATGTCCAAGATTTGCTGCATTGTATGTTGCATGTATAACGCCTGTTTTCCCAGGTGCAATTGGTGATTTCGTGTAATCTGAAATGGTGCAACCACAAGTAGGATTAGCCTGGTCAATCAGTAAATCCTGCTTGCCAATATTTGTAACAATAAATGTGGCAGTTGCCGGCACATTTTGTTTCACTTTGCCAAGGTCATACGTTTCAACGTTAATTTTAGCCAGGTCATCCGCCTTAGTTTGAGCGAATAACGACGAAGAGGATAATACCAAAACTGCGAATAGTAATTTTTTCATAATAGTTTGTTTGTTTTTTTTATTGTTCGTTTTTTAAAGAGTTTAATGAGGTATTTCCAGGAGCTGACGTTACAGGAGTTTTCCAAACGTCTCCCTTAATAGTGATTTGCTTAACCTGGTTGCCATTATATGTTATCGTAACTGGCTTGGCAAATTGTCCTTCGTTTTGCGCATTATAACCAACAGTTATTTCTGCGGTCGCACCGGGAGCTACTACATCTTTGTTCCAGACAGGAGTGGTACATCCGCAACTGGCCTGTACATTATCCAGCGAAAATGGTACTGTACTGGTATTTGTAAATTCAAATATATGAGTAACAGGCTTGCCCTGTGGAATCTTGCCAAAATCAAACTCGGTTTCTTTAAGCGAAAGCGATTCTACTGCAGCTTTTGCGTCCGTAGCCGGACTTTGGATGTTAGTGGTAGCAGGGGTAGTATTTATATTTGTCTTTTTTATATTGCTTGTAGCAACATTGGAAACACTGGTTTGAGCAGTAGTTACAAAATTGAAAGCAAGTCCCAGAAGAAAAGTAAGTATAATTTTCATTATCTTGTTTGTTGTGCTCTCAAAGATAATAAAACGCAGGAAAAGGTTGCAAATTGTGAACAGGTTATCACTTTTTTAACAATCGTCATTCATAATTGATATTTTTGCCAATATGGACACAAATTACTTAAACGATGAGGCGCTCCTTCAGAATTTATCATTTGATAAGTTTAAAGAAGAAGTTTTAAAAGACTATCGAATAGTTTGTGAAAGCCGCGAGGCAAGTATATTAGGCAGAAAGGAAGTACTCACCGGTAAAGCAAAGTTTGGAATTTTTGGGGCTGGTAAAGAGGTTGCCCAGGTTGCTATGGCAAAGTTTTTCATGCCGGGCGATTTCAGAGCCGGTTATTACCGTGATCAGACCTTTATGTTTGCAAGTGGACTTGCTACCATAGAACAATTTTTTTCTCAATTATATGCTGATCCGGATATAAATAACGACCCTTTTAGCGCCGGACGCCAGATGAACTCACATTTTGCTACAAAATTTGTTGATGAAGATGGAAATTGGTTGCCACTTTCCCAATTAAAAAATATTTCCGCAGATATTGCTCCTACTGCCGGCCAAATGCCAAGGGCTTTGGGACTTGCCCTGGCTTCAAAACTTTTCAGGGAAGAAAAGGATTTGAATAAAATGAAAGACCTGAGTGAAAATGGCAATGAAATTTGCTTTTGCACAATCGGAGACGCCTCTACATCAGAAGGACATTTTTGGGAAGTGATGAACGCGGCAGGAGTACTTCAAGTTCCATTAGCAGTATTTGTATGGGATGATGGCTATGGGATATCTGTCCCTAAAGAATATCAAACAACAAAATCGTCTATTTCAAAAGCCTTAAGTGGATTGCAAAAAACTGAAGATAGTAATGGAATAAATATTTACAATTTAAAAGGCTGGGATTATGCCGGCATGTGCGAAGTGCTTGAGGTAGCAATAAAGCATATTCGGGAAACGCATACTCCTGCTCTTTTTCACGTAGAAGAAATTACGCAGCCCCAGGGCCATTCTACTTCGGGTAGCCAGGAACGTTATAAAACATCAGAAAGGCTTTCCTGGGAAAATCAGTGGGAATGCAGAAAGCAAATGCGGGAATGGATTATTGAAAATGCTCTTGCAGATGATAATGAATTACGTGATATCGAACTTACAGCAAAAAAATTTGTAAAGCAAAGCAGGTCAGAAGCATGGGGAAAATACATTGCACCTATAAGGCAACAGGTAAGCGAAGTAATCTCCTTACTTCAGAGCAATTCAGATCAGCAACAAAATAGAGACACTTTTCAAAAACTGATAGATGAACTATCCGCTAACAGGGAACCTTTGCGGCGTGATGTGATGAAAACTTTATCGATGGCGCTGAATTATTCCGGTACTTCACCAGTGCCAATAAAAAACTATTACGACAATCTTGTAAAAGAAAACAGGAAAATCTTTAATTCAAATCTTTATAATGAAGGTCCGAAATCGGCTCTTAAAGTTGACCATATTAAGGCATTGTATAATGAAGATGCAGACATGGTTAACGGTTATGAAGTATTGAACAAATATTTTGATGAACTATTTGCAAGTAACAATAAACTGATAGCTTTTGGTGAAGACCTTGGGCAAATAGGAGATGTAAACCAGGGCTTTAGCGGATTGCAGGCAAAGTATGGAGAGAGCAGAATATTTGATACAGGTATTCGTGAATTAAGTATAATAGGGCAGGGGATTGGGCTTGCATTGCGGGGATTGAGACCTATTGCAGAGATACAATATCTCGATTATTTATTGTATGGTTTACAGCCTTTGAGTGACGATGTGTGTACTACTTATTTTCGCACTATGGGCCAGCAAAGTATACCACTTATTGTGCGTACCCGTGGCCATCGGTTGGAGGGTATCTGGCATAGTGGCTCACCCATGGCAATGATTATTAATGCGCTTCGTGGAATGTACGTATGCGTCCCAAGAAATATGGTTCAGGCAGTAGGAATGTACAACACATTATTGCAAAGCAACGATCCTGCTTTGATGATTGAGTGTTTAAATGGCTATCGCCTGAAAGAAAAATTACCTGCAAACTTAATCGAATATACGGTGCCGTTAGGTATTCCAGAAGTGGTGAAGGAAGGCAATGACATAACTATGGTTGCATACGGTTCTACTTTGAGAATTGCGCAGGAAGCTGCACAGGTTTTAGAAAGAATGAAAATAAGCTGCGAAGTAATTGACGTTCAAACGTTACTGCCGTTTGATATTGATCACCTGATTCTGGTTTCATTGAAAAAAACCAATCGTATTGTTTTTATTGATGAAGATGTTCCTGGCGGGGCAGCAGCTTATATGTTTAATAAAGTAATGGAAGAACAGGGCGGCTATAAATGGCTCGATGTTTCTCCGCGTACACTAACAGGGAAAGATCACCGGCCTTCTTACGGCAGCGATGGTGACTATTTTAGCAAACCTAATGTAGAAGATATTATTAAGATTGCAAAAGAAATGATGGCAGAATAATTCAATAGCAAAAAGCAACAAGCAATAAATAATATTCAATATCATGGCGGCGAAAAGTGAAATCGTCGTTTACAAAAAGTGCATTGGATTTTAAAAAGAACCCGTGAAATTAACCCTCTATCAAATAGACGCATTTACAAACAAACTTTTCTCCGGTAACCCTGCCGCAGTTGTACCTCTTGATAAATGGATAGAGGATGATCTTATGCAAAAACTAGCGTTTGAAAATAATCTTTCAGAAACAGCTTTTTTTGTACCTGCTATCAAAGGCGCTGAAGCTGATTTTGACATAAGATGGTTTACACCGCAACTTGAAATCAATTTATGCGGGCATGCCACACTTGCGTCGGCTTTTGTTATTTTTAATTATTTGAATTTTAATAAACCTGAAATAAAGTTTAATTCGCAAAGTGGAATTTTGCATGTTGTAAAGGAAGATCAGATTATAAAGATGAATTTTCCTTCGTGGAAACCAGATGAATTTAATGATCCTCCTGCTGATCTCAAAAATGCTCTTGGAGGCGTGGATATCAGAGGGATTTATAAAAGCCGGGATCTGCTGATAGAATTGATTGATGAGGATGCTGTTATAAATTGTGTTCCTGATTTTTCATTGATAAGAAATATCGGCTATAAAATTATTATTACAGCTCCCGGAAAATCTGCGGACTTTGTTTCAAGATTTTTTGCACCAACCGCAGGCATTGACGAAGATCCGGTTACGGGTTCTGCTCATTCGCAATTGATTCCTTTCTGGAGTAAAAAACTTAATAAAGAAAAAATGAATGCATTGCAATTGTCTAAACGTGGGGGCACAATTTATTGCGAGCAAGAAGGTAACAGGGTAATTATGGCAGGCAATTGTGCCTTCTATATGAAAGGCGAATTTAAAATTGAAGATTAATTATGATAAGTAATTCTGAGAGACATTTTATAAATCAATGGAAAGAGCAAAAGAGTGGCCCGAGATGGAAATATTATGTGCAATTTACCATAGCATGGACGGTTGTGTCGTTCCTTGTAATTTTTTTTCTGACCAAACTTTTTACTCCGCTATGGGAAACAGGAGGCCGCAACTTAATATTCATTCTTGTTGGAATATCTTTTGTTACAGGTTTTCTTTCAACCCATTTAACTTATAGCCTGAGCGAAAAAAAATATGGTAAAATAATAAAGAGGGAAGAAGGTAAATTGAATTAATGAAAATTTATCTCACTCCTGATTCATTTTTTTATTTATATCGGCAATTATTTTTTCGGCATGTTCTCTTGAGTTTTCAATAAAAAGCCTGTGGGTATTCATTCCTCCGCAGATAACTCCGGCCAGGTAAACTCCTTTTACATTGGTTTCATAACTTGCTTCATTGTAAGTTGGTTTGCAAATTTCATCTTCAGAAAGTTCAATGCCAAGCCTTCTTAAGAATTGTAGATTTGGCTGATACCCAGTCATGGAAAGTACCCAATCATTTTCTATTGTTACAATGCCATCAGGAGTTTTTATATCAACTTCGAGTTCTCTTATTTCTGCAATAGTTGAATTGAAATATGCTTTTATGGAACCCTCTGCAATACGATTTTCTATATCAGGTTTTACCCAATATTTTACGCGATCACTAATTTTGTCTCCCCGTATAACCATCGTTACACTTGCTCCTTTGCGCCATGTTTCCAATGCCGCGTCTATTGCGGAGTTGGCTGCTCCAACCACCAGTACTTTTTGAAAAGCATAATAATGTGGGTCTTTATAATAGTGTTTTACTTTACCGAGATCTTCTCCCTTTACATTTAATAAGTAGGGTATGTCGTAAAAGCCGGTAGAAATTATAATTTTGGATGACTGGTATTCAGATTTATTAGTTAGCATCGTAAATAATTTTTCATTTTTATCTACGCTTTTAACTTCTTCAAATAAGTGAATATTAAGATTCGAAGAAACCGCAACCCGGCGATAATATTCCAGAGCTTCGTTGCGGGTGGGCTTTACACTATTGCTGACAAATGGAATCCCACCAATTTCGAGGCGTTCACTTGTGCTAAAAAAAGTCATGTTAGATGGGTAATTATAAATGGAATTAACCAATGCGCCTTTTTCAATTATGCAATAGCGTAAGTTTGACTTTTTTGCTTCCAGTCCGCATGCAAGACCTATAGGGCCACCACCAATAATGATTACATCATATATTTCAGGTTTCATATCCGGCTAAGTTATTACAATTATAATTTTGAAATTTACTTTTCCATTTTAAAGAGAATTCGATGTTTCGTTTAAATGCAAACGCAATTATTTATATTGCCGGCCGGTATTATTTTAAACAGAGTAAAGCTTAAGCTGCAGTAATGAGTTTTTTTAAAAATTTAAAAATAACAGTTCTTAAAAGACAATTTATTCTCCTGTTATTTTTATGGGCTGTCGTTCAGGCTTTGCTCATCAGGCAATATGGCATAGTAACTAACCTGGAAGCAACAAAATACATTGATGAGGCCAATCATCTTTTACAATTTGGGAAGTTCAATACTAACAATCATTATCTCTATTCAACACAGATTTTTTTAATAGCCGGTGTAATAAAATTGCACTTAGGCTTTTCCGTTATAGTAGTTGTTCAACTTTTGCTGAACCTGTTGGCAACTGTAATGTTTTATAAACTTTCCAACTTCTTTTTGAAAAAGCCATTATTGGCAACAGGAGCTACTTTGTTCTTTATTATAAATATTCCCTACCAGTTATATACGGGATATCTTTTCACTGAATCAATTTTTTATAGTCTCACAATTATTTATAGCAGCTATGTTCTTCGTCTTGAAAAATTGACTTCAAAAGATTGGCTTTTTATATTGTTGTTTGCGACTCTGCTAAGCATTACCAGGCCTACCGGCATATTGTTCTTTGCAGTAACCCTCCTGTATATATTTTTTCGTTTCCTTAATAACCTGGGGTTGCTTTACAAAATAATAACCATCTCTGTCGCCCTGGCTATATTTTTAGTAGCTATAAATTCAATGTTGCAGGCCGGAGGCTCATTAGATTTTATGCTTCCTTTTAAAAAAGAAAATATTATTTGCGGAGTTAATACGGTTAATAATGCAGACATCAACACGCTTGAAAAAGGAAATTCGATACAAGGAATTGTTTACTATATGTTTAATAATAAGGAGCAATTTTTAAGGTTGGCCAGATTAAAAACACTTGCCTTTTTTGGTATGCTAAGAACTTATTATTCCCTTTCTCACAATATTTTATTGGCGTTATTTTTTTACCCATTTTATATTTTGTCTTTTGTCGGTGTATGGAAAAAAATTAAACAGAGAGACACGGCAATTATTTATATCATTTCAATTATTCTGCTTTACTGGGTTACAACTTTACTTACCTGCGATGACTGGCACAACCGTTTTGTACTTACGGTTTCACCATTTTTGTTTCTCTTAGGTTTTGCTTCTTTCATCAAAAAAGATTCTGCTTCAAAGGAGTTTGATAACGTTCATCTCTAAACGATGTATAAAGAAATTAAAAAGGCTGCACGTTATGAGCAGCCTTTTAAAATTTTATTTGTTATTTCTTATCGCATAAAATACATTTTTCCATAGCCTTTTGTGAAATATTTATCTGTATTATCTCCATCGTCTGTGAACTTATCCAACGATTTTCCATTTAGGTTTGTCAGCACTCTATAAAGATAAACGCCATTGGCTACTTTTTGTCCGTACATGTCTGATCCATCCCATTTAAATTCCGTAATATTTCGCCCAATATGTAAGGGGCCTAATTCATCTTTAGTAATTTCTCTTATTATTTTGCCGGTAATCGTTAATATTTGTATTCTTATATTTTGTGGTACAACGGTACCCGTAACCGTAAATACAAATGCCGTAGAAGTTGTAAATGGATTAGGATAATTCAACAGATTAGAGATCATCGGTTTGCTTATCACCCTGAAATCAACCTGGTAATTCAAATTGCCTGCTGTATTGCCTGCCACATCTTTTCCTGAAATGAGCAATACATATTCATCATCATCTCCGGGCAACAGCGGCGTAAAGTCAATGGTGGCAGTATTTTCGCCTGCCGCTAAATTAGCAGGTGTAAATCGTAATGTATCGTTATCGAACTGATAAGTTTTTAATGAACCGTCCGGATATTGTATCTGAACTTTCATCAGCGAGGTATCACTAAGCGAAAGGAATTTACTTTCATCTTTTAGTTTAACAATAATGTGAGGTCTAGCCGAAACAATATCGCGGTTTAAAATATGAACACCATCAAATGTAACATCTAACAATGGGTTGAATTTATCAGCTTTTACAAAAAAGGTTTTGAAAAGGAAATTATTGAAATGGTATTGCTCAGGTTGATTATTATCCGGGTTAAAATCTACGTGCAACGTATTGGCCCCTGATAAGGTTTTCGTATCAATATCATACTGAAGTTTAATTGTGTCTCCGCTAATAAGAGGTTTTACTTTTGGTAAAAGAAAAGGATGCGTAACATTGTTGTTATCTATAACTTCCAGTTTTATTTTCACGCTGTCAAACGAAGTAAGGCTTATATTTTTAAATGCTATACCAAAGTGTAAAATTTCCCCTTGGTCAAGCGTATCTTTTGTTAAGAAATATAAGTTAGGAGTAAGCGCTCCTTCCGGTGCCGGCGTAAAATTTATTCTCCAATATGCAAGTTGATAAGGAGTCAATTTTATGCTATCTGAATTACGCATGACAAGTTGCATGTACGGATACTTCGAAGCATTTACAGAAGAAATATCAACATCCTGCATTGTTTTATCTACATTAAAAAGAGTAGTTGAATTGCCCAGGCTGTCGACCCCGTTAATGGCAACGGTTGGATTATCGGGAGAATTAGGTTCAAGGCTGCTTCCCCGCCAATGCATTTGTTTCCACGCAGTTGCCGGTCCAAATTTTGGTGAAGTAATATATCCTAATGTATCCGGAGCATTGAAATTATGTGCCAGGATTATCTTATCATAAATTCCTGTTGAAAACACAAAATTTGGCACAAATTCAGGATGATTTTTTTGATACATAAATATAAATGACCTCGGCCTGTAGAAAGAATCAATTAAAACAAAACCCTGCGAAAGCAAGCGATGGTATAATGAATTATTGCTTCCAAAAGCGGTTGTATCGGCCTCCCAATCGGCAGCATAAGTATTGGTTGCTGTATTAGTTCCTGAAACATTTCTGGCAATAACAATATAATTATCCGGAACCATATCAAGAAACTTCATCGCACTATCTCTTTTAGCCTGGCTAAGAATATTAAATTGAAAATTGGCTAATCTGTCGTAACCGCAGACCTGGTCACTTCCATACAACCCCGTTGGGCCTACAGCATTCTGCCACGGTTTTAAACTTATAGGGTCAAGTA
>Ga0208717_1000385_pt1 | contig 15263 bp, 14 predicted proteins | sample NGESurF53shallow_FD_184489 | JGI IMG/M metagenome (GOLD analysis project Ga0208717, IMG submission 184489) | Arctic peat soil microbial communities from Barrow, Alaska - NGEE Surface sample F53-3 shallow (SPAdes) | ecosystem: Environmental > Terrestrial > Soil > Wetlands > Peat ... | reverse complement strand
GATTCACACCAGCCACCTAGTGTCGCGTGAACGATGATCTTTGACCTGCGGCGGCTTTGGTGAGGATGTCGTCGGCGGTCTTGGTCCAGGTGAATGGTTGGCAGCGTTCGTTCCAGGCGTCGATGTAGGTCTTGATCGCGGCGATGAGGTCTTTGACTGAGGTGAACGTGCCGCGGCGGATCGCTTGGCGGGTGATGATCCCGAAGAAGATCTCGACCATGTTCAGCCACGATCCCGATGTCGGGGTGAAGTGCATCGTGATCCGCGGGTTGCGCGCCAGCCACGCTTTGACCTGCGGGTGGTTGTGGGTCGCGTAGTTGTCGACGACCAGATGCAGCGGCACCCGCGGGTAGGCCTTCGCGACTTGCTTGAGGAAACGCAAGAACTCCTCGTGACGGTGGCGTGGGTAGCAGGCGTCGGTCACTTTCCCGGTCGCGACTTCCAAGGCGGCGAACAGTGTCGTGGTGCCGTGGCGGACGTAGTCATGGGTCGCTTTCTCCGGCAACCCTGGGCGCATCGGCAGGATCGGTGCGGTCCGGTCGAGTGCTTGGATTTGGGACTTCTCGTCGATCGAGAGCACGATCGCCTTCTCCGGCGGGTTCAGATACAGGCCCACGACGTCACGGATCTTGGCTTCCAGCTGGGGATCGGTGGAGAACTTAAACGTCTCCCGCCGCCACGGCTGCAGTCCCCACTTGCGCCAAATCCTGGCGACCCACACGTTCGAAATCCCAAGCTGATGACCCAACAGCCGAGACGACCAGTGCGTGACACCGAGTGTTTCTGGCGGCGGCTCGAGCGTCGCGAGTACCACCGCGACCTCGTCGATGCTCGCCGGCCGGCCAGGCTTCGGCCGATCATCCAATCCGGCGATCCCGTTCGCGGCGTAGCGTTTCTTCCACCCGATCACCGTCGGCTTGGACACCCCGACGCGGTGCACGATCTCGTTCGTCCCCACACCCTCATCGGCTAACAACACGATCCGCGCGCGCTGCGCGAGGCCCGCCTGCAACGACGACATTCGGGTCCACCGGGTCAGCTCGGCACGATCCTCAGCTGGCATCTGCACGACAACAGTCAACGACATGAACACAGGCTACCGCGAGGTAAAGCTATTTCATTCACGCGACACTAGGTCGGAGGATCGACAAGGTCGACCGGTCGTCGGCAGCGGGGCGACCGGCAATGGAGACCCGAAGAACATGCTGCCGGGTGTGTTGACCCACGGAACAGCACCCGTCTCATCGACTGGTACGACGGACGGCGGCGCCGGCGAAGGAGCAGTCGTCGGCGTCGATGCGGCGACGGGGGCCGACGCCACTGGCGATGACCCGACCGACTGTGCAGGAGTCGACGACGCCACGCTCGAACCCGTTGCGTTCTGCGCCGGCTGGCCAGGCGCCGCGCAGCCCGAGATCGCGACAACCAGACCTGCTACGGCCGCTGTCCTAACCCGCCGCAGCCCATGCATGCGATCAGGGACGCCGACCCGACGCCGTCGGTTGCATTTTGCTTCCCGAGTGCAGGAGTTGGGGTGATTCGGGGCCGGTTCGATGCAACCTGGCCGGGGCAGTCATGCGTCTAGCTACGGTCAGGCCCGCTCACGCCGCGCCGCGTCGGTCCCGACCTCGGCACGCAACGCCGGTTAGCCTCAAAACCACACCAGACATCAGGAGAACCCCGACCGTGTCCGATCTGAGCGTCCTGCCCCCGGAGCTCAATCCGCGTGGCCCCGGGCGTCCGGTCAAACCGACCAAATCGGGCAATCTACGTACCGGCTGGCGCAGCCCGCTCGGGATCACCGCAGCGGCGCTCGCGGTCTGCGTGCTTGCTGCAAGCGGGTTGCTCTACACCCGCTACCTGCATTACGACCACAACCTGAAGAAGACAACGGGCGTGATCAAGCCGGGTGGCGCGACCGCAGCCGACGGCGCCGAGAACGTCCTGCTCGTTGGGTCCGACAGCCGCGCCGGCACAGACCAGTTCGCCCAAGCTCCGAAGGGCCAGGCACCCGTCGAAGGCCAGCGCTCCGACACGGTGATCGTGGCGCACCTGGCGAAGGGCAATAAGGCAGCCACGCTGGTATCGCTGCCTCGCGATTCGTGGGTGACGATCCCCGGTTACACCGACGCGAAGGGAGTTGCGCACCCCGCGCATCTCGACAAGCTCAACGCTGCGTTCTCCCTCGGCGGTGCGCCGCTGCTGGTGAGCACCGTGCAGCAGCTGACCGGCATTCACATCGACCACTACGTCGAGATCGACTTCGCCGGTTTCCAGAACATGGTGAACGCGCTTGGCGGCGTCGACATCTGCCTCTCACAGCCTGCACACGACGTCCAAACCGGATTGAACCTGACGGCCGGCCCGCATCACCTGAACGGCACGGTCGCGCTGGAGTTCGTCCGTCAGCGCTACGGCCTGCCGCTCGGCGACATTGACCGCATCAAGCGGCAGCAACAGTTCCTGGCGTCGATGATGCGCAAGGTCGAGAGCGCCGGCACGCTCGCGAATCCGCTGAAGCTGAACGACTTCCTTGACGCGCTGACGAAGTCGATCAGCGTCGACTCCGGCATGAGTGCAAGCGACCTCGCCAAGTTGGCCCTCAAGCTCAAGGGCCTGGGCACCGGCAATGTAGTACTGACGACGATGCCGCTGACCGGTTTCAGCACACAGCAGGGCGTCAGCGTCGACGACATCGATACGACGAAGTCGGCCGCGCTCTTCCACTCACTCGCCGTCGACGCACCTGTTGTTTTGCCGAGCGCTCCGCCAACTCCGGCGCCGGTTCCGCTGACCGTCGCCGTGAGCGCCGTCCACGTCGAGGTGTTTAACGGCGGTGGCCTCACCGGGCTCGCCGGCAAAGCGGCGTCCGATCTTCGCAAGCTCGGATTCTCACTCGTCGGGACGCCGGCAGATCGCATCACCGGCGCGAGCGCGAGCGTCATTCAGTACGGACCCACGCAGGCCGAAGCGGCTCGGACCTTGCAGGCCGCCGTTCCCGGCTCGACGTTGCAGGCGAACCCGCAGCTGAACACGACGCTGCAACTCATCGTCGGCAAGTCGTACAACGGCGCGCAGGCTCCCGGTCCGAACGGCGTGGTGGCGCCGGTCGCGACCCCCACTGAAGACGCTCTCGCGGAAACGACCGCTGCCAACGCATCGTGCACGGCCTGACCGGGAACGAAAGGACCGCAACTCCCGGGAACCAACCGTTGATATCGAACCGTTACCATGTGAGCGCGGTCGGGCCGCGCTGAAGACTGCACGCCCTGACACGACCGACCTACCAGGAGAATCCGCACCCTATGGCTCCGCGTTTAGGCCGCCCCAAGGTGCTCGACCCCGCGGGCGAGCAGGCTGCTTATGAGCACGCCCAGCGTCGGATGCGGATTATTGGCCGCCTGATCGTGGGGATCTTCGCGCTGATCGTTCTTGCCGGCGCCATCGGCGGAGTCGCTTACCAGGAGATCTTCAGCAAGGTCGACTACGGCAAGCCGCTGGCCACCGTGCTGCCAGCAGCCAATCGACCTGCCCCTGCCGTCGCGAAGCCGAACCCGACAACCGGGGCGGCGGCGCCAACCGGAACGGCGAAGAACATTTTGATCCTGGGCGTCGACAACCGGCTAGGCGAGAACTCGCAGTTCCAAGTGAAAGGCGCGACCGCACAGACTGAGAACCTCTCCGACACGGCAATCCTGGCTCACCTGTCGGCTAACGGGAACTCGGTCACGCTGGTCAGCATCCCGCGTGACTCGGTTGTCCAGATCCCCTCGTGCGAGAAGGTCGACAACGACGGCAACCCGATCCTCACGTCGACGGGCCAAAAGCAATACAGCAAGCCGACGAAGGCGCTGTTCAACCAGGCGATCGAGCTCGGCGGCCCGTACTGCTCAGCGCAGACGCTTGAGAGCCTCACCGGCGTGCGTATCGACAACTTCCTCGAGATCGACTTCACGGGCGTCGTCAAGATGTCGCAGGCGATCGGCGGCGTGCCGCTGAACATCTGCGAGCCGATCCACGATTCGAACACCGGGCTGAACCTGCCCGCTGGTCCGGTGAATCTCATCGGTAATCAGGCGCTGGCCTTCGTGCGCGCGCGCTACGGGCTGACCGGCGGCGATGACTTGCATCGCATCCAGCGCCAGCAGCAGTTCATGGCGTCGATGGTGCGCAAGGCGTTGTCGAGCGCCAGCTTCTTCAACCCGACGACGATGTACAGCTTCTACTCCGCGGTCGCAGGCTCGCTTAGCACGGACATGACGAGCAGCCAGCTGCTTTCGCTCGGCCTGAAGTACCGGCACATCAACACAGCGAACATCATCTTCACGACGGTGCCGACGTACCCAGCGCCGAAGGGTGACCCGTTCTACGAGCACCTGTACTGGAGCGAGGACGAAGCGAACGCACTGTTCTCCGACATCCACGACGACATTCCGATTCCGGTCGGCTCCGGTACGAACGTCGGCAGCATCACGTTGCCACGCTCGGCGATTACGGTCGAGGTGTTGAACGGGACGTCGACTGATGGGCTCGCTCGACAAGTGCGCGACCAACTGACGACGGCCGGCTTCGACGTCGTGTCTATCGGCACGGCGACCAATTCTCCGGTCGCCAAGACGACCGTGAGCTACGTGGCCAGCCACACGACGTCGATGCAGACGCTGGCCAGCGCGCTAAACAAGCCGCCTCAGGAAGTACTCGCTTCTAGCGCCGGGGCGAATATTGTGCTGACGCTGGGCGCTGACTGGGCCGGCGTCTCAACCGCACCGGCATCGTCAAGTCCGCCGGCAAGCGCGTCGCCGTCCGCCATCCCTGGGGTCAAGGCAACGAGCGCGACCACGAACAACTGCGTCCAGGGCTAACCAAGCGCGCCACCCAACCCAGCGCGCGCTAGAGCTTCTTGGTCTCGCGCTCGCGTGATCGAAGGATCGCCTCGCGGCGCGCCAATCGGGTGCCACGTCGTATCTCGGCCTCGCGAAAACGCCGACGGTCCTCGTCGTTCTCCGGCATCACCGGCGGCACAGTGCGCGGCCGCTCGTCATCATCAATGGCGACGAACACCAAGTACGCCGACGCCACATGGCGACCATCGTCGCCGGCTTCGTCCCACGGCTGTGCCGTCACGCGTACACCGACCTCACATGACGTGCGCCCTGTCCAGTTGATCTGGGCATCACACGTCACGATGTCGCCGACATGCACCGGAACGACGAACTGCAGTTCGTCGACGACGGCGGTCACAGCCCGACCACCACTGTGGCGCGACGCCACGACGCCGGCAGCCTCATCGACGAGGCGCATGATCGCGCCACCGTGCACATTGCCCTGCAGGTTGGCGTCGAGCGCGTCGACAATGCGACTGAGCCTGATCCGCGACGCGCTCGTCGGCATGCCTCTCGGTTGGTCGAGATGCCGGTGGTCGTCGTTCACCCGGTGATCATCGCACGCGCGCGCAGCGGCCAAAAACGGCCCAGCGTTACTTGTTGCGCTGGAGCAGCGTCAGCATGTCGTCCGCGTGCTCCTCTTCCTCGGCGAGGATCTCCTCGAAGATCCGGCGGGTGGTCGGATCCTTATGGCCCAGCCAGGCGATCGCCTCGGTGTAAGCCTGGATGACGACCCGCTCGGCGATGAGGTCTTCCTTGATCATCTCGACCAGGTCTTCAGGCGTGTTGTACTCGGTCTGCGCCCGCGCCATCAATGTGTTGGGATCCATGTCAGGGGTACCGCCGAGCTGATTGATGCGTTCGGCGAGCCGGTCGGCATGAACTTGCTCCTCGCCGGCGTGCTCGAGAAATTCCGCGGCTACCGGCTCCGCGTTGAGACCCTTAGCGCCGAAGTAGTGCGCCTTGTACCGCAGCACGCACACAAGTTCGGTCGCCAGTGATGTGTTGAGGACCTCGATCACGCGCTTGACGTCGGCGCCGTACGCAGCCGTAACCGGGCCCTTGTCGATCTCCTTGCGCGCCTTGGCCCGCAGCGTTTTCACGTCCGATAGGAACGGGGTGGCCTCAGCCGGTGAAGCCGACGGCTTCTTCTGCGGTGGCATCTGGTTTCTCCTGTGTCGTCGACGATCTTTCGATCAAACTATCTTCTTACGCAGCTCGCGGGCGATGACCAGGCGCTGGATCTGGTTGGTGCCCTCGTAGATCTGAGTGATCTTCGCATCCCGCATCATGCGCTCGACCGGGTAGTCCTTCACGTAGCCGTAGCCGCCGAACAGCTGCACGGCATCGGTCGTCACGTCCATCGCGACGTCGGACGCGAAGCACTTCGCGGCTGCACCGAAATAGCTGAGGTCCGCGGCGTCAGATTCCGACTTGGAGGCGGCCGAGTAGGTCAACGCCCGCGCCGCCTCGATCCTCATCGCCATGTCGGCGAGCATGAACTGGACGCCTTGGAATTCGCCGACGGGCGCACCGAATTGCTCGCGTTGCGCGGTGTACTCGATCGCGGCGTCGAGCGCTCCTTGCGCGATGCCGACTGCCTGGGCCGCAATCGTGACTCGGGTGTGGTCGAGGGTGCGAAGCGCGATGCGCAGCCCGGTACCCTCGTCACCGATCAGCCGCCATGACGGAATCCGGCAACTGTCGAAATACATCTCACGTGTCGGCGAACCCTTGATGCCGAGCTTGCGCTCCGGTGCGCCGAATGTTAGACCCGCGTCGGCCTTCTCGACGACGAACGCGGAAATTCCACGACCCCCAGCGTTCGGGTCGGTCACCGCGAAAACCGTGTAGTACAAGGATTCTCCGGCACCACTGATCCACCGCTTCGTCCCGTTGAGCACCCAGTCATCGCCGTCCCGCTGCGCCCTCGTCGTCATCGAGGCGGCATCGCTCCCGGCGTCCGGCTCACTCAACGCGTACGAGAACATCGCTTCGCCTCGGGCAACCGGCGGTAGGTACTCGTCGCGCAATCGCTGTGAGCCCACGGTGAGCAATGGCAAGGTTCCCAGCTTGTTCACAGCCGGGATTAACGCCGACGATGCGCACGCGCGGGCAACCTCTTCAACAACGATTGCGGTGGCGAGAGCGTCCGCGCCCGCACCGCCGTAACTCTCCGGAATGTGAGGTGCGTTGAAGCCTGACTGCGCCAACGCGGCGTGCACGTCCCACGGAAACGCAGCCGTCGCGTCGATTTCGGCGGCTCTCGGCGCGATGCGCGCGTCGGCCAGCGCCCGCACGCTGGCCCGCAATTCGCGGTACTCAGCAGGCAAAGCAAAAATATCGAATGCGGGGCCGCCGCCAGGTGCCGTCATTGGACCGATCGTAGGCCCGAACTGCCCCCGACACCTGCGTTAACATCGTGGGACTCCCACCGCATCGAAAGGGACCCTGTGGCTTTGCGACTCAGCGTTATCGGTACCGGATATCTCGGTGCGACACACGCAGCGTGTATGGCCGAACTGGGTTACGAGGTCATCGGCTACGACGTCGACGAGGCCAAGATCGAGCTGCTGCGCGCCGGGAAGGTGCCCTTCTTCGAGCCAGGCCTGCCCGAACTCTTGACCAAGCAGGTCGAGTCGGGTCGGCTGCGGTTCACCACTGACATCGCCGAGGTCGCCGCGTTCGGTGATGTCCACTTCGTGTGTGTCGGCACCCCGCAGATGAAGGACAACTTCGCCGCCGACCTGCGCTACGTCCACGCGGCCGTCGACTCATTAGCCCCGCTGCTGACGCGCGAGTGCCTCGTCGTCGGCAAGTCAACGGTGCCCTCGGGCACCGCGGCGACCCTGGCCGCTCGCATCGCCGAGCTCGCGCCGGGCGGCGATGCGGTCGAGCTCGCCTGGAACCCGGAGTTCCTGCGCGAGGGCTTCGCGGTCAAGGACACGTTGACCCCTGAGCGGCTGGTCATTGGCGTCGAATCAGAGCACGCGGAGAAGGTGCTCCGCGAAGTCTGGGCGCCGCTGACCAACAGCGGCATCCCGCTGATCGTCACCGACTTCGCCACCGCCGAACTGGTGAAGGTGGCCGCCAACTCCTTCCTGGCTACCAAGATCTCCTTCATCAACGCCATGGCCGAGATCTGCGAGACCACGGGCGCCGACGTGACCCAACTCGCCGCGGCACTTGCGCTCGACACCCGGATCGGCGGCCGCTTCCTGCACGCCGGGCTCGGGTTCGGCGGCGGCTGCCTGCCCAAAGACATCCGCGCGTTCATGGCCCGAGCTGAGGAGCTCGGCGTCGACCAGGCGGTCGGGTTCCTGCGCGAGGTCGACGCGATCAACCAGCGTCGCCGGGCTCGCATGGTCGACCTCGCCCGCGAGCAAGTCGGCGGCGACTTCGCCGGCAAGCGCATCGGCGTCCTCGGCGCGGCCTTCAAGCCGAACAGCGACGACGTCCGCGACTCCCCCGCCCTCGACGTCGCGGCCACAGTTCAGCGGGACGGCGGGGCGGTCACGGTGTTCGACCCGCAAGCGATGGTGAATGCGAAGGTCAAGTACCCGCAGTTGAGTTACGCCGAGTCGGCCGTCGAGGCCTGCACCGGCGCGGACGTCGTGCTGCACCTGACCGAATGGCAGGAGTTCCGCGACCTCGAGCCCGCAACGCTGTCGGCCGTCGTCGCCGGCCGGCACATCGTCGACGGTCGCAATGCCCTCGACCCCGCCCGCTGGCGCGACGCGGGCTGGACCTACCGCGCACTCGGGCGGCCATCCTCGTGACAGCCGCGTCGAGCCATCCGGCTTACCATGACCCTGCCGTGATCGAGCGGGTGCTGGCCGACAGCTCTGTGTGGGCGGTTGTCGGCCTTGGGAACGATCCGACCCACGCGGCGTACAGCGTCGCGAAGTTCCTCCAGGCCCACGGCAAGCGAATCGTGCCGGTTCACCCGCGGGCGGCGGAGGTTCTCGGCGAGCAGGGCTACCGCACGCTGGCCGAGATCCCGTTCCCGGTCGACGTCGTCGACATCTTCCGCCGCTCAGACCAGGCCGGGCGATCCGTCGATGAAGCCATCGCGATCGAAGCCGCAGCGGTCTGGATGCAGCTGGGCGTGATCGACGCGCAAGCAGCCGAGCGTGCGGGAAAGGCCGGCCTCGACGTCGTGATGGACACCTGCCCGAAGATCGAGTGGCCGCTGCACGGACCGCGACCTGAGGCGGCCTCATGACATCGCAAACAGGGGTACAGCGGCGCGTTTATCGTGCCGATGAACGGCCGTGACGTGGTTCTCGTGGATCACCGCATCCACTTCCAGTGCCGCCGCCGCGCGTGTGGATGCCGCGCGGGTAGCCACTTCCGCTCACGACGCCGCAGCGATCCGCGCCGAGCTTGCCGCCCGTCAGCCCGCATCCCACGCCCCGCGCGTGCTGCTGAGCTTCGACGAAGCCGTCGAGCTGGTGTGCCGCGCCACGGGCTGGCCCGTCGGGCACGTCTGGGTACGCGGCCAAGAAGGCTGGAAATCATCCGGCGCGTGGCACGACAACGGCCCACAGTTCGCCGATCTCAAAGCTTCGACGGCGGTCACCGACCTCGGATCCGGGCGCGGCATCGTCGCCGCCGTACTGCACCTGGAAGCCTGTCGATTCATGGCCGACCTGTCGGGCCTTGGTTCGACGGTTCGCCACCAGAACGCGGTTGATGCAGGGCTTGTTGCGGTGGTCGGCGTCCCGTTGCGGCGCAGCGAAAAGATCGAGGCGGTGTTCGAGTTCATCACGACGGCTGCCGTCGAGCCCGATAACGATTTGTCTGACGCCTTGCTCGCGGTGGCCGCGCGGTCGCGACGCAGCCTCCCGACGACCAAGATCCCTGCTGCGCGCCGGAAGGTCTCCCTCGCCGTCGAGCATCCGGTCGACCTCGTCGGCTGATCCGTCAGCTCCCCCGCGAGTCAGTTTCCGGAGACCAACCGCTGCAGCGCGGCGTCCTTCGTCTTGACCTGCTCCGCGAGATCGCTCTGAAACGCCGCGATCCGGTCTCGCAACGCTTCATCCGTCGCGCCGAGAATGCGGACAGCGAGCAGCCCGGCATTGCGAGCCGCTCCGACTCCGACCGTCGCCACGGGCACGCCCGCGGGCATTTGCACGATCGAGAGCAGCGAGTCGAGTCCGTCGAGTTGCTTCAGCGGAACCGGGACGCCGATCACCGGCAGCGCAGTAACGGCGGCCAGCACGCCCGGTAGGTGGGCCGCGCCACCCGCTCCGGCGATGATGACCTGCAAGCCGCGAGCCGCTGCCGTCTCGCCGTACTCGAGCGTGGCGTGCGGCATCCGGTGCGCGGACGAGACCTTCACCTCATAGCCGATGTCGAACTCGGCCAGTGCCCGCGCCGCGGCTTCCATGATCGGCCAATCGGAGTCGCTGCCCATGACGATTCCGACGCGGGGCGAACTCATGCGGTGCTCCTCTGCAAGGGGACGGCGGTCGGGCGTCACCCTACCGATACCTCTCGCCGTCCAACTCTGCGCTGGTGTTTCTATGCGTCGGGGAGACCGAGTTCGCGCGCGATCAACATCCGCTGCACCTCGCTGGTGCCTTCGCCGATCTCGAGGATCTTCGAGTCGCGCCAGAACCGAGCCACCGGAGTCTCATTCATGAAGCCGTAGCCGCCGTGGATCTGGGTCGCCTCGCGGGCGTTGGTGACGGCGATCTCGGATGCGTAGAGCTTGGCCATAGCCGCGTGCTTCTTGAACGGCTTGCCGGCCAGCATCCGTGCGGCCGCGTCGTGATACGCGAGCCGCGCTGTATGCGCACGCACCGCCATATCGGCGATCTTGAATTGGATCGACTGGAACGCGCCGATCGCCGAACCGAACGCGCGCCGTTGCCCCGCGTACTTGATCGACTCGTCGACGCAGCCCTGAGCTAGCCCGACCGCTAGCGCGGCGATCGCGATACGGCCCTCGTCAAGAATCGACAGGAAGTTCGCGTAACCGCGGCCCCGATCACCGAGCAAATTGGCCTCCGGCACCGCGACGCCGGCCAGCGACACCTCCCTGGTGTCGGACGCGTGCCAGCCCACCTTCGAGTAGGGCGGCGCGATGCTCAGACCCACGCTTGGAACCGGCACCAGCAGCGACGAGATCTCCTTGCGACTGCCGGCTTCGCCGGTCACGGCGGTCACGGTGATCAGGCGGGTGATGTCGGTGCCGGCGTTGGTGATGAACGCCTTGGTCCCGTCGATGCGCCACGTGCCGTCGACAAGCGTGGCCCGGGTACGGGTGGCGCCGGCGTCGGTTCCGCCGTCCGGCTCGGTCAGGCCGAAAGCCGCGAGCGCGTCGCCGCTGGTCAGCTGTGGCAGCCACTCCTTGCGCTGTTCGTCGGTGCCGAACCGAAAGACTGGCATGGCGCCAAGTGACACGGCGGCCTCAAGCGTGATCGCCACCGACGAGTCGACCCGGGCTAGTTCCTCGATGGCCAGGCAAAGCGCGAAGTAATCACCGCCCATGCCGCCGTACTCCTGGGGGAACGGCAGCCCGAACAGCCCCATGCGGGCCATCGCCGCGACGATGTCGTACGGGAACGCGTGGTCCTCGTCCATCGCGGCCGCCCTGGGGGCCACGACCTGACGAGCAAAATCGGCGACCGTGGAACGCAGGGCCTGGTGTTCCTCGTCTAGGGGATAGTCGAACTCGGAGGCTCCGCTGCCACTCACCACAGATCCATCCTCTCGCGGCCGAAACGCCGGCGTGCCACAGCGCGGCCGGGGGGCCGGCCTGTCACAGCGCGGCCCGCACGAGCGTCTGGCGCAGGCGCTCCCCCTCAGCATGTTCCCATTTTCGGCCGATACGCTGATCGAGGCGCCAAATCGTGCGCCCCAATCGAGGTGGTGACGTGAGCGTCGTGCGGTCGCTTTACGCCCGCTTCGCGAAGCTCGGCCACGAGGTCGCCAAGTTCGGCGCCGTCGGCCTGGTTGCCTACGTCCTCGATACCGGCGCGTTCAACCTGCTGAAGTACGACGGCGGGCCGGTCTCGCACAAGGTGCTCACCGACAAGATCATCTCGACCTCGCTCGCGGCGACGTTCGCCTACTTCGCGAATCGACACTGGACCTGGAGAGCCCGCGCACGTACGGGCCTCGGCCGCGAGTACGTGCTGTTCTTCGTATTCAACGGCGTCGGGCTCGGTATTGCGCTCGCCTGCCTCGCGACGTCCCACTACGTCTTGGATCTTCGCAGTGGCCTCGCCGACAACGTCTCCGCGAACGTCATCGGCACGATCCTTGGAACCCTCTTCCGCTTCTGGTCCTATCGGCGCTGGGTGTTTCTGGAGGCCGAGGAGCCGCTGCGCTCCGAGGAAGCTGCATCAGCCGCCATCGTCTAGTGCATCCCGTTGTCGCCACCCTCAGCATTCCCGGGTGCGAGAAAGATCGCGAAGATCGGCGGCCGCGGCTGCGCCAACTCCAGCCGCCCGCCGTCCGCTGCCACGAGGTCTCGTGCGAGCGCGAGCCCGAGCCCGGTGCGACGTGCACCGCTAAACGATCGCTCGAAGATGTGCGGCACGAGCTCATCAGGGACACCGGGGCCCTCGTCGCGAACCTCAAGCACGACGTGCCCACTCGTCTCGCGGGTATGGACGGTCACCGTGCCGGCGCCATGCACGAGGGCATTGTCGATGAGCGTCGCGACGACCTGCGCTAGTCCGCCGGGGGTCGAGATCGCCATCAACCCGAGGCTGCCGTCGCGAACGAGTTCTCGGTGTGCGCGCCGAAACGCCGGATCCCACTCAACCGCTTGCTGGATCAGCACGGTGTCGACGGCGACCACGACCCCCGACTCTGAGCGCGCGCTGCGTTTGTGTTCAGCCAGCAGCGAGTCGACCACCGCAGCGAGTCGTTCGGCCTGTACCAGAGCGGCCGTTGCCTCCTCGCGGACCGCCGGCTCGGTCGACGTGGCGACGATTTCCTCGAGCCGGATCGACAACGCGGTGAGCGGGCTCCGCAACTGATGTGACGCGTCAGCGGCCAACGCGCGTTCGGCGCCGAGCAGCCGGCCAATCCGTTCGGCACTGCGGTCGAGAACCTCCGCCACCTTGTCGAGTTCGGGCACGCCGTAGCGGTGGTTGCGGGGTCGCGGGTCGCCCGCACCAAGTCGCTCGGCACCGACCGCGAGGTCTTCGAGGGGCCCACCGAGCCGCTTGGCTTGCCGCCGAGCGAGTTCGACCGCCGCAGCGAGCGACACGATCGCCAGCGCTGCGACGCCGACCCAGACCGACGCCAGTTCGCTGTTGGTCGACGACGCCGACGCGATGACCGTGACTGCTTCGTCTTTCGTCCCGACCGCGCTGCCCCTGTCGACCGATCCGGTGATCGGCGTCCCGGTCGCCAGCGTTTGGCCCTCTCTGGTGACGAACACGTAGCGGTCGTCGCCGGCGAACTGCTTCAGGATGCTCATGGTCGCCGCGGCGCCCGACGGAGAAGCATCAAGCGAGGTACCGGACGGCGGGGTGCTGGGGCTGGTATCCAACGCGGCGGCGATCTGCGTCGCCTCGCGGTTGATCCGCTTCTGTGCCTCGTCGCGGATCAACTTGGTCGTGACAATGCCGAGCGGAATTCCCAGCAGAATCACCGAAACGACGGCGACGACCAGCGTGGAGACAAGCAGTCGCCTTCGCACCCCAGCTCCTCGTTAGCCGGGCTCAGCCACGCTCGAAGCGGAACCCCAAGCCACGGATCGTCGTGATGAGCCGGGGTGACGCAGCATCGTCGCCGAGTTTGCGACGCAGCCACGACACGTGCATGTCGAGAGTCTTCGAGGACGCCCCGCGGCTCATGCCCCACACGTCGCGCATCAACTGCTCGCGGGTCAGCACCTTGCCGGCACCGAGCACGAGCGCGAGCAGCAGGTCGAATTCCTTCGCTGTCAGGCTCAGTTCTTCGTCGCCCAGCCATGCGCGCCGCGACTCCGCGTTGATGCGCACGCCGTTGACATCGGGCACTTCAGGGGCGCCGCGCCGCAGTAGTGCCCGCACGCGGGCCAGCAGCTCGGCGAGCCGGAACGGCTTGGTCACGTAGTCGTCAGCGCCGGCGTCAAGACCGACGACGAGGTCGACCTCTTCGGCGCGGGCGGTCAGAACGAGGACCGGCACCGAGCGGCCTTCGGCACGCATCCGTCGGCAGACCTCGAGACCGTCCATCGTGGGCAGCCCGAGATCGAGCACCACGAGGTCGATCCCACCGCTGAGAACGCGCTGCAGCACCGCGGTGCCTTCGCTCTTGACCTCGACCTCATAGCCCTCACGACGCAGGGCCCGGGCGAGCGGGTCGGAAATCGAGACATCATCCTCGGCGAGCAAGACGGCGGTCATGAGGGAATCGTATGGGTCGGCGAGCTAAACCGGGGTGATCCCATGACGCCTTCGCGAAAACGCCCGCTGTTTGGTGCTCGAGGCGGCGAGCCGGCGGATCAAATTGGCCCGCAGATCCTCGGGCTCGACGATGTCGTCGACGACCAATTCGGCAGCTAGCCGCATGATGTCGATGTCGGCCTCGTAGTCGGCGCGCAGGCCTGCCACCACGACCGCCCGCTCCTCGTCGTCGACGATCGCAGCGAGCCGGTTGGCGTGCACGGCGTTGACCGCGGCGTCCGCTCCCATCACGGCGATCTTCGCGGTCGGCAGCGCAAGAGTCGCGTCCGGCTCAAAGCCCGGACCAGCCATCGCGTAGAGCCCCGCGCCGTATGCCTTGCGCACGACGACGCAGAACTTAGGCACCGTTGCCTCCGATACGGCGCTCACCATCTTCGCGCCGTGGCGGATGATGCCGGCCTTCTCGACGGCGGTCCCGACCATGAAGCCCGGCACGTCAGCTAGAAAGATCAGCGGCACGTTGAACGCATCGCACAGCTGGATGAACCGGCTCACCTTGTCTGCGGAGTCAACGAAGAGCACGCCGCCCTTGTGCAGCGAGTTGTTGGCGACGATGCCCACCGGCTTGCCCGCAAGTCGGGCCAGCCCGACCACGACCTCCCGCGCCCACAACTCGTGGATTTCGAACAGGCTCCCGACATCGACCAGGCCGCGGATGAAGCGCCGCATGTCAAAGGCGACGCGCTCGCTAGCAGGGACAAGCGCACGCAGGTCGACGGGCTCCGCGTCACGCGCCGGAATGCTTGGCGGGATGCCCTCCCAGTTCGAGGGCAGGAACGACAGGTAGCGCCGCACGCAGGCCAGCGCTTCGTTCTCGCTTTGCACGAGGACATGCCCGACGCCTGATTCCGTGCAGTGCATGCGAGCACCGCCCATGGCTTCGAGCGTGGTCTTCTCGCCGGTCACCATCTCGACCATGCGGTCGGAGCCGAGGTACATCGACGCGTTGCCCTCGACCATGATG
>Ga0208717_1000383_pt1 | contig 15273 bp, 11 predicted proteins | sample NGESurF53shallow_FD_184489 | JGI IMG/M metagenome (GOLD analysis project Ga0208717, IMG submission 184489) | Arctic peat soil microbial communities from Barrow, Alaska - NGEE Surface sample F53-3 shallow (SPAdes) | ecosystem: Environmental > Terrestrial > Soil > Wetlands > Peat ... | reverse complement strand
TTGCAGCGCCCGCGAACCCGCCCCGCAGCGAATGACCGGGCCGGGCAGCCGTCAGTCCGGGCGGCGTGCGAGGTGCACGGCCACGACGCCCATGCTCAGATTCCGCCAGCGTACTGCGGACCAGCCGGCTGCGGCCATCCTGCGCGCGAGCTCGGGCTGGGCGGGCCAGTCCTTGATGGACTCCGCCAGGTAGTCGTACGCTTCCGGGCTCCCGGAGAGCCGCCGGGCGACCGCGGGCAGCGCGGTGGCCAGGTACGACTCGTACAGTGCGTTCAGCCGCGGCCAGGGCAGATGGCCAAACTCGCAGATGACCAGCCGGCCGCCGGGACGGGTGACCCGGAGCATCTCGGCCAGCGCGGCACCGGTGTCGGCCACGTTGCGCAGCCCGAAAGAGATCGTCACCGCGTCGAAAGCACGGTCGCGGAATGGGAGCTGGAGGGCGTCGCCGGCCACGAACCGCAGCTGGCCGGCCGTCCCCGCACCCGCCGGGGCCGCCCGCAGCCTGCGGGCCCCGACCTGGAGCATGCCCAGGGAGAAGTCGCACGCCACGCACGTGGCGCCGCCGGCGGTGAAAGTCCGCGATGAGGTCCCGGTGCCCGCGGCGAGATCAAGCACCAGCTCACCTGGCTGAGCCCCGACCGCCTGGGCCACGATGCGGCGCCACCACCGGTCCTGGCCCAGCGAGAGCACGTCGTTCATCAGGTCGTAGCGGTCGGCGACCTTGTCGAACATCGCCGAGACCTCGCCGGGCCGCTTGTCCAGGTTCGCGCGCGTCATAGGCCCAGCCTGGCACAGGGGCGCCGCTTCCCGGTCGCGCGCCCGGCCACGGGAGACCGGCGCGCGGGAGACTGCCTCACAGCAGGCCGGGGCGGTGCCAGGGCTCACCGAGCACGTGCTGGGCCAGGAACGCGAACACGGTCTCGTACCAGATGAGCGAGTTGCCGGGGCCGAGTACCCAGTGGTTCTCGTCCGGGAAGTAGAGGAACTTGGATCCGGCCAGGTGGCCGGGACGGGACGCCAGGTCGGTCCACAGCCGCAGTGCCTCACCGACCGGGACTCGGTAATCCTTGTCCCCGTGGATGACCAGCATGGGCGTGCTGATGGCCGCCACGTGCCGGTCCGGCGAGTTGTCCGCGTACCGTTCCGGCGCGGTGGCGGGCGTCCCGAGTTGCCGGCGCCACTCCGCGGGACAGTCCGTCGTGCCGAACATCTGCTCCAGGGCCCACAGGCTGGCGTGGCTGACGATGGCCTGGAACCGGGTGGTGTGCCCGGCGATCCAGTTGGCCATGTAGCCGCCGAACGACCCGCCCATGGCCGCGGTCCGCCCGGCGTCCAGGTCGGGGCGGGTGAGGGCCGCGTCGGTGATGTCCATCAGGTCGGTGAACGGCAGGCCACCCCAGGCGCCGTGCCCGCGGGAGAGGAACTCGTGCCCGTAGCCGGTGGACAGGCCCGGGTCCGGCAGCAGCACGGCGTATCCCCTGGCCGCCATCAGCCACGGATTCCACCGCCAGGACCAGGAGTTCCAGCTCGAATACGGGCCGCCATGCACCCACAGCAGGAGCGGGGCCGGCGTGTCCGGGCTGGCCGCGGCGGGCAGCACGAGCCAGGCCCGCAGCGGGGTGCCGTCGGCCGCGGTGGTCTCGATCTCGTCCAGCCGCCCGGGCAGCGGCGGCGCGGCGGCCGGGCCCGGGAGGAACTCGGGCTCGCCGGGCCGGCTCGCGTCGAGCCGCACCACCTGCGGCGGGCTGTCCGTCGCCGAGCGCAGCGCGTAGAGGAACTGCCCGTCTGGTGAGGGGCACAGGCAGGAGTAGGCCCCGTGGTCGGAACTGAGCCGGGTGACGGCCCCGGTGTCCACGTCGGCCCGCAGCACCGGGCCCCGGCCGTGGTCGGGGGTGGTGATGAAGACCCCCGAGCCGTCCGGGGCCCAGGCCAGCTCCGCGGGCCAGTGCTCCAGCCCGGGGAGCAGGTCCAGGGTTTCCGGGCGGTCCTGCGATGCACCCCCGCCCGGCGCCCCCCGGCCCGGCGCCCCCGCGTCCAGCGGCACCATAACCACGGTGAGCGCGCTGGCCTCGTCCTCACTCTCGTGCCGTTCCCGGATGGCCACCACCCGCTTGCCGTCGGGCGAGACCCGCGGCGCGGTGAAGTCGAACCCCGGGACGGAGAGCAGGGTGCGGCGCTCGCCGCTGCCTGTGTCGATGACCACGACGTCCTTGCGCAGCCCGCCGCCGCCGTCGTCGACAGACCATCCCGTGACGGCCAGCCGGCCATCCGGGGTCAGCTCGAACCCGTGCTCATCGAGGGCGCGTCCCGGCTGGGGGGTCAGGTCATGCGGCTGCGGGTCCTCGCCGGCCAGCACGTCGAGGACCAGCAGCCGCTGCTCGTCCGGGCCGAGATCGTGGTCCCAGTACCGGACCACGGCTGATTCGTGCAGGATCGCCGTCACGCCGGCGTCGGCGCGGGCCCGGCGCTGCCGGGCGTCCGCGGCGGCCCCGCTGGCGCCGGGCAGCACGGCGGCGGTGAAGGCGGCCTGCCCCGAGCTGGCTGCGGTGACCAGCCGGCTGATGCCGCCAGGCGGCGCGGTGACCCGGCGGGCCTCCCCGCCGGCGGCCGGGAGCACCCACAGGGCCCGCTGGCCGGGCGAGTCCGGGGCAGGCTCCTCCTGCGGGCCGGGCGGCGTGGTGACGGGCGGGGCGGGGCGGGACGACAGGAAAACCAGCGAGCCGTCCGGCAGGAACGCCGCACCGTCCTCCCCTTCCGCGGACCGGGTCAGCCGCTCCGCGGGCCGCCCGTCGACGGCGGTATCCACCCGCCAGATGCTGGGCTTGAACGTCGGCCCGTCCGGGGCGAGGGCTGACACGGTCACGGCCAGCCAGCTGCCGTCCGGGGCCAGCCGCAGACCGGTGAGCCGGCGCAGGGCCAGGTAGTCATGCAGGTCGTCGAATGGGGTCACGGCGCCTTCCCGCCTCGCTGGGGGTGGGCGCCCGGTTGCGGCGCCTTTCCCGGATGAGCTGACCCCCCTGATGCTGACCCCCTGATGAGGGCGCGCCCGGCTGAAGGCGCGCCCGGCTCGCTCAGTGCCCTTCAGTGATCATGACCGCCCCGACCGTGGCGTTGGTGGCCTCGTCGATCAGGATGAGGCCCCCGGTTTGCCGGTTGCGGTTATACGGGTCGAAGAACAGCGGCTGGGTCAGCCGCAGGCTCACCCGGCCCACCTCGTTCAGCCCGAGCCGGTCCGCGGTCTCGTCCCGGTGCAGGGTGTTCACGTCGAGCCGGTATTGCAGGTCACGGACGATCGCCTTGACCGTCCTGGAGGTGTGCTTGACCACCAGCCGGTCGCGGGCCATCAGCGGCCTGCTCTCGGACATCCAGACGACTATGCCCTCGACATCCTGGGAGGCCTTCGGCTGGTTGTGCGGGCGGCAGATCATGTCGCCGCGGGAAATGTCGAGATCGTCCTCGAGCACCAGGGTCACCGACATCGGCGCGTAAGCCTCCGGGACCGGGCCCCGGGCCGTGTCGATCCGGGCGATCTTCGTGGTCAGCCCGGACGGCAGGTGCATCACCTCGTCATCCGGCTTGAGCACCCCGCCCGCGACCTGGCCGGCGTACCCGCGGTAGTCGTGCAGCGCCGGGTCGGTGGCCTGGTGCGGCCGGATCACGTACTGGACCGGGAAGCGCACGTCGATCAGGTTGCGGTCGGAGGCGATATGCACGTGCTCCAGGTGATGCAGCAGCGAGGTCCCGTCGTGCCAGGGCATCTTGTCCGACCGCTGGACCACGTTGTCGCCATGCAGCGCGGAGATGGGGATGAAGCTCAGGTCGCCGATCTCCAGCTTCGCCGCGAACGCCGCGAACTCCTCGCTGATCCGCTCGAAAACGCCCTGATCGTAATCGACCAGGTCCATCTTGTTCACCGCGAGCACCAGGTGAGGCACCCGGAGCAGGGTGGTGAGGAACGCGTGCCGCCGGCTCTGCTCGGTCAGCCCGTTCCGGGCGTCGACCAGCACGATGGCCAGGTCCGCGGTGGAAGCCCCGGTGACCATGTTGCGGGTGTACTGGATGTGCCCCGGGGTGTCCGCGATGATGAACTTCCGCCGTGGCGTGGCGAAATAGCGGTAGGCCACGTCGATCGTGATGCCCTGCTCACGCTCGGCGCGCAGGCCGTCGGTGAGCAGTGCCAGGTTCGTGTACTCCTCGCCGCGGGCCTTGCTCGTCTGCTCGACGGCCGCGAGCTGATCCTCGAAGATCGCCTTCGAGTCATACAGCAGGCGCCCGATCAGGGTGCTCTTGCCGTCATCGACCGAGCCGGCCGTGGCCAGCCGCAGGATATCCATCGGCCTGCTTCCTTCGGGGGTGAGGACGTCGTGCGCCGTGACCGTCATTTAGAAGTACCCCTCCCGCTTGCGGTCTTCCATGGACGCCTCGCTGGCCCGGTCGTCCGCCCGGGTCTGCCCACGCTCGGTGACCCGGGTGGCCGCGACCTCAGCGATCACGTCAGACACCGTCGTCGCAGTGGATTCCACGGCCCCCGTGACGGGAATGTCCCCGACGGTCCGGTAGCGGACGGTCGCCTCGAACACCCGCTCGTCCTCGGCTGGATGGTTGAACTCGCTCTCCGCGAGCAGGATGCCGTCCCGCTCGAAGACCCGGCGCTGGTGGGCGTAGTAGATGGACGGGATCTCCAGCTTCTCCCGGGCGATGTACTGCCAGACATCCAGCTCGGTCCAGTTGGACAGCGGGAAGACCCGGATGTGCTCGCCCATCCGGATCCGCGTGTTGTAGATGCTCCACAGCTCGGGACGCTGGGTCTTCGGGTCCCACTGGCCGAACTCGTCGCGGAAGGAGAAGACACGCTCCTTGGCCCGGGCCTTTTCCTCGTCCCGGCGGCCGCCGCCAAACACCGCGTCGAAGCGGTTCTCCTCGATCGCGTCGAGCAACGTGGTCGTCTGCAGCCGGTTGCGGCTGGCCCGCCGGCCGGTCTCCTCGACTACCCGGCCGGCGTCGATGGAGTCCTGGACGGACGCGACCACCAGCTTGACTCCGACCTCAGCCACCCGGCGGTCGCGGTAGTCGATGACCTCGGGGAAGTTGTGCCCGGTGTCCACGTGCATGACCGGGAACGGGATCCTGGCCGGCCAGAACGCCCGCTCCGCCAGAGCCAGCATGACGATGGAGTCTTTGCCCCCCGAGAACAGCAGGACCGGCCGCTCGAACTCGGCGGCCACTTCACGCATGATGTGGATGGACTCCGCCTCGAGTACTTCAAGCTGCGAGAGCGAATAGTCAGAACGTGGCACGGCCATGAAACAGACTCCGGTCGTCGGGCACGGACGGGATCAGGTCAATCTCCTCGCGGGAGCGTTACTGCGTAGCAGAACAACCCGCTACGCGCAGACCATCCAGCAGCAGGGGGGCAAGCCCCGCTGGGCAGATAAGGATATCCGGAAGGGAAGGGTCAGCCTGGTTATAAGCCAGCTTTGAGCCGTCCAGACGCGACGCGTGCAGCCCCGCCGCCTGGGCGACCGCCACCGGCGCCGCCGAATCCCACTCATGCTGGCCCCCGCTGTGCACGTAGGCATCGGCGGTCCCGCGGACCACCTCGGCCGCCTTCGCCCCAGCCGAGCCCATCGGGATGAGCGTCAGCTCGATCTGCTGGGCCAGCCGGTCGAGCAGGGCCGGCGGCCTGGTCCGGCTGACGAGCACACGGACCGGGCGGCCCGGGGTCATGGCGGGCGGCGCGGGCGGCGGCTCGGCGGTGCTCAGCACCGTGCCCTGAGCAGGCAGCGCGACCGCGCCCGCGGTCAGTTCACCGCGTTCCCACAACGCCACGTGCACGGCCCAGTCGGTCCGGCCGGGTTCACCGAATTCTCTGGTCCCGTCCAGCGGGTCCACGATCCATACCCGGTCCGCAGCCAGCCGGGCCAGGTCATCGCGGCCTTCCTCGGACAGCACAGCGTCCCCGGGGCGTTGCTCGCTGAGCTGCGCGGCGAGGAACTCGTGCGACTGCCGGTCGCCGGCCTTGCGCAGCGCGTCAGGGTCACCGCCCCCGGCTCGCAGGGCGAGCAGCAGGCGGCCAGCGTCGCTGGCCAGGTCCCGGGCCAGGCGATCATCGTCGGTGGTCATCAAGCAGGCGCCCCTTCTTAGGCGGGGTGAGCCTCACAGGCTAGTAGGCGCCGTGCCCCCGAACGACCGCAGACCAGGTTTTCCACAGGATCTGCAGGTCCAGGGCCAGTGACCAGTTCTCCACGTACCGCAGATCGAGGCGGACCGCTTCGTCCCAGGGCAGGTCGGATCGCCCGTTGACCTGCCACAAGCCGGTGATGCCCGGCTTGACCACGAGCCGGCGCCGCATGTAGTCGCCGTACTTGGCCGCCTCGGTGGGCAGCGCCGGCCGGGGCCCGACCAGCGACATGTCCCCGAGTACCACGTTGAACAGCTGCGGGAGCTCATCGAGGGAGTAGCGGCGCAGCCAGGTGCCCGCCTTGGTGACCCGCGGGTCACTGCGCATCTTGAACAGCGCGCCATCGGACTCGTTGAGCGTGGCGAGTTCGGCCTTCCGCTGTTCCGCGTCCACCACCATGGTGCGGAACTTCCACACCGAGAACGTGTGCCCGTCCTTGCCGACCCTGGTCTGCCGGAAGAAGACCGGCCCGTGGTCGCCGAGCCGGACCGCCAGCATGATCGTCGCGAACAGGGGCGTCAGCAGCAGCAGCGCTGTCAGCGCGACCACCTTGTCGAACACGCCCTTGAGCACCTGCTTGCCGCCGGCTAGTTCCGGGTGGTCCACGTGCAGCAGCGGCAGCCCCGCGACCGGGCGGATGGTGGTCCGCGGCCCGGCCACGTCGAGCAGGGCCGCGGCCACGCACATGTCGGTGCCGGTCTTCTCCAGGTCCCAGGCGAGCTCGCGGAGCCGGATGCCGTTCATTTCCGGGCAGGCGAGCACGGCCACGGTGTCCGCGTCCAGGTAACCGACGGCCGTGGTCACGTTGGTGAGGCCGCCGAGCACCGGGACGCCGGCGATCTCGCCCAGCATGGTGCCGCCGGCCAGGCACGCCCCGACCACGGAGAGGCCGTGGTAGGTGCCCCGGCGCAGTTCTGCGATCAGGTCGGCCACCGCGGGGGCGTGACCGACCGCGACCACCCGGCGCATGCAGGCGCCACGGCTGCGCAGCCGGTGCAGCCGCTTGCGCAGCCGGTGCCGGACCACCAGGTCGAAGAGGGTCGCGCAGGGCAGCGCGATCACCATGTAGCCGCGGGCGAACTCGAACTTCACCGCGTACGAGGCGATCGCCACCATGGCCGTGAGGCTCACGGCGGCGTTCAGCACACGGCGGAATTCATCCGAGCCGACGCCGATGAAGCGGGGGTCATAGCCGCCAGCCAGGCCCACCGCCAAGACCCACAGCAGCGGCAGCAGCGCGGTGATGGCGAGATAGATGGCCGGCCGGTAGGTGGGCTCGTCGAAACGGATCTCGTACGCCAGCACGCTCGCGGCCAGCGCGCAGGCGGCGTCGGCCACACCCACCCGGCGGAGGTACGCCCCGGTCCACGCGGCCGAGTCCGGCGAGCCTGCCCGCGCACGGGTGCGCCGCGCGCCGCTGATGGCCGTATTACCCGACACGCGCCCCACCGTCCCTGTCCACGTCCCGCCCGCATCCCCCCAGGCACACAACGGAAGACGTCTAGCCAAACCGGAAGGTTGACGCTTTCTTCAACACTGACCACCTGATTTCAGGACACCGGCTGATTTGTAACCATTAGGCTACTCAGAGTGAGGTACCCGGCGGCCCGTCATTCCACGCTGGCGCCATCCCTCACACGTTTCCTGACGAGCGTTATAGAGGACGCCACAGGTCGGCAGGAAAGGCTGCCATGAGCCGGTCCGGCGAGAACACCGGGGATCTCTCCCCGCCAGCGGCGATGGCTTCGCGCACCGTCTCAGCAGGAGAGTAGGCAACGCGCCCGGTCGCTTCATAGTAGTCGGCATACTTGAAGTCCGATTCGGCCGCGGACTTTACCAGGCGAGCTGGTACCCCGAGGGCCTCCGCCACGATGATGCCGTGCAAGGATGATCCGACTACCAGCTCACTAGCAGCGATGCGCTGAAGGCAATGTGCCAGTGCCGACCTCGGGTTCAGCACCTTAGAGGAAAGGTACCAGGACAGATTCCGCTCTAGGTCAACAAAATTCGGGACCACGGTGACTGCATATTTCTTATGGACACTCAGGAGTTCGGGCATCAGCACAGGCAGGAGAAGGGCGGGGTCACCATATATCTCCGGCACAATCATGCCGCGCTCCATGAGGAAGCTACGCGTCCGCGGGCCCCGCACAGCCCGAACGTCCAGGTTACGAGCAGTGTAGCTTTCTATGGGCACTCTGCCATTTACGCCGGATCCCCATACAACATCTCCATCCTGAGCGAAGTGCAGACACGACCCGACACTCAGAAGTCGTGCAGCCGCCTTCGACTGAGTACCCAGTCCTCGTCGCTTCAGCATCATGCGGACTATCACCGGTCCGAGTAGATCGCCGAAGTTGTTGACCGGGCGACGCCAGGGGATATAAGGTCCAAGCCGAGTTGGCAGAACAGGGTACGGCGGATTCCAGGCGAACAACTCGATCTCAGGCATGATCGCCTACTCCGGAGCTTTAAGCCAGAAAATTGTCTGCTGTCTCCAGGTCGCGATATCATCTACCACGAGCCCCTGTTGCCGGAGTAGAGCGAGCATCTGCTCAGAGGTGTAGTCATTCACCCAGGACTGCGACCGCCTGTAATACTTAGTTTCCCCGTCTGCGGTCTCATATGACATCGCAATTCGCGACGCGACGCCTGACATCCAGTTAATAAATCCAGGCGTATCGTGGACGTACTCGATGACGCCACTGGCGATCAGCCAATCGGCGTGCAGCTCAGGCAGCTTGTCCCGATTCACGTCACACACGATTGTGTCCGGAGATCGCGAAACGATATCGACAGGCACATACTCGCAACCATCGGGGAGCATAGCGCGCGCCGCCTGGGAACCCGCGCCGACATCAACCACACGACTGCCTGCCGCAATATCGCGGACCATCAGCTTCGTGCGCGTGTCCCACCCGGCGTCCAGCGACTGGTCGTCACGCCAACGCCCATTGCTCTGGCCCATCCACTTCAAAGTGGTGGTGGCCGCAGCGCGGGCCAGGACACGTCGCTTGCGGATAGCATCACCTATCAACATGAGACGCAAGGTATCCGGTACGTGTCCCGGATTCAGGTAAACCGGTTAATTAGCCCGTTCTCCCTGATTGGCACCCTTCCTGATGTCGGCCATAGCCAGTTTGCGCGGATGGCACCTGCTTTGTTGGACGCGCGTGGGCCGCGCTGGGTTTACCTGTCCGGGCACACCCAAAGAAGGTCAGGGGCTAGACCCGGCTGCTCTCATCGCGCAGCCACGTCGAGTACTGGTTCCGCTGCACTTCGCGATGCGCCCGGCGCCGGGCCGCCACGGCGACAGCCAGGAACAACGTCACCTTCGGCGCCAGCCCGGGCTCCGCGCGGACCAGAGCCAGCAGATCCCGCGGCCGGGTCCGCGCCGAAGCCCCGGGAGCACCCTCGGCCTCCTCGACCTGGTTCACGCCCATGGCGGCCCGGACTCGGCGGCGGAGCAGGTCGCCGAAGGTCCGCGGGACGTGCACGACGACGCGCGCGCCGGGCACGACGACCCGCTCCCCCGGCCCGAAGACCAGGGAGGCCGCGAGGTCGTCCGCGAGGAGCGGCGGCAGGCCGGCGACCCGCGCATGACCCGCCTCGCTGAGCGCGATGACCCCGCGGCCGAACAGCCCGCTGCGCACCTCCGGGAGCCGGGCCCAGACGTCGTAGTACCAGCGGACTAGCCAGGACGCACCGGACAGGGCCAGTACCCGCTCCGGCCCCGCCGCGAGCGCGCCGGGCCGGGCCAGGGCCCCGGCCAGGGCGCGGATGTCCGCCAGCCCGATCTCCACGTCCGCGTCCACATAGATGCGCGGGAAGCTGGTGGCGGCCTGGTCACCCGCGAGCAGGGCCTCGCGCTTGGACGGCACGGGGATGGACAGCACCCGGACCCGCGGCCCGTGACCGCCCGCGATCTGCGCCGTGTCGTCGGTGCAGCCGTTGGCGACCACGATCACGTCCACGTCATCCGGCGTCCCGGCGGGCGCCAGCTGGCCGAGCAGGCGCCCGAGCACCTGGGCCTCGTTGTGCGCGGGGACGACAACACTCACCATGCCGCGCAAGTATGCCGGGTCCGGTAGATTTCGCGCAGTGTGATCACGGGTGATCAGGTTCTGCACGTTGAGCCTGATCACAGCCGATACAAACAATTTTCCGCAAATTTCACCGGGCTGGTCATCTGGACCCGGCCCTAGTGCGTCTAGTCCATGTCTGCATCGAAATCCGGGCTGACCAGGCAACTAGGTGCCTGCATGGTACCGTTATCCGCCGGTCTGGGTCCTGCCTCGCGGGCTGCGCCGGTGGTGGGTGCCTGGGCCGCGCGGGAATGCCGCCGGCACCGTTAGCCCCTTCCGGAATGAGCGGGACCGCAAACCATGATGGTGGTGTCCGTGAGACGCGCGGACGCCGGTTCCGGCCCGCGGAGGACTTGCGTACCGTGACTAGCCCGTTCGGCGGAGCGCCCCCGGGGCGGCCCTCCTTCGCCCCGTCCGCCAGCGAGCAGGCTGCGCAGCCTGGCCCCGCGGCCCGCGGCGGTCACCGGAGGATGCCGGACCAGGCCAGCCCGAGACCCTACGTACGGCCCCGGCACAACGGCCGCAGATTCCGCCGGTCCGTGTCGCGTGCGCTCCAGTGGATCTTCATGGACGCGGTCTCGGCGCGGTTCGGCACGCTGGTCATCGGCCTGGTCCTGGCCCGGATGATGGCGCCGGCCGAGTTCGGTGCGTTCGGTGTCGTGGTCATCGCGCTGCTGGGGGTGCACAGCGTCGGCCAGCTCGGGGTGGGGGGCGCCATCATCAGCTGGCGTGACTCTCCGCGCGAGATCGCGCCGACGGTCATGACGATCTCGGTGGCCTGCAGCGCGGCGCTCTACGCCGCCTGCTACGAGGGCGCTCCCGCGTTCGCGGGCACCATGGGCGCACCCGCCGCGGCGGGGGTGATCCGGTACATCGCGCTGAGCGTGGTCATCAGCGGGGTCGTGGCGGCCCCGCGGGCCATGATCGAGCGGCAGGCGCCGCGCCGCAGGCTGCTGGTCGATCAGGTGGACAACTGGCTCGCTGTCGCCGTGACCATCGGGCTCTTCGCCACGGGGCACGGCCTGATGAGCCTGGCCTGGGGGCGGCTGGCCGGCAGCGCGGTCTCCGCCACGATTTTCATCGCCCAGTCGCCGCGGGCCCTGCGCCCCGGTTTCCGGTGGGACAAGGCCAGCGCCGTGCTGGGCATCGGCCTGCCGTTCGCGGCCTCCAGCGTGCTTGTGTTCGCGATCACGAACGCGGACCAGATCGTGGTCGGGCACGTCCTGCACGCCCGGAACATGGGCTTTTACGTCCTGGCCCTGTGCCTGGCCACGTGGCCGCTCACCGTGCTGACCCAGCAGATCCGCGACATGGCGCCGGCGGCGTTCGCCCGGCTGCGCCGCGGGCCGCAGGTGGTCGGGTCGGCGTTCATGTCCTCGGTGGACCTGCTCGCCTGCCTGACCCTGCCGCCGTGCATCCTGATCAGCACCTCCGGCGGCACCTTAATCCACGCCATCTACGGCCCGGCGTGGATGCCGGCCGCGCACGTCCTGGCCTGGCTGGCGCCGCTGGCCGAGCTCCGGGTCTTCTACGCGCTGGCGAACGACTATTTTGCGGTGCTCGCGCCGTCGCGCCGGGCGCTGACCTTCCAGCTGCTCTGGCTCACCACCCTGGTGCCGTGCCTGGTCATCGCGATACGGCTGCACGGGATGCTCGGCCTGGCCGTGGTGCAGGTCCTGATCGCCGTCCTGTTCCTGCTGCCCTGGTACCTGACCGAGCTCAAGCCGGTGGCCATCTGGCCCCGGATGCCCACCGCCCGGCTGGGCCTGCCGCTGGGGGCCTCGGCCGCGGTCGGCCTGATCATGTACGGCGCGCGGCGCCTCATCCCGCACCACGACGCCCTGGACCTCGCGATCGGCAGCTCCGCCGCGCTGGCGGTCATGGGGATGCTGGTCTTCCGGCTGCGCACCGTCCTGGTCGCGGTCCGCCGGGCCGCGGCCGGCACGGCCGCCCGGGCCCGGGTGGCCGACACGATCGGCCCGGCACTGGAATTCGTCTTCGAGCCGCCGGTCTACCCGCTCACCGCGTCACCGTCCCGGCAGCAGGCGCTGCGGCCGGCCCCCGAGGCGGCGGACCAGGGCCTCTCGGCCAAGGTTCGCTCCGGAGCCCGGTGGAGCCTGCTGAACACCGTGGTCGTGCGGGTCAGCAACTTCCTGGTCGGGGTCCTGCTGGCCCGGACCGTGTTCGGCCCCAAGGTCTGGGGCCTGTACGCGGTCTCGCAGATCGTCATCGCGATCCTGCTGAGCGCCAACGAGCTCGGGATCGACGCCGCGATCGTCCGGTGGGACGGTGACGTGCGCGTGTTCGCCCGGACGGTGTTCACCATCTCGGTGGCGTCGAGCACGGCCATCTACGCCGGCCTGTTCGTCTCCGCGCCCTACGTGGCGAGCCTGCTCGGCTCCCCGGACGCGACCAGCATGCTGCGCATCCTGTGCCTGGTCGTGATCATCGACGGCTTCGCCTGCGTCCCGCTGGCCCTGCTCACCAGGGACTTCGCCCAGGGGCGGCGCATGCTGGTGGACACCCTCAACTTCGTGGTCAGCACCGGGGTGACGATCTGGCTCGCCTTCGGGGGCAGCGGGGCGATCAGCTTCGCCTGGGGCTCGGTGGCCGGCTGCACCGCCGCACTCATCGCCGCGACGATAGCCGCTCCCTATGTCGTGCTGCCTGGCTGGAACACGGCCCAGGCCCGCCAGCTGCTCAGCTACGGGCTGCCGCTCGCCGGGGCGAGCCTGCTCACGCTGGGCGTGGTGAACGTGGACTCGGCCATCGTCGGGGCCACGCTCGGGCCCGCCATGCTCGGGCTCTACCAGCTGGCCTTCAACGTCTCCAGCTGGCCGGTCAGCAGCATCTCGCAGGCGGTGCAGCGGGTGTCGTTCGCGGGCTTCTCCCGGGTGGCCGGCTCCACCAGGGTGCTGAGCGAGGCCTTCGCCCGGGCTTTGTCCCTGCTGATGGCCCTGGCCGTGCCCGCCTGCGTGCTGCTGGCCACGCTGGCGGGCCCGATGATCCAGGCGGTCTACGGGCAGCGCTGGACCCCCGCCGCGCACACGCTGAGCCTGCTGGCCATCTTCGGGCTGATGCGGGTGGCCTACTCACTGATGTACGACTGCATGGCCGCGGCCCGCCGCCAGAACGCGCTGCTGGGCGTCCAGGGCCTGTGGCTGGCCGCGCTGATCCCGGTGCTGCTGATCGGGGCGCGGCTGCGCGGCATCACCGGGGTCGCCGGCGGCCATCTGGTGGTGGCGGCCCTGCTGGTCGGCCCGGCCTTCCTGTGGGCCCTGTCCCGGACCGGGCTGAGCCTGCGGGCCATGGCCCGGGCCTTGTGGCGGCCCGCGGTCGGCGGGATCCTGATGGCTGCGGTGTCGCTGTTCATCATCCGCCTGACCGGTCCGGGCTGGCTCGGGCTGCTGGCTGCGGGTGGTGCCGCGTTCGCCGTCTACCTGCCGGTCGTTTACCCGCTCCGCACCCTGCTGCGCCACCCGCTGCCCGAGCCGGAAGAACTGCCCGAGGCGAACGCCGCGTGAGCTTGAATACCTGACCCGGTTCCTGGTTCCTGAGGAGACATTTTGACTGCTGGCCTTCCGTACGTGGTCTGGATGGCGCCCACCTCGTGGGACGGGATCCCCGGGACCGACCGGGCCCTGGCCATGGCCCTGACCCGCTACGCCCGCGTGCTGTGGGTTGATCCCCCCGTCTCGGCGGTGAGCCCCAGGCGGCTGCGGGGTGAGGTCAGCGGGCGCCTAATCCCCACGCTGAGGGAGATCGACGACACGATCGTCCGGCTGACTCCGGTCGCCCTGCCCGGCATGACCCGGCCCGGGATCCGCGTGACCACCGCGCCGCTGCTTCGCGCCCAGGTCCGGTGGGCGCTGCGCCGCCCCGGCATCCGTCCTTTCGCCGTAGTGGCCGGCTACCTTGAGGACCTGCTCGGCTACTGGGGCGACGCCGTGAACGTGCTCTACAGCACCGACGACCATGTGGCCGGGGCCGAGCTGATGGGACTCTCCGCGGACCGGATCCGGGCCCAGGAACGGCAGGCGGCCGCGCGCGCGAACGTGGTGGTCGTGGTCTCGCCCCACCTGGCCGAGCACTGGGCCGCGCTGGGCAGCACCCGGCCGGTGCTAATCCCCAACGGCAGCCTGCCCCCCTACGCCAGCGGCCTCCCGCCACAGCCAACGGTCAGCGATATGCCCGGGCCCGTCATCGGCCTCATCGGCCAGCTCACCCAGCGGATCGACCTGGCCGTACTGACCGCGGTGGCCGACGCCGGCTACTCACTCCTGCTGGTCGGGCCCTACGACTCGCGCTGGGAGCGGGAGGGCTTCGCCGCGCTCACCGCCCGGCCGAACGTGCGGTACGCGGGGCGTGTCCCCGCGGAGGCGGTCCCGTCCTACCTGGCCTCCATCGACCTGGGGCTCATCCCGTACGCGGACAGCGCGTTCAACCGCGCGTCGTTCCCTATGAAGACGCTGGAGTACTTCAGCGCCGGCCTGCCCGTGGTGAGCACGGACCTGCCCGGCTCACGGTGGCTGCGGGACAGCCTGGCCAGTTTCGACGCCGCGCACGCCGATCAGCTCATGGCGCTGACCAGCGACCCAGTGGAGTTCGTGGCCGCCGTGCGCCGTCTGGCCGGGGCACCCGGCGCTGGGACGGAGGTTCAGGGGGAGCCCCTCTTGGCTGACCGTGCCCAGGCGTTCGCTGCGGAGCACTCCTGGACCCGCCGGGCGGATGCGCTGGCCGCCGCCATCGGACTGCGCACGGCCAGCCCGCAGCCCGACCCAGCCGGGGTCAGCTGACGTCTGGCTGGTCAATCCCGGCCGGCGTCCGATCGGGCTGGTGCCCCCGCCGCACCTTGCGGGCTGGCTGGCCCCGGCGGCTTTCCACGGCCGTGGCATAGGCGTTCCGGGTCAGCGCGGCGAGCCGCTCCGGATCGAGCATGCTGAGCTCAGGCAGCGCTGGGCGAGAGGCCGCGGCCGCGGCCTCGGCGGTGCGCAGCGCCTCTTCCGG
>Ga0208717_1000382_pt1 | contig 15305 bp, 8 predicted proteins | sample NGESurF53shallow_FD_184489 | JGI IMG/M metagenome (GOLD analysis project Ga0208717, IMG submission 184489) | Arctic peat soil microbial communities from Barrow, Alaska - NGEE Surface sample F53-3 shallow (SPAdes) | ecosystem: Environmental > Terrestrial > Soil > Wetlands > Peat ... | reverse complement strand
GGCTCGATCCTCGGCATGACCCGCAAGCAGGTCGACGCCGCGATGGACGCGATCATCGACTTCAGCGGCATCGAGGAGTTCATCGATACCCCGGTGAAGGTCTACTCGAGTGGCATGTACGTGCGACTCGGATTCTCGATCGCCGTCAACCTCGATCCTGAGATCCTCATCATCGACGAGATCATCGCCGTCGGTGACGAGGAGTTCCAGCGCCGGTGCTTCGATTATCTGTACGAGCTTCGCAAGCGCGGCGTCACGATCATCTTCGTGTCACACAGCCTGCCGCTGGTGCAGACGTTGTGCGACCGCGCGGCCTGGATCGAGAAGGGTGTACTGCGCGCCGAGGGCTCCGCCCTCGAGGTGGTCGACGAGTACATCGCGACGGTCAACAAGGCCGAGCGAGTACGACTGGATTCTGCAGGTCACGGCCGATCCGACGGAGATCTCGAACGGCGCGGCGGCGGTGAAGCCACCGTCACTGCCGTCACGTTCATCGGCTCCGACGGTGAACCGACGTTGGCAGCCACCGCTGGCGAGCGGCTCACGCTTCGTATCGCCTACCAGGCCAGCACGCCGATCGACGACGCCGTGTTCGGGCTGGCATTCCACACCGAATCCGGCGTTCTGGTCAGCGGCCCCAACTCGGAGTTCGGCGGCATTCACAGCGGCCGGATCTACGGCGCTGGACACATCGACTACACCGTCGATTCGCTAGCGCTGACCCCGGCCACGTACCTTGTGTCAGCGGCGATTACTGACATCACCTTGTTACACGTGTTCGACTATCGCGACCGGGCCTTTACCCTCGCCGTCCAGCCGGGTAAATCCCCCGATCGCAACGGCGTGGTGACCCTCGACGGGCACTGGGCGCCACCGATCTCAGGAACCGGAACGGAGTTCTCGCAGTGAGAGTCAACCTCGGGTGTGGCCAGGCCTACATGGAGGGCTGGACAAACGTCGACGCCAGCCCCGACGTAAAGGCTGATATCCACCTTGACGCCGCGGAGTTCGTGCGCCAGTACGGTGATCAGGTCGACGAGGTCTACATGGGCCATGTGTTCGAGCACCTGATGCCCGGGTACGCGTCGTCGCTACTGCGCCTGCTCAACGAGCGGTTGCGCCCCGGTGCCGTCATCTCGGTGGTCACTCCCGACATGCGGGCGATCTTCGAGGCCTACCTCGCGGGTGAGATCGACAACGACAAGCTCAACGCGTCGTTCATTTACTCCTACGTGCAGCCGTCGCATCACGTGTGGTGCTACGACGAGGCGACATTGCTTGAACTGTTCCGCCGAGCCGGGTTGGCCGACGCCGAGCCGATCACTGACGTCCCCTCCTACCCGCCGGTGTTTCACAAGGAGGGTCCTGAGTCTCAGTGGCAGTGCGGGGTGCGTGCACTTGCTGCCGGACACGAAGTCTCCACCATCGACGTCGCCGTCAATCAGCTCGACGGTGTCGATCGCTCTGGATACATCACGAGCAATGTCGACGCCGTCACCACAGATCACGAGCTGCTCAACCGCGTCGAGGGATTGCGCGATGCGCTGATCCGCGAATACAAGCGCCGGCAGGCCCTCGAGGCCAGAGTGGCTGGGCTCATCGCAGCTACTGACCCCCAGACCGACGCGCCGGCTGCGCCAACACAGCCTGCGCCGGTTCCGGTCTCGACGGTCGGCGGCCGACGTTCCGAACCCAAGCCGGCGACGATTGCACAGCCGCCAAGTGAGGTTTCTTCGGCGCCTCGGCTGCTGAGCGCGGCCGGGGCGAAAGAGCGCGCTTTCGACGTGGTCAAGCGCACGCTGCCACCCGGATCCAAGTCGCGCAACATCGTGAGAGGCGGCCTGCTCGCCTATCGCGAGAGCCGTCGAGTTTCTCGCGACGTTCGAGCATTGCTCGCTGAAAGCGGCGTCGTTGAGCCTCATGAGCCGACGTACCTGGGTTGGTACCGGCGCAACAAGGCAACACCTGCGGAGTTGAGGGCGCAACGCGACGCGTCAATCGCTGCGTCGCATCCGCTCAGCGTTCTCGTGGTCGTTTTCACCGGCCCCGAAGAGAACGGCAACGCCGACGCGAGCGTCGAGAGCGTGCGCCGGCAGTCGTGGCAACACTGGAAAGTCGAGGTGTGTGCCGACGCAGGGCATGCACCGAATATCAGTGGCGACAATATCAACGTCCGTGAAAGCGATACTCGCGTCACTGCCGCCCACCACGCCATCGCCGAATCCGACGCCGATTTCGTGATCCTCCTCGACGCGGGCGACCGGCTGGTCAAGGATTGCCTCTACCAAGTGGCTCGCGCAGCGTGGCAAGACCCGTTCGTCGATCTCGTGACATGGGACGACGATTTGCTGGGCCGCGATGGCCGCCGCCACGACCCGCGATTCCGTCCGTCCTGGTCGCCCGAGTCAATGCTCTCCGCGGGGTACCTCGGTCAGTCCTTTGCGATCCGGCGGCGGCGGGCGATGTTCGCCGGCAACCTGCGCAACGGCTACGGAGGCGCTACCCGCTGGGATCTGTTGTTGCGTTCCGATCTCGATGCCGAACGTGTCGTCCGGGTGCCGCGTGTTCTCGCGCATTTGCGGCAGCGACGGCAGGGTATGAACCCCGATGGCGTGCGGGTCGTGCAAGAAGCGCTCGAGAGTCGCGGCGTTCCTGCAGTGGCCGAGCTCGCCGACCATTCGGTGCGACTGCGCTGGCAACTCGAGACGTGGCCCCACGTCACCGTCGTGATCCCGACCCGCCACAACCGGCCAATGCTGTCGAAAGTGCTGCCCGGTCTCGCATCGACCGACTACCCGTCGTTCGACGTCCGCATCATCGACAACGGCGGCGAGTCCGAGGCCAACAACGCGTGGTACGCGGAGCACTCCACCGGGATCGATCTGAACGTGCAGTGGTGGACAGAGACTCCGTTCAACTACTCGCGGGTCAACAACGAAGCCGCGGCCGGTGCGCGCGGTGACGTGCTCGTCTTCCTTAACGACGACATCGAGTTGCCCGACCATTCGTGGCTGCGCGAGATCGTCGGCTGGGCCTCACGCCCGGAGATCGGCGTCGCAGGCCTTCAGCTCACCCGTGCCGACGGCAAGGTTCAGCATGCCGGAGTGATCCTCGGCATGGGTGGATTCGCCGACCACGTCTTCGAGGGCATGGAGCCCGGCTCCGATTCGTTGATGGGCCCGACCGACTGGTATCGCAACGTGCTCGCTGTCACGGGTGCATGCCTTGCGATTCGGCGTGAAACGTTCGACCGTGTCGGCGGTTTCGACGAGCGGTTCATCCTGTGTGGCAGCGATGTTGCTATCGGGCTCGACACCACGCAGCTCGGGCTGCGCAACGTGTGCTCACCGTTCGGTGGTGTGCGGCACCTCGAATCGGCGACCCGCGGTACGGCGATTCCGACCGAGGATTTCTTCGCCAGCTATTGGCGCTACAACCCGTGGCTGTTCGGCACCGGCGATCCGTACTTCTCACCGAACCTGTCGCTCTCGAGCCGCAAGCCGAAGCTGCGCGGTCTCCAAGAGCCGACTCCGGCGAGCAGGTTGGCTGGCCCGCTGGGGCGCGATTTCCAGGTGTTCCGGCAGCGCAGTGACGCGGCCGAGTCGACGATGCTCGCCGACACGTGCCGGGTGACCGACGTCGACGTCGCCGCGATCGCGAACCTGCACGCGGCCAACGCCGCACATCTCGACGTCAAGACGATCAACTGGTTCATCCCCGACATCGACTCGCCGTTCTACGGCGGTATCAACACTGCGCTTCGGCTGGCCGACTACTTGCACCGCAACCACGGAGTGCAGAACCGCTTTGTGGTGTGGGGGAGCGGACCCGACTTCTTCGTGCGGTCGGCGATCTCAGCTGCATTCCCGTCGCTTGCCGACAGTGAGATCACCTTCTTTGACGGACCTGACAGCGCGAGCCTCGAACTCGTGCCGCACGCCGATGCATCGATCGCGACACTCTGGCTCACGGCATACGCCGTCGCGCGGGTGCAGAACACGAAACGCAAGTTCTATCTCGTGCAAGACTTCGAGCCGATGTTCTATCCGGCGAGCACGTCATACGCGCTCGCGGAGGAGACCTACCGACTCGGCCTCTACGCGCTCTGCAACACCGAGAACCTGCGACGGATCTACGCCGACGAGTACGGCGGCAAGGCCATGAGCTTCATGCCCGCGATCGACCCTTCGGTGTTCCACGCCCACGACCGGCCGTTCCGCTCCGACGACGCGCCAACCACCGTGTTCGTCTACGCGCGGCCGGGCCACTGGCGCAACTGCTGGGAGCTCGCATCCCTTGCCCTGCGCGAGCTGAAGGAACGGCTCGGCGATGGCGTCCGCATCGTCACCGCCGGCTCTTGGGCCACCGATCCCGATGCCGCTGACGCCATCAAGCAGCTCGGACTGCTCCCTTACAAGGCAACCGGTGAGCTTTACCGGCATTGCGACGTCGGCCTCGCTCTCACGGTCTCGAAGCACCCGTCGTACTTGCCGCTTGAGCTGATGGCGTGCGGCGTGCCCGTTGTCGCGTTCGACAATTCCTGGGGTTATTGGATTCTCAAGGATGGCGAGAACTCGCTGCTTGCGCGTCGCACAGTCCCGGGTCTCGTCGATGCGATGGAGCGCATGGTCGTCGACCCCGAACTGCGTCGCCGCTTGGCAGCGAATGCCGTCGCCGACATTGCTGCTCAGCACGGCAGTTGGGACGCTGCGTTTCGCGGCATCTACGACTACCTGTGCGATCCCGAGAATCACTGACGCCGGTGGAGGTCGTGCGGCGCCGAGTTGCGGTCGTCACGACCGAGCCGTTGAGTGCGGAGCTCGCCGGTCCGGCGATCCGTGCGGTCGAACTCGGGCGCGCTCTTGCGACGGAGCATGACGTTGAGGTCGCGTCGACTGCGTCGTGCAGCGGCCAAGGCCCCGATGGCAACTGGCGGTTCGCCGACGGCGACGGGTTGCGCGCACTCGCAACCCGTTGCGAGGTCATGGTGCTCGGCGGCGACGTGCTGGCGGCGAACACCTGGTTGGCCGAAGCTGGTCCAGCGATGGTCGTCGATCTCTACGACCCGTTCCATCTCGAGCAACTCGAGCAGGCGCGCGATCTCGGTACGGCTGAGCGTCGCCGAGTGGTCTTCGGCACCATCGACGTGCTGAACGCGCAGGCCGTGCTCGGCGACACGTTTTTGTGTGCGTCCGGTCGCCAGCGCGACATGTGGCTCGGGCACTTGGCCGCATGTGGACGCGTCAACCCGGTGAGCTACGACGCCGACCCAACGCTGAGCTCGCTGCTGCGGGTGGTGCCCTTCGGTGTCGCCGATGCGCCACCGCCAGCCGGCCCGCCGGCTTTGAGAGGCGTGGTGCGCGGCATCGGCGTCGACGACGAGATTTTGTTGTGGGGCGGCGGCATCTACAACTGGTTCGATCCCAACACGCTCATCCGGGCCGTGGACAAATTACGGGCTACTCGACCAAAGCTGCGGTTGGTGTTCATGGGTGTGCAGCACCCGAACCCGGTCGTGAAGACGATGCGGGCGGCCGCTGAGGCCTGGGAGCTATCGAACGAACTCGAGCTGACCGACGTCCACGTCTTCTTCTCTGACTCGTTCTCGTCCGGCTGGATTCCCTACGCCGAGCGCGGCCGCTACCTTGCCGATGCGACGATCGGCGTGAGCACGCATCACGATCATGTCGAGACCGCGTTCTCGTTTCGCACCCGGATCCTCGACTACTTCTGGGCGGGGTTGCCGGTCGTCACGACGCGTGGCGACGCGCTCGCCGAGGTCGTCGAGCGCGCCGGCGCAGGTCGCACCGTCGATCCGCGGGACGTCGATGGGCTGGCGTCAGCGATCAACGATTTGCTGGACGACGAGGCCGCGCGTACCTCAGCCGCGGCGGCCAGCGCCAGACTCGCCGACGACTACCGGTGGTCGGCCGTCGCCGAGCCGCTGCTCGAGTTCTGCCGCAACCCCTATCGCGCGCCCGACCTTGTTGACCCCGCAACGCGCGCAGAGATCCTCGGCCGCGCCCGCCTTGCGCCCGCCAGGAGCCTGAGCACGCGGATCGCCTCAAGGCTCCGCAAGTAGCGCTCGCCCACGCGGCCGTCCCGCACCACCCCGCGTCCCGCACCACCCCGCCGTCCCGCACCACCCCGCCGTCCCGCACCACCCCGCCGTCCCGCCGGCAAGCGTTGAAGTCCAGCGCACGCAAGAACGAGCGCTCGACTTCAACACTCAGTCACGATCGACCCATCGCGTCGTCCACAGCCGATGACCAACTGACACCGGAGACACATCGCGCCAGCCAGGGTGTTGGTCATGCCGAGGTTGTCTGAGTGTCAACACCACGATTTGCTCGCCGCGATTGCCGTCAAGCAAAACGATGTGGCGAGCCGAGCCCAACTCGCGGGCGCGGGGTTCGATCGCAATGTGGTGAACCGAATGGTTCGAGCTCATCGGTGGCAGCTCAGCGGGCTCGCTGTCGTCCTCCACAGCGGCGAAGTATCTGTCCGGCAGCGACAATGGGCGGCCGTTCTCAGCGCACCGAAACTTGCCGCAATTGATGGGCGCACGGCCAGTCGCGCCTATGGACTAAAGGGGTTTGAGCCTGACGTTCTCGACGTCACCGTCTCTGTAGAGACCAATCCCGTCGCGATGGCGGGCGTCCGTTGGCACCGGTCGCAACGCTTCGACGAGTTCGAGTTTGACAGTTCGGATGGTCCACCGAAGGTTCGCCGCGAGCGCGCGTTTGTCGACGCGGCGTCTTGGACGAAGTCGCCGCGGATCGCCTGTGCGCTCCTCGTCGCATCGGTGCAACAGGGGCTGGTAACGGCGGAGATGTTGCGGCGGGAGATCCTTCTCGCCGGTCCGGTTCGACATCGCGGGCATTTGCTTTCGGTCGTTACTGACATCGAAGGCGGCGCAGATTCGCTCGCCGAGATCGATTTCGTGACGATCGCGCGCCGTGTCGGCCTACCGCGACCGTTGCAGCAATCGATCCGTTGCGATGCGCAGGGTCGTCGGAGATACATCGACGCCGACTTCGGTGCGTTCGTGGTCGAGGTTGATGGCGGACTCCATCTCCTGACGCTGAACTATTGGGCTGACGCGCAGCGACAAAATGATCTAGTCATCGGTGGTGACCGCATCCTCCGCTTTCCGAGCATTGCGTTCAGGGTCGACATGCCCACCGTCGAGGCACAGCTTCGGCGCGCCGGTATTGCGTTCGGCCTGATCGCCGCCTGACACGATGAGCGTTGAAGTCCAGCGCACGCAAGAACGAGCGCTGGACTTCAACACTTGAGCGGCGGCCCGGCAGCGATCACCTGAGCAATCGCACGTGGATCGGTAGGTCGAGGTCAGCCCACGTACTGTCGGCGGTCATGACCTCGGGTGGGTCGCTTCGTACGGTAAGTGCGAGGCAACAACGGTCGCCGAGTGACAACGACCTCCCGCCGGCGAGTGCACGCATCGCGCCTGCAAGTTCGGCGTCCTGTTCGAGAACGGGCTCGATCGTCACACCGGCGGCAGACAGCAACTCGCGTACTCGAGCGACGTCGATATCAGCGTCGACAAGCTTGCTGATGACCTCGGCCAAGTTCGCCGCACCGAGTGTCGACGATCCGAGGGCTGCTGCAACGAGATCCGCACCGGGCTCGTCGTGCACGAGCGCAAGAATCGCCGACGCATCGAGCACCGTCACGTCAGCGCCGGTCCGTCACACAAGCGGCGGTCGGTCACGTCAGCGCGGGTCCGTCACGCAGGCGGCGAGCGTCATTCGGCGAGCGCTGCGGCGAGACGCTCGGCGAGGAGTTCTTCAACCAGCGAGCGCGCCTTGGGCACCTTGTTCGCGAGACCGCGCAGCTCATCGACGGCGTCCTGCTGGCGTTGGAGCAACAGCCGTCGACCCGCCAGCTGGACGTGCAGCCGATCACCAGGAGCGAGTCCGAGCTCGGCCCGCAGCTCGGCCGGTATCACGAGCCGCCCCTGCTGCCCAAGCACCACCGTGGCATCTATAAGCCGATAGTGCCACGGTATGTCAGAATGTGCCACACGCACGCAGCGCCGCGCACGGGGGGCTGGCGGTTCCGGGCGTTAACGTCCGCGGCGGCAGGGCGGTTCGGAGGCGCTGGAGTCCAGCGCACGCTAGAGCGAGCGCTGGACTTCAGCACTTCGTTCGCCGGCCGATTCTTCGCCGAGTTTCCGTGTCCTACGAAACTCTTGTGACTTCTGCGGTTAGTGTGACGAGGCTGACATCAGTGTGGGGCTCGGCGCCGCGGGGTACCCACCAGCCCTTCCCCCGACAGCCCCGTTGTCGCAAAACACTGGAGCGCCCGCGTGCAGGTTGCCACTCCGACGTCCCGTCTCGGACGTGTGATCGCGAGCGTTGCGCTCGCCATAGCCGGGGTTGCCGGCGTCACGACCGGGCTCGTCGTGCAGGCGGCGCCAGCGTTGGCTGATGACTTCGTTCCAGTGCCGGCGAACGGCGTCTTCTCGATGACCGGCCACGGCTTCGGACACGGCATCGGCATGAGCCAGTACGGCGCATTCGGCGCCGCACAGAAAGGCCTGACCGCGTCGCAGATCCTCAGCTTTTATTACCCCGGTACGACACAGCAGCAGGTGGGCAATCCGCCGATTCGCGTACACCTCACTGCCTACGACTCGAGCGGCATCACGATGGTCGCTCCGCCCGGACAGCCGATGACCGTCACCGACCAGGCGACCGGCGCAACGGCGAATGGCCCGACCGCGATGTACAAGGTCCAGATCGACGCGACTGCGATGCACATCTTGTTCCTCGATCCGACCGACCAAGCCTGGAAGCCGTTCGTGGTTGGCACTACTGCTGACACGGTCGGCCCGGTCACGTTCACCACGCCGGGCGGTGTGCGCATGTACAACGCCGACGGCACGTCGCGCCAGTACCGCGGCTCGATCCGCGTCGTACGCATCAGCACGACGACGGAAGCCGCCGTCAACGTGCTCGACATGCAGTCGTACCTGTACGGCGTGGTGCCGAGGGAGATGCCCGACAGTTGGGCGTTGCCGGCCGCGCTGCAGTCGCAAGCCGTCGCCGCGCGGTCGTATGCGTTGTCGGTTGCAACGCCGACCGCTGCGTGGGACATCTGCGACACGACTGCATGCCAGGTCTACGGCGGTCAAGCGATCGTCGCGGCCAATGGGACTGTTAACACCATCGAAGGCGTGAACGCGTCACCCGCCGTCGATGCCACGAACGGCGTCGCGCTCTATTTCCAAGGAGCACCTGCCTTCACGCAGTTCTCGGCGAGCAATGGCGGCCAGGTTGCGCCCGGTGCCCGGCCGTATCTCGTCGCCGAAGCTGACCCGTACGACACCGCGGCCATCGATCCCAACCACGACTGGACCACGCAGATCACGGCCGCTGCGCTGCAAGCCGCTTACCCGACGGTCGGCGCGGTGCAAGGAATCGAGGTCACCTCGCGCGATGGCGCAGGTGACTTCGGCGGCCGCATCGTCGCCGTCCAAGTCGTTGGCAGTAACGCCACGGTGAGCACGAACACCTACCTCGGGCTCAAATCCAACTATTGGACGGCGGGGGGTGGCCCGAGCACGGTACCGGTGATCCTCAACAGGGGTACCGCAATCGGCCATCTCGAAACGGCCGGTAGCGCCGGCCCCGGGATCTTGAGTGTGAAGGGCTGGTCCTTCAACAGCATCAGCAAGGAGGTGCCCGACTTCGTCGACGTCTATATCGACAACGTGTTGGCGGGCCGACTCCCGGCGAACCAGTCGCGGCCAGATGTTGGTGCTGCGTACGGCAACACGAGTCCGTATCACGGCTTCAGTGGCACGTTCCAGACCACTGGCGGAACGCACAGCGTGTGCGTCAAGGGCATCGACGGCGTCACGAACCCGACGCTGAATTGCACGAGCGCAACGCTGCCGAGCGGTAATCCGTTCGGCAACCTCGAGTCGGTCACCGACATCGGTACCGGCGTGCAGCTGACCGGTTGGGCGATCGATCCTGACACCGCAAGCCCGGCCACCGTGCACGTCTACGTCGATGGCGTGTGGTCAGGCGCGACGACGGCGAACATTGAGCGCGACGACGTCGGCAACGCGTATCCCGGATACAGCGCCGACCACGGCTTCAGCATCGTCGTGAAGCCAGGACAGGGCACTCACTCGATCTGCGCGTACGCGATCAACATCGGCATCGGTACCACGAATCCGCTGTTGAAGTGTGCGACGATCACGCTCAACCGCAACCCGCGTGGCGGCGTGTCACTAGCAAGCGTGACGGACGGCGTTGCCACCGTCACCGGCTGGGCGCTTGACCCGGACGTCACGGGTCCGATCGCCGTCCACCTCTATCTGGACGGCGTGTGGGCGGGGATGACGACGGCGAACCTCGACGGTGCGACGCAAGCCGCCGCGATCAATCCGGTGTACGGCACGCTGCACGACTTCACGATCTCCGCGAAACTCACGCCCGGCATGCACACGCTGTGCGCTTACGGCATCAACGTCGGCGCCGGATCGACGAACCCGGTGCTCGGCTGCGTGCAGATCACCGGCGACGGCAATCCGATCGGCAGCCTTGATCAAGTGAGCAAATCCGCGACCGGCTGGGTGGCCAGGGGCTGGTCGATCGACCCTGACAGCAACGAATCGATCCCGGTAGACGTCTATGTCGACGGGAAGCTGGTCATCCGGACCACCGCCGACGCCGGGCGGCCTGACATCGCGGCGCTCTACGCGGGCTGGGGTCCCGCTCACGGGTTCGACGCGCCGCTGGCCCTAAGTGCCGGAAAGCACCAAATCTGCGCGTATGGCATCAATACTGGACCAGGCACCACGAATCCATCGTTAGGCTGCGTGACCGTTCACGCGTGACCGACCGGCCTTCCCCCCGGTCGCAGGCTCGGCTAGGAGATTTCGCTGTGACTGTCCTTCCCCGTCGTCCTGTCGTGTTCGGTCTCGCGGTGGCGCTGGCCTTCGGCGGCATCGTCACAGCCGCGGCCACCGTGTCGGCTCCCGCTGCCCAGGCTGCGACTCCGCAGCGGCAGGTCTCGGGCTGGATCACGTACTACCAACTCGCCAACGGCACCTCCGATGCGAGCCTGAACCCCGACTTGTTCTCCGACGTCTCCGAGTTCTGGTTCCACGCGGCCAGCGCCACGTCGATCGTGGCGTCAGGCACCACCCCTGACGCGCAACTGAGCTCGTCGATCGCCGGCATCCGCAGCCACGACGTGCCCGTGACGATCACGGTTACTGACGGCACCGGCGGCGGTGTGATGGCCGGCATCTTGTCGAACCCGACGACACGGCGGCAGCAAGAGCAGGCTCTGATCGCGATTGCTGTTCGCTATCACGCGAGCGGCATCGACCTCGACTACGAGAACATGGCGTTCTTCGCGAACGGCAACCCGAACCTGGTTGCGCCGACCCGCGCTGGATTCGACGCAATGGTGCAAGAACTTTCGGGCATGTTGCACGCACGCGGCATGATCCTCGCGGTCGACGTCATCACGAAGCTGAGCGAACCCGGCGGGTCTCCCGCGCAGCAGGTCTACGATTATCCGACTCTCGGTCGTTACGCAGACCGGGTGCGGATCATGACGTACGACGAGCATGCGCAAGGCACCGGCTACCCCGGTGGACCGGTGAGTGGCATCAGCTGGGTCGACCCGATTATTGCGTTTGCGGCGAGTGAGATACCGCCCGCCAAGCTGTACATGGGTGTGCCGTTGTATGGCTATGACTGGTCGAGCAAGACCAACCGCGGGAGCGCGGTGTCCTATACACAAGCTGCAAATCTGATGGCGCAGTACCACGCGACGCGGCAATGGTCTGTGCAAGACGGCTCGCCGTTCTTCACCTACACCGATGCGGCGGGCGCGCACCACACGGTTTGGTACGACGACGCGGAGTCGCTACAGGCGCGACTGCCGCTCGTTGGCAAGTACGGCCTCGGCGGCATCGCGATGTGGTCATTCGGCAACGAGGACCCGGCGATCTGGGGCGTTTTGCGCGCGGCGACGTATGGCCCGAACCCGTTCGGCAGCATCGGCAGCGCCGTGTTGTGGCCGGGCGGTGTGCGCACGACGGGCTGGTCGATCGACCCGAACTCGACCGCGCCGATCAACGTCGACCTCTACGTCGACGGGAAGTTCCTCACCCGCACGTTGGCCGGTGTCGATCGGCCTGACGTCGGCAACATCTACTTCGCCTATGGCACGACGCACGGATTCGACACCACCGTCGACTTGCCCGCTGGTCAACACCAGATCTGCGCCTACGGCATCAACGTCGGAACCGGCACCACGAACCCGAAGCTTGGCTGCATCGGCGCGACCGTTCCGACGAACAACCCGATCGGTAGCCTCAACACCGCTTCAGGTAAGGCTGGAGTGCTCACGGTGCAGGGCTGGACGATCGATCCCGACACCGCTGCGCCGCTGACCGTGGCTGTCTACGTCGACGGCAAGTTGACCGGCGAGGCCACGGCGAACGTGTCGCGGCCAGACGTCGCCCAGGTCTACCCGGCGTGGGGTGCGACTCACGGCTTCTCGACCTCGGTCAACGTGTCGGGTGGTACGCATCAGGTCTGCGTGTACGCGATCAACCAGCGTCTCGGCACGACGAACCCGAGCCTGGGCTGCGACACCGTCAAGGTGTCGTCGGGTAGCCCGATCGGCGATCTCGAGAGTGCGAAGCCCTCGTCAGGTGCTGTCACGGTCACCGGTTGGACCATCGACCCGAACACGGCCAACCCGATCGGCGTCGCCGTGTACGTCAACGGCAAGCTCGCATCCGACGGTGTCGCCAACATCTCTCGACCGGACGTCGCAGCCAACTACCCGCCGTTCGGCGACCAGCACGGGTACTCGCTGACGGTCAATGCGCCGGCGGGTAAGGATCAGGTCTGCGTCTACGGCCTGAACACCGGGCCCGGCGATGGCAATCCGAAGCTCGGCTGTACGACCGTCACCGTGCCAAGCGGCAACCCGATCGGCCATCTCGAGTCGGTCGTCGGCGGTAAGGGATCTTTGACGGCGACCGGCTGGGCACTCGACCCCAACACCGCGTCGTCCATCGAAGTGGCGATTTATGTCGACGGCGTGGTTGCGCTGCAGCAGACGGCCTCGGTGTCCAGGCCCGACATCGCAGCGGATTACCCGCCGTTCGGTGCTGCGCACGGGTTTGCGTTGCCGGTGACAGTCAAGGCCGGCAAGCACACTGTGTGCGCGTTTGGGATCAACGTCGGCCGCGGCGATACCAACACGTCACTAGGTTGCAAGGCGGTAAATACCACCTAGCTCGATGTGTCTCGACAACCTTTCGCGGGTAGCTCGCGTTTGTGAATCTGGCGAAAGGGGACGGAGTGCGGGTCGGAGCAGTTGTCGCTGTCGCGATGGCGGTCAGTGCCGTATAAGTCGGGACGGCGAGTGGTGCGGTCGCGCGCTGGACTTCAACGCTGGTCAGGGCTTGCTGAGTTCGCGGGCTACTTCTGCACGCGGGCGTCGGCAGACCCGCGAGACCGCGCGCCTCTTCGTGAGTACCGAGGGCAGCATGCGCGTGAACGACGCAAGCACGCGCACCCGCGTCGCTGTGCGGAACTGATGACCCTTCGGGATGTCGACACGCATGAGTCGCCGCAGAGGCAACACCAACGTGATACCGGCGAAGCGCAGAACCTCTTTAACCGCAAGCGATCGCGGCGCGCACTTCGCCAGCATGAGCAGCCGGTTGCGCTCGTTGTAGAACGCAAACGACTTCGAAGACACGTCGGTCGACGCAGCATGCACATGACGCACGACTGCGTCAGGGGCGTAGCGCACCCGCCAACCACCGAGCTGTAGGCGCCACGAAAGATCGGTGTCCTCGTAGTACAGAAAAAACGAAGGATCGAACGAGCCGACGTCGCGAGCTGCCACCACTCGTAACGCTGCCGCAGTGCCAGAAAAGGCGAACACGTCCTCGGCCAAGGCGAACCGCCCGTCGTCCGGCTGGCCAAACCCGCGGTCGCGGCCGTAGCCGTCGCGGCCCACGATCACGCCGGTGTTATTCAGTCGACCGTCCGCGGTGAAGATCACCTTGCTGGTGACGGCCGCGATGCGATGCGCGTCGGACGCGGTCAGGGGCGCGAGCAGGGCGGCAAGCCAGCCCGGTTCAGGGCGCGCGTCTTGATTCAGGACGACGACAAATGGCGTCGTTACCTCACGCACGGCGATCTCGGCGGCCCCGGCGAAGCCGAGGTTGCGCTCGGCGGTCACCAGCCGAGCCCCGACTGCGTGCGCGCGGACGACAGCCGCGGTCGACTCGGTCGAGGCGTTGTCGATCACCCAGGTCACGAACCCGTCAGCGAGCTCCTGCTCAGACAGTGCGTCGAGGCAAGGACCGATCAGGTCGGCGCCATTCCAGGCGACGACGACGACGGTTGCGACGACCGACCGGTCCGTCGCGGCCGACCCGGCCACTCCCACCATCCTTCCTGCGGCTCGCTAGCGGACTCGCGGCGTAGGCTTACGCTGACTACTACCAGGGACCATGACGGTCCGAAGCAACTGACCGACGTGACCGTTCGAGGTGGACTGCATCGTGGCGCCACGAGTTCTCATCGACGCCAGTGCTGTTCCCGCTGACCGGGGTGGCCTCGGGAGATACGTCGACGGTCTGCTCGCGGCACTCGAGGAGTTGGACGCCGACCTCGCGGTGGTGTGCCAGCGGGTCGACGCCGAGCGGTACGGCCGGCTGGTGCCCGCCGCTCAGATCGTAGCCGGGCCAGCATCCCTCACGAACCGCACCGCGCGGATCGCCTGGGAGCAGACAGGTCTTCCCCTCGTAGCCGAGCACGTGGCCGCCAAGGTCATTCACGCGCCAAATTATTCGGTACCCATGCGGCCTGGCCGCCCGGTGGTCACGACGATCCACGACGCGACGTTCTTCAGCGAGCCCGACCTATACCCACCGACCCGCGGCGCGTTCTACCGCGCGGCGATTCGCTCGGCCGTAAAGCGCTCGACCAGGTGCATCGTGCCGTCGAAGGCCACGCGCGACGAGCTCGTCCGCCTCGTCGACGCCGACTCGACACGCATCGATGTCGCGTATCACGGTGTCGATCACGACGTGTTCCGGCCGCCCACAGAGGCAGAAGCTGCGCGGATCTCTGCGCGGCTTGGCCTGCGCGGCCAGCAATACATCGCATTTCTGGGTGCTTTCGAGCCACGCAAGAACGTGCCGAGCCTGATCCGCGGGTGGGTCAGCGCCGTTGGTGACTATGCCGAGCCGCCCGCGCTCGTCATCGCCGGCGGGGCGG
>Ga0208717_1000381_pt1 | contig 15366 bp, 13 predicted proteins | sample NGESurF53shallow_FD_184489 | JGI IMG/M metagenome (GOLD analysis project Ga0208717, IMG submission 184489) | Arctic peat soil microbial communities from Barrow, Alaska - NGEE Surface sample F53-3 shallow (SPAdes) | ecosystem: Environmental > Terrestrial > Soil > Wetlands > Peat ... | reverse complement strand
ACCGAAACCGACCTGACGAGACGACGCCACCCGGCCGCTATCAGCTTGGAAGGGTGGCCGCGATCAAGTTGGAACCGACGGCTGACTCAACTCCGGGATACCCGGCCGGCTTCGTCGGAATCCGCACTCAGGCGCCGCCGATCTAGGCGATTCGACGACCTGGGGGCTACCGGCAGGCGAAGCCTTCAGCATATCCTCGGACGGCTGGGATGCATCCAGCCATGCGGCCCAATTGTCGTGCTCGATCACCACCGGTTGCCGCGTGTGATACGAGGTCACGTCCGGCCCTGCGTCGACCGTCAGAAGGGTGAATGCCTCGATGGGGGTGCCGTCCGCCGTCACAGCCCGCCCCAGCAGCCCGGCGAAGCAGAACCAGTCGGCGCCGGCCCTGGTGAAGCGCCAGCGAGTCTTCGGGCTCTTCGTGCCCGTGAACTCGTAGTAGTGCGAGGCGGGCACCAGGCAGCGTCCACGGGCGAAGCTGTGCCCCTCTGACCGCATGTTGATGACGACGCGCGCTTTCGGATAGCGGGGCGCCAGCCCCCACGGGAGCTGCACCAATTCGACGCCTCCGATAGTCGGCCGGATCACCGGCGCCATCTCGGTGGGCCAAATCTCGTCGCGCGGCTCCAGGTTCGGAGCGGCGTCGGGCTTGGGGAAGACCAGCGGTATCTTGAGCTGACTGAACGCCTCAGCATAATCGCGGTACGAGATGCGGTTGCCGTAGTCGTTACACATCGCCCGGCTGCCCATGCTGAAACGAGGCCGAGTGCATGGGCACCGGCGGCTTCTTCATGACCACGAAGCCGGACAGCTCCAGGTGCTTGATCAGCCGGTCGGCGACAATGCGGGCCATCATTTCGTCGCCCTGGTGGACCCGCTCGCGTCCATCGAACCGGAGCGCGAAAGACAGGGTGTTCGCAATCTCGTCCGGGGTGGCGAGGCGGAGACTGGCGGGATCGACTGGCATGGCGAAGGGTATGCTGGCGCTGAGAACGGAGCAAGAACTAAAGATCAGCGCTTCGTAACTGTCCGCTTGACCTTCTGCCACACGCGCTCAGCCGCCTCAACGCGCGCCTCAGATCGTACGGCTCGCTGGGCTCGCTCCGTGGCGGCGCGCTCGGCTTTCCGGCACAGACCATACGAACGGGCTGGAGAATGGAATGCGCGGCCTGTGGTGCCTTCGGGCGCCGAATGCGGGGCGGCGCCCGGGCGTGGACGATCGTGGTGGGCATGGGCCCGAAATGGGGAGCGACATGCCCGAGTCCAGGCGAGGGAACGAAAGGGCCGCCCTCATGAAGTGGCCCCACGATCAGCGTTCAACTCTTCGTTCTGGCGCGAGCCACAGGAACCGGGGTGGCCGTGCGATCTTAGGGCGGTGCACGCCCCCGCTTGGCGGGGGCGCCACGCTGCGACCCAAACCAACCACCATCGAGGCACCGTCATGAAGGAAGAAGTTCGCGAACTATTCGGCGAGGAACTCAAGGACGCCTACAGTGCGGAGAAGCAAGCGCTGCGTTGTATGCAGAAGGCGCTGAGGAAGGCCAGCGCGTCAGCTTTGCGCGAGGGCATCCAGCTCCACATCGATCAGACGCAGACCCATATCGAGCGGATTGAGACCGCCATGGAAAAGATGGAGGTTCGCCCCGGGCGGAAGGTCTGCGAGGCAATGCGCGGGCTGGTCGAAGAGGCGCAACACGAAATCGAGGAGCATGACAAAGGCCCCATTTTGGACCTCGTCATCGTCGCCGGTATGCAGCGGATCGAGCACTACGAAATTGCTGCCTACGGCACCGATATTGCGCTGGCGCAGGCGTTGGGGGAGAAGGAGATCGTCAAGCTGCTGACTGAGACCCTCGCGGAAGAGAAGCAGACGGACCTCAAACTCACCGAGGTCACCCAGCAGCACATCATGCCCGCCGCCATGAGCGCCGGTGACGAAAGCGGTGAGGCCGGTAGCCGCAAGGGCAAGGCGCGGCAGGCCGCCTGATTGGATGGCACAATGGCCGCCCCGGGGAGGGGCGGCCCCAGGGATGTTAGTCGTCGGCTCGCCCTCGGCTTGCGCTGCGCGGCTGGCGCCTGGCGTCAATCGGGGCAGTGATCCGGCCAGCAGGTAATGCCGATTGACCGATTGTCGGCTTGCGGATCAATGGTGTCCACGGGAAGAGCAAAGGTAGAACTGGCTTGTCCCACAGACCACGATGGCTGGATTCGCTTACCTGTTTTCTTCCGTAAGGCCACCGCGGCAACACTGGCCATGTCGGCGGTTACTTTAAAATTCTGCGCCATGTCTTCCTCGGCGGCTCGGCGCAGCCACCCGCTCCACTTCCTCATTGATCTGTGCGCCGAGCAGGACGACGAACGCCGAGAGATACAACCACGTCAGCAGCACAATGACCGCCCCGAGCGAGCCATACGTCGCGTTGTAGTTGGCGAAATTGGCCACGTACACGCTGAACAGGACCGACCCGACGATCCACAGCACAGTGGCGACGGCCGCCCCCGGTGTGACCCAGCGCCAGCGAGGAGCGTGACGATCGGGGGCGAAGCGATAGAGCAGCGCGAACAGGGTCATGACGACAACCATTAGGATCGGCCACTCCACGATCAGCGCGACCCATTTGAAAATCCCGCCGACATCCCTGCCGAGGCTCTCGACCACGGCGGGAACGCCGGCGACCAGCGCGACGGCGAACAATCCGCCGCCGATCAGCATGATCGTCATCGCTAAGGCGACGGAATTGAAGCGGACGAAGCTGCGCGTCTCGGTCTCGCCATAGGCGATGTCGAGCGCCGACATCATCCCGCTCATCCCGCGCGAGGCCGTCCACAGCGCGAACAAAACGCCCAAGATGGCGCCGACGCCGAGCGCGCTGCCTGACGCTCCCACGATCTGATGAAGCTCCGCCGCGATTAGTTGACGCGCAGATTCTGGCAGGACGCCGGACATCGCGTTGACCTGCTTCTCCACCTGCGAGCGATCGAAGAGAAGGCCATAGAGGGAAACCAGCGCGAGGAGCGCGGGAAACAGCGCCAGCAAGACTGAATAAGTCACACCGCCGGCGAGCAGGAACAGGTTCTTGTCATTGGTGCCCTGATAGCTGCGCCAGAGCACGTCCTTCCAGCCGACGACCGGGATCTGAGCGGGACTGCTCGCCTCCCTGCCCCGTCCCCGTTCCTCGGTCTGGTTAGCCCGCGCCTGTCCACATTCTGTGGTGCTTCCAGCCGAAAGCTGCCGCAGCCGTGAGGAAAGCACATCAAGCCGTTTTCGGTCGGTAGATTCAGAGTCGGGACGGGTCATGCGGCGTTTCTTCGAGCAGGGCACGCCGGCGCGGCGCCCGCAGACAACGGCTCAACCAGGCCGGAGTTTCATAACGTTGGGGCCGACCAGTTCGAGGGCAGCGCGTCGGTTGTCAAATGAACACCGCTAAGAGCGAACTTTCAGCGAACACAAGACTCCGGAATGAAACTGAGAAGGCCGCCGATGGTGTCCATTGGCTCTATAGATCGACGCTCCAGGCGCGTGCGCGCGTCGGGATGGGGGTGGGCACAAGCCATTGTGGCCCGGTGACCGCATCGGAACAATATGGGAATACCTCTCCGCGTCAGCTGAGCTTCCCCGACTCGGGCTGAGTCCGGTAGCCACGCCGCTCTCAGCAACGGCGTGAGGTGACGTGATGGCGTCTACCCGGGAAGCCTTCTGGCACTTTCACTGTCCTGAATGCGGGTTCGGCGATCGCGAGTTCGGGTATCTCCTTGCGGCCGGCGAAATCCACTGCCTCATCTGCATCGAGGAGGACGGCCGCGAGGTGCGTCTGCAGCGGTGGCCGACGGAGGAGCCGGGTCAGGCGCGCTTGCGGGGCGCTTTGGTCGCGGCCTGAGGGGCGGTTCGCGTTTTCGGTTCCTTGGGCGCGGCAGCGGGTTTCTTGCTCTGTGCCGGCTTGTCCTCGGGGGGCGCCTGACCAAGGCTCTTCTTGAGTGCGGCCATGAGGTCAATGACGTTGCTGCCCACCTCGGCAGGCTCCTCCTCGACGGCGACGCCTTCGCCCTTCAGTTTCGCTTCGATCATCGCGCGGAGGCGCGTCTCGTAGCGGTCCTCGGTATCGGACGGATCGTAGGCGCTGGTCTGCCGGTCGATTAGCTGGACCGCGAGCGCGACCATTTCCGGGTCGGTCTTGATGTCCTGAGCGTCTTCAAACAGCGCCTTGGCGCTATTGAGATCTCGCTCCTCGTTCAAGGTGTGCGCGACCAGGCCGCCCTCCATCGGGCGCAGCGCCACGCTCCGTTCGCGCTGCGAGATCACGACACGGGCTAGTGCGATCCGACCGGTCTTCTCGATGGCCTCGCGAACCACGGCATACACGTCCTCGCCGGCCTTGCCGTCCGGTGCCACATAGTAGCTCGCGTCGAAATAGACCGGGTCGATCGAACCCGCCTTCACAAACTTCTCGATCGTCATCACCGATGACGTCTCGACTTTGACGCTGTCGAAATCCTCGTCGGTGAGAATGACGTAGTGGTCTTTCTTGAACTCGTACCCCTTGACCGTGTCGCGCCGAGATAGCTCCTTCCCGGTCTCCGCATCCTGCGTCACCATCCGGATGCGGTTGCCCGTCTCCGGATTGATCATGTTGAAACGGATCGAGCCCCGATCGTGCCTCGCGCCGTAAAGCGCGACGGGGCATGAAACCAAGGCTAGTCGCAGATGTCCTCGCCAGATTGGCCGCTGCGCCATTAGACAGACTTCCGTTGAGAGGGACACCGGCACCACGACGCGCAATTAAGGCGGCAACATGGATAAAACTCGAAGGAACCGACCGTTGCTACCGCGCTCCTGAGAAGCTGTGCGAAGAATCCCGTGTAGATGGTTCTTTTTCCCTCACTCGAAGGATCATTGCGCCGAACGGCAGACCCACAACACGAGTTTGCGAGATCAAGGGTCCGTCTTTTGGCCTTGAGCTCGCGCCGGGTAATGTCACGTCTTCTCCGCGCGGCGGCGCTTTCTTTGATCTTACCCACCGGCTTCCCGAATCGGCTGAAGCCTGATTCAAGCTTCGAAAACGGCGGGGCGGCTGCGATATCCGAGACGTATACGCCGACCGACGCGCAGATGGCGAGCTGTCGCTAGGTCGATCCGGCGCCGCGCCTTGTTCCCGAGCAGGCGCGATGGCATTTCGCCCCCGACAGAGCACACCGCTGAACCCCGGGGAACGGCGGCGCCAAGGCGCGCCATGTGGAAGAAAGCCGCCACCGGCCGGCATATCACGTTCCTAGAGCGCTTCGCCGGTGGAACGCGGCGCAGTGCGAGAGCTACCCGAAACGTCGCGGGCCGTGACTCTACCTCCACCGCCAGATCTGATCGGATTACGGGTCGAGGCGCTGATCCAGGTCCTGTGCCGGCGGACCCTGTTAGTTGCACGATTCCGGGAGCCAGACCGCGACCATCACGGCGGTGGGCTATGGCAATAGTCGGTGTCTCTCGCGTTGAGCCCGTACCGGGAACTTGCCGGTAATCTTGTAGTTTAAATGCGACTGGCGCTGAGATTGTAGGGGCTGCCCGCCGTCGTGTTGCGCGGCAAGTTTTCTATGCTCCCAGCGAACTCGAAGAGGTGCAGATGGTGGCGGCAAGCAAAAAGCTGTCGACCTATCAGGCGAAGCGAGACTTCACCAAAACGACGGAGCCAAGTGGTGAAGTTTCGATCATCGCCACAAATCGGCGCCGTTTTGTCATCCAGAAGCACGCGGCGACCCGCCTGCACTACGACCTGCGTCTCGAGCTGGATGGCGTGTTCAAGTCCTGGGCGGTGACGCGCGGTCCATCGCTGGATCCAGCAGACAAGCGGCTCGCGGTTGAGGTCGAAGACCACCCCTTGGATTATGGCGATTTCGAAGGAACAATTCCGACGGGTCAATACGGCGGCGGCACTGTCCAGCTCTGGGACCGCGGCTACTGGGAACCGGAGGGCGACCGGACTCCCGAAGAGGCGCTCGCCAGCGGCGATTTCAAGTTCGTGCTCAAGGGTGAGCGCCTGCACGGCGGCTGGGTCCTGGTTCGCATGAAGCGGGATCGGACCGGCGGAAAGCGCACCAACTGGCTGCTCATCAAGCACCGAGACAAATTCGCTCAGGCCGGCAATGGCGGGGCAATCCTCATAGAAGACCGCTCAGTGGCCTCGGGGCGCCCGATGGCGACGATCGCCGCGGGCAAGGGGCGTGGGCCGAGGCCGTTCATGCTCCCAGCAAAGAACGCTGCCGACCCTGACGCGGTCTGGGATAGCAACAAGGGCTTGGCGGCGGAGGCGCGTCGACATGGCCGATCGGCGTCGAAATCGGCCAGGGCTGTGCCTGAGCCGCCTCAAGAATCTCCGGCGCCACTGCCTGATTTCATTGCGCCTCAGCTGTGCCAATCGGTTTCGCGGCCGCCGAGCGGGACGGGCTGGCTGCACGAAATCAAATTCGACGGATATCGCGTTCAGCTGCGCGTCCAGAACGGCAAAGTGAGCCTGAAGACTCGGAAAGGCCTCGACTGGACAGCCAAATTCCGAGCGATTGGCGAAGAGGCCGCGTTGCTGCCCGACGCGATCATCGATGGCGAGATCGTTGCTCTCAACGACAACGGTGCGCCCGACTTTGCGGCCCTGCAGGCGGCACTATCCGAAGAGAACACTCGCGATTTGGTCTTCTACGTCTTCGATCTCCTATTCGAAGGCACCGACGACTTACAAGCGCTCGCGCTCGTCGAGCGGAAGGAACGACTGGAGAAGTTGCTCTCGGGCCGGAAAGCCGACAAAGGCGCTCGCATCCGTTTCGTCGAGCATTTTGAGACGGGCGGCGACGCCGTGCTGCGTTCGGCGTGCAAGCTCTCGCTCGAAGGCATCGTCTCGAAGCGAGTGGACGCAGGGTACCACTCCGGCCGGACTGACAGCTGGACCAAGGCGAAGTGTCGCGCTGGCCACGAGGTGGTCGTCGGCGGCTGGAGCACGACGGGCAGTGATTTCCGATCGCTGCTGGTCGGCGTGCATCAAGGCGAGCATTTCGTCTATGTCGGCCGGGTCGGCACGGGGTACAGCGAATCGAAGGTGAAGCAATTGCTGCCGCGGTTGAAGGCGGTGGCGGCGAACGAATCGCCGTTCACCGGGGCGGGCGCTCCCCGAAACGAGGCGAACATCCATTGGCTCAAGCCCGAGCTCGTCGCCGAGATCGAATTCGCAGGTTGGACAAGCGACGGCATGGTCCGCCAGGCGGCCTTCAAAGGGTTGCGCGAGGATAAGCCGGCAGCCGAGGTCGAAACCGAGGGGCCCGCACCGCACGAAAATGTATCGGTTCCCGAGCCGGCGCCGGTGAAGGCGCCCAAAGGCAGGCCATCCACTGAAAAGCCCATCGTCATGGGCGTGCTCATCTCCAAGCCCGGGAAGCCGCTGTGGCCCGACGTCGGCGGTGGCGAAGTGGTGACCAAGCTCGACCTGGCGCGCTATTTAGAGGCCGTCGGGCCGTGGATGATCCACCACCTCGAAGGACGCCCTTGCTCAATCATCAGGGTTCCTGATGGCATCGGCGGCGAGCAATTCTTTCAGCGTCATGCCATGCCGGGTATGTCCAATCTCCTTGAGCTCGTGACGGTCTTCGGCGACCGCAAGCCTTATCTCCAAATCGACCGTGTCGAAGGGCTGGCGGCCGTGGCTCAAATCGCCGCGCTCGAGCTTCACCCGTGGAACTGCCAGCCGAAGCAGCCCGAAATCCCGGGCCGCCTTGTTTTCGACCTCGATCCCGGGCCGGACGTGCCCTTCTCGATGGTCGTCGACGCGGCGAAGGAAATGCAGGAGCGGCTGAATGCACTCGGCCTTATGAGCTTCTGCAAGACGACAGGAGGTAAGGGGCTGCACGTCGTCACCCCATTGGCGCTCGCCAAGAAGAGCAGGCTGACCTGGCCGGAGGCCAAGAGCTTCGCCCATGAAGTCTGCCTGCGGTTGGCGCGGGAGAGACCGGATCGCTACGTCGTCAACATGGCGAAGCGCCTGCGGGGCGGCCGGATCTTTCTCGATTATCTTCGGAATGACCGGATGGCGACGGCCGTCGCCCCCTTATCGCCGCGTGCCCGTCCGGGGGCGACCGTTTCCATGCCGTTGACCTGGACGCAGGTGAAGCCTGATCTCGATCCAAAGCGTTTCACCATCCGCACCGTGCCGGGCCTCCTTCGGAAGACAAAGCCCTGGGCGGAATACTGCGACGGCGAACGCTTCTTAGAGGATGCGATCAAGCGTTTGGGTAAGGCGAAACAGGCAGCATAGAGAGGAGCATCATCATGGCCGACGACAAGACAAAGACGGGGAAGGCCGACCGAAGCCGTGTCGCCGCCGGCGAGGGCTATGAGGTCAGCTCTTTCGCGCGGAAGCACGGAATCACCGCGGAACAGGCGCGCGAACTCATCGCTCGGATCGGGACCGACCGCGCCCGGCTTGATGCCGCGGCCGAGAAGTTGAAGTAGCAGCGATCTCATGGTCGCTCGGCCCCCAACCCACGCCGAGCCTGGCTCTTCCCGCAAGCTCGAGACGAAGCCGGAAGGAGATTTCCCGCTTCCGCTGGAAACGGTCCCGATGGAGGCGAAGTCTGGAGAGCAGCTCCCGGAAGCCGCCGGAGCGTGGCAGTACGAACCTAAATGGGATGGCTTTCGGTGTCTCGCCTTCAAGGCTGGGAAGGCCGTCGATTTGCGCGCCAAATCGGGCAAACCGCTTGGGCGATATTTCCCGGAGGTGGTGGCGATGCTGGGTGCACTCGCCGCGGAATGGTTCGTCCTCGACGGCGAGTTGGTCATCGAGATCAACGGACGGCTGGCTTTCGATGCGCTGCAGATGCGTCTGCATCCGGCCGAAAGCCGCATCCGAAAGCTCTCCGCCGAGACTCCGGCCCGCCTGGTCATCTTCGACATGCTCGTGGCGCCGGACGGCCCTCTCGTCATGGACTATCCCTTGAAGCAACGTCGCCACCTTCTGGAAGCCTTCATGGCTGAAGCGGGTATCCCAAAGAGACTCGTCATTTCTCCTGCCACGTCCAATTTGGCGACTGCGGAGGCATGGCTGCGCGATGCGGGCCACGGCGCGACGGATGGCGTGGTCGCAAAGGAGCTGACGAGCGCCTACAAGGTGGGCGGTCGGGACATGATCAAAGTGAAGCGGCTTCGGACGGCCGACTGCGTTGTCGGCGGCTTCCGCTATGAGAGCAGTAGCCGGGAAGTCGGATCGTTGCTTCTCGGGCTCTATGATGCTCAGGGCAGACTCGACCACGTCGGCTTCACCGCTACCTTCACCGATGACGAACGTCCAAGCTTGACCAAACGGCTTGAGGCTCTACGCGAGGCGCCCGGCTTCACCGGCAAAGCGCCGGGTGGTCCCAGCCGCTGGAGCACCGAACGAAGCGGGGAATGGGAGCCGCTGCGGCCCGAACTCGTCGTTGAGGTCCGGTTCGACCATGTCACCGGTGACCGGTTTCGTCATGGGACGAAGCTGATGCGGTGGCGCCCGGATAAGGCGCCGAGTCAATGCACGTTCGAGCAAATCAAGGCTCCCTTGGCCGAGATAGGGTTCTAAACAACCCGCAATCTACATGGGTTGCGTGACAAGGCGGCGGGCGGCCTAGTCGGGGACGGCCGAGCCGGCGGATCGTCCGCTGCTATGGCGCCCAGCACCGCGTAAGCGGTCACGCGGCAGCGGTAGGTTGCGGATGGCTGGCCTGAGATCTCAGCTTGACGATCTCGGGCGTGCCGGACGCCTCAGCCACGCTCTCGACGGCCTCGGCCACCTGCCGCGCCGCAATGTAGTGGACCATGTGCCCGGCGCCACTGACGATCTGCAGCACGCCACGCGGAATGCTGTCCCGCAACTGCTCGGACCTGCGCTTGAACACGACCTTGTCGCCATCGCCCGCGACGATGACCACCGGCAGGGTCAGGTCCTTATAGCCCCCGCGCAGCGCGAGCGCGCCGGGGATCATCAGGGCGCCGTCCACCGAACTCGCGCGAATCTGCGAGGGCCGCAGCGCCATGGCAGGCGAATACTCGGTTTGAAACCGGACTGGCACCCGCGCGGGCGAGAACATTGCCCATTTCAGCAGCGGCATCTGCAGCCAACCGAGCAGCGGCGAAATGGTGTAGCACAACAGATCGCCCAGCAGAGGGAGCGCTCCTGCCACCGCCAGCAGCGCGTCGGGCCGCAACGTCCAGAAGTAATAGCCGGACAGCAGCACGAGGCCTGCAACATCGTCCTGGTGGCACTCGGCGAGGGAGAGTGCCACGATCGTGCCCCAGGAGTGGCCGACGAGCACCGGGCGCTCGACGTCAAGCTGGCGTAGAGCCTTGTGGAGCAGCTCGGCCTGCTCGGCGGCGGTCCACAGGTGGCCGTGCGGACGTTCACTGTAGCCGAAACCTGGTCGATCGAAGATGATCACCCGGTGGGACCGCAGTAGGAGCTCCGCAACCCCGCTGGTATTCCAGTCGTCCCCGCTCACTGCGTTGCCGTGGATCAAGACGACGGGGCTGCCCTCGCCGCGGTCGATGTAGTGCAGCCGCACGCCATCCACTTCCATGAAGGTGCCTCGGGGTGGGTGCCTGCGCTCCGTCCGGCGAGCTACGAGGTAGTTCCCCAGGGCGAGCGCGGCCAGGGTAGCCGCGCCTGCAAAGCCAGCTGCGGTGCGAGCGGAACGAGTGTTGGAAGGCGCAAAGAAAATCATGGTTGTCCTTGTGTATTCGGCACATCGACCGCTTGGCGGAGCCAGGAAGCGTGGGACTTAAGATCGGGTCGGCAGGGGATATCGCTTTGCGCCCCGCCTGCCCACTGCAGGGTCCACACAACATATGGGCCGGATCGCACCCAGGAGATTAGAAACCGCATCACGAACCCGTTGCAGCGAGCGCCTGCTGCTCCTACGCGGGTCACCCGCCTCTAGTACTACTCTGTCATAAATCCTTGTACGGTTCGCGGGCCTGCGTGTACGGATGGAGATTCTCACTCGTGGAGGCGGGTGGGGCGATCCGGGCCCTGATTATCGACGACACCGGCATCCCGAAGAAGGGCACGCACGCGGTCGGCGTGGCGCGGCAGTGCGGCCAGCTCGGCAAGCAGGGCAACTGCCAAGTGGCGGTCACCCTGTCGGTCGCCAACGACCAGGCCAGCCTGCTAATCGCTCATCGCCTGTATCTGCGGCGGGCATGGGCCGATGATCCGGAGCGGCGCCGCCGCCTCGGACCAATTTGCAAGAAAGCAAGGGAGGAACCGCGGTTTTCCGGCAAACGCGAATACTTGCCGAACCGCGGAGTCCATCATCAATCAATGGCTTCCGGGTTCCTTACGGACGACACCAACAGATGTGCAAGCGACTTTGACGCTGATTACCGCGCAAAGAGTGAGGCGCTATGCCGAGGGATCGAGCGCGCAAATCTCCCGCAGATGCGGCAACTCGGTGGGATAGGGGATGTAGCTGCGCACCGTACCCTTGGTTCGGTGCGAGAACAGCACCGAGAAGCCGTCATCCATGTTGCGCAAATCTTGCGGCAGCATGAGCGGCACCGCCGCCTGTGAAATGCTGGCGCTGTCGCCGGTCGGCGCGTTGCTGCTGGCCTGCCGGTTCAGACCGTAGGACAGCACGGCGCGCGTGCTCTGCCCGGTACGCTTCGAGAGGTACTCCGCCGTGACGACATCTTGGGGCGCGAAGGATTGCAGCACGCCGGCATTGCCGAGGAAGCTCTCCCAGCGTTCCTTGTAGATCGCGTGGGCTTGCGAGAGGTCCTGAAACACCGCCCAGAGTTTCACGCCATAGCCGCGCATCATGGCGAGATTGTTTTCGATCACGGGCAAGTGGCCCAGTTGGGCGAATTCATCGAGCATGAACAAGACCGGCACCTTGGGTTTGCTTGTGTCGATCATGAGCGGGCGCAGCACCGAAGCGATCATGAGGCGAAGCCAGGTCGAATGCGTGCCGAGCCGCCGCGCCGGCAGAATCAAGTAAACTGTCGTCGGCTCCTCTTTCATTCGCCCGAAATCATAGGCTCCGCGCGCGAGATCGGCTTTGACGGGCCGGCTGTCGAGCCAGCGGGTCTGCGTCAGCGCCGTGGAGACGATCGAATTCAGTTCCTTGTTGTCGGGGGTAATCTCGCGGAAGCGGCCGGATTTGACGACCAGCTCCTCGCAGTCATTGGTAACGCCGGCCACCATCATGTCTTCGACAACCCGGCGGAATTCCGTTGCCGGCTTGCCGAGCTGGGCGCGGACATGGCCGAGCGAGCCGCCGCCCGGTTCGGTAAGGCGCGAGTACATGACGAGTGCCGCCAGGAGATCTTGGGCGGATTCGCTCCAATGCGGTTCCTGCCCTTGCACCCGCACCAGGGCTTCGGCGAGGCCGAGCGCATCGTCCGGAAAATCGTCGCTCTTTGGATCGAGCGCCGCGACCGGGTTAAACCCGTGCGTACCGAGCCCGAGCACATCGAACGGATTGAGCATCACGATCTTGCTGCCTCGGTTGGCGCGATATGAGGCGGTCATGGTTGCCAGATCGCCCTTCGGATCGACGACCAATATCGACCAGTTGGACAGCCGCACGAGATTGGGCAACAGCAGCCGGCGGCTTTTGCCCGAGCCGTTCGGCCCAAGCGTCACAAGATGCCGATCGCCGACGTACGCCAGCACCATGCGCGGGTCGATCGTCGGCGGCTTGCCTTCCGTATGGTCGCAGGCATAGCCGAAATAGACCCCGTCATCCGTGGCCCAGAGATTCGCGGCCATATCGCTTTACTGCTTCCCGGCCCCGAACATGCGCCGCACGGCTTCCGCCGCCGCCACAAATTCGGCGTCGCCATGAGCCTTTTGCTCTTCGACGTTTTGTCGGCCGAGGCGCCAGGCGCCCGGTTCGAGCACCTTGGCCCCCGCGACGAATTGCGCGCCCGAGCGGTAGATCAATTCGTCCAGCAGCGCCGCGATAACCCCGACCGTCTGGGGGATCACGACAAAGAAATAGACCAGCAGGATGCAAAGCGGCAGCACCCACTGGAGGAAGCCGACGAATCCAGCCGAGAATACGGGATAGAAGCTCTCTATGAACGTCTGTCCTTTCCGCCACACAACGATGGCGATCACAGCAACGGCCGCCACCTTTCCCAACCGGACCCGGCGCTCCCGAAGGGCGGTCAGCTCCTCATTGGCCCGCTTATCGCGGGTCGCCTCTGGATCATAGAGATATTCCCCGTTCCGGCGTAGCCACATAGTGCGATACGGCTCGCCGCTGTCGGTGATATGCCAAAGCACGCCGCGTGCTTCCAACCGCAGCCAGCGCAAGCCAAACCACTCAGCCTTTGCCAATTCCCACGAGCCCTTTGCGATCAACCCGACGACGATGAGGGTCGCCAGTACCCCGTAAAAGCTGCTGCTGTAGGGTTGATGCAGCAAGCGGAATTGGGGAGAGGCGGCCGGCCACCGCGAGAGCCACAGCGCGACATAACCTGCATAGATCAAATAAACCGCACTGGAGCGGGCCGCGGACAGGACGCGGCTATAAAAATGATCGAAGGTGCCGCCGATGTCGAAAGTTTTACGGACGGAGAGCGGCGCGGCGGCTTTTGCCGAGAGGTAAAAGATGGCCAGGGACGCGACTAGTGCCCCCATCACGTACGCGACAGCGCCGATCGGCCCATTCATGCGCATGAAAGCCAGAACGGCGGTCACCACATCGTAGGTCGTCATTTCTCGCCCTCTCTCACCGTCTTTCAGTGACCGAGATAGCCAGCTGCATTCGTTCGAGAATCCAAATGTCCGCGCCAAATCCCGATTTAAATGTCCGCGTCATATTTTGTCCGCCGCCGACGCTCCCGTCGCCTGCGGCGGCTTGCCGCCCCTCAGCTTTCGGAGGCGCTACCGTTGAGCGGTAAACGGTATCGCAGATGCCCGTCTTGCGGGTAGTGATTTTCTTTCGCCAGACGCCCCACACGGCCTCCATGTCCGGCGCTAACCGGCGGTCGGCGCCGGCGCGCTCGGTCCGAGTTCAGGGATGAAGCGGCTCAGATGCAGGGACACGACCCCATAGTTTCTCCCCGCAGGCGGGATCGATGAGTGCATTGCATCCGCTAGCGTCATGGTCCGGCTACCGGTGAGCAGCAGACTGCCGGGCCGGTTCGAGCTAGGCGCCGCCTTCACGCGCGTAATCCCTACATAGAAAAGACGACGCTGCTCTTCGAGATGCGCCTGGCGCGCCGCGATTGATGTTCCCTGTTCGGGTTCAGCCGGTAACAGTCCATCAACGCAGCCAGCGATCACGACAATGGGCGAGCTCAAGCCCTTGCTCTTGTGCAGGCTCATGATCCGGACGTCCGTGACGTCGGGTGGAATCTCCGGTTGCGAAACTGCCTCTATGATCTGCGAGAGCAACTCCGCTGGCGCCTCAGCCGCGGCCATCAGGCCCGCGACGAGAATTCGTAGTTCACCCGCGCCGGGGAATTCGGTGCGAAGCCAGCGGTCGACGAAATCAGTGACGCTAGTTTGCTCGTCGAGAAAGTTAAGCTCGTTCTTGATGGCTTGGAAACGTTGCAGCAAATGACTGCTGTGGGAAATCTGAATTTTATTGTCAGCCAGGGCCTCAAGCGCGTCCCACGGCGATTGTCCCGACTGCTCGCAGTGCGTCCGTAGCCGCGCATATGACTTTGCCCGGAAATCGGTACTGCCCATTCCAAGTAGCCAGCGCAGGGCGATCCGATCTGTACGATTAACGAACAGCTTGAATATCGCAAGCCGCTCTTGTGCCACCTCGCTGTCGAGCTCGCTTTCCTGATAATAGGACTTTGATGGGATGCCGCGAGTCCTCAGCGCGGCGTGGATCGGATTGCCAATGGTGCGCCGTTGCGCCAGGACAAGAATCTCTCCGGGATGTCGACCGTGTTTGTTGATCTGGTCGTTTACGAAGGTAGCGATCGCGTGAGCCTCGCGGGCGACATCCGGAAATTGCACGATCCACATCTCGCCGGGCCCGTTCGCGGACACGGGCGCTAATTGAAGCGGTTCCCGATCCACGTTGTGCCCGATAAGAGCGTTGGCGATCGCAACAACACCCGTGGGGCACCTGTAACAATCCAGGAGCGCGTGATCAGTACAACCGGGGTGTGTCTGGGGGAAGGTCCGAATTCCCTCCGGATGTGCGTGCTTGAAGCTGTAAAGTGACTGGTCATCATCGCCGACGATGCAGAGGGCCGCGTTCGTGCTAAGCAGATCAACAACGGCCTGCTCGGCCTTGTTGAGATCCTGATACTCATCGACCAGAACGTGGTCATAGAGCGAACGTTCAGGAGCAGCCGGGTTATTGCGCAGGTAGCGATAGAGCTCCGGGATAATCTCGCCA
>Ga0208717_1000380_pt1 | contig 15371 bp, 18 predicted proteins | sample NGESurF53shallow_FD_184489 | JGI IMG/M metagenome (GOLD analysis project Ga0208717, IMG submission 184489) | Arctic peat soil microbial communities from Barrow, Alaska - NGEE Surface sample F53-3 shallow (SPAdes) | ecosystem: Environmental > Terrestrial > Soil > Wetlands > Peat ... | reverse complement strand
TCTCTTTGACGCCGTCGTCTTCCTGCAGACGATCGAGCACGTCCGGGATCCCGCCGCGGTGCTGGCGCACTTCCGCTCGCTGCTGGCGCCCGGGGGCGTCGCCTACATCTCGACCCCGAATCTGCTCACGCTGGCCCCGCCTGGCGCGGAGAAGTCCGGCAACCCGTGGCACATCAAGGAGTACCGCGCCGCCGAGTTCGACGCGCTGTGCCGCGGCACGTTCGCCGAGGTGGGGATGCTCGGCCTGTTCCACGCCCGCAAGCTGCGCATCCACGAGCTGGCCCTGGCCTGCGGCTGGGACGCGGTGCACGCCCGGCTGGGGATCACCACGCCGTTCTATGACCGCTTCACCCCGGCGATCTCCGCCCGCGACTTTGCCCTGCGCACCGGCGGCCTGGACGGCGCGCTCGACTTTCTCGCCGTCTGCGCCGAGGCGTCCGCCGGCAGCGGAGGATAATCCCGGGTCTGATCGACCGAGGGAGAGAGATGCGACCGATGAAGATGTTGCTCGTACTCGTCGCGCTGGCCGTCTGTCCGGCCGTGGCGCTGGCCCACACCGCGCCGACGCCGAGCCAGAGGACCGCCCTCACTCAGGCGTTTGACCGGTACGTGCACGCCGCCGTCCCCGCGCACTGCCTGCGCGACGAGGTCTCGACCGCCAACCGGGCGTGGGCCGAGGCGGAGTTCTTCGGCGTCGCCCGGGGCAAGCTCATCCCCAGCTGCGCGAAGTTCGCATCCAACGGCGAGGTCATCTTCCATGACCGAAACGGAAAATGGCGATTCGTGACCGCCGGCAGCTCGTTTGAGAACTCGAACGGGACGTGCGGTGCGCGCGGCGTGCCAAAGGCCGTGATGGCGGATTTCAAGCTCTGCGGGTAGCCGGACCGCGGTGGGCGTCCAGCGAAGGGGTCCGGGCGAGCTGGCGATCGTCCTGCATACCCACATGCCCTACGTCGAGGGGTTCGGCACGTGGCCGTTCGGCGAGGAGTGGCTGTGGGAGGCGATCGCGACGAGCTACCTGCCGCTGCTCGCGGTGCTCGACGAGGGCGAGCGCGGTCGGGCGCCGGTCACGTTGTCGGTCACCCCGGTGCTGTGCGACCAGCTCGAGGCGCCGGGTGCGATCGATCGCTGCATCCGCTTCCTTGAGGAGATTCGGCCCGAGTCCCATCGCCGCGACGCGCGCGAGCTGCGGGGCGCGGGCCAGCCGGAGCTGGCCGCCGAGCTGGACCGCTCGGCGGTGCAGTACGCCGCGGCGTGCCGCCGGCTCACCGAGCTCGGCGCCGGCGGGCTGCTCGGGGCGCTGGCTCGGCACGCGACCTGGACCTCCTCGGCGACTCACGCCGTGCTGCCGCTGCTCGCCACCGACGCCGGGCTCTCGCTGCAGGTGCAGACCGGGATCGCCGCGCACCGCCGCCGGTTCGGCGTCTGGGCGGGCGGCTTCTGGCTGCCGGAGTGCGCGCACGCGCCGTGGCTTGACCCGATCCTGGTGCAGGCCGGCGTCCGCGCCACCTGCGTCGAGCTGACCGGACAGTTCGGGCTCGGGGATCCACGCCATCTGCAGCCGCTGGCGGTGACCGACGGGCCGGTGCTGTGGCCGCTTGACCGGTCGACGATGGCGCTGGTGTGGAGCGATCGCGGCTACCCCGCCGGCGGGGCCTACCGCGACTCGCACCGCCACACCACCCACCGCCACCACGTCTGGCGCAACGACGGCGCGGCGTATGACCACGCAGCCGCAGTCGCGGCGGCCCGCGCCGACGCGGCCGACTTCGTCGCCCGGGTGCGTGACCGGGTGGCGGGCGGCGGCGTGTGCGTCTGCGGGCTGGACACGGAGCTGCTCGGCCACTGGTGGTACGAGGGCGTCGAGTGGCTGCGCGCGGTGATCGACGAGGCCGGCCGGCAGGGCCTGGCGCTGACGACGCTCGACCACGCGCTCGAGCGCCACCCGGCGGTGCCCGCGCCCGCGCCGGGCGCCGTCACCAGCTGGGGGGAGGGGGGAGATCTGCGGACCTGGAGCGGCCCGCAGGTGGCCGATCTGGCCTGGACGGCGCGGGCAGCCGAGCTGGCGCTGCTGGCGGCACCGGCCCCGCCGTCACACCGGGCGCTGCGCGAGCTGCTGGCGCTCCAGGCCTCGGACTGGGCGTTCCTGGACTCGCGGCGGCTCGCCGGTGACTACCCGCGGCAGCGCGCGGCCGGACACCACCACGCGCTGCGGCGGGCGCTCACCGGCGAAGCCGGTGCTTCCGATCCCGGGCTGCGCGGGCTGGCCCCGGATCTGACCGGCTGGACCTGACGGGTTGGGGCGCCGGCGTCGGGCCGGCGAGGCCCATGACGGGTAGGGGCGCCGGCGTCGGGCCGGCTAGGCCCAGCGGAACGTCCGCGGCGCCTCGCGCATGCGGATCACCTTCGCCGGGATCCCGCCGACGACAGCGTTGGTCGGCACGTCGCAGGTGACGACCGAGCTGGTGCCGATCACCGAGTTGTGGCCGACGGTGACGCCGCGCAGCACGCAGGCGCCGTAGCCGACCCAGACGTTGTGACCGATGGTGACGTCGCGCTTGTAGATCCCCTGCTCGCGGATCGGGCGCTCGACCTCGACCATCCCGTGATCGAAGTCGATCACCATCACCCGGTCGGCGATGATGCACTCGCGGCCGATCGAGACGTGCTGGAACGCGGAGATCGTGCATTCCTGGCCGAGCACCGACCTGGCGCCGATCGTCAGCTCGCCCTCGTGGACGCGGATCTTGCAGCCGTGCCCGATCCATGACCAGCGGCCGAGCGTCACGCTGGCGCCGCGCCCGATCTCGAACTTGACCCCCGGGCAGACGAAGCACAGCCCGTCGGTGCGCAATCGGCCGCGCCAGCGCAGCTTGAGCCACAGCCAGCGCGCGATCAGCACGAGATACCCGAAGCTCAGCATGTGGTTGGCGCGCGCGAAACGCAGGAGCGTGAGCGGACCGCCGTGCAGCGGCGGGGGACCGCTGCGCACGGCAACGGGCAGCGCCGGTGGGAGCTGGTGCAGTCGCTCCAGGTCGTCGGTAACGGCCGAGGCCACGCGAAAATCCTAAGGGGTCGCGCCCGACGGCAGCGCCCCGCCCTCAGCCGTCGTCCATCAGCCCGGACAGGGGTCCCAGCAGCCTGGCCGAGCGGCGTGACGCCCCCGGCAGCTCGAGCAGCCGATGCGTCGGTGGCGCGCCTGACCGGGACCGCTCCAGCTGGTCGTGGGCGATCGGGCGCCAGCGCTCGTCGACGAGCGACGCCGGCGACGCGTCTCGCAGGTCGTCCTCCTCGCATTCGAGGTGCTCGGCCCACAGCCGGATCCGGGTCTCGCGGGCGAGGTCGGCGTCGTCGGTGACGACGCACATCTCGGTGTCGTTGAACATCGAGTGCGCGTTGAGGTTGGCGGATCCGACGATCAGCCACCGATCGTCGATCACCGCCACCTTGGCGTGCACGTAGAGCGGGTCCGCCCGGTCGCGCGCCGGTGACATCGACCGGATCGTGACCGCCAGGAATCGCCCGTTGCCACCATCGGCGTCGATCAGCACGCGCGTCTGGCCCCGGGTGTCCTCCGCGCCGTTGTTGGCCTTGGCCGGCAGCAGCACCACGATCCGGAAGTCAGGGGTCGGGGGATGGCGCAGCTTGTCGGCCAGGATGTCGACGAGCTCGGGGGCCCACAGGAACTGGTTCTCGAGGTAGATCAGGTTCTCGGCTGAGCGCAGCGCCCGGGTGTAGCTCTCGAAAACGCGGAAGTCCCCGTGGGGCACCTCGTCGTACATGCCCTCGGCGATCGTCCGCACGACCTGCACGGTCGAGCGTCCCGCGGCCGGCGGCGGCTCGAGCGCCGGCAGGTCCTCCCCGGTGAGCTCCCGCCAGCGCAGGCGGAAGTGATCATTGACGTCGGCGACCACCGGGCCGTGCAGGCGGGTGGCCACATCGTGCCAGCCGAGCCGCCGGCGGGCCTGATGCGCCTGGGAGTCGTAGCGGTCCCCGGCGCTGTCGGTCAGGTCCATCCCGCCGACGAACGCCACCTGTCCGTCGATGACGATCGTTTTCTCGTGATGGCAATGCATGGGATGCTCGCGCGGGTCTCCGTGGGCCTGGATCCGGGTCCGGTGGGTGAGGTTCTCCAGCGCCTGCGCCACCTCGCCGCGGGTTGGGTGAAACGCCGGCAGCGGCGATCCCGACCACACGAGCACGCGCACGTCGACGTCCTGCGCCATCGCGCCCAGCAGCACCCCGATCGCTCCCTGCGGGCGCCCCGGCTCCAGCTCGAACGCGGGGGCAACGTGCCAGCCGCTGATGTGGATGAAGCGCTTGGCCTCCGCGATCGCCTCCGCCATCAGCGGAAACGCGTTGGCGCCGTCGATCAGGACCTCCAGCGAGCACCCGGCCCGCGGGGCTGGCTCGCCGCCCGCGAACACCCCGGGCCCGGAGGGCGCAAACAGCCGCTCCCAGCCGAGGCGACGCAGGCGCCGGCGGTGCTTGAGCTTGACCGCGGCCTCGATGCCGTCGCCGACAACGCCGTCGACGCGCCCTACCAACGCGTTCGCCATGGTCGCAACCTCCCCGAAATCGTCTCGATCCACACACCGCGCATGATGGCGAGCCGCCGGTCGGGCCGCGCCCTCGCGCCGGACACCGACGGGCCGAGGGTGTGGTGCGTTCGATACCCTCGCCACTTGCGCGGACCGCGATGGTGCCCGACCGTTGTCGCATGTCACAGCTTCACGTAGCTCCCGAGCAGGTGGTCCAGTCCGCCGGGCGGCTGAGCCGGATCTCCGCCGAGATCGGTGAGGTGCACGGCCAGGTGGGCGCCCGCGCCGGCGCCGCCGCGGGGACTCGCGCCGACGCGACGGTCCAGGGCAGCTTCAACCGGTGGGCCACCGCTCTGCCGCAGTTCGCGCAGGCCGCCGACCGGCTGCTCGTCGCGATGGCCATCGCCGGGGCGGGATACCGGTTGGCCGACGATGTGGTCGGCGAAGCATGCGCGCCGCCCGGTGGGGGCCCGCACTGATGCCGCAGCCGAGCTTCACGCTCGCCCCGGGCGACCCCGGCGCCCTGTTCGCCGCCGCCGATTGGCATCAGACCGTCGCCGACGCCCTGACCGTCCACGCCGGAACGATTCGCGCCGCGGCCGGCTCGACGGCCGCCTTCTGGCAGGGAGAGGCGGCGAGCGCCTATCAGTCGCTGGCTGGGAACATGGCGTTCGGGTTCGAGATCGCCGCGACGAAGTCGGGCGACGCCGCCGCCATCTATCGGCATCTGGCCTCCGAGGTCCAGCGCTGCCAGGAGGAGGGCCAGACGGCGCTGCGCGGGGCCCAGCACTGGTGCGACCAGGCCGTCGCGGCCAATGGTCGCCTGACCACATGCCGGGGCTGCCGTCCGGCGGGGCGCCCGTCACCCCATTGAGCGCCAGCCCGCCGCCGGCGCTCGTCCACCACGACGGCGGCTTCTGGCATGACGTCCTCGGCGTGGTCCAGGAGGGCTCGACGGCGGTGGCGGCCGTCGGCGGGATCTGCGCGGCGACGATGTTCTGGAACGGCGTCGGCGAGGTGTGCGGCGGGGTGGCCGGCGTCGCCACCGGCGTCTCGGCGGCCGACGGCTGGGCCCAGGCGGCGACCGGGAACGGCTCGGTCGGTGCCGCTGAGATCGATACCGTTGGTGCCGTGGGTTGGCACCGGAGGCGCCAAGGGACTCACGGAGCTCGGCGAGGCGGCCGAGCACGAGGCTGATCGGTCGCAGTACGGCTGAATGGGTGCTGCTGGCGCTGGAGGTGTGTCTGTGGGCGGTCTGGTGGCTGCGCCAGGGCCGCTATGCCCACCCGATTCGGGAGCTGGGCTGGGAGCGCGAGGAGTGGCGACGCGGGCGGCCGCGCTCCAGCCACGAGTACCTGTCCTACGAGCAGGCCTGGACGCAGGCCGGAGGCGACCCGGACGCCAGCCTCCACCCACCGAGCACGGCGCGGCCGTCGCCGGTGGGCCACTCCAGCTGAGATCCGGGCTGAGCCACGCCTCGGCCCGGCGAACGGCGGGCCTGGCATCATGGCGGGCCGCCCGTGACCCCCGCCGACGCCACCCTCACGCAGCGCCTGCTCGACGGCGACCGCCGCGCGCTGGCCCGGGCCATCACCCTCGTCGAGAACGACGATCCCGCCGGCTGGGAGCTGGTGCGCGAGGTGTATCCGCTCACCGGCCGGGCCGCCGTGATCGGCTTCACCGGCCCCCCCGGGGTCGGTAAGTCCACCCTGCTGAGCGCGCTCACCAAGCACGAGCGCGCCCAGGACCGCTCGGTGGCGGTGCTGTCAATCGATCCCTCGTCGCCGTTCACCAAGGGCGCGCTGCTCGGGGACCGCATCCGCCTCACCGAGCATTTTCTGGACCCGGGCGTGTTCATCCGGTCGATGGCCAACCGCGGCGCGCTGGGCGGGCTCAGCGAGGCCGCGCTGCAGGCGGCGCTGCTGATGGACGCGTCGGGCCGGGACCTCGTGCTGCTCGAGACCGTCGGAGTCGGCCAGGCCGAGGTGGACATCATCGATCACGCCGACACCGTCGTGCTCGTGCTCCAGCCGGGATCCGGTGACTCGATCCAGGCGCTCAAGGCCGGGGTGATGGAGATCCCGGATGTGATCGTCGTCAACAAGGCCGAGCACCCGCTCACCGACACGATGGTCCGGGAGATCAAGGCAGTGCTGGCCCTGGGGCCCACGCCCGACTGGCCGGTCCCGATCATCCGCACCGAGGCGGTGCGGGGCGAGGGCGTCGCGGAGGTGGCGGACAAGCTCGACGAGCATCGAGCGTTCATCGAGGCCGAGGGCACGCTGTCAGAGCGCCGCCGGCGCAACCTGCTCTCCGAGGTCCTGGCGATCGCCACCAACCGTATGCGGCGCGAGCTCGAGGAGTCGATCGGCGCGGACGAGGAGGTCCGCGAGCTGCTCGATCGGGTCGTCTCCCGGGAGCTGGATCCGGCCAGCGCGGCGACCCGCATCCTCGAGCGCGAGCGCGAGCGAGCCAAGCGCTGAGCGGACGTGCCGGCGCGGCACGTCACTACCATGATGGGCCCTCGCCAGCGACCTCGGAGACGTACATCGATGCCCAAGACAGTCATCCTCTCGGCCGCCCGCACGCCGATCGGCAAGCTCGGCGGGGGATTGGCGTCGGTCGATGCCACCGAGCTCGGCGGGACCGCGATCAGCGCGGCCCTGGAGCGGGCCAACGTCGCCGGTGGCGACGTCCAGCACGTGATCATGGGTCAGGTGCTCCAAGCCGGTCAGGGGCAGATCCCGTCGCGCCAGGCCCAGATCAAGGGCGGCATCCCCAAGGAGGTGCCCTCGGAGACGATCAACAAGGTGTGCGCCTCGGGGATCCGTGCTGCCGGCCTGATCGACGCCGCGATCCGGGCCGGGGACCTCGACGTCGCCGTCGGCGGCGGCATGGAGTCCATGTCCAAGGCCCCGTACCTGCTCAAGGAGGCTCGGTTCGGCTTCCGCATGGGAGATGGCAAGGCGATCGACGCGATGCTCAATGACGGCCTCACCAACCCGTTCAGCGGCAAGCACATGGCCCAGGAGGCCTCCGAGGTCGCCGCCGAGCTCGAGATGACCCGGGCCGATATGGACCGCTGGGCGCTGCGCTCGCACGAGCTGGCGATCAAGGCGACCGACGAGGGCCGCCTGCCCGAGGAGATCGTCCCGGTCACCATCAAGGGCCGCAAAGGCGACACCGTGGTGGAGATCGACGAGGCGCCGCGCCGTGACACGACGCTCGAATCGCTGGCCAAGCTGCCCCCGATCTTTCTCAAGGACGGCTCCCACACCGCCGGCAACTCCCCCGGCGTCAACGACGGTGGCGGAGCGCTGGTGCTGGCGTCCGATGAGTGGGCCAAGGCGAGCGGCAAGACCGTGCTGGCGACGATCATCGCCCAGGCCCAGGTCGCCGATGACTTCCCATATCTGGCCCGCACTCCGGCCAACGCGGCGTTCAAGGCGCTGGAGAAGGCCGGTCTGAGCGCCGCCGACATCGACCTGTGGGAGATCAACGAGGCGTTCGCCTCGGTCACCTTGAACTCGATGCGGATGCTTGACATCGATGAGGACGAGGTCAACGTCAACGGCGGCGCGGTGGCGCTCGGCCATCCGATCGGCGCGTCGGGCGCGCGCATCCTTGGCACCCTGGTGTACGAGCTGCGTCGCCGCGGCGGCGGTCTCGGCTGCGCCGCGATCTGCTCGGGCGGCGGCCAGGGCGATGCGGTGATCGTCGAGGTCAATGGCGGCTGACGACGCCCGGAGCCCGACCGGCAGCGCCGCTTTCTTCGATCTGGACAAGACCCTGATTCAGGGGTCGTCAGCGTTCCAGTTCGGTCGGGCCGCTTACCGGGCCGGGCTGCTGGGACGCCGGCAGCTGCTCGCCGATGCCGTCGCCAACATCCAGTTCCGGCTGCGCGGAGCCACCGACGCCGACTCGATGGCGTTGCGCGAACGGATCGCTGCGTCGCTGGCGGGCAAGCGCGTCGTCGACCTGGAACGGCTCGGCGCCGATGTCCTGGCCGGGATCCTGCCGCGCGTGTACCCGCAGATGCTCGCGCTCGCCCACGAGCACCAGGACGCCGGGCGGCGCGCGTACATCGTCACCGCCGCGTCCCAGGAGCTCGCCGACATCCTCGCCCGGGTGATGGCGCTCGACGGGGCCGTCGGCTCGGGCATCTCCGAGGCCATCGACGGGGTCTACACCGGGCGCCCGACCGGGGTGTTCGTCTACCGCGGCGGCAAGGCGGCGGCGATCGAGGAGCTCGCCGAGCGCGAGGGGATCGATCTCGCGGCGTCCTACGCCTACTCCGACTCGGAGTCCGATCTGCCGATGCTCGAGGCCGTCGGTCACCCGGTCGCCGTCAACCCCGATTCATCGCTGGCCCGGATCGCCCGCGAGCGCGGCTGGGATGTGCTGCGGTTCGACCGCCTCGGTCGCCGGCTCACGACGGTCGCGGCGCTCGGGGCGGCCGCCGGTGCCGGGGGGATCGGCGGCGTGGCGGTCTTCCGGCGCCTGCGGCCGCGCGCGCGGCGGCCCTCCGCGGCCCGCGGCCGCCACGGTCGGTTCTACACTCCGCGGCCATGATCCCCCGTGCTCGGCGCCGCCGCAGGACGATCGCGCTGCTGGTCGCGACCGTTGCGGTGCTGGCGAGTTGCGCGGTGGTGGCGCTCGCGTCGACCGCCTCGGTCAAGGTCGGTGACAACTACTTCGGCGTCAAGCGGCTCACCGTCGGCCGGGGGGCCCGGGTGACGTGGCGGTGGGCCGGCGTGCTCAACCACAACGTCACCGTCAAGTCCGGACCGGCCACGTTTCGCTCCCGAACGCAGGCGCGGGGCACGTTCAGCCACGTGTTCAGCCGGGCAGGCACGTACACGCTGTACTGCACGATTCACCCGTTCATGAAGATGACCGTGGTTGTTCGCTGAACGAGGCGCCCGCCTCGCCGTCACCGCTTCGGGACGGGGCCGCGGGTTAGTATCCCGCCCGCCCTCACGATGTCCTCCTCCGACAAGAAGATCCGAGTCGTCGTCGCCAAGCCGGGTCTCGACGGCCACGATCGCGGTGCGAAGATCATCGCCCGCGCGCTGCGTGACGCGGGCATGGAGGTCATCTACACCGGCCTGCATCAGACGCCCGAGCAGATCGTGGAGACCGTCATCCAGGAGGATGCCGACGCCGTCGGGCTCTCGATCCTGTCCGGAGCGCACATGACGCTCGTTCCGCGGATCATGGAGCTGCTGGCGCAGCAGGGCGTCGATGACGTCGTCGTCACCGTCGGGGGGACGATTCCCGCCGACGACGTGCAGGAGCTCAAGGCGCTCGGTGTCGCCGAGGTGTTCACCCCGGGCGCTCCCACCCAGCAGGCGATCGACTTCCTCCGCGGCGCCGTCCGCGCCTGACGCCGGTCGTGTCCGTGCCGGTCATCGACGGCGGCTCCTGGCCCGTCAGCGTCGACCGATTGACTCGTCAGTCAACTGGGTATAGTCGCAGCACCTTTTCAGAGCACCACAGTGAGCACGCGGGTCATCGATGCCCCGCTCAGGACACTCGATAGGAGGCCACACTTGAAGATTTGCGTCCTGGTGAAAGAGGTTCCGGACGCCGCCGTCGAGAAGCGCATCAACCCGTCGACGGGGCGCATGGACCGAACGGGAGAGAGGAACCTCAATCCCTATGACACCCACGCCATCGAGGCCGCGATGCAGATTCGCGAGGGCGGTGCGGTGGAGGTGGACGAGATCGTCGCTGTCACCATGGGTCCGTCCACCGCGACCCGCGCGCTGCAGAAGGCCGTCTCGCTCGGCGCCGACCGCTCGGTGCACCTGTCCGACGACGGACTCGCCGGATCAGACGTCGCCGCCACCGGCTACGCGCTGTCCAAGGCGCTCGAATCCGAGTCGCCCGATCTCGTGCTGCTCGGCCAGCAGTCAGACGACGGCGAGTGCTACACGATCGGCGCCGTCGTGGCCGACCACCTGAAGATGCCCTCGCTCACCCAGGTGATCAAGATGGACCTCGCCGGTGGGGCGCTCACCTGCGAGCGCCAGGCCGAGTACGGCTACGACACGGTGGAGATCGCACTCCCGGCCGTGATCTCGGTCGGCGACGCCATCAACGAGCCGCGCTACCCGTCGCTCAAGGCGATCATGGGCGCCAAGAAGAAGCCGCTCCAGACCATGTCGGCCGGCGATGTCGGCATCGATGCCTCGCTGGTCGGGACCGAGGGCTCCCGCGTGCAGTGCGGCGAGTTCCACGACCCGCCGGCTAAGGCCTCCGGGGAGATCATCGAGGATGAGGACACCGACGAGACGGTCGAGAAGATCGTCGCCTGGCTCGACGAGAGGAAGCTGATCTAAGTGGCCAGTGACCGCTCCCGGACCGATGATCGCACGCACGAAGGAGGCCACTGATGGCCGACGTACTGACCTACGTTCTGCACTACGAGGGCGCGTTCAACAAGAACTCGCTCGGCGCCGTCTCGGAAGGCGCCGCCCGCGCCGCCGAGATCGGCGGCGAATGCCACGCGGTGGTGGTCGGCGGAGACGATCTGACCGACGACCTCTGCCAGACGCTCGGCGGCTACGGCGCCAAGAAGGTCTTCCGCGCCAAGGGCCCCGAAGGGCTGGCTCAGCCCGTCGTCGACGTGATGGCCAAGGTCATCGACGACAACGGGCAGGACTACGCCCTGTTCGGCGGCGGTCTGCTCGGCTTTGAGATCGGCGCCGGCCTCGCCGCTCGCAAGCAGGCCGGCGTGACGATGGAGGTCACCGCCGTCAAGGCCCAGGACGGCAAGCTCGTCGCCGAGCGGCCGATCCTCCAGGACTCCAAGATCTCGGTGTCCCACTACCAGGGCGACCTGGGGATCATCATCGGCCGCATCAACGCGTTCGAGATCGCCCAGAGCGGCGACAGCGCCACCGAGGTGATCGACGTCGACATCGAGTACTCGCCGTTCTCCACCCAGGCCAAGATGGTGCAGCGCGGCGAGCAGCGCGGCGCCGACGTTGACATCGAAGGTGCCGACATCCTAGTCGCCGGTGGCCGCGGCCTCGGCAAGGCCGAGGGCTTCGAACTGGCCGAGGCACTGGCCGGTGCGTTCGGCAACACCGCCGCCGTGGCCGCCACCCGCGCGGTCGTCGACGCCGGGTGGTACCCCTACGCCGCCCAGATCGGCCAGACCGGCAAGTCGGTGTCGCCGAAGCTGTACCTGGCCGCCGGGATCTCGGGAGCCATCCAGCACAAGGTCGGGATGCAGTCCTCGGAGAACATCGTCGCCATCAACAAGGACGCCAACGCGCCGATCTTCGAGTTCGCCGACCTCGGGATCGTGGGCGATCTCAACAAGATCCTGCCCAAGCTGACCGAGGCGATCAAGGCCAAGAAGGGGAGCTAGCCCGTGCCTGGGAGCAACGGTCACCACGCACCGATCGAGTACCCGCCGCCGGTGGACTCGGTGATGGAGTTCGTCAAGCGCGAGCTCGACGGCGAGGATGAGCGCATCGACGTCGGCGTGGCGATCGTCGGCGGCGGCACCGCCGGGCTGTCGTGCGCGAACCGTCTGCTCCAACTGCTGGCCGACGACGAGGCGCTGACCGAGCGCCTCGGTGAGGTCCCGGTGGCGGTGATCGAGAAGGCCAAGACGTGCGGCGGCCACAACCTATCGGGCGCGGTCATGCGCCCGCAGGCGCTCCAGGAGCTGTTCCCCACGCTGTCGCGGGAGGACTGGCGCCGGGAGCGGTTCGCGTTCGGCGAGGTCACCAAGGAATCGATCTATGCGCTCCCCAACGGCAAGATGAAGCTCTCGGTGCCGATGTTCGCGGTGCCGAACTTCAAGAACCACGGCAACGAGATCGTCTCGGTGGCGGCGCTCGCCCGCTATCAGCAGGCCCAGGCCGAGGAGGCGGGCGCCTACGTCCTCACCGAGACCGCGGCGACGCAGCTGATCGTGCAGGACGGCGCCGTCGTCGGCCTGCGCTCCGGGGACAAGGGCCGGGGCAAGGACGGGGAGCCGCAGGGCAACTTCGAGCCCGGCACGGACATCAAGGCGCGGGTCACCGTCCTCGCCGACGGCTGCTGGGGCCATCTCACCGGCGCGGCGATCAAGGAGTTCGACCTCGCCCGGCACCGCGAGCCGCAGGTGTGGGAGCTCGGGGTCAAGGAGGTCTGGAAGGTCCCCAAGCCGCTCGACCGCGTGATCCACACGATCGGCCCGTGGCCGCTGAAGGTGCCGGCCAAGTACGGCCACGTCGGCGGCACCTGGCTGTATCCGATGAAGGACGAGAAGACCGGCGACGATCTCGTGTCGATCGGGTTCGTCGTCGAACTCGACTACGCCGACGCCACCACCTCGGCCCACGATCTGCTTCAGCAGTTCAAGCTGCACCCACTGGTCAAAGGGATCCTCGAGGGCGGCGAGCGCGTCGCCTGGGGCGCCAAGGCGCTGCCCGGCGGCGGCTACTGGTCGATGCCCAAGCTGACGATGCCCGGCGCGCTGCTGGCCGGCGACTGCGCCGGCATGGTCGACGCGGCGGCGCTCAAGGGCGTCCATCACTGCGTCCGCTCCGGGATCCTCGCCGCCGAGGCGATCTACGAGTCGCTTACCACCGGCGTCTCCCTGGAGGGCTACGAGCAGGCGGTGGAGGACTCCTCGATCGGCCAGGAGCTCTACCAGGTGCGCAACACGCGCCAGCCGCTCCAGAAGGGGTTTCTGCGCGGGGCCCCGCTGAGCGGCGCGGCGATCATGAGCCGGGGCAAGATCCCTCGTGGCCGGCTGCCGTGGCACCGCGGCGACGCCGTGCCGCTGTTCGTCGGCGACACGAAGAACGACTATCCCAAGCCGGACGGCAAGTACACCTTCGACAAGCTCGGCAGCGTGTACATCAGCGGCAACGCCACCCGTGACGACGCTCCCAACCACATCCGGGTCCGTCGGAACGTCCCCCGGGAGATCGCCGAGGGCTGGCGGTGGATGTGCCCCGCGGGCGTCTACGAGATTCCCGACGACGCTCCACCGACCGGCAACGTCGACGTGATCGTCAACTACACGAATTGCGTCCAGTGTGGCGCGATCACCGCCAAGGGCGGACGGCTCACGCCGCCCGAGGGTGGCGATGGGCCGCTGTACACGATCACCTGACGGACCGCGCGCATGCCGGTCCTGCGCCCGGGCGGTGAAACTTCTGCGGCCGTCGGCGGTTAACGGCTGACATGAGGTTCAGGCGCGTCGCTCTCATCGCCGGTTGCTGTGCCGGTCTCGCCGGCGGCGTGATCACCGGCGGCTCGACGGCGGCCGCGGCGATGGCGACAACCCCGCCCCGGGCCGACCTGGCCCAGTTCGCCTGCCATAAGGCGCTGGACCCGGCCAACCGGTCGGTCTCGATTCAGGCGGTGATGCGCCCGCTGAACGGGACCCGAAGGCTGGCGGTGAGGTTCGATCTGCGGCAGAGCACGCCGAGTTCGGCGACGGTGGCGGCGGTCCACGCCACCGGCCTGGGCACGTGGATCACCCCGATCACGCCCACGCTCGGCCAGCTGCCGGGCGATGTCTGGCGGCTGAACAAGGACGTGCTCAACCTCGACGCGCCGGCGACCTACCAGTTCCGCGTGACGTATCGCTGGACGGGGGCGCATGGCAAGGTGCTGGGGACGGCGACGAGGTTCAGCCGCACCTGCCGCCAGAAGGAGCTGCGTCCGGACCTGGCGGTCCAGGCCATCACCGTCAGCGCGGTCACCGGCCATCCCGAGGAGGACCTCTACACCGCCGCGATCGCCGACCAGGGGTTGACCGGCGCCGGACCGTTCGAGGTGCTGTTCGCGCCCGGCGACGCGTCCGCGCCGATCACCCGGACGGTGTCGCTCCTGCACGCCGGCGAGATGCGGCAGCTCTCGTTCGTCGGACCGGCGTGTGATCCCGCCAGCCCCCCGACGGTGACCGTCGACGCCACCAGCGTGGTGGACGACTTCAACCGGGCCAACAACGTCATGACCGCCGTCTGCCCAGCGGTCACGACGACGACACCGGCGCGCCGGGGCCGCTGAGGGCCGACGCTAGACTGAGAAGTCCCGCGAACCCTAAAGAGATCACCATGAAGACCGAGATCCATCCCAATTACAACGAGGCCCACGTGCGGTGCACGTGCGGCAACGAATTCATGACGCGTTCGACGCAGTCCGAGATTCGCGTCGAGATCTGCTCCGCGTGCCATCCCTTCTACACCGGTCGCCAGAAGCTGGTCGACACGGGTGGTCGGGTGGAGCGCTTCCAGCGCCGCGTCGCCAAGGGCCGGCGAAACGCTCGCACCACCGCGGGCTAAGCCCGGCCGGGACTGAAATCATGAGCCGGGCGGCGGGGGCGACGTGAGCGAGGACCGGCTGACGGTTCCGCGCAACGCCTCCGCAACCGGCCGGCCGGTTGCGGCCGCCATGGCTGCTCCGGGGCCCGCCGCGCCGCTGACCGCCATGCGCGACGCGCCCCTCGGCGGCCAGGCCGTCCTCGAGGGCGTGATGATGCGCGGCGTCTCCACCTGGGCTGTCGCCGTGCGCACGCCCGCCGACGAGGACGCCCCGCCGAACACGCTCGGCGAGATCGCCGTCAGCTCGTTCCCCGTCATCTCGCGAGCCCGGAAACGGCGGTTCTACCGGCTGCCGGTGATCCGCGGCGTCACCGCGCTCGTCGAATCGCTCGGCATTGGCCTGCGGGCGCTGAGCATCTCCGCCAACGCCCAGCTGCCGGGCGGCGACGACGACGACGCCGACGGCGGGCAGGAGATCTCGGGCGTGGCCTGGTTCGGCACCGTTCTGTTCAGCATCGTGTTCGCGATCGGCCTGTTCTTCGTCGTCCCC
>Ga0208717_1000379_pt1 | contig 15405 bp, 12 predicted proteins | sample NGESurF53shallow_FD_184489 | JGI IMG/M metagenome (GOLD analysis project Ga0208717, IMG submission 184489) | Arctic peat soil microbial communities from Barrow, Alaska - NGEE Surface sample F53-3 shallow (SPAdes) | ecosystem: Environmental > Terrestrial > Soil > Wetlands > Peat ... | reverse complement strand
CTCCTGTATGGATGTTGCTGGCTTTGGTGTTGATTGCAGCTTTATTAATTCCAATGCATCATAAGTTAGAACATTGGATAAAAGAAAAAATGATCGAGAAAAATAAAGCGATACGATTGGCGGCGGCGAAGAAAACAATTAAACAATTGGAAAAATAAAATAACTACATGCCAACTAAAAAATCATTCCCGGGGCCTATTCCTATTTTAATGATAGTGATCATCCTGGCAGCCATTGGCACCTGGCTTTTGCCGGCGGGGCAGTATAATAAAATGTCGGTAACCGGTAACACGTTTACCATGGTTACTGATACCAATCAGATTGTATTGCCGCTTACGCAAAAAACATTGGACAGTCTCGGCATTATGATCAAAGTGGAAAAATTTATTGCCGGCGATATTCGTAAACCTGTATCAGTCCCCAATTCATTTACCAAACTAAAAAGAAATCCGCAGGGTTTTATTAATATTCTGCAGGCGCCTATCAAAGGAATTATAGATAGTATAGATATTATTTTATTCCTCCTTATCATTGGCGGGTTTATGTTTGTGTTCAACGAAACGGGAGCCATGGTAAAAGGCATTACGTGGCTGGCACATACTATGAAGGGCCGCGAACATTGGCTCATCATTATCCTTACTACTATATTTTCTTTTTTCGCCGGTTCGTATGGTATGGCAGAAGAAGCATTGGTATTTTATCCGATTCTTGTACCATTGTTCCTCGCCGCTGGTTACGATTTACTCGTGCCACTCGCAATCATTTTTGGTGGTACTTCTGTTGGTTGTATCCCTGCCTTCTCTAATCCCTTTTCTACCATCATTGCTTCCAATGCCGCAGGCATCAATTGGATGGATGGATTGACGGAAAGATTATTGCTTTGGGTAATTGTAACTGCATTAATGGTGTGGTATATTCTTAGATATGCCAATAAAATAAAAAAAGATCCTACTGCTTCTTTGGTATATAAAATAGATGGTGTGGTAAAGCCATTGTACGATGTAAACATCAGCAATGAAACTATTACGCCCAAACTGGAAGCAAAAACTAAACTGCTGTTATTTATTTATATCGCCACTTTTCTAACCATGATCGGCGGTGTGGTATTTTTAGATTGGTGGACAACAGAAATGTCAACACTGTTTTTAGGTTCCGCTATTTTGATTGGCTTCATCCACCGGATGAAAGAAAAAGTTTTTGTCCGTGAATTTATTAAGGGTGCCGAAAGTTTATTGGCGGTTGCTTTTATTGTTGGAGTGGCGAGGGGCGTTACGATTGTTTTAAACGAAGGGCATGTAAGCGATGCCATATTGTATTATACAGCCCATATAGTGCAGGGCATTCAGCCTGCCTTCTTTATCCTTTTGTTGTTACTTTTTTATATCGTCTTTTCTATATTCATACAATCCTCTTCAGGTATGGCGGTATTAACGATGCCCATTATTGGAGCGCTGGCTATTTTAGTAAATGTACCGGGCAGGGAAATTGTAAATTCTTACATGTATGGCATGTGCCTGATGTCGTTCCTGGCGCCAACCGGGCTTATACTGCCCTCGCTAGCCATGGTAAATATAAGTTTGAAAAGCTGGTTTAAATTTATTATGCCATTGCTATTTTTGCTCACTATCATTTGTATGGTGGCATTGGTAATAGGCATTTATCTGTAAGCAATTGAATTAACTACATTATGAAAAATAATAATTCTTTTTGTTTTTGGGTGAGCAAACTTCTTTCTTATTACCAATGAGAAAATTATTGACGGGTTCATCAATTTTCAAAAAATTATAGACAGTTATATAAACTAAAAATACGAATCAGAAAATATGGAAGTACATCATCACCCAAACGTAGAAAAGAAAAATTTCAAAGAATATTTTTTGGAATTCTTAATGATTTTTCTTGCAGTAACCCTTGGTTTTTTTGCGGAGAACGTTAGAGAACATCTAAAGAACAACGAAGAAATTCATGAAGACATTCAGTCTATTCTGGCAGACCTTGAAAGCGATGTTGCCCATTTTAATGTTATGCTTGATATGGATACTTATGGTTATTCGGCAGCGGATTCGGTGGTAAGTTCGTTGCACAATGATATTACCAACACAGCACAAATCTATCTTTATGCAAGGGCAGCAACTGCAAATGTTGGTTATTTCTATACAAATTCAAAAACCTTTGACCTGATGAAAACTTCCGGTATGCTAAAGTTGATACAACCACGAAAGTTGCTTGACAGTTTGGGATTATATTATGTTACATTTCAATTGCTCACTAAACAGGATGAAACTTTACGAGCGAATAATGACGCCATACACAAAGGCAACTATTTGCTATTTGACAGTTACGTTTTCGAGCATATGAATGTTGGGTATGATAGCTTCAACAGGTCGCACACCGTTGTTCAGCCACCGGTTGGTCAGCCTGCATTACTTTCAACTGATTACAAGGCAATTAACGAGGTTGCGCTTAATTATTATTATCTCAGCGCTTCCGAAAAATTCGATTGTATTGCTGCTGAGCGGCAAAAACAACTTGCATTGAGACTTATTGAGTTAATAAAAAATGAATACCATTTAGAAAATGAGTGAAGAAAAAAATAAAGAAGAAAGTGCGGAGGAAATTCTGAATGGAAATATTTTATCTACGGAACCTATTGAACAAAGCCAAAAATCAGATATACAAAATATGGAAGTACATCATCACCCGCATGTAGAAAAGAAAAATTTCAAGGAATATTTTTTGGAGTTTCTAATGATATTTCTTGCAGTAACTATGGGTTTTATTGCAGAAAATATACGGGAGCTTCACGCAGAAAATGAAAGAGCTTCAGAGCTGGCTAAAAGTTTTTATGAAGAGCTGAAATCTGATTCAGCAACAATGAAAATGGCTATTGAAAACAGGGACCGGAGAGACATTGCCTTAAATTATTTGAAATCGTATTACAGCGATAGCAGTATTGCCAGTTGTTCCAAAACATTTGCGATTAATTTTTTTTATGTCTACGAAACGTTTAATGTTTCTGTGTTTGAACCAAATGATGCTATTTTACAAGAATTAAAAAATTCCGGCTCGCTGCGGTATTTCAAAAGCCTGGAATTGCAGAAGTTAACAGATAACCTTTCCGTAAGAATAAATTATGTACGTGCAAGAAACCAAATTGAATGGACTTATTATAATGAACACCTGATACCTTTTCTTCAATCGCATAATGACCAGGCAGTGTTAAATCTTTTTCAGAAAGACAGCAAAATTTGGGTTTTGGATGCGATGCGGCAGTATGAAGCGAATAATGAACCAATTATTTTCCATTTTCAAAAACGGGAAACATTCGATAAAGTGGAAGCAGTTAACAGTATCGGTTTCTACCAGATAATAACCCGCAGTAATGCACGAAAGGCCTACCAGGATTATATTTTGCTCAATCACCAATTGTTAGAAGTATTGCGCAAAGAGTATGATTTAAAAGATGAATAGGAAAATGATTAGTAAATCGTCAATGAAACGATAAACCTCAACTTATAAACTACAAACGCAAAATGGAAGTACATCATCACCCGCATGTAGAAAAGAAAAATTTCAAGGAATATTTTTTGGAGTTTCTAATGATATTTCTTGCCGTGACGATGGGGTTTTTTGCAGAAAGTTATCGTGAGCATCTAAGCGATAATGCAAAAGAAAAAGAATATATAAAATCAATGGTAGAAGATTTGGAAACAGACTCTTCTTTTTTAGAATTAAGCATTAATAAAATCATTCCTTATCATCTAACCTGGCTGGATTCAACAATGCACCTTTTAAGTGCGCCGGAGTTGAAAGGCAAGGATAGGCTGGTTTACCAGGCTTTTATGCTTGGCACGGCGTGGGCATATAATTTTCATCCTACTCAGCGTACATTATCCCAGTTGCATAGTGATGGATACCATTTAATCAGGAATAAAAATGCAGCCAACAGTATTAGTCAGCTTGAAGTAGCATACACACAATTCAATTCGCAAATAGAGCCTTTTGTGCAAAATATGCAGAATGATATTGACCTGGCTGCCTATGCATTTGCAGACCGCGTTATTACTGATTCCATCAGCAGAACTGCCATGCAAAACTTTTCAGATGCTAATTCGGTACAATTGAAATTGCAGGATGTGCCTGCGTCAGCAACCATTAATACCGCAGATAAAGAAGGCATCAGGTTATATAATGACAAGCTAAAGAAGTACAGCTTTTATCTTCAATATGGTATTAAAGGCGGCCATGTGATTATACTAAGAGAAATAAAAAATACACTAGATGTTTTGAAAAAAGATTATCATTTGGAATGAAGAATTAAAAATGAGGAAACATCTTTCTTCAACTTATAACTTATCACTCATAACTCATAACTCAAATAATGGAAGTTCATCATCATCCACACGTAGAAAAGAAAAATTTCAAGGAATATTTTTTGGAATTCTTAATGATATTTCTTGCAGTAACAATGGGCTTTATTGCGGAAAGTCTCCGGGAGAATTTGGTGAATAATGAAAAGGAAAAGAATTATATGGAAAGCATGATAAAGGATCTTAAAAAAGATACTGCTTCAGCTAACGGAGCTTTAGCATTTCAGGCTGTGCTTATTAAAAAAATAGATAGCGCATTAAGCATCCCCGTAGAAAAACTAAACAATATTAACACGCAGGATACATTCTATCATCATTTCGTTTATTTCTATTCGTGGATAATCACCTTTACCCGCTATGATAACACCATTACTCAATTGAAAAATGCAGGCGGGTTCAGTGTCATTCGTAAAAAAACAGTTATTGATTCAATCAGTGATCTTAATATACTTTATGAAACGGTTACGATCAACTCAAACTTTTATCTTCAACGATGGCAAAAGCTGGATGAGTTAGCTACGCAGATGATCATTTTGCCTGAGGCTCCCGGTGATATTCAGGATTCCATTTACACAGGATATCCGCATCATATAGAAGTGTTCACACGTTATGACCGGCCGCTGCTGCAACAACTTTATTCCTTTATCCGGTTTGAAAAAAGTGATATAGAAGTTAACTGGTATTTTGAAACACAATACAGAGACAAGGCAGCCACGCTTATTGAGTTAATAAAAAAAGAATATAATTTAAAAGATGAGTGATGAAGAAAACATTCCTTGGGGAAATTCTAAGGAAGAAATACCAAATTCTAACACAGATGAAGTAAAAGAAATTTATTCACCAGCAGAACCAATTGATGAACCAGAAACTCAAAACTTATCACTTACAACTCAAAACATGGAGGTACATCATCACCCACACGTAGAAAAGAAAAATTTCAAAGAATATTTTTTAGAATTCTTAATGATATTTCTTGCAGTTACGCTTGGTTTTTTTGCGGAAAGCGTAAGAGAATATATCACTGAACATAAGCATGCCAAAGAATATGCAGAAGCAATGATCAATGACCTTTCACGGGATACTGCTGATTTAAAAATATATCTTGACTATTTCAATTACGCTGCTTCAAATGTTGACACACTTATGCAACTGGTATCTGCTAATGATATAAAAGCAATTCCGTCCGGCAAATTATATTGGTATGGCTTATGGGCTGCAGCCCACGGAAACTTTGTACCGCACGATGCAACGATTCACCAAATGGAAAGTTCGGGTGCCTTACGCTACTTTACTAACCTGTCACTAAACCATGAAGTAGCTGAATATGATCAGTTGTGCCGTAAATGGGCAGCACTGGAGCAAACCGACCGGGATATCTATCTTGAAATAAGAAAAGCAAGGCCCAAAATTTTTGAATTTAAATACAACGATGCTGCCAATAATATTTGGTTAGCAAATAAAATCTCTTTTAGCCAGGCAAGAATTGATTCATTTTTGCGTACGAACCCTCCATTATTAACCTACGATAAAACAACTTTTAATGAATACATTGAAATGGTTCGTTCAAGATTTCTGCATTACCAGGTAAATGATGCTGACACATTAATGAAACATGCGGCTGACTTAATAATTAAATTGAAAAAAGGATATAATTTAAAAGATGAATAACAAAACAAAAGAAAGAATTATTAAAATCATCATCTATGCTATCGTTGGCTTTGCTATAGCTTTTTTCTGGCACCAGTATAGAAATAGATAACAACATTAATTTGTAGATTTATCACCTAATTATACCAGTATGAAAACATGGTTTTGGAAGTTTCCTGTTTTTTTCCTTGCAATTGCCGGCAATAAAGTATTGGCGCAAAATAAAGCCATCGACGTTCAGCATTACCGCTATGCAATTTCTTTAAATGATAGTAACAATATCATCCGCGGAAATGCGGGAATTGATTTCATTGCAAAACAACCGGCATCGATGGTGTCATTCGATCTTAGAGGCATTGCTGAATCGTCGGGCAAAGGCATGAAGGTGATAGCTGTATCAGCAGGAAATGAAGAATTAAAATTTAGTCAGGAAAATGAAAAGGTAAATATTTACTTCGATGCTCCATTACCGTTAGATGCCCTGGAAAATATTGTGATAAGTTATGAAGGTATTCCTGCTGACGGACTTATAATTGGTACCAATAAATTTGGACACAGAACTTTTTTTGCTGATAACTGGCCGAACCGGGCACATAACTGGATTCCTTGTAATGATCATCCTTCTGATAAAGCTTCCGTTGAATTTATCGTTACTGCGCCAGATCATTACCAGGTAGTTGCTAATGGCATTCTTACTGAAGAAACCAACCTGCCTGACCATTTAAAGTTAACGCATTGGAAAGAAGATATGGTGTTGCCAACAAAAGTAATGGTGATAGGTGTTGCAGATTTTGCCGTGCAATTGGATTCAACTATTAATTGTGTTCCCATTACCAGTTGGGTATTTCCTGAAAACCGCGACAGCGGCTTTGCACAATATGCTGTTTCAAAAAAAATTCTTCCTTTCTATGAAAGTTATATCGGCCCTTATCCTTTTAAGAAATTAGCTAACGTACAATCGAAAACAATTTTTGGTGGCATGGAAAATGCAGGTAATATTTTTTATTATGAAAATTCAGTAGCCATAAACTCTTTCCAGTTTAAGCATAACAGATCAATTGAAGAATTGTTCGCACATGAAACAGCCCATCAGTGGTTTGGCGATGAAGCATCAGAAATTGACTGGCCGCATCTCTGGTTAAGCGAAGGCTTTGCTACTTATATGACCCATTTATATATGGAGCATCAATACGGTATAGATACTCTACAAAAAGGAATGAAGCATGACCGTGATAAAGTTATTGCCTTTTATAAAAGAAGAAAAACACCGGTTGTTGATACATCTTCAGGCAATAACCTTATGCAGTTATTAAATGCTAATTCTTATGAAAAAGGAAGTTGGGTATTGCACATGCTTAGACGAAAATTAGGTGATGAAATTTTTAAGAAGGGAATACAAACTTATTATGCTGCTTATAAAGGAAGTAATGCCTCAACGGATGATTTGATGCATGTAATGGAAAAGGTAAGTAAAGAAAATCTCCAGGTTTTTTTTAAGCAATGGCTCTATACTCCCGGCCAGCCTGAATTGCAGGGCAAGTGGAAATATAATGCTCATACAAGGGCATTGGACATTACCATCCGCCAAACACAGGACTATGTTTTTAAGTTTCCATTAGAGATTGCAATTCGTAACGGCAAACAAACTATTTTAAAAACAATTGATTGCAACGAAAGGAACGTTAAAAAAATAATCCCGGTTAACTTCATACCACAATCAGTTCAGTTAGATCCCGCTATTAATTTATTATTCGAAGGCAGCATAGAACAGGAAAAATAAATTCACTTAACTGCTGTTATATTACCTGCATGTATCCGTTACTGTTGTATAAAAATTTTATGCACAACAAATCCAATTGTTTCCATAAAGCGTAGGTGATAGAAACAATAATTAAAATATTAAAAAATGAAAACAATTAAATTTTTAGGATTATTTATTCTTTCGGCCTTTTTTACTTCTGCAACATTTGCCCAAATGGAAAAAACTACAATGGTAGGTGGTGCTGCAATGTATCCTTCCAAAAATATAGTTGAAAATGCAGTTAACTCTAAAGATCACACTACATTGGTTGCCGCAGTAAAAGCAGCAGGTCTTGTTGAAACTTTGGAAAGTGCCGGGCCATTTACTGTGTTCGCACCAACAAACGAAGCATTTGATAAATTGCCCAAAGGAACCGTTGAAACACTTTTAAAGCCAGAAAACAAAGCAAAGCTTACAGCAGTATTAACTTACCATGTTGTACCTGGAAAAATTAGTGCAAAAGACTTAATGGAAATGGTAAAAAAAGGTGGTGGCAAAGCAACTTTAAAAACAGTACAAGGCGAAAACTTATATGTTACTGTTAAAGGCAAAAAAGTTATGATTACAGATGAAAGTGGTGATGTAGCTACCGTTACTATTGCAGACGTAAATCAAAGCAATGGCGTAATTCATGTTATAGACACTGTGTTACTTCCTAAGTAATAAATTAATTTACTAACAACAAAATAAAAATCCCCGTTTAACCAAACGGGGACTTTTATTTTATATAAAAAATAATCTTGCTACAGCAAATAATTAATTAAATATATATCTTATTCCAAACTGCATTATCCATCTTGATGCTGCTTCGGTAGCATTGTTAACGAATCTTGTAAGGCTGGTGTTATCTGAAAAGCTGTTTACTAATGGTGTCTGGCTGCCGGCATCAGCATAAGGAAAAGAGAACAGTGGAGTTTTTCCATCAGCTCCCATACCTTCAAACTTTAGGAAGTTAGTGGATGCAGGTGTTTTCACAATTCCCCAATATTTATTAAATAAGTTACCTGCATTAAGTACATCAACCGTTAGTCGCAATGTATGTTTATCCTTGTCGGTTTTATTTTTTGTATAGAAATATATATCCTCAGTAAAGTTCAGGTCAAGATGTTTGTAATACGGAAATGTAACAGAATTTGCCTTTACATACTGGCCTCTGTGGTTTGCCATGTAATGATCCTGGTTAATAAAATTATTAAGCTGTGTCCAGATTTGAGCTGATGTTCTCGGGTCGCTTGCAGTACCTGTTGTGGTACCTGTTTGAGCAACTTTATCATAAGAGCCTACGTCAATTAAGTTAATTTCAGATGCACTTTTGGGAATGTACATGAGATCGTTGCCTGTATTGCCGTCACCATTTAAATCTCCATTATACACATAAGAGGTAACTCCGGCAGGAGCTGCTTCAAATATAGCCCCAATGGAAGTTGCAAAATGTTTTGAATATTCAATTCTATAATTGGCCATGGCAATAATCCTGTTGGGTTGGTACCATCCTGGTCTCGCTAACGTGGGTGCATTCGGATCTGAACTTGAAACTGCTCTTGCGGACCATAGTGAGCTTGCTGTGCTTCCATCTTCCATTGTGTTTTTTGCATCGCTATGTGTGTAACCGATGCTGGCATACAAACGTCTGAATGTTTTCTGAATTCTAAGAGTGGCAGCATAAGAGTAGCCTTTCTTCGTATTATTTAAAATTATTGCACTGGTTATATTAGGATTCTCTAATGTGGTGCCATTATAATATTTGTTACTTGAATTGTTTCCGCTCGTAGCAGTTGCAGTTGTATTAAATCTCATTCTTGCATCAGGTCCGTTGTTTATCGCAAACGCATTTGACTCATTCAGATTAGCGTTATACATATAGGATGCATTGATGTCTTTAGAATAAGTAAACTCGCCTGTTATTACCCAGTTATTTTCAAACCTTTTATCAAGCCCGATGCTGGTTTTTAATTTAGTTGGATATTTATAATGCTTATCAATTACGTTTACGCCATAACCGGTAGGCGTAGAGGTTTGGCTTTGACCGGTGCCTGTAAGGTAATTATTTAAATTCTGCGTAGGCGATGGAGAGAATGCAATGTTGGAAACAGTATACGAGCCAAATTGAACACCATTGTTGGCTGCCTGATTCTCGACCCAAACAAAAGGCGGAGCTCCCTCAAAAACACCTGCACCACCTCTTAACTGCCATGTTTTATCACCCTTCAAATCCCAGTTAAAACCAACACGCGGAGAAATTACCAGGAACCCGTTTGGTGCAGTACCAACGTTATACGAAGCGCCATCTTTAAACTTTAATGCATCGAAGTTAGGGTTATCGGTAAATTTATTTTGATAGGAAGTATAATCGAAACGTACGCCATAAGTGAACACAAAGTTTTGCTTAACACGCCATTTATCCTGTGCAAATAAACTTACGTTGGTAGCTCCTGCATAAGCAAAAGGAAATTCACCTCCTTTAAGTGTAGAGTATTGTTGATAATAGCTTTTGGGTAATGCGCCTGATAAAAAATCATCTAAAGTATTAAACTGGAATACTCCATTATAACCCGGCGCAAAAGCGTTCTGATATTTTTTATAGCTGTTTTGTGTACCAACTGTTATTTCATGGGCTCCTTTATAAAAAGTGAATATGTCATTAAGCTGGTAAGAATCCATATTCAACTTATTGTTGTAAGTATACATTTCATAACCGAAGTCAGTATAAATATTCCCTGAATTTAAAATGTCTACGTGTGGGAAATCATCAGACGCAGATTGAGAACTGCGGAAATCTCTTTCGCGGGTATAGCCAATTTGCAATTTATTAGACGCTTTGTTACTAAATCTTGTATTTAACTCAGCGATATAAATGTCAAGGTCATTATTAATACGATAACCGGCGCCATAATAAGGCATCGCAAATGTACCTGGCTGGCCGCCTGTTATTTGTCCGCTTCCAGGTCTGCTGTTGCTTGCAAACTGGTCGGCATAAGACTTCAGGTAGTTATACTTTAAAGAAAACGTGTTATTATTATTTATATTAAAATCAATTCGTGCATTTACTTTATAACTATTTGTTTTAAAGTTATAACCCTGGAATGAGCCCGGGCTGTAATTGTAAGTGTTCTTTAAAAAACTTGCCAGTGCATTTAATGTATCCGCATTTGCCTGCGACACGATGCCCGGTACGGGTGAATGAGATGCATCTGAAGCGATTACACCAGTTGCAGGAGCGCTGATTAAATCTTCTTCTGCATTTATAAAAAAGAATAATTTATTTTTTATTATAGGCCCGCCAAGGCTGGCTCCATATATATTATAGTTGAATGGAGTTTTTGGAACTTTTGTATTTTCAACTTTGTATCCCTCTGTTCCCGGTCCTCTTAATGAAGTGTATATACTACCGCTAAATTTATTGGTTCCACTTTTTGTAACTGCATTTACACCTCCACCCGTGAAACCACCTTCCCTTACATCGTAAGGAGATATGTTTACCTGTATTTGATCTATTGCATCAAGCGAAATAGGCTGCGCATTTGCCTGTCCGCCCAATGTTCCTGACAACCCGAAAGAATTATTAAAGTCTGCGCCATCTACCGTTATATTATTATATGAAGAAGTAATGCCACCAAAGCTTAACCCGTTTGCGGATGGTTCAAGCCGTGCAAAGTCAGATATAGCACGGCTTACGGTTGGAAGCCTTTCAATCTGATCACGTGAAATAATAATTTGGCTGCCCGTGCGGCTGCTGTTGAAGATTTTATTTTGTCTGTCTGCTGCCACTACAACTTCTGTCAATTGTTTCGATTCCGGCGTTAGAGAAAAGTCGGCAACAAAATCTTGTCCAATGGTCAGGCTAATATTTTCCTGCTTTTCCTGCTTGTAGCCTACGTAGGTAATTGTTAATACATAAGGGCCTCCAATTCTGAGTCCCGGTAAATTGAAACGCCCGTCTTTGCGAGTAGTTGTAGAGTATTTCGTTCCGGTAGGAACGTGTAAAGCCACAACTGTAGCGCCGCTCAGTCCCTCAATTCCATCAGTAACTGTTCCGAGAATTTGTGAAGTTGTTTCCTGTGCAAAAGAAGTCGCAGAAAATAGAAAGAACAGCATACATGCTGCAAGACATTTTTTTAGTATCATAGTTCGGTTTTTTGAAGTGCAAATGAAAGCATAAAATTTTGAAATATTTTTTCGGGATGTTACCAAAATATTAACATTGAAAATTTAGCGTTAGATGATTTTTATGAAAAACGATATGAGATAAATCGTTTTAAAAACGCTGCTTCTAAATTCCGCATCAGCGTAACCTCAATGTTGTCAGATGCTGGTATTGGGCGGTGAAATCAATTTTACTGATATAGTATGATAGCTTACATTTATGGCCTATACGCACTTTGAATAAACCTGTTTTTCATAGCACAAATAATTTTTATAGTATAATAAATATGGCTTAGATATGACAAAAAAAAGTTACCTGCTGCATGTAATGATTGCGATTATCTGCTTTGTCGCCATATCATGTAAATCCAAAAAGGCAGCTACCGAATCTTCGAATAATACTGATAGCATCGCTGGTAGAAAATGGTGGAAAGAAGCCATCGTTTATCAAATTTATCCGAGAAGCTTCAAGGATAGTGATAGTGACGGAATTGGCGACCTGAAAGGCATCATATCCAAACTTGATTATATAAAAAGCCTGGGAGTAAATACAGTCTGGCTTAACCCTATTTATTCTTCACCCAATGATGATAATGGCTACGATGTAAGTGATTACCGAAACATTATGAAAGACTTTGGCACCATGGCAGATTTCGATTCGCTGCTAACAGGGATGCATGAACGCGGTATTAAGCTGGTGATGGACCTGGTGGTAAATCATAGCAGCGACGAACATGAATGGTTTAAGCAAAGCCGGAGTTCACGGGATAATCCATATCGCAATTATTATCATTGGTGGAATGCAGACAGGGGAAAGCCAACTTATCGTTATAGCTTATTTGATATCAATCATGATGCATGGATGTATGATTCAACAACCAACGCATATTACCTGCATTATTTTTCGCGTAAGCAGCCAGACCTTAATTGGGAAAATCCGAAAGTGCGCAATGAGGTATACAACATTATGAAGTTCTGGGCTGATAAAGGTATTGATGGCTTCAGGTTGGATGCTTTTCAGTTTGCGGCAAAAGACACAACATTTCCTGCATTTCCCAAAGGCTTTGAAAAGAATTTTTCAATGTACTATGCCATGCAGAAAAATTTGCACAGTTATTTGCAGGAGATGAACAAAGAAGTGCTGAGTAAGTATAATGTAATGAGTGTGGCGGAAGGCGCCGGTAATTCATTTGAAGATGCACACGATCTTGTAGACTCGAACCGCCATGAATTAAACATGGCGTATGCTTTTGATGGTGTTGACATTGCAAAGCCGGAAGGATATAGCCTGCTGCATTTTAAAGAAGTTTTCACCAGGTGGGATAGCGCTTTTGCCAATAATGGCTGGCTATCGATCTTTCTTGCTAATCATGACCAGGCCAGGTTGGTAAGCAGGTTTGGCAATGATAGTCCGGCTTATAGAAATCTATCTTCAGAAATGCTTACAACTTTTATTATGACTATGCGTGGTACACCTTATTATTATAATGGTGATGAACTGGGAGTGACAAACGCGGGCTTTACCAGGATAGAAGATTACAGGGATGTGCCAACTCTTAACGAATACAAGCATATTAAAAATTCCGGCGGCGATATTAATAAGTTTCTAAAGGAAAGGCAATTTAGCGACCGCGATAATGGCCGCACGCCTTTTCAATGGGATAGCACTGCCAATGCGGGTTTTACAACCGGTAAGCCATGGATAGAAGTAAATAAAAATTATAAAACTATAAATGAAGCAGCCGAGGAAAATGATCCTAACAGCAGCCTGAACTACTTCAGGAAAGTGGTAAAGCTGCGCAAAGAAAGCCTGGTGCTTGTTTATGGAAAATATACATTACTCGACAAAGATAACAATAACGTGTATGCCTACACGAGAGAGCTAAATGGAAAAAAGTTTTTGATACTATTAAACTTTACAAGTAAAGTTGCCGGCTTTAATACCAGGTTAGATATGAATAACGCGAAACTGCTTCTGGATAATTATTCAAAGCCTTCAGCAGGAAATACATTACAGCCTTATGAAGCGGCAGTGTGGGAGCTATAAGAAAACCGCATCTGTTTATTCCATATTTCATTTTTAAATGAAATGTCGGGAACTTTTAAGTTTTAATTTAGCGTTATAAACTTAAAGCTTTATGAAATACAGCGCTAAAATTGTATGGCAAAAAAATCCTTCTGAAATATTTACGGATGGTAAATACAGTCGCGTGCATGAATGGCAATTCGATGGCGGTATGAAAATACCTGCATCGCCATCACCCTCGGTTGTTCCTCTTCCGATGTCCGATGAAAAGCTGGTTGACCCGGAAGAAGCTTTTGTGGCAAGCCTTTCAAGCTGTCACATGTTATTCTTTTTATCTATAGCCGCTAAAAAGAAATTTGTTGTTGAACATTATGAAGACAATGCTGAAGGTATTATAGATAGAAATGCAGAAGGAAAATTGGCTATGCTTTCAGTTACACTAAACCCTGTTATAATTTTTTCGGAAAATAACATTCCCTCACTGTCAACCATAGACGCTATCCATGAAGAAGCGCATGACAGTTGTTTTATCGCTAATTCGGTAAAAACTATTATTCATATCAACTCAAAATAAAATTATATGAAAGATTTAGAAATATACTTGCCCAATAAACCTGGTGCTTTGGCAACAATGGGAGAGTTATTAGGCAATGCCGGAGTGAGTCTCGAAGGCGGTGGTGTATTTGTGTACAATAATAAAGGCATTGCGCATTTTTTAGTGAAAGATGCGGAAAAGGGAAAGCAGGTATTGGAAGCAAATGGATTTGAAGTTGCCTCCATCAATGACGTGTTGATTCAAAAATTAAGGCAGGATATTCCGGGTCAGTTGGGAAAAATTTGCAGACTGATGGAGACTAACGGTATAAATATTTTGGTGCAATACAGCGATCATTACAATCAATTAATATTGGTAGTGGATGATTACAATAAAGGATTGAGTATTTCTGAACATTGGAAAAAAGAATATCATGAATAACCCCGAAGAACTTCAAAAACATTTTGGTGAGATAGCAGCTTTGCTTGGCGAGAAATCAAGAGCAGCCATGCTATGGAATTTGCTCGATGGCAAAGCTTACACGGCAACGGAACTTGCGATACGTGCGGATATTTCCCCGCAATCTGCAAGTAATCATCTTTTGCAATTGGTGCACGCAAATATATTGGTGGTTGAAAGGCAGGGCAGGCATAGGTATTACCGGTACTTCAACGATAAGGTAGCTGAGATTATTGAAAATATGGCGAGCCTTGTGCCTGCCGAAAAAGTTTCTTTGCAAAAAAGTGATAGGCCATCGGGAATAAAATATGCAAGAACCTGCTACGATCACCTTGCCGGAAAATTTGGTGTTGAGTTAAATAATTCAATGATGAAAAAGAAAATATTAATTGTAAAGAATAATATTTATTTGGTGAGTCCTTCA
>Ga0208717_1000378_pt1 | contig 15458 bp, 13 predicted proteins | sample NGESurF53shallow_FD_184489 | JGI IMG/M metagenome (GOLD analysis project Ga0208717, IMG submission 184489) | Arctic peat soil microbial communities from Barrow, Alaska - NGEE Surface sample F53-3 shallow (SPAdes) | ecosystem: Environmental > Terrestrial > Soil > Wetlands > Peat ... | reverse complement strand
CGGCCACCTGATCCGGCCACCTGACCCGGGGCCATCTGGCGGGGGCGCCTGGTGGGGTCGCCTGAGTCGCTCCCCGCCCGCAGGCCGTGCCAGCCCCGTGGCGCATGCCCGGGCGCCCGGCCTCCGCCAGCGGGCACACGGGTCCTTGGCCATCCTCGCGAGGGACGTTGGGCCCCGGCCAGGCGCATCACGCGACGGTAACGTGAGCCTGGATACGGCCAGTCCCCCAGGTCGCTAACGAACCACGAGGCCCGTCATGCTCAAGCGGATCCTGCTCGCGCTGGACAGCTCGGATTCCGGTCAGGTCGCGATTAGCTTTACCATCGCGCTGGCCGGCAGTGACACCGAGGTCCGCATCCTGCATATCAACGAGTTGCTCATGGGCGGCCGGGGCATGACCGTGGAGACTCCCACTGAAGCCCGGTTCCTCCTCGACGACGCCGTGCTTCAGCTGCGCTCCTGCGGAGTGACGGTCACCGGGGTGGTGGCGACCGGCGTCGTGGCCACCGCGAGCTGCTTCGCGGTGGCGGAGTGCATCATCGCCGAGGCGACCCGCTGGTCGGCGGACGCGATCGTGCTCGGCTCCGCCCGCCGCCGCGGGCTGCGGCGGCTGGCTAGCCAGGGAGTGCGCGAGCGGGTCATCCGGCTGGGCTGCCTGCCGGTGCTCACCGCGCCCGCCCCGCTGCGGGTGGAGCACGCCGAGCTGGTCCCGGCGCCGGCGCCCGCGGCGGACGGGCGAGGGCCGATAAACCGCCGCTGAACCCGGAAACGGATGGGCAGCCGCAGGCTGGGCCCGGGCACCTCCGCCGGGCGGTCACCGTGCTGCGGCCCGGCTGACCAGGCTCCCCTCCCTAAGGCACACTGGAACCGTGTCTGGCACGAGGCAGGCCACCACGGTGTCGGAGTCGGTGCAGGCGGCGCCCGCGGCTCCGCTGCGCGGGCTGCTCTCCTGGTACTCGGGTTACCGGCAGGAAGGCGTGCCCGCCGGCCGCCACCGGGGCCTGCCCTCGCCGTACCTGACGGTGATCATCACCCTGGACGACCCGCTGACCGTGGCCCGGCACCCGGATCCCGCGGACCCGCCGGGCGACTACCTGACCCTGGCTGGCGGCCTGCACACCACGCCCGCGCTCATTACCCACCCAGGCCGCCAGTCCGGCGTCCAGCTCGCCCTCAGCCCGCTGGGGGCCCGGGCCCTGCTCGGCCGGCCCGCGGGTGAGCTGGCCGGCATCGACGTGGACGCGTCCGACGTGCTCGGCGGCGTGGCGCGGGAACTGCACGAGCGACTCCGGGAGGCGCCCAGCTGGCCGGCCCGGTTCGCGGTGCTCGACCAGGTCCTGCTGGCTCACGCCGACCTGGACCAGCAGGTGGCCCCGGACATCGCCGAGGCCTGGCGGCTGCTGACCCGCAGCGGCGGCACCATCCAGGCCGGGGACCTGGCCGGGCGGGTCGGCTGGAGCCCGCGCTACCTGCAACGCCGGCTGCTGGCCGAGACCGGCCTGACGCCGAAGGCCGCCGCCCGGGTGACCCGGTTCGACCGGGCCCGCCGCACGCTCCAGCGCCAGGCTGCCCACCCGGCCGGCCGGGTGGGCAGCCTGGCCGGCCTGGCCGCCGGGTGCGGCTATTACGACCAGGCCCACCTGGCCCGCGAGTTCCGCGAGCTGGCCGGCTGCCCCCCGTCCACCTGGCTGGCCGAGGAGTTCCGAAACGTCCAATCCGGAGCGGACACCCAGGACGGAGACTGGTGATCATGAGCGATAACACCCCGCCACCTCAGGTGTGGCCCACCCTGCGGGCGCGCGACGCCCGGGCCCTGATCCGCTTCCTCGCCGACGCGTTCGGCTTCGAGGAGACCGCGGTGTACGGCGAGGGCGACCTCGTCCACCACGCCCAGCTGTCCTGGCCGCCCGGCGGCGGGATCATGCTGGGCTCGGTCCGTGAGAACCACGAGGAAGGCAGCTGGCCGGTGCCGCCTGGCACGTTCGGCGCCTACGTGGTCACCGACGAACCCGACGCCCTGTTTGCCCGGGCCACCGCGGCGGGCGCGGAAGTCATCATGGGCCTGCACGAGACCGACTACGGCTCCCGTGACTTCGCGGTGCGCGACCCGGAAGGCAATCGCTGGTCCTTCGGCACCTACCACGGCGAGCCCCGCAAGCCCCGCTAACCCAGCGCGCTTCCGGTACTCCGAGCGCGCATCCCCCGCCCGGGAGGGCATGACTGAAGGTTTGGGTCACTCCTGGCTCTTGTGTGCGACATGTGCTGGGGGAGATCACTACCCGCACATGTCAACCAGGCGTCTCCTGCCGTGAATCGGGAGGCGCTCTAAAGCTGTATACTAACTCTAGAATTATATTGCCAGTTATTTGTTTCCGATGTAGCTTTGGGAAGCAGACGCCAGGGATCAGCCGCCGGCCCGGCGGCCAGTGCCCAAGGGTCACCCAGCAGAACCTGAGGCCATTTTCTTTATCGGCCTGGTCATGGTCGTCGTATTTCGTGGCGCTCATGCTGAGCCGCCATCAGCCGCCAGAACGTGCTCACCCGTGACGGCACTGGGACACCAGTCCTGCGACAGCCGCCAGGGCCGAGAGCGGCCGACCACACTGCACCGCCCCTGTTGCTGAGAGAAGACCGCCATGCACCAGTCAGCTACGCCTCACGGCGCCACCGCCCCAGCCCTGCCACCACCCTCAGCCAGCGGCAAGCGGTATCTGCTCGTACTGGATATGGACTTGCTTGCCGTCGATGAGCAGCTCAACCTGGAGCCGATCAACTATCTGGTCGCACGGCAAGAGCAGGCGCCGTGCGAGGTGGTGGTGTTGTCTCTGGTCAGCACGCGCCAGGCGCGGATGCCATCCATGGAGCTTCTTCTTGGCGCTGGGAGGGGAGTGTTCCCCCGTGCACCTCGCCCTGATTACGACGTCAGTGCCGCCGCCGAGCACCGCATGAACCTGGCCGTGCAGCACCTGCAGGCTATCGGCTGCCGGGCCAGCGGCCTCATCAGCGACGAAGACCTGGTGAATGCGGTTCACTCCGAGAGCCGCAATCACGAATATGACAAGGTAATCCTGGCGACCGGCCAGGAAAGCGGCAGATGGCTCGCCCGTGCACTCCGTCTGGACCCAGTTCACCAGCTGCGGCGGCGTCTGGGGCAACGGCTAGTCATGTTCCCGCCCAACCCGCCTCAACTCCTCGCGCGCTCCTGACTCACGGCGCAGAAGACTGCAACCTAAAACACAAGAGCCCTGACTGCATCAGGCTTTCATCCACGTGGCCAGGTAAAAGTTACATCCAGGTGATTTACGCCTTTTGTCGCGAATCGGCGGCAACGGGAGGCTTGCCCGGCCATACTGCCCGGTGAGCGAGTGTCAGGCCTGGTGAGAGGCGGTGGGTGCCGCGTAGCCGGGCGCGGCCCCGGCGTGAGGCAGGTTCTTGACTCCAGCGACCCCCAGCACCAGGACCCGGAAGATCAGGAGACGAGGGCGGCACAGCACCCCCTCGCCGGTGCGGAAGGTCGCGAAGCGGGCCGGCGTGGCGGCCCCGGCGGTTGCGGTGGCCGGGGCGCTGGCCGCCGCGCCGCACCTGCACACCCTCACCGCCTCCGCGCCCCCGGCCGCCGGGGTGGCCACAGCCCAGCTGAGCTACCCGGACCGGGCAGGGAACGTCACCAGCGCCCTGCCCGCGTCGCAGAGCCGGGCCGAGTACCAGCCCCGGCACGCCAGGAAGGCCGCCGCGCGGCCCCGGTCCAGCGCCGCACCATCCAGGCCCGCCCCCAGCACCAGCAGCACCGCCAGCCCGGGCACCAAGGCCAGCATGGCGGCCGCGGGCGGATCGCAGCCGCAGGCCGCCAGCCGCGCGGGCGTGTCCTGCTCTGCCTCGGCCAGCGGGCCGCTGCCCGCCAACTACGCCGCCATCATGAGCTTCCTGACCGCGCACGGCTATACCGGCAACGCGGCGGCCGGGATCGCCGGGAACATCTACCAGGAGTCCGGCGGCAACCCCGAGTCCGAAGGTGACGGCGGCGGCGGGCTGATCGGCTGGACGCCGCTGCCCGCCGGGTACGTGACCGGCAACCCCCCGGCCGACCTGCAGACCCAGCTGGAGGCGATCCTGGCCTTCAACCACATCTGGTCGCAGTACATCCCGGCGCTGAACGCCGCGTCCTCCCCCGCCGCGGCCGCCGATATTTACGTCACCGACTTCGAGCGGGCCGGCATCCCGGCGGCCAGCAACCGCGAGGCGGCCGCCACCGCCGTCGCCGCGGCTTGCGGGATCTAGGCGCGCCACCCCAGCCGGCCCACGCTGGCTGCCCGCGATTCCCGTCGCAGCCGGAGCAGCGGCCCCCATAACCTCAGAGCATGCCGAAAGTCCCGGTCACCGGAATGTCAGGCACCGGCAAGTCGGCAGCCCTGCAGCTGCTGCGCCAGCGAGGCCACCGCGTCGTCGACACCGACACCGACGAGTGGAGCCACTGGGTCACCTTGCCGGACGGCTCTGCGGACTGGATCTGGCGCGAGGAAGCCATCACCAGCCTGCTGGCCGGTCACCAGCACGGCCACCTCTTCGTCGCCGGCTGCAAAACCAATCAGGGAAAGTTCTGCCCGCAGTTCGACCACATCGTCCTGCTGAGCGCGCCGGCTGACATCCTCCTGGCCAGGATCACGGCACGGACCGCCAACCCGTACGGGAAACGCCCGGATGAACGAGCCCTGATCCTGCGGCACCTCGCCGAGGTGGAACCCCGGCTTCGCGCGACCGCGACCATAGAGATCGATGCCAGCGCAGCGCTGTCGGAGATAGTCCAGCAACTTGAAGATCTCCCCCGCCGCGGGTAATCGCCCCGGGGAGTCGGCGCAGGGTATCGCCGCGGGCAGTCGGCGCAGGGTAATCGCCCCGGGTAATCGGCGGCCTGGCCGGCGCACTTACCATCCGGCCTGATCCGGCTGTGCGAGGGGCGCCGCTGGACGGTCTGCGGCCCCGTCCGGCCGGCATACAATAACTGCCAACCCGGTCGTGCTGAACTGGTCGAGCGCAGCCAGCCGAGCGAAAACTAGTCGAGCCGTATCTGGGTGGAGCTTGGGGTGCCGTGATGTCGCGTGATCACCAGGAGCTCGATCTCAGCCTGATGGCCGGGGTCACCGACCGGGGCCTGCGGCACCGGCAGAACGAGGACGCGATGGAACTCGCGGTCGTCCCGTCGGCGGACGGCCCGGTCCTGGTCGCTGTGGTCTGCGACGGGGTGTCCACCTCTACCCGCCCCCAGGATGCGTCGCTGGCGGCCGCCCAGGCGGCCGCGCGGGTGCTCCGCTCCGCCGCGGAGGCCGGCACGGACCTCAGCGAAGCGTCAGCGGAGGCGGTCCGTTCCGCGGTCGAGGCGGTATCCGGCCTGGCCGACTCCCCGGGCGAGGTGGGGTCGGCCACGTTCATCTCGGCCGCGGGCACCGCTGACGGCGTGACGCTGTGCTGGCTGGGCGACAGCCGGGCCTACTGGCTGGCCGCGGAGCCTGCCGACGCCCAGCGGCTGACCCGGGACGATTCCCTGGCCCAGGAGATGGTCTCGCTCGGGCTGCTGCCGGAGGATGAGGCGCTCGACTCCCCGCAGGCCCACGTGGTCACCCGCTGGGTGGGCGCGAACCCGGCCGAGGCCCAGCCGCACGTCGAGCGGTTCGAGCCGCCCGGCGCCGGCGTCCTGCTGCTGTGCTCGGACGGGTTGTGGAACTACCAGCCGGAGGCGGCCGGCCTGGCCGGGCTGGCCATGCCCGTGGCACAGACGGACCCGCTCGGCTCCGCCCAGGCGCTGGTGAAGTTCGCCATCGAGGCCGGCGGCCGGGACAACATCACCGCGGTGCTGATCCCGTTCCCGCCCGGCACTCCCGCCGAGCCCGGCCCGGAACCGGCCGAGGCCGGCGCGTAGCTCAGCCGAGCATCTCGGCCAGCGGGACGCCCGGGTCGGCGAGCCGGGCCGGGTCCACCTGGACGCCCGCGTAGCCCGCCCGGATCAGCGCCTGGATATCGCCGGTCACGTCCCACACGTTGACGTTCATGCCGGCCACGACCGTCCCGGCGGACAGCCAGAACGCGATGAACTCCAGCGTCGCCGGCTCACCCCGGTACACGACCTGGTCGTAGTGGCCCGGCTCGGGCAGCCCGGACGTCTCCATGCCCAGGTCGTACTGGTCGCTGAAGAAATAAGGGATCCGGTCGTAGGACACCGGCTGGCCAAGCATGGAGCGCGCCGCGGCCGGGCCGCCGTGCAGCGCGTTGGCCCAGTGCTCCACCCGGACCCGGCGGCCCAGCAGCGGGTGGGCCACGTTGGCCACGTCACCGGCCGCGAAGACGTCCGGATCGCTGGTCCGCAGCGCCGCGTCCACCAGCACGCCGCCGCCGGCCTCCGGGGCGGCCACCTCCAGGCCGGCGGCCTCGGCCAGGGCCTCGTTGGGGGCTGCGCCGATGGCGACCACCACGACGTCGGCGGGCAGCTCGGCTCCCTGCGAGGTCACCACCGCGGTGACCCGGCCCTCGTGGCCGTGCAACTCACGGGCGCTGTCGCCGAGACGGAACTCCACCCCGTGCGCACGGTGCAGCTCCGCGAACCGCTCCCCCAGCTCGGGGCCGACCTGCCGGTGCAGCGGGGTGGGCTCGGGCTCCAGCACCGTCACCGCGCAGCCCTTCTCGCGGGCCGCGGCGGCGACCTCGAGGCCGATCCAGCCGCCGCCCACGATGACCACCCGGGTCTCCACCTCGGGGATGGGGGCCAGCACGGTGGCCAGCGCCTCGGAGTCAGCCGCGGTGCGCAGGTAGTGCACGCCGTCCAGGTCGGCGCCGGGCACCCGGAGCACCCGGGGGTGCGCGCCGGTGGTGAGCAGCAGCCGGTCGTAGCTGACCGGGTCGCCGGCGTCCAGGTCGACCCGGCGGGCCGCGCGGTCGATCCCGATCGCGGTCACGCCACTGCGCAGCTCCACCTGGTGCCCGGCGTACCAGTAGTCTTCGTGCACGTACAGCGAGGACCTGTCCGCCTTGCCGAGCAGATACCCCTTGGACAGCGGCGGCCGCTCGTAGGGCCGCTCGGGCTCCGTGCCGAGCAGGACGATGCGCCCGCCGAACCCGTCCTCGCGCAGCGTCTCGGCGGCCTTGGCGCCGGCCAGGCTGGCACCGATGATCACGTAGGCCGGACCTTCAGGCATGACTGCTCCCTCGCAGGTAGTTCCTCAGCACAGCACGTTCAGCAGCACAGCACGTTCAGCACAGCACGTTCACCGGCATAGGCGGGCATGCCACGCGACGGCGGAGGTGTCGGTCAGCGTAGCCACCTGATCTACCACGACCCGCAGCCGCCCGACGTCGGTCTCCGCCGCCTCGTAGCCGGGCCGCAGCGCGGCATCCAGGGTGCCGGGGGCACCGATGCGCACCGCGGCCGCCAGCTCCATGATCAGTTCCCGTTCGCGGGCCTGGGTGGCGGCGGCGCCTGCCCGGCTCATCACGTAGTACGCGGTGACCCCCTTCAGCAGCGCGCATTCCAGCCGCTGCCGCCGCGGGACCACCAGGTCCGCGGCGTACCGGGTGAGCGGCTGGCCGCCGGACGCCTCGACGGTGGCCTGGTGGGCCGCCCCGCACAGCCGCCCGATCAGCTCGCTGGTCAGGTTCTTCAGCGCGGCCAGGGCGGCCGGGCCGCCGTCGAACCCGGCCGGCCAGCAGGGCAGCGCGAGCAGGTCCTCGAACACCTCGGCCAGCTCGTCCGGGCTGACCGAGCCGGGGGCGCAATACTGGTCGGCGGTCAGCTCGCTGATGGCTTTCCGGTCGGCCAGATCAGCCAGCGCCCGCAGCGTGATCAGCCCGGCGTGCAGGCCGTCCTCCAGGTCGTGCACGGAGTAGGCCACGTCGTCGGCCCAGTCCATGACCTGTGCTTCCAGGCACCGCCGGCCGGGTGGCGCCCCAAGCCGGATCCACGCGAACACTTCCGCGTCGTCCGCGTACGCGCCGTACTTGGGCAGCCCTGGGCCGGCCAGCCAGGGGTACTTGAGCGTGGAGTCCAGGGTGGCCCGGGTCAGGTTCAGCCCGGCACCGGGCACCTTGGCCTCGAGCCGGGTCAGCAGCCGGAGGCTCTGGGCGTTGCCCTCGAACCCGCCGCACGGCGCGGCCACGTCGGCCAGGGCGAACTCGCCGTTGTGCCCGAACGGCGGGTGGCCGAGGTCGTGCGCCAGGCATGCGGCATCGACCAGGTCGGGATCACAGCCCAGGGCCCCGCCGAGCTCCCGGCCGATCTGGGCGCACTCCAGCGAGTGGGTCAGCCGGGTGCGCGGGAAGTCGCCCGCGTCCACCTCCACCACCTGGGTCTTGGCCGCCAGCCGGCGCAGCGCGGAAGTGTGCAGGACCCGGGCGCGGTCGCGCTCGAACGGCCCGCGGCCGAACCGGGCGGGCTCAAACCCGGCCGCCGCGGCCCGCTTGGGCGGCTCAGCCGCCCAGCGGGCCGTGGCGTGGTGATCGTAACCGGGCCTTTCTGTCACCTGCTGTCGCTGCCGCCCGCGGACTCGAGGACCACGGCGCGGCCGGCCTCCAGCCGGGCGACGGGCACCCGGAACGGCGAGCAGGACACGTAGTTCAGCCCGACGTGGTGGAAGAAGTGCACCGAGTCGGGATCGCCGCCGTGCTCACCGCAGACGCCGAGTTCCAGCCCGGGCCGGGTGGCCCGGCCTTCCTCGCTGGCGATGCGCACCATCCGGCCTACCCCGTCCGGGTCGATGGTCTCGAACGGGGAGACGCCGAAGATGCCCAGCTCGATGTACCGGCTGAAGAACGCGCCTTCCACGTCGTCCCGGGAGAAGCCCCAGCCCATCTGGGTCAGGTCGTTGGTGCCGAACGAGAAGAACTCGGCCGACTTGGCGATCTCCCCGGCGATCATCGCCGCCCGCGGCACCTCGATCATGGTCCCGATCAGGGTGTGCACGTGGGTACCGGTCTCTTCCTCGACCTGGGCCAGGATCCGGGCCGTCGCGTCCTTGGAGATCTCCATCTCCTGGACCGACGCGGTCAGCGGGATCATGATCTCCGGCTTCGGGTCCTTCCCGGCCTTCTTCAGCTCCGCCGCGGCGTGCGCGATGGCCCGGACCTGCATGTCGAGCAGGCCGGGGATGACCAGGAGGAGGCGGACGCCACGCAGCCCCAGCATCGGGTTCTGCTCGTGCAGCCGCCGGACCGCCTCGAGCAGCTTGCGGTCCTTCTCAGTGGCCGCGTCGCCAGCCAGGGCGACCTTGACCGACATGTCGGTGAGGTCCGGGAGGAACTCGTGCAGCGGCGGGTCGATCAGCCGGATGGTCACCGGCAGTCCGTCCATCGCGTCGAGGATCTCCACGAAGTCACCGCGCTGCAGCGGCTCCAGCGCGTCCAGCGCGGCCTGCCGGCCCGCGTCATCCTCGGCCAGGATGAGGTCCTCCACCAGCTGGCGGCGCTCGCCGAGGAACATGTGCTCGGTCCGGACCAGGCCGACACCGCCTGCGCCGAAGCGCCGGGCCCGGGCGCAGTCCTCGCCCGTGTCCGCATTGGCGAACACGCCGAGGCGGCGCCGCTCGTCGGCGTGCTTCATGAGCCGGTCCACGGCCTTGACCAGGTCGTCAGCGTCGGCGGTCAGGCCGCCCTCGAAGTACTGCACGACGGGGGACGCGGCGACCGGTACCTCACCGAGGTAGACGTTGCCGCTGGTGCCGTCGATGGACAGGACGTCACCCTCGCTGATGACCACGCCGCCAGGCGCGGTGATCTTCCGGGCCTTCGTGTCCACCTCGAGCTCGTCCGCGCCGCAGACGCAGGTCTTGCCCATGCCGCGGGCGACCACGGCGGCGTGACTGGTCTTGCCGCCCCGGCTGGTCAGGATGCCCTTGGCAGCGATCATGCCGTGCAGGTCGTCCGGGTTGGTCTCCCGGCGGACCAGGATGACGGCCTCACCGGCCGCAGCCTGCTCGACGGCCTTGGCCGAGTCGAACACGACCTTGCCGACCGCGGCACCCGGGGACGCGCTGACGCCCTTGGTGATCCGCTTCGGCTCGCTGCTGAGGTCGAACCGGGGGAACATCAGCTGGGCGAGTTGGTCGCCGGTGACCCGGGTGACCGCCTCGTCCAGGTCGATGAGGCCCTGGTCCACGAGCTGGGTGGCGATGCGGAAGGCCGCGCCCGCGGTGCGCTTGCCGACCCGGGTCTGCAGCATCCACAGCTTGCCGCGCTCGATCGTGAACTCGATGTCGCACAGGTCCCGGTAGTGGTTCTCCAGGGTCGACATGATGTCTATCAGCTGGGCGTAGGACGCGCCGTCGATATTCCCCAGGTCCTGCAGCGGGACGGTGTTCCGGATGCCGGCCACCACGTCCTCGCCCTGCGCGTTCTGCAGGTAGTCACCGTAGATGCCCTGCTGGCCGCTGCCCGGGTCGCGGGTAAACGCGACGCCGGTGCCCGAGTCCATGCCCAGGTTGCCGAACACCATGGCCACGATGTTCACCGCGGTGCCCAGGTCGGTGGGGATGCGCTCCTGGCGCCGGTACAGGATGGCCCGGTCGGCGTTCCACGAGCTGAACACGGCCCGCACGGCCAGGTCCATCTGCTCCCGCGGCTGCTGCGGGAAGTCCTGGCCGGTGTGCTCGCGGACGATCTCCTTGAAGCGGTCCACGATCGTGTGCAGGTCGCTGGCGTCCAGGTCGAGGTCGTTCTCGGTGCCCTTGGCCTGCTTGGTCTCTTCCATCACGTGCTCGAAGGCCTCGCCCTCGATGCCGAGCACGGTCTTGCCGAACATCTGGATCAGCCGGCGGTAGGCATCCCAGGCGAACCGGTCGCTGCCGGCCTGCTTGGCCAGGCCGTGCACGGATTCGTCGGACAGGCCAATGTTCAGCACCGTCTCCATCATCCCGGGCATCGAGAACTTCCCCCCGGACCGCACGCTGACCAGCAGCGGGTCGCTCGGGTCGCCCAGCCGCCGGCCCATGGCCTTCTCCAGCTGGGTCAGGTGCTCGGTGACCTCGGCGTCGAGGCTGTCGGGCACGGTGCCGTCGTTGAGGTACTGGCGGCAGGCCTCGGTGGTGATGATGAAACCGGGCGGAACGGGCAGGCCAAGATTGGTCATCTCGGCCAGGTTGGCCCCTTTGCCGCCCAACAGGTCTTTGAGGTCCTTGTTGCCCTCGGTGAAGTCATACACGAGCTTCGGCACTGAAACGCTCTCCTCGGGGGTGCCGCCGGTGCGAACCGCGGCGTGGAAGCACGGCAGCCTGGATGATGACGGCCTCTTCGGCCCGGTCATTTGACTCTACCGAGCACAGAGCGCCGGCGCATCCGATAGAGGTCCCGCCGCATCAGGCAGAGGTCCCAGCGCGCCGTACTGTCGTACCCGGGAACCGGATCGCGGGTACCGGAGGTGCCGGATGGATGACGCGGATGGGTGACACGGTGATCGGGCTGCTGCACCCCGGCGAGATGGGTGCGGCGGTGGCCGGCTGCCTGACCGCCCGCGGGCACGAGGTCCGCTGGGTGTCCCAGGGCCGCAGCCCCGCGACTGCGGCCCGGGCCGCGCAGGCTGGGCTGGCCGACGCCGGGACGGTCGCCGCGATGGCCGGGCAGGCCGGGATCATCCTGTCGGTCTGCCCGCCGCACGCGGCGCTGGACACCGCCGCCGCGGTGGCCGCCGCCGGTTTCACCGGGCTCTACGTGGACGCCAACGCCATCTCCCCCGCCGCCGCCCGGGAGGTACGGGCGGCCGTGGAGACGGCCGGCGGGAGCTACGTGGACGGCGGGATCGTCGGGCCGCCACCCGCACCGGGCCCGATGGCGCCCGGCGGGCAGGGCAGCCCGGGCAGCACCCGGCTGTACCTGGCGGGCGGTCCCGCCGGCGGGGCCGCGGCCGGGCCCGCCGCGCAGGTGGCGGCGCTCTTCGAGGGCACGGCCCTGAACCCCCAAATTCTCCGCAACGAGAACCCGGCCGGGGCGTCGGCTCTCAAGATGGCCTACGCCGCCTGGACCAAGGGCAGCGCCGCGCTGCTCCTGGCGGCCCGCGCCCTGGCCCGGGCCGAGGGGGTGGAAGATAGCCTGCTGGCCGAGTGGTCGCTGTCCCAGCCGGACCTCGGGGGCCGGTCGGCCGGGGCGGCCCAGTCCGCGGCAGGCAAGGGCTGGCGCTGGGTCGGCGAGATGGAGGAGATCAGCGCCAGCATGACCGCAGACGGCCTGCCCGGAGGGTTCCACCAGGCCGCCGCCGAGGTTTTCCGGGCTGTTTCCAACGGGGCCGCTTCGAACGGCACCGCCTCACCCGGCGGGGCCGACCGCCGGGACGATGCCCTCGTCGGCGCCGTGCTGGCCTGGCTGCTGGCCGGGGGTGCCTGACGCCAGCCGGTTTTCGTTGCGGAGAATTTTGCCCGTCTGCCCGAGCAACTGGCCGCGGCGCGAGGCGTCTCTGATACGTGGGCATTCCAACGAGAACCTCATGGGCGGGCGCGCGGCGCTCCGGGCCAGGCTGGGCTGATGACGAAGCCCCGGCGGAGGCCGCGGAGGCGGTCGCCGCCCTGTATGGGGCGCACGCGGTCGGCCTGATCCGGCTCGCGGTCGTCATGCTGGGCGACCGGGCGGCCGCCGAGGACGTGGTGCAGGACGCGTTCTGCGGGCTGTACCGCCGCTGGGGGCAGCTGGCCGACACCGCCAAGGCGCTGGGGTATGTGCGGGCGTGCACCCTGAACGGGTGCCGCTCTGAGTTGCGCCAGCGGCTCCGGGCCCAGCGGCGCGACCGGCAGGCGCCGGCCGAGGTGCTGGCGGTGTCCGCGGAGCAGGCCGTGCTCCTGGGCGAGGAGCACCAGCAGATCCTCCAGGCGCTGCGGCGGCTGCCGGACCGGCAGCGGGAGGCCTTAGTGCTCCGGTTCTACCTGGACCTGACCGAACCTGAGATCGCGGTGTCGATGGGCATCAGCCCCGGCACGGTCAAGTCCACCACCTCGCGCGGGCTGGCCGCGCTCGGCAGGCTGATACAGGAGGCGGGCCGATGACGAGCACCGAAGAGCGCCTCCGGGCCGCGGCCAGGGCGGCCGCGGACACCGTGCCGCCTGGCAGCGCCCCGCCGCTGCGGCTCCCCGACGTCCAGCCCGGCCGGGCCCGGTGGGATCAGCGTCACCGCTGGGTGCGGGCGTTGGTGCCGCTGGCCGCGGCCGCCGCCGTGGCCGCCGTGGTCATCGCCTCACTGGCCCTGACCCGTGGCGTGCCCACATCCTCGTCGGGCGGGACGGCGAGCCCGGCCCGGTCCGCGGCGCTGAGCAGCGTCCCCCCGTACTACGTCGCCCTTACCAGCGCAGCCACACCGGCCCAGGCGGTGGTCCGGTCCACGGCGACCGGGGCCGTCGTGGCCACCGTGAAGCCACCCAGGCCCTACGGCGAGTTCAAGTTCGTGACCGCTGCGGCCGACGACCGCACGTTCATCCTCGCCGCCCAGCGGTGGTGGCCCATCGCGTCCGGCACCCGCGGCCTCACCGCCGAGCACCGGGACAACACCACGCCCGTCGTGTTCTTCCGGCTGCGGTTCGACCCGGCGACCCAGACGGCCCGGCTGACGCTACTGCACGTTCCGCGGAAGGTCCCCGCGTCCAGCCTGGACGGCATGGCAGTGTCCCCCGACGGCAGCAGGCTGGCCCTGGCCCTGTACCCGGCGCAGATCGAGGTCATCACGATCGCCACCGGCTCGGCGCGGCAGTGGGCCTGGCCTGGCGCGGTCTCTTCCGCCGGCCCCTGGGTCGGCAATAGCAAGCCTTCTGGCCAGCCGCTCTCCTGGACCGCCAACGGACGGACCCTGGCCTTCCCGCTCACGAGCGAGTCGGGAGGAATCACCTGGGTGATGCTGCTCAACATCAGCTCACCCGGGGGCAGCCTCCAATCGGCCGCCCGGCGCGGTGTTTCCTTCCTGGGCCTCGGCCACGTGAAGCCCGGCCCGGTCGGCAACGCCCTCATTACCCCGGACGGCACGCGGATCACCACCATCACGACTCAGCTAGAGCCCTCGCGGGCCCGGGTCACAGAGTTCTCCGCCCGGACGGGCCAGCCCGTCAGTCCCCCGCCCGCCGGGGCCACCCCTGGCACGCTGACGCCCTGGAGCGTGCTGTGGACCGATTCGTCCGGCAGCACCCTGATCGTGAACGGCATACGAACCGGGCCCTCTGCCGCCGTGACCGGCATCCTGCGGCGGGGCCGGTTCACCCCGCTGCCCGGGGCCCCGCTGGCCACCGACAACGTGGCCTGGTAGCCACAGAGCCGCATCGTACTGCCCAGCCGGTTACCGGGGCCCGGCTGGGCAGCACGGGCGGTTATGTCCTGGAACCGGGCGGGTCAGCAGCCGTTCAGGCGCTCGGACAGGTAGCCCTCGATCTTGTCGATGCTGATCCGCTCCTGCTTCATGGAGTCGCGTTCCCGGACGGTCACGGCCTGGTCGTTGAGCGTGTCGAAGTCCACCGTCACGCAGAACGGGGTGCCGATCTCGTCCTGCCGCCGGTAGCGGCGGCCAATCGCGCTGGCGTCGTCGAACTCCGTGTTCCACCGCTTGCGCAGCTGCGCGGCCAGGTCCCGGGCTTTCGGGGACAGGTCGGCGTTGCGGGACAGCGGGAGCACCGCCGCCTTGACCGGGGCGAGCCGCGGGTCCAGCCGGAGCACCGTGCGCTTCTCCAGCTTGCCCTTGGCGTCCGGCGCCTCGTCCTCGGCGTAGGCGTCCATGAGGAACATGAGCATGGACCGGTCGACCCCCGCCGCAGGCTCGATCACGTACGGGACGTACCGCTCCCCGGAGTCCTGGTCCAGGTAGGACAGGTCCTGGCCGGAGTGCTTGGCGTGGACGGTCAGGTCGTAGTCGGTGCGGTTGGCGATGCCCTCGAGCTCGCCCCACTCGCCGCCGGCGAACTCGTAGTGGTACTCGATATCCACGGTCCGCTTGGAGTAGTGCGACCGCTTGTCCGCCGGGTGCTCGTACAGGCGCAGGTTCTCCCGCTGCACGCCGAGATCGGTGTACCAGGCGAGCCGGTTGTTGATCCAGTACTCGTGCCATTCCTCGTCGGTGCCCGGCTTGACGAAGAACTCCATCTCCATCTGCTCGAACTCGCGGGTCCGGAAGATGAAGTTGCCCGGGGTGATCTCGTTGCGGAACGACTTGCCGATCTGGCCGATGCCGAACGGCACCTTCTTCCGCGACGTCTGCAGGACGTTGCGGAAGTTGATGAAGATGCCCTGCGCGGTTTCCGGCCGCAGGTAGGCCAGCCCGGACTCATCCTCGGTGGCGCCGAGGAACGTCCGCAGCAGCCCGTTGAACATGCGCGGCTCGGTGAACGCGCCCCGGGTCCCGCAGTGCGGGCAGGCGATGTCCGCCAGGCCGTTCTCCGGCGGGTGGCTGTGCTTCTCCTCGTACGCCTCGATCAGGTGATCGGCGCGGAACCGCCGGTGGCACGACTGGCACTCGGTGAGCGGGT